>ENA-ORLF01000191-ORLF01000191.1-human-gut-metagenome-genome-assembly--contig:-NODE-191-length-29444-cov-8.15819_pt1 | contig 29444 bp, 30 predicted proteins | sample MGYA00243066_ERZ508822 | MGnify/ENA primary metagenome ERZ508822 (study PRJEB26277, sample SAMN04329791) | human gut metagenome | biome: human-associated habitat | host: Homo sapiens | place: USA... | reverse complement strand
ATTGTCAGGGGCCGGCCGCGTCCATTCCACTGGGGAATGCGGTAATCCACTTGCCGGACGAACAACAGGTTGGGCTCAATCAGATAAGCCCAGGTTATGCCGGCTACCCCCAGCGCGCAAACACCCAGCAGCAGGATGCCGAAAAACCGGAGTATTCTGACGGAGAAGGGCATAGCAAAAAAACGGCTTTGTGGATATTATACCTTTCCCTGCCGGGAGGCGAGAGATTTATGTGTCTTGTCCTTTGCTGGGCCATCCGTTTCCGTCCGGGGTTCTCGCCGGAAGGTGTTCGGGGGACAGATTTTATCAAATTTGATTGACGGCCGCCCGGATGGTGTGCTTTTATGCTCCAAGATATTTCCATATCCTTTATCACCCATCATTTAACCACGCATATGAAGAAGATTACCATTCTGGCTCTTTCCGCTTTCGCGGCAAGCATCATGGCTTCCTGCTGCTGCCAGGATCAGGGCGCTCCGCCTCTGACTCCCCTTCCCAAGTTCAACGACCTGAACCAGCCGGGCACCGAGATTGTCCCCATGGTCATGAAGTCCAAGAAGTAATCCTCTTCAGGGATTGACACAACTTTTCAAGCCGCACTTGGTGATTGTCCAGGTGCGGCTTTTTCTATACAAACGGGGCAGACCATATGGAAGATTGGAAACATTGTCCCGAATTTGCGCCTTTGGCGGACTTGATCCGCAATTATGACAGCTTTGCGGTAGTGGCGCATATCCATCCGGACGGGGACGCCATCGGCTCCACGCTGGCTCTGGGGAATGCCCTGAAGAACATGGGCAAGCACGTGGTCATGATGAATGAGGACGGCGTTCCTGCCAGCCTGGCCTTTCTTCTCGGCGTGGAGGACATTATTTCCACGCCTGACGAGCCGGTGGATGTGGAAGTGGCCATTTCCGTGGATAACGGCGCCTTGAAGCGCCTGGGGGAACGGAGCCTGCGGGCCCTGGCCGGAGCCAAGGTGTGGGCGAACATCGACCACCACCAGACCAATGAGAGGTTTGGGGACGTGCAGTGCGTTCTGCCGGATGAATGCGCCACGGGGGCGGTGCTTTATTATTTTTTCAAGTACCTGGGGATTCCCTTTACTCCGGTGATGCGCGATGCCCTTTATGTGGCCGTCAGTACGGATACGGGATCTTTCCAGTACCAGATGACGACGGCCGCCGTGATGGAACTGGCGGCGGACCTGATCCGGATGGGAGTCAATGTGCAGGATATCAACCGCCAGCTCTATCAGGAGAAACCGTGGGTGAAGATGCAGTTGTTCCGTGAAGTGCTCAATGGCATGCAGTTGACGCCGGACGGCAGGATTTGCACTTTTTGCCTGACAAATGAGGCCAAGGCCCGGATAGGCTGCCGCCCGGAAGATACGGAAGGATTGATCGATTTGCTGCGTTCCGTTCAGGGCGTCTGGCTGGCCGCTTATTTGGAGGAATCCGAGGACGATCCGCGCATCCGCATTTCCCTGAGGTCCAAGGTACCGGAAATTTCCGTGGCCGAGCTGGCTTCCCGCTTTGGAGGCGGCGGCCATGCGATGGCTGCCGGAGTGCGCATCAGGGGACCGGTTGAGGAAGTGCGCCTCGTTATTCTGGAGGCCATGCAGGCGGAAGTGGAACGCGTGCTCCAACAGCAGATTTCATGAATAATTCCGATTCCATACAAACTCCGTCAGGCGTGCTGCTGATCGACAAGGCGCAGGACATGACTTCCCACGATGTCGTGGCGATTGCGCGCCGGTCCCTGGGGATCAAGAAGATCGGCCACTGCGGCACGCTGGACCCCATGGCTACGGGGCTGCTGATGCTGGTAGTGGGAAAGGCCACCAAGCTTCAGGATAAGCTGATGTGCGAGCACAAGGAATACGCCGGTACGCTGACGCTGGGCGTGGAGACTTCCTCCCAGGATGCCATGGGGGAAGTGGTGGCGGAGTATTCCGTGGAAGGTGTTGCCGATGAGGAGGTTAGGGATGCCTTTGACCGGTTTGACGGGCGGTTTGAGCAGATTCCTCCCATGGTGTCCGCCATCAAGAAGGACGGCGTGCCGCTGTACAAGCTGGCGCGCAAGGGGCAGGAGGTTGTCCGTGAACCGCGGCCCGTGGAGGTTTTCGGCCACCGGATTACCCGCATGGCCATTCCGGAAGTGGATTTCACCGTTCAGTGCTCCAAGGGTTTTTACGTGCGTTCCTATGCCTATGATATAGGAAAGGCGCTGGGTTGCGGCGCCCATTTGAGCGCCTTGCGGCGCACGCAGTCCGGCCGCTTTACGCTGGACCGGGCCATTACGGTGGAAACCCTGAAAACCGCGCCCAGGGAGGAGTTGTTCCGGGCAATGCTTTCCCTGGAGGAACTGGCGGCCATCCTGATTGCCAAGTAAAAGCATGTTTGTTTACCAGGAGTTCAAGCAATTGAAGGACGTGTCCTCCCCCGTGCACTGGGCCATGGGGATGTTTGACGGGTTGCATGTCGGCCATGCGGCGGTGATTGGCGCCGCGGTGGAAGGCGCCCGCAGGAACGGCGGAATTCCCGCCGTGCTGACGTTTCGCCGTCATCCGCTGGCACACGTCCGGCCGGAGGAGGCTCCAGCAGCCATTATGGCCGCGGACCGTGAAAAGTTCGCCCTGCTGGAAGAAATGGGCGTGGAAATGGTGCTGAGCCTGGAGTTTTCCGCGGCGCTGGCGTCCATGAGCCCGGAAGAGTTCATCGGGGAATTGTGTTCGTCCTGCCGGGTGGCTGAGGTTGCCGTGGGCGAGGACTGGCATTTTGGACGCGACCGTGCGGGCGATGTGGGAACTTTGCACAGCCTGGGAGCACATTACGGGTTCAAGGTGACGGCCATTCCCGCCATTCTGCGCGATGGGGAGCGGGTCAGCAGTACCCGCATCCGGGAGGCCGTGCGGCTCGGAGACTTTCCTCTGGCGGCCCGGCTGCTGGGGCGTCCCTTCCGCTGGCAGGGAACGGTGATTCATGGACGCCAGCTGGGGCGTTTGCTGGATTACCCCACGGCCAACATGAAGCCAGGCACCGAATTGCTGCCCCCCCAGGGAGTTTACGCCGTCCGCGCCCGCGTGAACGGGACGGGTTACGGCGGCGTGGCCAATCTGGGAAGACGCCCCACCGTGGAAGGGGAAGCGGGGGAGCTTCTGCTGGAAACCCATCTGTTCGGCCAGCCGGGGGATATTTACGGAGCGCAGATAGAGGTAACGCCCGTACGGTTTCTGAGGCCGGAAACCAAATTCCCTTCCCTGGACGCCCTGAAAAGCCAGCTTGCGCTGGATGCCCGGCAGGCCGCGGAAGTTCTGGAACGGGAAGAGTAAGACACAAAAAATTGTAAAATGAAGGATGTCGGCTTGACCGCGGGGGCGATCGGGGGTTTTGTGTTCGCACGTCATGTTGGTTGAGCAGTTAAAATCAAAAATCCATCGTGCCATGATTACCCGCGGCGATGTTCAGTATGAAGGCAGCATCGAAATTCCTGCCGATCTGATGGCGGCGGTGGATTTGTGGCCCGGGGAGAAAGTGCTCGTGGCCTCCGTCACGTCTGGCAATCGTTTGGAAACATACGCCTTGCAGGGCCCGGCGGGAACGGGGAATATTATCATGAACGGAGGCGCCGCCCACCTGATCAAGACGGGGGAACGCGTGGTGATTATGAGCTTTGCCCTGTCCGACAAGCCCATTGTTCCTAAGAAAATCGTCTGCAACGAGCATAACGAAATCATTTCCTAGACTTTACAAACCATTCGAATTCACACATACTCCCTGCGCTCATGAACCTTTTTCTAGCAGATTCACTCAATATCAGCATTCAGTTGCTTTTTGCCGTTCTGATCGTTGTATCCCTTCTTCTTCTGGGCGTGGTACTTATGCAGAGACCCAAGCAGGAGGGCCTGGGCGCGGCCTTCGGCGCGGCCATTACGGACCAGGCTTTTGGAGCCCGCACGACGGACGTGCTGAAAAAGGCTACGGTTTATTTTGGGTCCGCATTCATGCTTCTTTGCCTAGTGCTGGCCATGCTGATCAACCGCCAGCATGTCAAGAGTTCTGAAAGTCTGCTGAGTCCGGAAATGCAGGAAGCCGCCGCCAAGCAGGAAGCTTCCGTTCCCGTCAAGACTCCGGAAGAGCTTCAGCAGGAGGAATTGCGCAGACGCGCCGCAGAGGCTGAAGCGGCGGCCGCCAGTGAAACGCCCGTTTCCGGTACTCCCGAGGCTCCGGCTCCCGAAACGCCTCCGGCGCCTCAGCAATAGAAGTTTGCTTTTCCAAATATCCCCGGCATGATTTTTGTCTGCCGGGGATGTTTTTGCATAAGGCAACGGCGCGTGTTTCCGGATAGCCGTGAAGCGTCTTTTGAAATTGGGCGCCCGGCAAGTTTTCCGCTTGCCCTCAATCGTAATTGCGGTACTCTTGGCAAAGTATGAAAGCACCTTTTCTGAACCGTAAATCCAAGGGATTCACGCTGATTGAATTGCTCGTGGTGATTGCCATTATCCTGACGCTGGCCGGCATCTCCATGATCGTGGTGAACGGCGTGATGGAAAAATCCCGCATTACCACGGCGCGGAGCGACTGCAACGGATTGCAGACAGCCATAGAAAATTACATGATGGACAACGGCCGGCCCCCCGTAGCCTGGACCGGCCGGGAAATGAGCAGGAAGGCCCGCAAGGACGGCCAGTATTACCTGACCACCGCCCTGGACGATGACAGCCGCATTATGAGCATTCTGACGAATTACATGGACCGTGGAGATGAAGACAGGAAGCTCAATCCTAAGAAGACTGCCTACTTCAACACCACCACCACGGACGTGGAAGGCGCTCCCGGCCTGTTTTTTGAGAGCCGCGGGCGTGTGAGCCTGATAGATCCGTGGGAATCTCCCTACCACATTGTTCTGAACGCCAATCCGGACGACCGTTCCCCCCGCGTCCAGGTGGGTTCCCGCATGGTTACCAAGAACGTGGCCGTTTACAGCGTGGGCAAGGACAAGCAGGGCAGCACGGAAGACGGACATATCAACAATCCGGAATTTACGGATGACAATGTAACGTCCTGGTAACGCATTCGTGATCCGTTCGTTTCCGAATGGGTTCATTCTTTTTGAAAGGGCTTTCCGGCATGCCGCCGGAAGGCCCTGCGATTATTCAGGCATACTGGCTCCAAACCGTATTTTTTTCTTTTCAACCCCTGTCAAAAACCTCTCAATAAGTCCCAGACATGAACTGGTTCAAAACAGACGACGTACGTATTCAAGACATCGAGCCCCTGATTTCCCCCGCCATCCTGATCAAGGATTATCCGGCGACCACGGAGATCGCGAAGATGGTGGCTACGACACGCAAGAATGCGGAGAACATCATTTCCGGCCATGACGACCGCCTGCTGGTGGTGGTGGGGCCGTGTTCCATCCACGATCCCCAGGCAGCGGTGGATTATGCCGCCCGCCTCAAGGAGCAGATGGTGCGCTTTGAGAAGGATCTGGTGATCATCATGCGCGTGTATTTTGAAAAGCCCCGTACTACGGTAGGCTGGAAGGGGCTGATTAATGATCCGTTCATGAACCACACGTTCGACATCAACCGTGGATTGCACATGGCGCGCGGCCTTCTGCTCCGCCTGGGAGACATGGGCGTGCCTGCCGCAACGGAGTTCCTGGACACCATCACGCCCCAGTACATTGCGGACCTCATTACGTGGGGCGCCATCGGCGCACGCACGACGGAAAGCCAGGTGCACCGTGAGCTGGCCTCCGGCCTGTCCATGCCCGTCGGGTTCAAGAACGGCACCAGCGGGAGCCTTCAAATTGCGGTGGACGCCATCATTTCCTCCTCCTGCCCGCATTGCTTCCTTTCCGTGACCAAGCAGGGTGTTTCCGCCATTGTCTCCACGACGGGCAACAAGTCCTGCCACCTGATTTTGCGCGGTTCTTCTCTGGGCCCGAATTTCGATGAGATGCATGTGAAGGATGCCGGGGAAGCTTTGCAGAAGGCCGGCATCAACAACCGCATCATGGTTGACTGCTCCCACGGGAACAGCTGCAAGGATTACCGCAACCAGCCGGGCGTTGCCGCCGCTATCGCCAAGCAGATTGCCGAAGGTTCCGACCAGGTGGCGGCCGTGATGATTGAAAGCAATCTCGTGGAAGGAGCCCAGCCTTTGAGTTCCGATCTGGTGTACGGCAAGAGTATCACGGACCAGTGCATCGGATGGGACACGACGGTGGAAGTATTGGAAAACCTCGCCGCCGCCGTCCGTACGCGCCGCGCGAAGCGTCAGGAAGCCTGATGCCTCCCGCGGCAGGATGAAAAGAGGCGGGAGAACGGCAAAAGCCGGAGAGAGCCGGCAGTTTTTCGTCTTTTGACGGAGAGGCCGTTCCGATTCCAGTTTTATTATTAACCCTTCGGCGGGAAGCCGAAGGGTTAAACTTTATCGTTCCAAAGGTAGGAATGGCGTTCCGACAGGGTTTTGCCGTTTTGGTCCTTCAGGAGCAGTTTCCACGCCAGTATCTGGCCGTTTTCCCTGGCATCGTCCCCAATGAATTCAAAGACGGGGGATTGCGTGCCGCCTTTCCGCCCGGCAGGGTAGGAAATGGATTTGGTCAGGATTTTGGATCCCGTTTTTCCCTGGCGGTACATCATGACCAGCGTGACCGCCTGGTCCGGATCCGCATCATACCAGGTGACGAAGTAGTACTGGCCCTGGCGCTGGACGCGTTCCTTGTTCGAGACGGCCCCGTACAGCAAAAAAGTAGCCTGGGAACGGTGCATGCCTATGTCCTCCGACGGGAGTGACGTAGTTTTCAAAGGCACTTCTCTCACGTGTTCAATCCTGGTGATTTTCCCTGCACAGGAAAACAGAAGCGGAACCGTGGCCGCGACACAAAAGGGGGCAGGGAATCTCATGAAGCACATTCAATACATATCCGCCTGGAGAGTCAACACAAAGGTAGGGCTCCCTCCGTGCCATGGTTTGCGGATAGAGGGAATTGGGACGGTTTTTCCGTTCCGCCGGGTGCCGCTCCCGTTCCGAACGTGACAGGCGGTCAGTGGCGCCGGACTGGAGGCGGTTTACAGAGCCGGACGGGGAATTGAAGGTTGAAAGGCGAACAATATCCCGGATGGCGGCACGGGAATGGTGAGTACCGTCCACCCCCGGCAGGATCAATATAAGGGAACCACCAGAATGGACCCCAGGGTGAGCCAGCAGGGCAGTGTCAGGAAGGAGGCTACGGTGGTGGTCAGCAGGATTTGCGTGCCCAGGTCCGGATGGCCGCCGAAACGTTTAGCCAGAATGACCGGAATGACGGCGGAGGGAATGGCTGCCTGGATGACGATTACCCGCTTGATGTAGTCGTCAACCGGAAGGAAGTACGCCATGAGCAGGAGCAGGGCCGGTGCCAGTCCCAGGCGCGTCAGAAGGCCGCAGACGATAGGCTTGGGCTCCCATTTCATGTTGTGCCACAGGTCCCGCATGGAACAGCCGAACAGGATCAGGCAGAGGGGGGTGGCGCAGTTGCCGATCATTTCCAGGGCTTTCATCAGGGGCGCCTGGGCGACGTAGGCTCCCAGGCCGGACCATGCGAGTGTCAGGCCTACGATGACAGCCAGCAGGGGGCCGCGGAAGAAGACGCCCATGTTCAGGTTGCCCGGACCTCCGGCAATGATGATGACGCCAATGCTCCAAACCACCAGTTCACACCCCACGTTGTGGACGAAGAGAACGCCCAGTGTGGGGTCATTGCTGGCCGTGAACAGCATCTGGATGATGGGGATGACGAAGAAGGCGTAGTTTTGCACCCCTGCCGTCAGGGTGAAGGTGCGCAGACCGGTGCCGATGCGCATGCGGAGCATTTTGGCTACCAGCCATGCCGCCGCAATGCCGAGCAGGAGCTCCAAAGCGCCCGCACCTATGGCCTGGAGGGAGAAGGAGACGCTGCTGAGCGTTTCATTGCCGGAGAGCACCATGTATTTCATGATGCTGTGGAAGACCAGGCACGGGTAGGCTACGTCCATGGCCAGCCGCATGATGGGAGCGTCGTGGTCCGCCTGGATAACCTGCTTGTGCCGCAGGTAAAACCCCGTGGCAAAGAAGAGGTAAACGGGAATAGTGGAGAGAAAGGAGGCGACGATGATGGAGCTGGTGTCCATGGCGGGGATTTTTGTGGGGGAAATGGACGGAAACTGGCGTCGGGGGATGGTTTAACGACACATCATCCGGCATTCAACACAAAAAATGCAACAGGTCTTTGACACTGGAAAATACCTTGGAAGGGTTGGCCTCTTTCAAGGCGGCAACGTCTGCGCCTGCACCCCAGGCGGCGGACAGGCAGGTCACGCCCGCGGTTCTGCATGCGGCGACATCGGAGACTGTGTCTCCCACATAACAGAATTCCTCTTCATTGAGTTGGTAAAAGTGCAGCAGTTCCGTGATGGCTTCCGCCTTGTTCGGCTTGTCTTCCGATCCTGTCTTGATGGAACAGAACAGGTTCTGCATGCCGAATTTTTCAAGCGTGATCATGCAGCTTTTTTCTCCCTTGCCCGTGATCAGGGCAACCAGTATTCCAGCGGCCTGCAGCGTTTCTATCAATTCACAAATGCCCTCATAGGGTTTGGGGCATTCCTCATGCATCCTTTCATAAATCGGATAAAAGTCATGAAGCGCCTCCTGCCATTTTTCTCCGGCAACCATTTTGATCATTCCCGCTTCATTCAAGCCGAAGGTCTGCACAATTTCCCGTTCGCTCAGCACATGGCCCGCGTATGGTGAAACCGCCTGCTTGAACGCCTTGATGCACATGGGGATTGTTTCCCCGATCGTGCCGTCCAGATCAAATGCTATCAATTTAATCATTGTCCGGGGTTCCCGTTGATTTTACGGATAACTTTGCAGGGATTCCCGGCGGCCAGGCTGTCGGGCGGAATGTTTTTGGTGACCACGCTGCCGGCGCCGATGACGCTGCCTTTTCCAATCGTGATTCCGGGCAGAATAATGACGCCGCCCCCGATCCAGCAGCCGTCTTCTATCGTCACCGGGAGGGCGAATGTACGGCGTATGTAGTCAACGCCGTCATCCGTTTCAACAGGGGCGAGGCGTTCATTCAGATCAACGGGATGCGTAGCCGTATATATTTGGACGTTCGGGGCTATCAGGACATTGTTCCCGATGGTGATTTTGTTGCAGTCCACGAAGGTGCATCCCGTATTGACCGTGACGTTGTTCCCGATGTGGATGTTGCAGCCGTAGTCGCAGATGAACGAGTGGCCGATGGAGACTTTGGTTCCGATGCTGCCGAACATTTCCTTCAGTACCTCGTATTTTTCCTCCTTCCGGTCATAAGGCAGGGAGTTGTACTTCATCAACAGGCGGTGCGTCTTGCTCTTGAATTCGAGAAACACCTTGTCATGGCAATCATACCATTCACCCGCCATGCATTTTTCCAATTCGGTCTTCATGTCAGTTTCATGATTGTCTGGTTGAAGAGAGGGGCTGCACCCTGCCGCACGGGCGGCGGCAGGGCAGGAGAGTCTTTATTCCCACTCGATGGAAGCCGGAGGCTTCGTGGAAATATCGTAAAGGACGCGGTTGATGCCCTTTACTTCATTGAGGATGCGGTTGCTGGTTTCACGCAGCAGGGCGGCAGGCAGTTCCACCCAGTCCGCCGTCATGGCGTCTTCCGACACGATGGCGCGCAGATTGGTGGCCCATTCGTAGGAACGTTCATCCCCCTTGACACCCACCGTTTTGATGGGAATGAGGCCGGCATAGGCCTGCCAGACTTTTTCATACCAGCCGTATTTTTTCAGGTTGCCGATGAAGATGGCGTCGCATTCCCGGATGATGTCCAGCCGGTCCTTGGTGACCACGCCGGGGCAGCGCACGGCCAGGCCGGGGCCGGGGAAGGGGTGGCGCCACAGAATGTCGTGGGGGATGCCCATGGAGGCTCCCAGTTCGCGTACCTCGTCCTTGAACAGTTCCGCCAGGGGTTCCAGTACCTTCCCCTGCGCCTGAAGCTCCAGCACGCGTTCCACACGGTTGTGGTGCGTCTTGATGACGGAAGCCTTGGATTTGGCGTTGGAGGCGCTTTCAATCACGTCCGGATACAGGGTTCCCTGGGCAAGCATTTCCGCATTGCCTACGGCATCCCAGAATACGTCAATGAACAGTCCGCCGATGATGCGGCGCTTCTTTTCCGGGTCTCCCTCTCCGGCCAGGGCCGTCAGGAAGCGTTCGGAGGCGTCTACCGTTTCAATCTTGACGCCCATGCGTGCGAAGTTGGCGCGGACTTCATCCGCCTCGTTTTTCCGCAGAAGGCCGTTGTCCACGAAGATGGCGCGCGTGTTTACCCCGGCTTCATGCAGCAGAACGGCCAGCACCGTGCTGTCCACGCCGCCGGAAACGCCGCAGACGACCTGCTTGTCGCCCACGCGTTCGCGGATTTCACGGATGAGTTCCCTCTTGAAGTCGCCGATGTCGAATTTTTTCAGATTGGCGGTGCAGGAGAGGAAGTTGCGCAGAATGGTCCGTCCTTCATGAGAGTGGGTCACTTCCGGATGGAACTGGATGCCGAAGGTGGTTTCCCCCCATTGCAGGGAGACCGGAATTCCTTCCGCATTGCGGGCGATCACCCGGCAGCCTTCCGCCAGATGGTCCACCGTGTCCGAATGGCTCATCCATACTTGGGAGGAAGGGGACATGTCCTGATACAGGCCCGTGCAGGATTCCGGAATGAGGGCGGCGGGGCCGTATTCCCGCTTGTTGCTGGCTTTGACGCTTCCCCCATGCTTGATGTTGAGAAGCTGCATGCCGTAGCATACGCCCAGAACGGGAACGTTCAGGCTCTGGAGCCAGTTGAAGTCGATATCCGGCGCGTCTGCGTCCGTCGTACTTTTGGGACCGCCGGAAAGGATGACGGCTCCGGGTTCGTGGATCTGGTCCAGGTCTTCCAGAGCGTACAGTTTGGCCATGTAGCCCAATTCGCGCACGCGGCGCACGATGAGCTGGGTGTATTGGGAGCCGAAGTCGATGACGGCTACGAGATGTTTGTCGTCCATGAGAGAGGTTTTAGCAGGAATAGTTGATAGGTTCTTCCGTGATGGTGATGTCGTGGGGGTGGCTTTCCTTCAGGCCGCCGGACGTGATCTGGACGAACCGGGCCTTTTCCCTGAGCTCCCGGAGGTTGTGGGCGCCCAGGTAGCCCATGCCGGAACGCAGGCCGCCCATGAGCTGGAAGACGACGTCCGCCAGCATGCCCTTGTACGGGACGCGGGCTTCCACGCCCTCCGCAACGAGCTTGCCGGAACTGTTCTGCCCGTACCGGTCGCCGGAGCCGCGGCGCATGGCTCCGAGGGAACCCATGCCGCGGTATTGCTTGAAGTGGCGGCCCTGGTAATGGACCACCTTGCCGGGGCTTTCCTCCGTGCCTGCCAGCAGGCCGCCCAGCATCACCAGGTCGGCGCCGGCCGCCAGGGCCTTCACGATGTCTCCGGAATAACGGATACCGCCGTCCGCAATGACGGTCACGCCTGCGGGGCGGGCCACGGAAGCTACTTCCTTAATGGCGGTGAACTGGGGCATCCCCACGCCGGAAATGACGCGGGTGGTGCAGATGGAGCCGGGACCCACGCCCACCTTGATAGCCTGAACGCCCGCCTTGATCAGGTCGGAAGCGCCTTCCGCAGTGACTACGTTGCCGGCCACGATGGGGCGGTCCGTCAGCTTGCGGAGATTGGAAACCACATCCATCACGCGTGTGGTATGGCCTGTGGCGGCGTCGATGAACAGGGCATCAGCCCCTGCGGCGACCAGGGCCTTGGCCCGGTCCAGGTAGTCGGGGCCTACGCCTACGGCAGCGCCGCAGCGCAGATGGCCGTGGTCGTCCTTGGAGGCGTCCGCAAACATGGCGCGCTTCTGGATGTCCGTTTCCGTGATCAGGCCGGCAAGAACGCCGTTTTCATCCACGAGGGGGAGTTTTTCAATGCGGTGCGTGTAAAGGATGTGGCGGGCTTCTTCAATAGTGGTGCTGGGGGCGGCGGTAATCAGGCGGGAAAGAGGGGTCATCACATCCTTCACCAGCACGTGTTCGTAATCGTCCACTCCGCGCATATCGCGGCCGGTGACGATGCCTTCCAGCTTTCGGTTGGCGTCCACCACGGGGAAGCCGGAGTAACCCTGGTCCATCATGACGTGATGGACTTCTTCAAGCGTCATGTCCTTGCTCACCGTGACGGGGTTCGGGATGACGGCATTCTCAAAACGCTTTACGCGGGACACCATGGCCGCCTGAATGTCGATAGGATTGTTGCGGTGGATGACGGCGAGGCCGCCTTCACGTGCCAGGGCAATGGCCAGTTCCGATTCGGAAACGGTGTCCATGGCCGCAGAAAGCACGGGGATTTTCATGTTGAATCCGGGAACGAGCTGGGAACTGATGTCCGCATCACCGGGAAGAATCGCGCTCAGGCGGGGCAGCAGGAGCACGTCGTCAAAACTTAATCCAAGAGGGAAATCTGCCATGCGACAATCTACAGTCAAATGCCCTCTGACGCAAGCCGAAACACAAGAGGGGCGTTTGTTTTTTTGAGATAACGCCGCGCCGCGGAAATGGTGAATCAACGTTGCGGCATGATGCGCCACAGGCCAGGAACAGGGGTCTTCTCCATGTCGCATTCTTCCTGCAGGACGTGGAGGATTTCGGGGTTTTCCAAATAGATATATCCGACATTGTATTCCTTAAAGAAGGGAAGGGCGTTTTTCTTTCCGAGATTGGAAGGGGAAAGAGTGAAGGGGATTCCTGAGAGAGAGGCGAATCTGGCGATACTCATTGCCGAGTTTCTGTCCATCATGAGTACTTTGTTTTCAGGATTATTGCCTTTCAGATAAGTGTCCATTTGCCGGGCGACAGGTTCCGGGATGGTCATTAATTCAGCTCTGTCAAAGGGCGACAGGAGGGAGCGCAACTGCCCTCTATTGATATAAAGTGCAGCGATGGCGATGATGAGTGCGATTAAGATATTTGTTGTTTGAAATTTGTTGTCCTTTTCCCCCGAGGCTAAGCGGAAACGGAAGAGAATAATGGTAATGAGAACCGTATAAATCCAGGGAACATGATAACGGGAGTCGGGGTATCCGGTAATGATAATCGGAGCAAGGGAAAGGAGGATGATGCAGAAAAAGATCCATATTCCGGAAGGGATGGGGGATGGTTCTATATAAGTTTTTGATTTTCTCAAAAATAAGGAGCCAATATAGAATACCAGGAGAAGAAAAGCCGCGGGGATGATCATGTGTACCAGCGATGTGCATGAACTTTTCATGCGGACCAGAAAAGCCTGCATCCACAGGGAAAAATTGTCGCGAATGGTGTGCGCAGGGCAGCTATCACAGAAAAATGTGGAAGGGCGTGTATCTTCAATGGTCCAGATTCGTCTGGCGTTGTCTGTAACGAAAAGAACATCAAAATGATGTATGGAATAATAAATCCATGGGGAAATGGTCAGAAGAAAAGTCAGGGAAAGTACTGATATTGCTTTGATATTTCTTTTTTTGAGGCAGACGAACAAATAGTAGATGATGATTAATCCGGCGAATCCGATAAAGTCAAACCGGTTCATGACGCCAAGACCAAGGAATAAGCCTGTGAAAAAAGAATTCCTAAGGTTAAATCCGTTGAGCCGGTTATCAAGATAAAAATAAAATGTACCTAAAATATAAACGAGGCTCCAGGAGGTGGTGCCTCCGCCGCAGACTTCCAGGGAAAATTGACTGAAACAGAAAATAGCCAAAACAAGGATTCCCCACAGGGAGGAGTCGTTGGCATTTAGAATACAAATTTTCCGTATGAAATAGGCAAAGAGGAAAACGGATATAAAGTTGACGTACAGGTAGGAGTTGATTTGCTGTTCAAAAACAAGATTGAATATATAAAGGAGAAATGGGTAAAGAGGAGGAAATCCGATTGCCTGGAAAGTCGGATAAATATTTTGCCGTATATAGTTTATTTTGTAAAATTCATTCTCAAATGACTTTGAGAGATCAAACAATTGCCATATATCGAAATTGACATTCTGTCCATAAAGCGCAGAAATGAAAAAGACCCATAAAAAGGACAGTGCCGAAAACGGTATGATTTTTTTAAGAGGGGCATGTTGCTTCAAGTAGTAGGCAGCCAGCCATAGGGGAACGATGAATACCTGGAAAAGGGGAAGCGAAGAAGGAAAGAAGGGGAAGGCAGCCAAAGCTACCGCCCCCCAAAGGGAAGGAATAAAAGAAGTTTCAATGAATGCCGGATAGCGTTTATGTATCTGATGCGCGGCAAGAAAAGCAATGAAGGAAATGGCTATATATCCTTGGACGGGAAGTTCATGAATGAACAGGGAAAGGAGAAGGCCCCAAATGACGGCGAATGCAAAGAAGTAGCGGCATATACTTTTGGCGAATTGGCCGTTTGCGGGATAAGTAGAAGCCATGATTTACAAGGGGGCTGATTTTTATGGGTGGTACTTCCGGAAAAGATTCTTCACCAGGGTGGCAAACAGATTGAAGTTGCCTTTGAAGAAACTGATTTTGGTGGGGACCTTTCCTTTGGGAGGATAGGCGCGGGTAACGGGTATTTCACAGGCTTTCAAGCCAAGCTGTGAGGCACGTACGGAAAGATAGGCAAGCAGTTCGTAGGTTTGGAATATATCCCTGAAGGGCTGTACTCCGGGGTGCTCGAGATAATGACGGGAATAAGCCCGGTAGGCGTTGGTTGTATCGGTAAACCATTGACCCGCGCTCAGGGAAATGAGAGGGGCGTGCATGAATTTCAGGGCGACGTGGCGGATGACAGGCGTGTTGATAGCCTTCCCCCCCCTCCTAAAACGCGAGCCCTGAATGAAGTCGAAACCTTCCTGAAGCTTGGATATGAATTTAGGTACGTCTTCGATGCTGTCCTTGTCATTTCCGTCAATGGTAATGAATCCGTCGTAACCGCGTTGCAGAGCCCACCAAAGTCCCATGCGCAATTGAGCTCCCTGCTTGCCGGGGCCTGTTTTGACAAGAAGCGTGTTGACACCGTATTGACGCAGAAGGTGTTCTTCCGTAGATCCGTCTGTGGACCCCCCATCACAAATGATTATGTCCCCAAAAGATGGAATCCTTGCGTTCGTGGCTCTTTCCAGTTCGTGATGGATGCGTTCTCCTTCATTGATAATAGGGATGAGAATGCAGTACTTGCTTTGTTTGGTCTGATAGCTTTGAACCGTAAAAGCGGGGACTCCCGGTATGGAAGAATGAACTGATATAGAGTCGTCTGGAGTGTTTTCCGGGTCTGAAGAACTGGTCATGGCTTTTGTAACTGGGTTGGCTGAAGGAGAACGGTTGATTTCTGCCGCATGAGATGGGAGGCAGTTTTCCGGAGCCGGTAAGGAGGGATATATTGATTCTTGGAAGGTTGATTAGCGGTCGCGGCCGGTTTGAACTTTATTGTTATGGCTGCCTTGGCTTTCTTCCCTGACATTGAGCGCCTGCATGTCCAACATGACGGAGGAGTGTCTTTCCTGGACGATATGGTATGCGGCTGCATTGGCATTGAGGATGACGAGCCTGAGTATGTATTCCCCCAGGATGGTAAGAATAAGGAAAAGGCTGATGAAGAAGATGGACAAGGTAAGCATCAGCGTGGTCCAGCCTTCAACGACATGATCGGAAAAAAAGCGAATGGCAATAGAATAAACGGCGACGAGAAAAGCTATGAAACTTGTGAACAATGCGAGAATGTTGACTGCCCGCAGAAGGCGCGTGGAGTTGTAAATGATGATGTTCATCCCCTTCATATACCCGTCGATAATGCCTTCCTGACGACTGATGGCTGCGGGCAATGTGTATTCTACAATATTGGTGGGGTACCCTGTGCGGAAGAGGCAGTAAGAGAGCATGTGATGGAAATAGAAAGCTTCCATGACGGCATTGACTGCCCGGCGGCTGATGACTCGGAAACCGGTATCGTTTGGGGGGATTTCATATTTGACGATATGGCCGAAAATCTTGCGGAAGATGAATGATCCTATTCTGTAGCAGGTATTTTTCCTTACATCTGCACATCCACAGACGATGTCGCTTCCCTGACAGCAGATATCTACTCCCCGTTCCAGTGCGTCCGTGGAAAAATTTTCATTGTCGGCCAGAATGACAATGTCGCCAATAGCATTTTCCATGCCGGCCGCGAGAGAAATGTCGTCGGCAAGACGGTGGGAAAAAAGAAGGTATCTCAGCCTGGGAACGGTAGAAAGTGTTTCCGATATGCTGCGGCTGAGCAGACGGCGCGGATCGCAGATGACGATTTCAGAGTTCGTATAGCGGGCATTGAGAAAATCCGATAGAAGAAGAAATTCTTCTGTTTGCATCGGACGGGTCACATTGAAAACAAGGGAGATGAAAATGTCTTTTTTCATGATGTTAGCTAGAGGAGGGGCCGGCTCCGTTCAATCTGGCGGATGAAATCCATACAGTCATAGATATTGTCTATTTTTCCGCCCATGATGCAGTGGTAGCCGGAAATGCCTGCGTAATTGGATTTAAAGAGAATGGGGCGGCTGTCATCTACTTCGCTTATGGGAAGGACGGTTTTGACCTCCCACAGAGAATCACGGTATACGGTTTTGCCGATGCTGGGCATGTAACGGGCGGCATCATGTACCATGGCTTGGTAGGAACTGTGTTTTGGATCTTCAGCCAATATCCGGTAGGCGTCGGTATAAATGTCGTTTTCGTCTTTATCATACCATTCATAATGAGGTGTATACCGTACATGGCTCAGGGTATATAACTGACGACTGGGAAAGGGCATGATGGAAAAGAATGGTCCGCACATGACAGTAAATCCCCGGTTTTGAATTTCTTCCGGTACTTCGACGAGGGCCATTTCAGTCATTTCATGCTTGAGGGGAATTAGCCTGATTCCCGAGGCGGCATTCAGTTTATTGATGCGGGCGTAGGTGCAATTATAGAGATTGCGGCAGCGGACGGTAAAAAGTCCACCTTCTTTTTTTGATGTAATGTCTGTCTCCAAGCCTCCCCCTGCGATCTGGCGGAATTCCAGAACCTGCGTGCCTGTACAGATTTCTACGCCGTTTGAAGCGCAGCGCTGAAGAATATTGTCACGGAGAATAGTGGCATCAAAAGCAAATTCCCGGGCATCGAAAACCGCTTCAATGTAATGGGAGTTGAACAATCTGCAAATGTTTGAGGGAGCCGGCTGGCAGGGAGCTCCGATGTGCTGGCAGAAGTTTTGAAACTGCTGAGCCGTCACTTTACCTAAAATCCGGCCAATGGCGTAATATTTTGCAAAATCATCAATGACGCAATCTGGGAATTCCTTGATGAAACGTGGAAAGGAAAGGCATGAACGCATGCCGGTCAGAAGACTGCGCGGGTAATGATATCCTGAATGGATGCGAGCCTGGTTATTGTAACTGGCATGCGTCATGCATGAGTCTTCGTACTCGCACAACAAGACTCTCTTGCCCTGAGAGGCAATAAAATCAGCAATATAAAGCCCGTAAAACCCTCCTCCGATGATGATACTGTCGTATATGTCCTTTTTCATGGGGTTTGGTTCCAGATACCGGCAACAAGAGAGAGGCTGTTTTCCATGTTCTGGATAGGATCTCCTTTTGCCGGGCAGCTCATTTCAATGGAAACAAAGTGCTCGTATCCCCCATCTTCCAGAATTCGCTTTAAATCTGTCAGCAGTCTTTTACGCGGGGTAAGGGGAGCAAGCATGGGTTCGCTGAGATGAACATGGCTGATCATATGGACCTTATCCGCGACCAGGCTGAGCAGTTCTCCGTTGGCAATTACGCAGCCCATATCCAAATTCAATTTAAAGCCGGGATGTGCGATTGCCTGGCAGAGATGAATGGCTTCTTTTACGGAGGTTACGAAGTTGCCGCCATAAATGCCCGGGTTAGGTTCCATGCCGATCACGCACCCATGGGCTGAAGCGAAATGGGCCAGCTTAGTGAAAAAATCAATAGCAGTCTCCCAGTCTTTTTCATTGTGGGAAATTCTATTTTTAGGACTGCCGAAGACAAGGTTGCGGATACCCCCTGCTTCAGCAAAAAGTACGGCCTGTTTGAGGTAGGCAAGCAGTGCCTCCCGTTTTTCTGTTCCTTCAAACAATCGTAGTTCCGGATGTCCTGCTAGTAATGACTGCATGCTTGGCAAAGTGAATCCGAGCTCCCGCAGCCGGGCAGCAAGTTTTTGCATCGGAATAAGCTGGGAGTAGGGGACTTCAGGGAAAAAACGGGTTGGCGCAATCTCCAGCCCAGTGAAGCCGTAATGTCTCATAAGGGCATAAACCGCCTCATCGTGCTGCTCCTTCCACGCTATATTGGAGACCGCCAGTTTCATGCGATTCCTCCTTTTGTGTTGTGGACGTGTTCCGACTGCTGATGAAGGAAGGCTTTCAGCCTCCTCAGAACGTTTTCACGGTCTTGAAAGTAGCCTCCTTCCACATGGCGGCTTTTCATGTTATAATAAACAGGTTTTTTTCCGGGAATGTGATTGTGCAGGGTAAGTCCCAGACATTCCTCCGCCACTTCTGCACAGGAAAGTGGTTCGACGGCGATGTTAAGTATCTTCCAATCTTCTGCCAGACCGCGTTTGATTAATGGCCAGATATCTGAAATATCCAAAAAAGGAAAGACACTGCGGCTGTCTGTAAGGTGCCATGCCGTGAAATTAGACCTTTTGAGTATGTCGAGAGCCACTTTTTGTTCAGTTGCTGGAGATTCTCTGTTGATGATATGGTTGTGGTCCCCTTCTTCCTCATAGACAGCTTCCAGCCGTTTCACCTCTTCATCCTTGAGGGAGGATACCAGTTCCATCCATTTGCCGGCGGAAATCATGCTGGGAAGAGGATGCATCAAATCAAAGATGAAGTTTTTCTTTAACCCGTTGGCGAAGAGGGCCGGAAGGCGAACGATTAATGAAGAGGGGAAATGTTTTTTCACCCAGCATTCGAGCCGGTAGCGGTTTTTTCCGTAGGCGTCCTGGCGTGTTTCGTCAGGAATTGAAGATTCATCCGGAGAGGGAATGAAGGAGGAATACACATCAATCGTGGAAATGAGAATGAAGTGTTTGGCTTTTACCGTGGAAAGGCAGTCCATCAGTATTTGAATGGCCGCCTTGTCTTCCTCCGGGTGTAAATTGGCATACCATTTGACGGCATTTACTCCGGCGCATACGAGCAGGTCAAATTCCCCTCCTTTAATTTCTTCAATATTCCGGGAATTAAAGAATACATCGAACTCGTGCTGCTTCCGGAGATTGCTTCCAACAAAACCTGTATGACCGATGAGAGCATCCATAAGGTGAGTTTAAACTGACAGTTAGTGAATATGGAAGGACCCTATTCTTGTTTCGAAATGGAATAAAATTTGTGAAGCGGGAGCAATGCTAACGGATTTACAATCCGGAGTCAAGCTACAGTTCTAAGGAAAAAACATTTGAGATAATTTTCGCTCTTATTTGTACGAATTCCATATTACGGAGGAATGGGGCCTTTCTAGTTTGGAATTAAATTAATCCTCAAGTGCAATACAGAAGAAATTCTTCCATTCTTTCTTTAGATTTTATAATAATAAAATCACTTATTGTTAATAATATATGAGTATTATTGATGATGAAATGCATCATCAATGCGGCGAATCATAAGATGTCACCTCAATTGATGAAGGATTCAATTATTCTTATGAAAATGTCAGCCGGATTGTAAATCCGCGCATATAATTTACAAAGGGACGAACTGTTCTTATCTTTGTTTGGAATAAGGAAAATTTTAGCTTGATTTAAATAGTACGCATGGTTATGAAACGCCGATGGAAAATGAGTTGTTCCCGACGGATACCTTCAGACCCTGGCGTATCCTTTTCGTCTGTCTCGGCAACATTTGCCGTTCTCCCGCTGCGGAAATCATTTTCAAGACCATGGTAAAAAAGCAGGGGCTGGATGGAAGGATTGAAAGCGACTCCGCCGGCATGATCGGCTACCATCGGGGATGCCCTCCCGATGCCCGGATGCTGGAAGCCCTGGAAAAATACGGCTACAACAATCCGGGACTCAAATCACGCCCCGTGCGGAAGAATGACTTGGAAGAGTTTGATCTGATTGTGGGTATGGACCGGGAAAACCTGCGCGATTTGAAGAAGATGGACAAGAATGGGCTCGCAGAACGAAAAATCGTGCCCATGTGCTTTTTCGCAACCCATTTTCTGGATGAAGAGGTACCGGATCCCTATTATGGCGACCGGGAAGGATTTGAACACGTCGTGAAACTTCTGGAAGATGCCTGCTCCGGTTTACTGGAACATTTGAAAAAACAGATGAATCCCTGAGAGGTGTCTAAGGCTATTATTTCATGATGTCAAAAGATTGCCGATATGACGGCTGTTGGGAGAAATGAATAGGAGTCGCTCTCCCTCATGCTTTTAAATGAAATTACAAGGACATGGTAATTTCTAAATTATTCAGGCCATGATGCATCACTTTTATTAGGAACATTCTTTTTTTGCCGTTGCAATCCTTTGCGGCAATTATTTTTTTTCTGAAAAATGCATGATAGGGGTCTCTATGTAGAAATCGAGAATTTGAAAATTCACGCCGGCGAGGATTCGGAATTTCGGCACGGGCTTTATTAATATAATTTGATTTAATATATTTCTCTATATATTGATATAAAAAACTCAGTATAAGCAATACCATAACAGTAATTATGGCATAGTCATTAAAAAGGACATCCTCAGCCCAAGATAATAAAATCATGAAAACAAGTGTACTAAATCCTAAAACGGTACCTTTCTTCCACCCTTTTAAATAAATATAATGGTGAAAGCAATAATTAAATAAATTGCACTCAAATAATTCATAATACAGATTTATACTGGTAGATAAAAACAGGGTATGAGCGGAGTATAATTTGGATTTTTATTCAAGAATATTTCCTCTAGAAATTTTAGAGACAGGAATACTAAAAATCTTTTTATGACAGTGGAAAAGATTCTGAAACAACAAATATAGATAATTCTACAATCTTACCAGTGGCGAATGTCTTTTTCAGTCAGTACAGGACGCCGGTCAAAAATGAATAAGGTAAATCCGTTCTTTAGAATCAAGGCATTAATACTATATCGGTCATACGGCATTCCTTCTTTTTCTTTCCACTCCGTATCTTGCCACCATGCTTCTATATCATCCGGATAAATTATCGGATAATTCAACCACTGGTAGACTGAATTGATTCTTTTTAAAATACGATCAATCTGCTCTTTGGAATTGTCACTATCTTGCGGTCTTATTTTTAATTCAATGTGCTTTCCCGGAGGGAAGATACGGTTCGGCGAGTGAGCAAAAACTCCTTTCACTTTCTCCTGAATTTCAGGATACTTGGTTCGTATGGAATACCCGAGACGGCTGGAACTTATGTTATGTTCTTCCAGAGTCGTGAGCTCCTTGTCAATCCAGATTTTAGAGGATGAGGGAAAACTGTGGAGCTCCGAATGATTGTGTAATGCCGTTCCTGTTTCAGGAAGGTTCCTGGAACGCTCTTCCAAAGTTAAGGGTGGCACCTTATTGCCTTCATCGCATGCAGTTGTATAAATGTATGCAATTAATATTGTGACGTAGATGAGGTTCATTACAGGTTATTTTATAAAGAAGACAAACTTCATCCATGTGCGCCTACTATATTACCATCTTACCTGGTTTTTCCGCTACGCGTTGAACAATGGAAATCAAGACCAGCTTTCTGGTCTGTGCATTTTACCGCTACGCCTATTTCTATCAATACATGATATTGAAGGATATTTATGAATAAAATGATCTGATTGGCAAGTATGTTAAGATTTTGATTTTGTCAATTTTCAGGTATTTCCTTATTCTGTTTGAGAGAAATTTCTTTGAGATAGTCGATTTGCCTTTGCGCGTCAGCATCCCCCAGTTTTTTTGCTCTTTCCAATAATTCTATTGATTTTTCGTAATCAATGGGGGTGGCTTCTCCTGCCTCGTCATTTAATTCTCCTGAATAAAGTAATGCCAGATTTGTTAAAGCAGGGGCATAATTTTTTTCAGCTGATTTTAACAGCCATTTTTCGCCTTCTTTCAAATCCTTCTTTGTATAAAAACCTATCAGGTACTGGTAACCATAATTGTTCAGGGCCTCGGCGTCATCTGTACGAGCTGCTCGTTTTAAAATTTCAAGCATCCGCAATTTTTCCTGGTCTGAATAGTTTTTAATGAAAGATGGCCCTGCAAATATTAGTAAGGAAGCAAGTCTATACTCTGATCTCTGATGATGCTGAGCAGAAGCGGCTTGAAACAAAGAGATAAATTCCCTGCCCAGATGTTCTTTAAGATCCGGGTCGGGTTGATTCATGAAGCAGAGAAACAGAAATCCCCCCAATTGATTTTGAGCTTCCGGTATTTTGTCGACAGGTGGCTTGGACAGCATGAAAGCCCCCATGTTCCAATCCCCTTCTTCTATATAATATTTGGCTTTTAAAATTATTCCAAGGGGGTGATTGGCCTTTGCAAGCTTTTCCTGGTACTCCTTCCGGTGTTCGCCGCTCTGGTTCAGAGCTGCAATATAAGTCAGGCGGGAGGATGAGGAAGCCAGTTGGTTCATTTCTGCATCCGTCTTCTCCGTGTCTTTTCCCGCTTGCATGAGAAGAGCTCTGTTTGTAAGAAGCAGGTACATCTGGGCCAATGGGTTCCCTTTCTTGGACAGTGCTGTTAGCTCCTGAAGTCCTGCTACAGAATTTTTCTGGGGATGGAGCTCTAAGATGCGTGTGACAGCAAGAAAAACACCGGCTTCTTCATCTCCCCCTTCTTTTGCTTCCTGTAAATAGGAAAATGCAAGTTGAGGGGAATAATCCGTATATTGAGGGTCAAGAAGCAGTTGTCCTGTGATTCGTTTGGCGATCTTGTCTCCCCGTATTGCTGCCTTTTGCAGGATTTTGAGGGCTTCAACACGGTTATATGGGACTTGTGTTCCTTGTAAATAGATGCCGGCCAATGCACGAGCCGCACAATCGTTTCCTGTTTTCTCCAGAGATTGGAGGGTTTCTACAATTTTATTTACAGGAATATTTGCGTTGTCAAGGAGGTTATAGACATTACTTTCCTTTTCGGTGGGGTTGAAAAAATCATTTTTCCAATCGTAGAAATCGTCGAGAACCAGTCTGAAAGGTTGTGAATTTTCTTCTTCTCGAATTTGTATATCACCTAGTGTATTGAGTTCTGCAGCCCCTATTGAGCATGTGGAGAAATAGAAAAGATATAATATATATTTAATCATATTTTGATGAAGTTTAAATTTTGTATATATTATATTATAATCTGATATTCAAAGTAATAACGTTGGGATTGAATCAAATATTTAGAAACTCTATCGCGCCTGTTTTTCGTTGCCTGTTGGGCCATGGAGATCACGACCAGCGTTTTGGATTCGTGAATTTCACTGTCATGCATCTATAATTCTTGCAAAGGATTTAGCTTTAACAGCACTAGAATCTTGTTTCAATCTTTTTTCTGCTACTTCACGTGTTTTTTACTAATATGCATACATCTAAACTAGAATTATTAGATATTTGGTTCCCAAAGGAAGTGTCCTGGATCATTTTTCCATAGGCGTCATAGGAGATTTCCCGAATTCCTGAGGTATCACAAACCAGGGAAGATAGGCGGTGGTGGTGCCCGCCGGATCGATGGCTTTGACGGAGTACCATCCGGTTGCTCTCATAGAGAACGCACATCATCAAACGCCTCGTTAGCTCAGTTGGTAGAATAGTTGACTCTTAATCAATTTGTCCACGGTTCCAGCCCGTGATGGAGTACCAAATTTTTAAAGAGACGTCCGGCCAATCTGGTAGGACGTCTCTTTTTTATTTGAGTAAAATAATTAGTTAATTCTTTGCTTGATTCATTATTTTCAACTGGCGTTACGATTTATTTTTTAGAATTTTTCTTATCTGACAATATTTTGTCAATTCTATTTACTTTAAATAAAATTCCTTGGTATATTAACATGTCCGCTCCTTCTTTATTACCAGGTTGTCCATACCAATACAATTGGCATTCACCAATATACAAAACAGCACTAGGTGCTTGGGTAAGCTCCGTTCTAAAACTATCAGTTTTTCCTTTCTTCATATACATTGCGACCTGTTTTTTTAATGCATTGACGATTAGTTTTTTTTCTACTGGTGTAAAATGAAAGGTATCTTCTTTTTTACCGGGGAAAAAGAACCCAGATATTCTCTGGTCTTTTTCATGGAGTGCATTGTATAATGCTTCGTTAAGTTGGATAATATACTCAAGGTTATTTTCTGAATAACCCACGTGACAAATAAAACAACTAAAAATGATAGATATAATTTTTTTCATAAAGATTAAGATTGAGGTTTAAATTCTGAAAATGATAACCCTGAACCAATTCCTTGCGGTAATAAAGAGGTTGGATCACCAACATCGACACTTTTTCCATTTATTATTTTGGTAATTTTTTTGTAAAAACCTTTGAATGTAGCGGATTGTCGTCTTCTCCAATAGCAGCATAACCATTTGGAGCGTAAACAGTGCACTTACTTTCATTAGCTATTTTTTGAGGTAATACTCCCAATCCCACCTCGCAAGATACTAAATAGATAAAACATTTACTGCAGAATGTCTCTTCATTTTTAAGAGCTTTTACCATTTCAGTAACATTTCCTTCATAAATTCTATTAGCTTTTTTTGGATCTGTACTGTTATTCCAAATTATCGTTTCTCCTGGTTTTGGAACAATTGCCATTTCACCAGGGTTTCCGTGCATAATAAGAGTAAGATTCTCGATGCAGCAAAAACAATTTACTTCATCATCAATTTCATTAATGATACCTTTAAAAGTGTATTCTTTAATTGTTCTTTCAGCATCTGATTTTGATTTTATATCAGGTGTGACATTGATAACAATATCTTTACCAAAAAAATATTTTTCCTGTTATTTCAATATTTATTAAAGAATTATTTCCAAGGAACCCGTATAGATGTTGATCGCCCTGTTCCTGAGCCGCCTGTCCGAGCTCTGCTGGGTTCTGGCCCGTTTTGAGGCCCTCGACGCAAAGGAAAAGACAGGGGATCAAGGATAATGCCCCCTCACGGCCGTTGCGCCGGAAGATTGAAAGGTTCTATTCCGTTTTTGAACAGCCTTGTACCGGAAAAACCCTCTCATTTCGGGGAATGGGGGGTTATACATTTTTACGTGGGGTAATCAGATGGCATGAACCATCATGAACGCGGTAAAGGCGACAGATGAAGGAAAAAGGATACACCTTTCTCAAAATTGACGCATCCATGAAATAAATGTTTTGGTTCTCTATTTCTTTCCCTTTTCATCTTGTCTCCATCTTTCTATAAGGTTCCTCCCCATAAAAGGATGATTCGGAATATTTGCAGACCACACAGGGTTATTAAAATCCGGCTGTAAATAGTACGTGTTGCGGATGTTTACTATTCTGAAGTTTGCCTGTTTCCATCAGCATGGTGTATCTTTTCACAATGGATTAGCACCACAAGCACAGAGCGGGGGAAGAAATCACAGAAGCCAGATGCAGGAAGATGATTTTCATCCTTTTCTGATGGATGGTATTCTTTCACAATTTTTATAAGTTAGTTTTATAGATAGAAACAAGAAAATATTTAAATATTATTCAATAAGAATTCTACAGTATTGATTTTTTTAATATATATCTTGATAAAAAGATTATAATCAGCGCTCCAAAAATCAGAAACAGGAATAGCAAATGTTAGGATTGTCTATAGGGTGTAGTAACATTATTTAAAAAAAGAGATTATTAAATGGCAAAGTATTTTGCTGATTGCTATCGGTAAATATACGGCAAACAGAATAATCAATAAAAATTCTATCATCCTTAACGATTATTGAGCAAGGAAGAATCGAATTCATTGGTTTCTTTATGATATATATTTTCAAATTCTTTATTTTTTATAGGCGGATCGTCAGCTAGTTCAATACTGCACCGCGCCAAAATTTTTTTTCTTAAAGGATTTTTAAAATATTTCGTTGCCGATTCTACTTCATCATCAATTCCGCAATTTTCATATTTCTCTAACTCTATATATTTACATACCCCCAAGGCTTCTTTTTTTTTATATAGGTAACTAGTAATACCGGATTGTTTATGAAATCCGACAAAAGAAAAACCTTCATCTATAAGTTGGAAATGATGATATTCTAATGTTTTTCCCCTATATTCTGTGGGTCTCTCCCACAGAAAAATAATGCCTTTTATATATGTTAAATAAATAATGGTGAATAAAATAATAGAAAAAATGATTAATATTGAAGCAAATATTTTTTTGATATAAATTATATTGTTTTTAGTCATTTAATTTTCATTGATTAAAGAGGAGGGTTTTCTGGTTTGTATTTTGCTTTTTCTTCTTTTGATGGGACTGGTTTCTTTGGATTTGCATAATCAGTTCTCCCATCAACCCCATACATAACTGTCCCAAAAAAACCTTCCCATACTTGGGTAAAAGATTGTTTTCCTGGACCTGGTGAAGTAGCCGTCCTACATCCACAGCTAATGACAATTGCCCCTTTTATAAAACTTCCTTTCTTAAAGATACCTTGTTGAATATCATTGTTAGTAATGGAAAAACTATTGTCAGGCACACCGTAGTCTGTGAAAGGGTATCGTGGATTTAAACTTCCTGGCAACCCGTGGCCATAATAGACGAAACGGGAAATTCTGTCTTCTCCTGTCCTTTCCATGAAAGCTGTAGTTACAGTCCCTGTAATACTATCTAATTCATAGATCTGAACTGTATTTACAAGAAAGGCTAAGTCTGATTTAGTTTTATAGAATCTCAATTCAACATCTAATTCTGCAGCTTTTTTTCGAATTTGATTTAGGTAATGTTGAGAGTCTTCCATGTCATTCATAGCCCGTATCCTATAAGTTTCATATTCGACTAGCCATTCTATTTTTTCGCCAGGCTTAATCAATCGTTTACGTTTTTTGATTTGTTCTTCGGCAGAGGTTATAAAATTTGACCAGTTTCGATCATGAAAACCATAACCAGATATTTTTTTTATAGCAGAAAAAGCGAGATATGAAAGGAAACGATCAAAATATATAGTTGAAAACTCAATTCCTCCAATATTTGTATTGCAACCACCGCTAATAACAATTTCGTTAAGTCCTAATTTATCAATACGAAAAAAAGGAGAATTCTTAACAAATCTATAGAGGTTATTTCCACCTTGTTCTTGGATGAGGTCACGGTTAATCCATCTGCCGTCAGTAGGGTTAAGATGACGGAAATTGTAGTAAATTAGCCCTAATTCATCATCCATGTACTCGCAAGAAAAACGGAACTTGTTGTTCTGGGCTATTTCTCCTTGTACCTTTAGAAGTTCTCCGAACGGAGCATACTCGTAGAGGGCTCTTCGTACCTGCTGACCGTCAAAAATGGAAGTGACGTTCTTCAGGGCGTCGTGCATGAAGTAGAAATGTTTTCCAGTTTCTGTTACCCTTTCTTTCCCACATGTCATCATCAGGATACGTGTGGTTATCGGTTCTGCCGGATCCCACAGATAGCTTTTCTCCAGTATAGGTTCGGGATACATCAGATCTAATTTGGCTACTTGCAGGTAATCACGATACAGGTAATAAGCATGGCTAATAGCTGTTCCATTGATAGTCACTTTCTTTTCAAAGCGGCGTCCTTGGTAGTCATAGCCGCAGGCGACGACGGTGCGACCATCTTCACTGGTGAATGAGACAGGTCTGTCATTGGCATCGTAGCAAACATTCCAGATTCCTGTTGAGGTTTTCATCCTGGTCTGGTTGCCGTCCGCATCATAGAGAGGGTCAAAGGAAACATCCGCCTGAATTATGTTTGTGTACTGGTTGAGCTCGTTGGCTCCGTAGGATATTTCTTCTTCCAGCTCACGGGAGATTTTGCGGTTGCCGATGTTGTCGTACCGGTAGGCAAAGTTGCCTCTTTGCTGGAGCTCATCATTGATAAGTTCACTTCTACCATTGTAGGTGAAGTTTCTTGTGGCCGCTGCTGTAGGGGCATCCCAGGAGTCCCGGCGCTGGGTGGGGCGCATCAGGTTATCGTATTGATAGGCATGTCCGGCCAACATGTTACCAGTCCCGGCATCCTCATAGTTGATGGAGGCCAGGAGGTTGAGCGTGGGATGGTAGGTATTCCTGCGGACCATGCCGTTGGGATAGGACAATTTGTTGAGGAAGCCGCTGGTTTCGTCATACTCCCACCTAAAGGGAGCTTCCAATCCTTCCATATTCATCCCAATAATGGCACTTTTGTGGTCATAGTCAAGATGGGAGTGTTGCACAGTACGGGTACCAAGCATCAGGCGGTATCCGCAGGGACGCCCAAAGGCATCGTATTCTTCCTGGAGGCAGCTTTCTACGATCCCAAAAGAAGTGTCCTGAACCATCCTGCCATAGGCGTCATAGGAGAATTCTCGGATTCCTGAGGCATCGGAAACAGAGATCATCTGTCCGAGGTGATTGTAGGAGTAGAGCCATGGCTGGGTGTTGTCGCTGTGAGAGACGGAAACAAGCTCTCCGGTAAGGGGAGCGTAGGCATAGGAGGAAACAATACCTCTGGCCTTGGTGAGTGTTTCCAGGCGGTTGAGCCTGTCGTAGGTTTTGGAAACACAGGAGCCATCGGCATAGGTTTTCTTGAGTTCCAGTCCCGTAGCTGTATCGTAGAGCCACCTGGTGATGTCTCCGTCGGTACGGCTGGAAGGATCGGTGGTAATGTCTCCCTCGTCCACCCTGAAGGTGGTCAGAGCTATCAGATGATCAGCTTCATCATAGACGAGGCACACAGGTTGTGTAGCAGTACCGTATTCGGCTGTTTTCCGGCCGCGGATATCATAGCAATAACAGATGGTGCCCTCCAGGGTGTTGGTGATGCAGGCAGGAGCGTCACAGCAGGGGGAATAGGCAGTGGAAGTGATATTGCCTTGTGCGTCGGTTGTCCTGATGGTGCGTCCGGCCAGATCGGTTTCGATGGTAGTGACATTGCCCCGGGCATCGGTTTGCTTCAGGATCATGCCTGTGGAGGAGTAAGAACGTTGCTGTGAGAAGCAGATTCCTGCATAATTGGTTTGTCTTATGGTAAAACCATCCACTGCAAGAGATTCAGCTGCAATGTCTGAAGAGGGAATACGGCTGAACTGGGTACGCTTGGAGGGGGCAGTATATTCTGTCCATTGAACACTCTGATGACCGTACATGTCAGTGATAAGAGTCTTGCTTTCCACTACAGGGTCCAGTTGCGAAACCATGGTTTCGGTAGTCTGTGTGAGAGGCAGTCCTTCGGTATTGTAGGTTGTAGAGGTTTGTACCT
>ENA-ORLF01000178-ORLF01000178.1-human-gut-metagenome-genome-assembly--contig:-NODE-178-length-30783-cov-6.0933_pt1 | contig 30783 bp, 26 predicted proteins | sample MGYA00243066_ERZ508822 | MGnify/ENA primary metagenome ERZ508822 (study PRJEB26277, sample SAMN04329791) | human gut metagenome | biome: human-associated habitat | host: Homo sapiens | place: USA... | reverse complement strand
GATTGTTCTGTGGCGAGGGAAAAGACCCGGTGTGATGTGAGGGAGGCTTGCCCGGAGTGCAAGCTGGTGTTCACCAACAAGGGCGAAAAAATCGTGCGCCTTTTCGACGATTTCTATCCCCTGAAGGATGACGGGCCGAATATCCACATCGAAATATGGCGCAAGGTAAATGGAGAGAGAAAAGGTCCTCTAGCCTGGTACAGTCCCATGTATAAAATCGAACGGGTAGGGGCCTTGATGCGTTTCATTACATTGAAGCCGGGAGAAAAGTATGAAGTGCCCGTCAAGGAAGCTTACCTGTTGCTGGTGTATCTTGAACATCTTCGCAATCGCGAGAGCTATGAGTTGGAAGTAAGATTCCATGATGGATATGGAGAATCCGGTGTTCAGACGGATTATGTAGGGAAAGCAGATTTTAAGACGGTGAGCCGGGCCCCAAAAGGAGTTTATTCTCCATAGTCGTTTCATAGGACTCTCTGGATAACATTTAAACTTGTGCTGTGATGAAAAAAATCTTCCTATGTTTTGGAATTCTAACAAGCCTATTCCTCCATGCGGTAGCATGGGGGGACATGGCCGACAACGGAGTGGAATGCTCCGTGGTGATGGAAAAGACCCGGTTTGATGCGAGGGAGGCTTTCCCGGACTTTAAGCTGGTGTTCACGAACAAGGGCGAAAAAACCGTTCGCCTTTTCGACGACTTCTATCCTGTTAAAGAAGATGGACCAAATATTATCATAAGAGTTTACAGGAAGGAGGGGGAAAAAAAGAAAAAGATAGCTGTATATTATGCGAATTATAAGATTCAACGTGGCTTGGCAACTCCCATGAATTTCATTATATTGAAGCCCGGAGAGAAGCACGACGTTCCTATCAAGGATGTTCATTTGCTGTTGGTGTATCTTCCAACACATATGCAGCATGCGGCCAACGGGAAAGATTATATGCTGGAAGTACGTTTTTACGACGGATATGGAGACCCGGGTTTCTGGAGGGAATATGTAGGAAAACAGGATTTTAGCATGGTAGATCAATCTCCCTATAGAGGGCAATATCCCGGTGAACGACGATAGAACATTTGTTTTTATTCCGGTCAGCGGAGAAGAAAACGGAATATTTCTCCATACAGTTATGAACAAGGTTTGTCTCTTCGTCAATTTGCTGGTTGGCCTGTTGCTTGCCGGAGCCGCTTTGGGTGATCAGGCTGACAACGGCTTGGAATGCACCATCAAGATGGAAAAAACTTTCTTTGACGTAAGAGACAGGCTGAGGGATTTTACACTCGTTTTTACCAATAAGGGAAAAGAGCCTGTTCGTCTTTATGATGACTTTTATCCTGAGCCAACGTTAGGTCCGCGTATCAAGATAGAACTTTGGAGCCGGCAAACAGGAAAAAAGAAAAAATTAGTTGGTTCGTATATAGGCGCTTATCATGTTAACAAGATGTTTCAGAACATCCGTTTTATTACCTTGAAAGCTGGGGAGAAACATGAAGTACCCATTAAGGACGTTTACTTGCTGGTGAACTTTATCTCTGAAACGCTACGTTTGTCCAAGGGGGAAATCTACTTGCTGGAAGTGGAGTTTGTAGATGAACGCGGAGAACCGGGAGTCCGAAGGGTGTACAAGGGAACGACAACGTTGGTCACTAAACCTTAATGACGATTGAAAAATCCCCCGGTTCCTGATTGCCGGAACCGGGGGATGGCATTTTTATTCAGCTGGCGCCGTTATCTTCTGGACGGGGCGGCGTGTGACGGGCTGCCCCCGGATGGGGAAGGGCGTGATGGTGCCGCGGCCGGAGGTGAAGAAGGCCGGGGAGGCGCACTGGCGGAAGGTGGCGGAGAGGACGGCCTGGAAGGGGGAGGACTGCTGGGCCTGCTCATGCCGGAATTGCCGGGCCGCGGGCCGCTCGGCCTGATCTGCGGGGCAGACGGGCGGCTTGGCCGGCTGGCTTCCGGTCTGCTTATTCCGGGACGGTTATTGCTCGGGTTGACGACTCCGGGACGGTGGGAACTGCCGCCGGGCCTGTTGATCTGCGGAGGCCGGGAAGGATTGCCCGGTCTGTTGAATTCCGGACGATTGTTCGGCCTGCCGGGCTGAATTCCGGGTCTGTTGTCTCCGGGACGATTGACCCCCGGACGGTTATGGCTTCCGCCGGGATTTACTACCGGAGGCCGGGAAGGGGAGCCGGGCCTGTTGATTTCCGGCCGATGATTGGGCCTGCCGGGCTGAACTCCCGGCCTGTTGTCGCCGGGGCGGTGGTTCGGACGGAAATGGTCGGGCCTGTACTGGGGCTTCATGGGCGGTCTTGCCATGGGGCGGCAGTTGTGAGGGCGGATGTAATGGCCCCGGTAATAGGGTGCCGGTCCCCACGTGGGAATGTAGTAATTGGGCCGGATCAGGCTGATGGAATAAATGGGGCTGCCGAACGTGTCATAGGCATAGATGGGCCTGCCGCCGTAATACCCGTAAATGGGATAGCCGGAATTGTCATACATGTAGGAAACGCTGGAACCGCCGCTGCTGTAGGAGCCCGCTACGCTAAAATTGTCGTAGTAAGGATCATAGCAGCTGGACAGGGCACAGCCTACGGCCGCCGCCAGCATGGAGTTTTTCAGAAGGTCATATACTTTCATGATGTTAAATTCTTTCAGGGTTTGTCTCCCTTTACATGAAAAGCGCTGAAAGAAATGCACATTTGTTTAAAATATTTTTGCTTGGAACGCGACTTCCTTTTGTCTTAAACTGCAAAAACGTTCTACGCGATGGGTATTCTCTTTCAAGATAAAAAAATAGGCCTTGCCCTTTTGTGCGACAATGCGCCCTATACGCTTGCCATGACACTGGCGTCTTATGAACGGACCGGATTGCTGGACTATCTGGATGCCGCATGCGTCGTTTATCCGGAAGGGGGGGACAAAGTGGAGCATACGGCCCGCGTCTGCGGTATTCCCGCCGTGCCCTCCAGCATGGAGGGCGGATTCGTCGGAGCCCTGGCTACGGCTGTCACTACACTGGACACGGATTACGTGCTGCTGGCGGAGGACGACTGCATGGTATGGGAGCATTTGCGCGGGGAAACGCTGGAAAAGCAACTGAAACAGGCGCTGGACCTGCTGGTTTCCGGGCAGGCGGACATGGTGAGGCTGCGCCATGCCTGGCGCGGAAGCTCCCGCTACAAGGCGGCTTATACGTACTCCTATTTTTACCCTGTGGAACAACTGGCCACCCTGTGGATGCATGCGGAAGGCCTGTCCGAAGCGCCGGACTGGATCAAAAGCATGCGCCGTTTCTTCCACCCCGTCCGTTCCAAGCGTTCCATCGGCCGCTGCGTGTATGTGGAACAGAACCCTCATCTGCGTTTTCCCCAGTACATCAGGAAGATCGAAGGGGGGTATATCATTGACAGCGAGGTTTTCGAATGGACCAACCAGCCCACGCTCATTGCCCGTTCCAGAATGAGGCAGATACTGGCGGGGCTGGCCCAGGCCCAGGGAAACATCGGCAAGCTTCCCCAGGATTTTGAAAATGCCGTCAACAACCCCCGCTGGCGGGATGCCCATATGAACATAGGCGTCATACGGGGAATTTTTACTTAAAGAGAAGCCATGGCGGAGGAGGGCAGTCCAACTACATGGTATGAATGCACCCGGTGCGGCGCCTGCTGCCGCTGGGCCGGCGACGTATGCATTGAGGAGGATGAAGTACGTGAAATCGCCCTCTTCCTGGAGATGGACGAACAGGCATTCATCAATGAATGCTGCCGCCTGCGGGCCAACCGCAAAGGCTTGTCCATCAAGGATGCGGCGGACGGCGCCTGCCTGATGCTGACGGAAAACGGCTGCCGGATCAATCCCGTCAAACCGCGCCAGTGCCGCGATTTCCCCAATAAATGGAACTTTCCCGGTTGGCGGGAGTTGTGCCGTGCGCGGGAAGTGAATCAGACACCGGAACCCCGGTAGGAGGAAAGACGGTCTCAACAAGCCTGCCTGCGGCGTTTCCATGCCAGACAGAGCAGGGCGGCCAGGCTCAAAGTGGCGGTGCCCGGTTCCGGAATTAGCGCCAGCGCATTGCCTACATCCGTGGAGAGCCCGTACACTCCCTTGATGAAAAATTCGCGGTCCTCCCGTTGGTACCAGCCGTCTTCCGTCGTCTGGAAGTACAGGCCGCCGTCTTCGCCTGTGTAGCAGGCCACTTCAAACATACCATTGGAGGAGTGGTAGCCGTATTGGAGATCGTCGGAATCCGTCAGATACATTTTCGTCAGCAGGGAAGTCTGGTCGTCATATTCCACTCCCCACAGGGTGATGGCGTGCGCCGTTTTCCCCAGAGTGTCGCCAATGCTGAGCGTCAGGCCGTATCCCTCATTCAAACGGTCCAGAATATACTGGGAGGAAGCGGAATAGGAAGTGGCATTGTAGGCGCTGGTCAAGAAAAACGCCTGATTTTCAGAAAAAATGCTCCGGTAATATCCTCCCGCGGCGGCGCCTTCCTTAAGCTGGGACCATCCTTCCAATCCCGCAGGCGGATAATTCCCGGAAAGCCACCATTGGAACGCATAAGAGGCGTTTCCTCCCAAATCCGTGAAGGAATCCTTGAAGGTTGTCCATACGGCCTCTCCGGTGGGAGTTCCGGATGGAATGACGTACCTGTCCTGCCACCAGTTGAGAATATTGCTGGCGGAGGCGGCCCAGCAAAGATTGTCGTCTCCCGGAGCAAGCGTTTTATTGGCGTCATACCATCCTTTCTGCGGAGAAACGCCCCAGGTCCAGGTTTCCAGAAGTTCGGCGTTTGCGCAAGATGCGGCAAATGTGCAAATTGCGATCAGGGAGAGAGGCTTCATGATCATGTCAAGTTGGAGATATTGTGTAATCCTTAGCGGATTTGGAATCCGGAAGGTTCCTGTACGGGAATAAGCCATTTCTTTCCTCGGTCTGCTTCAGCATTTGACGTTCCCGTGCCGCAGTAAATTTTCCCGGTTTTACTGATAAATACAAGTTACTGGGAGTAAAGGAGCTCTCTTCTCTCCTGCATAAGTCTTGAACGGCACAGGCGAAAGAAAAATTCTCCGTGGCGCAGATTTGGAAATCATTCATCGGCGAAGGCGGCAAGCTTCGTTTTCCAAGTGAAAAAGACTCCTGACCCAACGCCAGGAATGAGCCTAAATGTTTTCCTCTCAAAATTGTAGTTTGACTCCGGATTCCAAATCCGGTTTTATTTTTTTCTTCTCTAAAAGGGCAAAGGGGAAAGGACAAAAGCAAACACGCGCCAGGGAGGAAATGAAGGTTATTTAATACTTCGCATAATATATGTAATGCAAAATTAAATACTGGTGGGAATAGATGTCAAACCGTTTGCTGTAAAATAGATAAGGAGATATTCCGACATTTCAAAAACAGGAACGCTACCCCTGTTGAAATGTTGTTCCCGGCAATGGCATCATCCTCTGGGATGAAAACGGTGATGGATGGAATTCAGCCTCTGCTGTTCCAGATGCGTGTAAATCTGCGTGGTGGCGATGTCCGAATGTCCCAGCATCTCCTGGATGATGCGGAGGTCCGCGCCGTTCTCCAGCAAATGCGTGGCGAATGAATGGCGCAGGATATGCGGAAAGACATGCTGGTCGATCCCGGCGGCTCTGGCGCGTTCCTGAAGGATCTGGCGCACCCGCTCCCTGGTCAAGGGACACCCGCGGACGGTCAGGAAGATGTGGCTTTTCGTTCCCGGTTTGACCAGTTTGGGCCTCCCTTGGGCCAGATACGCCTTTAGGGCGTCCAAAGCGGACGTGCCGACGGGAACGAGCCGGGTTTTGTCCCCCTTCCCCCGCACTCGGACAAATGCTTCCTCTGCGTCAAAACTTTCTAATTTACAATTGATGATCTCGCTTACGCGCATGCCGCAGGCATAAATCATCTCCAACAGGGCCCGGTCTCTGCATCCCAGTGGAATATCCTGAATGTCAATACTTTCAAGCAGTTTTGAAACGGTATGCTGATCCAGCACGTGAGGCAGTGTCAGCCCCTGCCGCGGCATCTCCATGAACGCGGAGGGATCCTTCTCCAGAATACCCGTTCCGGCCAGCCAGCGGAAAAAAATGCGCAGATGCACCATTTCCACGCGCATGGAACTGCGCGCCATGCCGCGGGACTGCAAGTGCCGGAGGAATTCTGCGAGGCTGCCTATATCCACCCCGGAAGGATCGCCATCCCCTTCCCCCAGAAACCGGGAAAACTCTTCCAGGGTCTGCCTGACGGAGACCTGGTAGGCGGCGCTCAGCCCTTTTTCCGCAGCCAGAAAGCGGATGAAACGTTCTATGTGAGCCTGCATGCCGAATCTTCCTTTCCTGTCCCGTCTTTAAAAGCGTTCCACCAGAAACAGGAATTCCGTCACATTCTGGGGACGGTTCTTCAAATTACGGCTTCCCCGGAAGGTGGCGTAAGGCGTTTCCAGCGTGGCGATGTGTCCCAGCCTGGCCAGGAAAGCCGTCATTTCCTCATAACCGATGAAACCTTCCGAACTGTAGGACAGCAGAATGAATTTGGCAGGACAGGATTCCAACAGATGGAACAATGATTCCGTGGCCTGCTGCCGGCTGTTGTACGTGGAGCGTTTCCAGTCCTTCGGAATGCCGGAAACGCGGCTGATTTTTTCCGGCCGCTTGTAGGAGGACAGCAAATTCAGCATGAAATAGTTGGAGCCGTACGGATGCTGGTTGTAGGGAGGGTCCAGGTACACAACGTCCATCTCCGGCAATTCCTCCGCCAGCTCGTTGGCGTCCCGGCAATGGATGGAATACCGGCAGTCGAACCTGGAGAACACGGGAAATTGCAGGGAAATGTCCCCCAGAATGCGGCTCAAGGCGTTTCCTCCCGAACCGCCGAATTTTCCGACCCCCTGCTTGTCCTTGTAAAATCCCTTGAACACGCCTGCCGTATTGGCATGGATGGAGGCTTCCGCCAGCAAAGGGGCAATGAAGTACGGCCGTACTTCCTCCGGCAGCAGATTGATGGTCTGGCGCGCCGTATCCAGATAAAGGGCATTCCGGCGCGTGTAAAAAACGCGGTCTTCCGCCGTGATGCGTTCCGGATTCCGGGGGGCGTACAGCTCCGTAATGAAACCGGGGGATTCATGAGTTTCCATGTACCGCAGCAGACGCCTGTAATGCCTTTCCAGCTCCAGGCCGTCCACTTCTCCGGAGTTGCTCAGATAACAGGTGTTGACGAGTCGGCTGTATTCTTCCAGATCATTGACAATCAGTTCTTCCGAATGTTTTTTCAGGAAGCGGGCCACAATACCGCTGCCGGAAAACAAATCTCCGGCCTTGAGATGCTCCTTCCCCAGGCGGGCCTTCACATATTTAAGTCCGCGTCCCAGGAAATTCAGCAGGGAACGCTTGTTCCCCAAGTAAGTTACAATCTGTTCAGTCAGGTATCTGGGGTCTTCCTCTATCTCGGTCGAAAGAGCGGATAATAGCGCATTAGGGGTCATAAGCAAGCCGCGCCAGCATACGGCACTGCGGCCTTTCCGTCAAGTTGAGCCGATGAATAAGAAAGGGAACGGGATTTAAGTATTCATCAGGGATTCCGGCTGTGGCAGATGCGCTTTTTAAACCCTTCCCGGAAAGGTCAATCGTTCCATAGAAAACTGCCTGCGCCCCGCGGACTTCCTGTAGATCAACCGGCTTTTTGTTTGCGGTTTTGGAAAGGCAATTCCATGGATGGCATCTCCTTTTCCGAAAGAGTTCTCCTGCCTTCCTCTGAAGAAAGGTCTTTTCAAGCCGGAAACACGTGTTATATTCTCAATAATCATGAAAACCCGTTTACTACCCTGCACGCTGGCGTGCATGCTCATGGCAGCCATGCCCGGCTTTTCCGGGCCGGAAGATGACTTTTATGAAGCCAACTTGACGCTCACGCGCGCCGGCCGCCTGGAAAAGGAGGGCGACTTCAAGGGAGCCCTGGAAAGCAGTGAAAAAGCGGCCCGGCTTCTGCAAGCCCTGAAACAGTCCTCTCCCGACTGGAACCCCTCCTGGATAGCGTCCAAGCTGGAAAATGCCTCCCAAATCCGGGAACGTGTGGAACCGCTGGCGCAAAAAGCCCCCGAACCTAAAAGGGAAGACCATTCCCTGAAGCCGGGAGAATGGAGGGACGTGACCTTTGAACGGGCCTACAAGGCCCACGAACAACAACAACTGGCCGTCAGGCAGGTTCCCCCCGACCCGGTGGCAATCCAGGTTTCCGTGTCTTCTCCCGCGGCATCCCAACGGATCGCTCCCTCCGGCAGGCGTGCGGAGGTGCGCATCGTCCAGCCGCCGGCATCCGTCGTACCCAGACGCACTCCGGAACCTACCAGGGTGCCTCCGCCGAGGTCGGACCACGGCGGCCGCTTCCGCATCGGCGGTTGAAGGGAGACGGTCTTGGGCACAAGCCCCTGCTCCATGTTGAAAGAGACGGGGACGAGGGAGCCCGTGACCTTTGCCTTCAAAAAGTCACTGACAGTTGCAGTCTCTTGAACATGTCGGCTATCTGCGTATTTGTATCTTCCGTTCCATGAACGGAGGCCTTGGTTCTCATGGATGAATGCTTCCCCCATACCGGGGAAAAGATCAGCGTCTCCGCTGAAACGCGCATTCCCTTGCGACAAAAAAAGAGCCGTCTCCCTTGCTGGGGACGGCTCTTGATATAAAGGCGTTTGCCTTAAAGACGGTTAGTTCTTGGCGGCTTCTTCAATCGCCACGGCCACGGCCACGGAGGCGCCGACCATGGGGTTGTTGCCCATGCCGATGAGGCCCATCATTTCCACGTGGGCGGGCACGGAAGAGGAACCGGCGAACTGGGCGTCGGAGTGCATGCGGCCCATGGTATCGGTCATGCCGTAGGAGGCAGGGCCGGCGGCCATGTTGTCCGGGTGCAGGGTACGTCCCGTACCGCCGCCGGAAGCCACGGAGAAGTACTTCTTGCCCTTTTCGTTGCATTCCTTCTTGTAAGTGCCGGCCACCGGGTGCTGGAAGCGGGTGGGGTTGGTGGAATTGCCGGTGATGGAAACGTCCACGCCTTCATGCCACATGACGGCCACGCCTTCGCGCACGTCGTCGCAGCCGTACACGCGCACGGCGGCCTTCGGTCCCTTGGAGAAGGCTTTTTCCTGCACGATGTTCAACTTGCCCGTGGCGTAGTCAAACTTGGTCTGCACATACGTAAACCCGTTGATGCGGGAGATGATGTAGGCGGCGTCCTTGCCGAGGCCGTTCAGGCAGACGCGGAGGTCCTGCTTGCGGACGCGGTTGGCGGACTTGGCGATGCCGATGGCGCCTTCGGCGGCGGCAAAGGATTCGTGGCCGGCCAGGAAGCAGAAGCATCCCGTTTCGTCGCGCAGGAGCATGGCGGCCAGGTTGCCGTGGCCCAGGCCCACCTTGCGGTCGTCGGCCACGGAGCCGGGAATGCAGAAGGACTGGAGCCCTTCGCCGATGGCTTCAGCGGCGTCGGCGGCCTTCGTGCAGCCCTTCTTGATGGCGATGGCGGCGCCCACCACATAGGCCCAGCCGGCGTTTTCAAAGGCGATCGGCTGGATTCCGTTGACGATTTCGCGGACGTTGATGCCCTTGGAAAGGCAGAGCTGTTCCGCTTCTTCAATGGAACCGATGCCGTACTTGGCCAGGGCTTCGTTGATCTGCTTGATGCGGCGGTCGTAGGATTCGAAAAGAGGCATAATGGTAATAGTGCTTGAAGTTGATATACTCTTTTTAATTCAATCTCATTCGTGACGAGGATCGATGTACTTGGCGGCCTCGTCGAAACGACCGTAGTTGCCCGTGCACTTGGCGACGGCTTCGTTGGCGTCCATGCCCTTCTTGATCATTTCCATCATGGGGCCCATGCGCACGAACTCGTAGCCGATGATTTCACCGTCTTCGTCCAGGGCCAGCTTGGTGATGTAGCCTTCGGCCATTTCCAGGTAGCGGGGGCCCTTGGCGCGGGTGCCGTACAGGGTGCCGATCTGGGAGCGGAGACCCTTGCCGAGGTCTTCAAGGCCGGCGCCGATGGGCAGGCCGCCTTCGGAAAAGGCGCTCTGGGTGCGGCCGTACACGATCTGCAGGAACAATTCGCGCATGGCGGTATTGATGGCGTCGCACACGAGGTCCGTGTTCATCGCTTCCAGCACGGTCTTGCCGGGCAGGATTTCCGCGGCCATGGCGGCGGAGTGGGTCATGCCGGAGCAGCCGCTGGTTTCCACAAGGGCTTCTTCAACGATGCCGTTCTTGACGTTCAGCGTCAGCTTGCAGGTGCCCTGCTGGGGAGCGCACCAGCCCACGCCGTGGGTCAGGCCGGAAATGTCCGTGATCTCCTTGGATTGAGTCCAGTTGCCTTCCTGGGGAATGGGGGCCGGACCATGGTTGCAGCCTTTCTTGACGCAACACATTTGTTCGATTTCGTGTGTAAACTGCATGGTTTTAGGATGTTAATATGAAGACGGCCCTGCAGTCATCGGACAGTGCCGCCTCGTAGCGGCACGGATCATATCAGCAAATCCCGGAATGGCAAACACGAATGATTGAAAACCGGGAGAAAACCCTCATAATCAGTCCGCAGTCCCCTGCCCTGCATGAGAACGCGGCATCGTCATCCACTTCTCAACAAACTTGCAATCATCTCTGTCTTAATACTCATGATTGACGGTGCATGGACCATGTGGGGAAAGAAGGGAGAACCGGGGCGCGTGCAGACCGTCACGACCGCCCTGGACCTGCCCCAGTGGGGGCCGGATTCCGGCCCTCCCCTGCGGGTTGCCGTGGCCGGGGATTTCCACCTGCGCCCGCGCGGCGGCAGGCAGGCGCGCAGGTACATGGAAAAAATCATGGAGGCCCGGCCGGACATGATCTTTCTGCTGGGGGACTATGCCAACGGCCACACCCGGAAAAGCAGCATGAGCCCGGAAAAGGCGCGGGACTACTTCCGGATGCTCAGGGCCCCGCTGGGCATTTTCGCCGTGCAGGGCAACCACGACCAGTACTACGGATGGGAGTCGTGGAAAAGCATGTTCACGGACCTCGGCATCTGCGCGATGTGGAACGACTCCTTTCTTCTCCATCTGCCGGGCGGCAGAAAGCTCCAGCTTTCCTCCGTGCGGGACGACTACCACATGAGGATCAGGCCGGAGGAACTCCCGTTGCGCCTCTCCCCGGCCATCCCCCACATCCTGCTCTCCCATGTGCCGGACATCTTCCCCCTGCTGAAGCCCGGCACGGCGGACGCCGTCATCAGCGCCCACACCCACGGCGGCCAGATCTGCCTGCCCGGCGGCATTCCCCTGGGCTGCATCTCCCGGGAAAAAGTCAAATTCACCTACCCCTGGTCCCGTTTGAACGGCACCCCCTTCCTGATCACCAGGGGGCTGGGATGCAGCGTGCTGCCCCTGCGCCTCTGCTGTCCTCCGGAAATCATCGTGCTGGAAATCCGTTAAACAAATCAACTCCCACCAACTCTGTCCGCCTGTGAAAAACATCCTTCCCTTCTCTTATTCACATCATATTTACATCTTGTTGACAATTGCCGGTGCGGCCGCCTGCCTGGAATCCTGCTCCGTACCCGCCGCCGCGCCGTCTGCCGTGGCCTCCTGGTATGAAGAAACCCTTTACGAAGGCAAGCCCTTCTACGTCACCAAAAACGCCGTCAGTTGGAAAAGCGGCAGAAAAAACGCGGACTTCGGCCATTGGACAGCCGTCAGCGTCTATGACCCGGCCACGTATATGAAGGCGGAGGGCAGGCAATTCACCATCGGTCCCGGCTACGGATGGGACGGCGTCACGTGGGGAGCCACCCCGCCGGACATGCTCCTCCCTTCCCTGTTCCACGACGCCATGCTCCACGCCAAAATGAACGGCGCTCCCATCGCCAGAAGCCAGATAGACCTGGCCTTCTACGACCTCATGACCGCCCAGCATGCCGGGCGCAAGGGACTCTACTACCGTTTCGTGCGCCTCTTCGGCTGGTGCTTCACCTTCCCCCAGCACCCGCGGACATTGACAATCCACCGGGAGAACTCCGGAGCTGAATCACTTTCCCGGAAACCATGCCGTTCCGATGGCGGCCATGGTGCTTGATGTTCCCTGATTCCGGAGGCAGACAGACACTTTCGTCTTTTCCCTTCCTCTGAATGATTCAGCCAGTTGAACATGAAAAAGCTGGCAATCCTGCCTCAAGGGAGACTCTTCCGGCCAGCCGGAGGAGGGAATGGGGATTTGACCCTGAATAGTCGGTTTTGGTTCCTCTGTATAGTTAGTTTAATCCAGGTTCCGGCGTCGCAACGAACATAAATGTCCATGGACATAATGGTAGTTGCTGATAACTCATATCAACTACTATTCGGTTAACTGACTTTTCAAAATATATTCATCCAATAATTCATATAGCCATGTATCCATGGGAGTGAATGAAAAATCGAGCTGTGTTGCCCTATCAATATTTATACTATATTCATCAATGCCATTATATGGTGCAGGTTCACCACGATCACTTAGTAGAATTTCTTTTCCTGTTTTCCGTTTACAATATTCAGCTATTTGTTTTATGGATACAGTTCCTTGATTTGCCCCATGAATTGCTCCACAGAAATCCTTGTCTGCCAGATATGCAAGAAATTTACCAGCCTCGCTTGCACGAACAAATGCTAGTTGACTTTCAAAATTATCTATATGAAGTGGTATTTGCTTAATGATATGATCGACATAGAAATATAATCGATTCGTATCATCATCTTTACCAATTACAAAAGGAAGTCTAACCCTGACACTTGGGATATGTGCGTAATTCTTTATCAGGGCGCATTCTACTTGTTGCTTGGATTTACTATAGGGAAAATCATCTCTTTCACAGTATAGTAATTTTGTATTCTCGGCAGCAAATTCTTCTTCTTTTACATCTAAATGTAGTTTATTATAAACGGCTGCAGATGATATCACAATATATTTTGTGCATTTTACATGTTCCAATAAGCGTATGATATCATTAGAACAAAACGCAAGATTATCATACACCAGATCAAACTGCACATTTTTAAAAGCCTCCTTAATTTGTTTTTCATCAGTTCTATCAAAACAAATCCGATTCACTTTATCTCCATAGTTATCCTTTGTCTTTCCACGTGTCGCAATGGTAACTACGTGTTCATTGGAAAGCAGACTCAATACTAAATGCTTACCGATTAAACGAGTTCCACCGATAACTAAAATATTCATTTCATTATCTCCATTTTCTTCACCAATCCCAATTTATCTATCACTATTAAATCATCCTGCAAGCAATATCATACCATGGGCATAAATGTTTATGCCCCGATTATCCGCGCTCTGCTTCCTTTTCCCGTTGCGGCTCTCTGTCTTGCCTCAAAATGTTGTCAATGTTTCTCTTGATAACGTCGTATTCCCCCGACCTGTTTTTTCAGCTTGCCATCATCAGCGTACAGGACTTCCCGCTGCTCTTGGAGCTTTTCATACTCCACTACCTCACGCCATGCATTCTGTACCAATTTGGCAAACGCCGGAATGAGCCCGAAAGCATTACAAGTATATCATGGGGAATCCTAACATGAACATAACGCTGAACTATGATGCTCATGCCCGCTTCTGACAGTTCCTCAGTGGAAATGGAACGGCTGACTGCGTAGTATTTTACTACTCTTTCTACTACCTTTGAACGCAGCTCTTTCCGGCGTCAAGAAGGAGAGAGGCGTCCTTTGTTCTGAAAAGGAAGTTCACCAGTAAATAATCGGCTACGCTGGGAATAAGGGCTCCCCGGCTCTTATAACTTTGTTTTCTATGAAACAATGGGAACCCCTTCAAAAGTAAAATATGCCCTTATTTCTCTCCCGTCTCCAAGGAAAGATTCAAATTTTTCATCCCTCTCCTTCCGAATTTCCTTCAAGTTCAACTCAAGGGCGCCCGCGACTGGCAAAACTCCACCTCCCTCTTTCCTCCCAAACGATGAAGCCTGAATTTGGCCACATCCACCAGGTTGGCAAAATCCCTCAACTTGGGTCCGGCAATCACTTTCTCCAGATATTCCTCCTCGTCATCAATAACCGGCAGATAATCGACAGCCAGACAGTTTTTCTTCGGCAATACCCTGAGAGACGAATCATTGTAGGGGTGCAAGGATAGAATCCTCAATTCCTTTTCATCCTTGAACGCGGCATCTTTCACCAGATGCCTCAGGTAAATAAGCATTTCCAGAGCCGTCTGCTGATATTCCTTGCTGATGTTCTTAAAATTATCCCGGATCCTCTTCAACGATTTTCCAATGTCCTGAACTTTCTTACGGTCGGCTTGTTTCATGGGAGTTTTCGTCATTTTCAATTCTTTATTCAATCTGTATTCGGTACATGCGGGAGTATAGTAAACATGGCCGGAATCGCGGTCATAATACAGCACCCAATAGAGTGGAAGCTTGCGGCACGTCGCGACCTCTTCCAGGGAGGATGGCTCATGATCCTTTTTCACGGCAATCATGGACGTTTCTCCGGGACTGGCAAAAAAAGACCGGTTAAATACCAGACAGAGCCCAGTTCCCTCCTCTCCATTGTGCTTTCCGTAGAGACGGAACTGATTCAAGGAATCAATGGTGGAAGAAAAGGAGGTTTGCAATACGGCAAGATTGCTGCGGATTTTCTGGGAAGGCATGCAATCTTCCCCCAGCAGGGACTGGAAGACGGTTCCTTCCGTAGGATCATTGGCAGCCGCCAAACTGCATAAAAGCAGGGGGTTCCCTTTTCCCTTCGTTTCCTCCTGTTCCTGAAGCAAGGTTTCAAAGACGGTGGAGGAGGTATAATGCCCTACCTGCTCAAGATCAGCACTAAGCAGATGTAATAACCGGTATTGTTCCACCCACAGATTACGGATATATTGTAAATCTTTTTCCGAACAGCCTTTTAATTTTTCCTTGCTTGTTAAGGTATCGAAGTCTTCATCGCTCTCGCATAAATTCGGTTGACTATCTTCGGACAAGCTATCCCAAAATTGATCGCTTCCTATTAAGGCTCTTCGATTTTGTTTAGCTTTTCCGTTATTAGCATTAATTTTGATAGCTTTAATGTAGCATTCTAAAGCTTCTTCTTTTCTTCCGGAATTGGATAATGAAACACCTTTATTGTTCCAAGCCGCATCATTATCAGGCTTGATCTCCAGGGCCTTGTCGTAGCTCTCCAGCGCTTCCTCCTTCCTTCCAAGAGCGTTCAGAACATTCCCCCGATTGCAATAGGCCGCATCATTGTCAGGCTTGATCTCCAGGGCCCTGTCGTAGCTCTCCAGCGCTTCCTCCTTCCTTCCAAGAGCGTTCAGAACAATCCCTCGATTGCAATAGGCCGCATCATTGTCAGGCTTGATCTCCAGGGCCTTGTCGTAGCTCTCCAGCGCTTCCTCCTTCCTTCCAAGAGCGTTCAGAACATTCCCCCGATTGCAATAGGCCGCATCATTGTCAGGCTTGATCTCCAGGGCCCTGTCGTAGCTCTCCAGCGCTTCCTCCTTCCTTCCAAGAGCGTTCAGGACAATCCCCCGATTGCAATAGGCCGCATCATTGTCAGGCTTGATCTCCAGGGCCTTGTCGTAACTCTCCAGCGCTTCCTCCTTCCTTCCAAGATCGTCCAAAACATTTCCTCTTTGGAAATAAGCCATGGCATTTTCAGGATCAAGAGCAATCTTGCGCTCCCATTTTTCCAATTCCTTCTTCAGCTTTTCTTCGTCCATGCCAAATCAATCTTGAATATATCCAATTCTAACCAACGAGAAAACCTTTGAAAAGCCGATAATGGGGATGAAAACAATTTAGCGTGGAAAAGAACTGCTTACTCCTCAATCGGCGTGGCTTCGGGAATGTATTCATTCCCTGCGGGCGCAGGCTGGCGGGTATCGGTGACGAAGCCCAGCACCCGGTCCACGTCCAATTGGGACAGGACGGTGCGCACGTCCTGGTCTTCCAGAAAGCGGGTAAGCTTCACGTCGTTGTAAAGCCCCTGCATGTCTCCTTTTTCCACCAGCAGGCGGATCGCCGGGTCTTCGCTCAGGCTTTTGAGGCTCAGCACGCGGCTGGTGATTCGGGAACGGGGCATGTAGCAGTCAAGCTGGGTGCGGCGCTGGTCGGAGAGCTCCGGGCTGAGCGTCACCAGGTAGGCGATCATCTTGGCCAGGGAGAGCCGTTCCGGGTCGTGTTCCGGAGAGACCTTCACCAGCCACGCCAGATGGGGATTGTCCGTGACGGCCTTCTTGACGGTGTAAATGGTGGGCAGCGAGATGGCGCGGGTTGGGTCCATGTGGTACAGGGCCAGTTCCCGGGCGCGGGTCATTTCCGCCATGGAACCGTAATAAAAGATGCACATGACGCCCACCCAGCAAACCACGGCGGCCATCAGCAGGGTGGTGACCACTCCCTTGGCCCCGCCGAACCCCATCCGGCGGCCCCAGGAGAATACGTCGCTGAACCAGAAGAGGCCATGCATGAAGACAAAGAAGACGGCCAGCGCCCCTCCGATGGACAGCACGGAAACCATCCACTCCCGCGGATCGCTGGTGATGAAGGAAAGGTACGTGAACCCGTATTTGGACAGCCAGAAATACGCCGCCACGGCGGAGAGCACCGCCGCGCCGAACAGGAGCATCTTGATCATCCCCTTCAGCATGCCGAGCACGATGAAGCCGGCCAGCAGAGCGCCCAGAACCAGATAGAATGTGAGGGAGGAATCCATGAGATATCCGGAAAAAAAATCGGCCGCGCCTTTACAGTGCCCGCTGGCAGCGCTGGCGCAGGTAGTGGTCGCACAGGCAGAGCCATGCCATGGCCTCCACAATGGGGACGGCGCGCGGCAGCACGCAGGCGTCATGGCGTCCCCTGCCCTTGAGGCGCGTGTCCTCGCCGGCCCGGTTCACCGTCTGCTGGTCGATCATCAGCGTGGCGGTCGGCTTGAAGCCGATGCACATCAGAATGTCCTCCCCGTTGGAGATGCCGCCCTGGATGCCGCCGGAATGGTTGGTTGTTGTCCGGACGCGGCCGTCCTGCATGCAGAAGGGGTCGTTGTGCTCCAGCCCGGTCATTTCCGCGGCGTCGAATCCGGAGCCCACGGAGAACGCCTTGGTGGCGGGAATGCTCATCATGGCGTGGGCCAGCGTGGCGTCCAGCTTGTCGAAAACGGGGTCCCCCAGTCCGGGAGGGCAGCCGCGCACCGTGCACTTGACCACTCCGCCCAGGGAGTTGCCCGCGTCCCGCGCTTCCTTGATCGCGGAGATCATGGCTTCCGCCACGGCGGGATCAGCCGTGCGGACGATGTTGCCCTCTACCGCGGCGGCGGTTACGGCCGCCCAGTCCACGGAGGCCTTCACCCGGTGCACCTGGTCCACCCAGGCGATGATTTCCATATCGGGAAACGCCTGCTTCAGCACGGCCTTCGCCACGGCTCCGGCGGCTACGCGGCCGATGGTTTCCCGGGCGGAGGCGCGCCCCCCTCCGGCCCAGGCGCGGATGCCGTATTTGGCATCGTACGTGTAGTCCGCATGGGACGGGCGGTAGGTATGCGCCATCTCGTCGTAGGCGGAAGAACGGTGGTCCTTGTTGCGCACGCTGATGGCAATGGGCGTGCCCAGCGTCCTGCCATCCAGCACGCCGGAAAGGATTTCCGCGCGGTCCTCCTCCTTGCGCGGGGTCACGATGTCGCTCTGGCCCGGCCTGCGCCGGTCCAGTTCCCGCTGGATATCCTCCTCTGTCACCGGAACGAGCGACGGACAGCCGTCTATCACCACACCCACCCCGGCTCCATGGGACTCTCCCCACGTGGATATACGGAACACCTGGCCAAAATTGCTGGACATGGCGGCATTCTAGACGCCGCCGTCCGTCCGGTCAAGCCGCCGTCCGCCGCCGCGGGACATAAAAAACACCCCGGCCAGCGCTGGCCGGAGTGCTGAAAGAAGAAAGCTCCCTGTTACGGGCAGCAGCCGTCTTAGCCCTTCATGTTGGAAGAGGCCTTGAAAGCGACCGTCTTGGAAGCGGGGATGGCGATGGCCTTGCCGGTCTTCGGGTTGCGGCCGGTGCGGGCTTCGCGGGTCTTGGTAGCAAACGTACCGAAACCGATGATCTGCACCTTGCCGGCGGACTGCACGCCTTCCTTGATGGATTCCAGCACAGCGGCCAGAGCTTCTTCAGCGTGCTTCTTGGTCGTATCGGCACCCAGCTTCTTTTGAATCAATTCGATCAGTTGAGCCTTGTTCATAGGACTTCGGTGAATAGCACATGGATATCTGACAGTAAAGAAAAAATGCGTAATACGGACAAAACGGGGCCAAATCGGCCCTTTAATCACCGTCATCAGGCAGTCTTTCCACGGCGGCCCCGATGGCCAGTAGCTTTTCGTCAATCATCTCGTAGCCGCGGTCAATGTGGTACAGGCGGTGGATCTCCGTGGTGCCCTCCGCCTTCAGGGCCGCCAGTACCAGAGCGGCGGACGCCCGCAGGTCGGACGCCATCACGGGCGCGCCGCTCAGGGAGTCCACGCCGGAGATGACTGCCGTGCCGTTGTCCACCTTGATGTTGGCGCCCATGCGCTTCAGTTCGGAGCAGTGCATGAAGCGCTGCGGAAAAATAGTATCTTTCACGACGGAAATGCCGGGTGTGGTGGCAAACAGGGCCGTCATCTGCGCCTGCATGTCCGTGGGGTAGCCGGGATAGGGGGCCGTCTTGATTTCGCCGCTTTTCGGCATCTTTCCGGCAATGATGGTGACGGTGTCCCCGCGTTCGTTAAACTCCACATGGTGCCCGCATTGGCGGAGCAGGCCGGTAATGACGGACATGTGCTCCTCGCACACGCGCCTCAGCGTCACGCCGTCTCCCATCATGGCGGCCGCCACCATGAAAGTTCCGGCCTCGATCCGGTCCGGAATGACGGTGTGGTTGCAGCCCCGGAGCTTTTCCACCCCCTCAATGACGATCCGGCGCGTTCCGGCGCCCTGGATATTGGCTCCCATCTTGATCAGAAAATTGGCCAGGTCAACCACTTCCGGTTCCGCCGCGGCGGATTCAATGACGGTGGTGCCTTCCGCCAGCACGGCGGCCATCATCAGGTTGTCCGTCCCCAGGACGGTGGGGCCGTGGTCGCCGTTCAAATCCACCGTGGCCCCTTTCAGGCCGCGGGGCGCTTCAATAATCAGGTTCCCGCGTTCTATCTGGACAGTCGCGCCCAGGGCCTGAATGGCCCGGATGTGAAGGTCCACGGGACGGTCGCCGATCACGCAGCCGCCCGGCAGGGGAATCACGCACCGCTGCATGCGAGCCATCAGCGGCCCCAGAAGACAGATGGAAGCGCGCATTTTGCGCACCTGCTCGTAGGCGGCTTCCGAGTGCAGGTTCTTGGCCTCCACGCGCACGTTGCCGCTGGAACGCTCCACGGACGCTCCCAACTGGCCCATGATCTGCACCATGAAATTGGTGTCAGAAACGTCCGGCACGCGGCGCACCACCACGGGTTCATCCGTCAGCAGGGAGGCAGCCAGAATGGGCAGGGAAGCGTTTTTGGAACCGCTGATATTGACGGCTCCCCTGAGCGTAAATCCTCCGTGTACAACAAGCTTCTCCATAGTGGTGGCAATTAGGTGACGGATTCTACACATTTGAGGCGTCCTTGCAATCCCAAACAGGCCACGGAAGCGGACAAATTCCCCGGATGTTTTTGTTCCGGGGAAAACCGCGCCGGAACGGACGATGAAAAAAACATCAGGGCCGATCAGGTCCTGTAAGCCAGATTTTGTCCGCCGGCGGATGCCGGCTGTGTGGTCATTTTTCTCACGCGGAATGCTTGGGCATCCCGCGCGCCCATTCGTTTTACGGAACGGATGCGACTAATACCCGGGGATCCGGCGGGCAGGCTACCCTTCCCCTGTTTGTCTTGCATCGCGCGGGGTTTACCATGCCTCCTTGGTCGCCCTTGGAGCGGTGAGCTCTTACCTCCCCTTTTCACCCTTGCCTGAACGGGGAAACCCCGTCCGGGCGGTTTGTTTTCTGTGGCACTTTCCGTCCGGGAACCCTTGGGAGGTTCCCGTCTCCCGCTTTCACGGGACACGCTGCCTTGTGATGTCCGGACTTTCCTCTATCCCGGTCCGAAAACCGGAACAGCGACCACCCGGACCTGATCGGCACGGACTACATACGCTTTCGGGAAGGCCCGGTAAAGCCCAAAGAAAAAACCGGGGCATTTTTCGGCGCCGGCCTTTCCGGGCCTGGCGCCCTTTCTCCGCTCCATCCCGTTTCCGGGAAATTCCATCCGGACGGCCCTCCCGTAAATCGTTTCCCTCTTCCATCGGAAAGGCCGGAACTCCCGTATTCCCGCATGTCCGGAAAGTGTGCGGACGTCCCCATCTCCCGGCAGAACATGGAGGGAGAGCGTTCTTCACCAGCCCCTTTCAGACTCACCTTCCTCTCCTGCTGGGGCGGAATGGCCGGAATCCCTGTGAAACGGACGGAAAAAGCGGCCACAGGATGCCTCCCGTGACCGCTCCAACTTACTACCTATGAAAACCAGCTTCGTCTGTTGCTCCTGAAAAGCTCTCTCCTTCCTTTCAGGCAGACTCTGCCGATAACGCCGGCAATATACTTCCCCGCCGCGGAAAATCAATCCCCATTCTGGTCCGCATCCCCTTTCCTCCGGAAGAATCGCGGCCCAGCCGGGCTTCCGGCACGGTTTCCGCCACAGGGAGGGCTTTTCTTCCTCTCCCACCATTCCGCTCCGCTCTTCCGGCCCTTCTAATTGGCTTGATTCGGAGGCCGATACAGGGTAGTTCTTCCGGGACACAAAAGCTCATGAATCTTCACTCCCGTTCCATTCCTTCCCTGCAAGGGGTACTGACCGTACCCGGAGACAAGAGCATCTCCCACCGCGCCGCCATTCTGGGCGGCCTGGCGGACGGAGTGACGGAAGTGGACAACTTCCTGTGCAGCGAGGACTGTTTGAACACCCTGCGCGCCATGGAACAACTGGGAGCGCGGGTGGAAGTGCTGGAAAACCGGGAAGGCTGCGGCCCCGTGCGCTTCCGCATCACGGGCGTGGCCATGCGGCCCCATTCTCCCTCCCGTCCCATTGACTGCGGGAATTCCGGCACGGGCATGAGACTGCTGGCCGGCATGCTGGCCGCCTGCCCCTTTGATTCCGAGATGTTCGGGGACGCCTCCCTGAGTTCCCGCCCCATGGGCCGCATCATGAGCCCCCTGGAACAGATGGGGGCACGGATTGAGGCCCGCGGAAGCAAACCCGGGTGCGCTCCGCTGTTCATCCACGCGGGACACGTCCGTCCCATCTCCTACATCCTTCCCATGGCCAGCGCCCAGGTGAAAAGCGCCATCCTGCTGGCCGGCATGTTTGCCGGGGGAACCACCACCGTCATCCAGCCCGCCGTTACGCGCGACCACACGGAACGCCTGTTCCGCCATTTCGGCGTTCCCTGCTCCGTGGACGGCCTGGCTGTCAGCACGGAAGGCCCCGCCCTTCCCCGCGCCCACGACCTGACGGTTCCGGCGGACATTTCTTCCGCCGCCTTCTGGATGGTTGCCGCCGCCACCCGCCCCGGCTCCCGGCTGACGCTCCGCCAGGTGGGCCTCAACGAAACCCGCTGCGCCGTCATCAGCGCCCTGCAGCGCATGGGCGCACACATGGACATTGTGAAAACCTCTCCGGAAGATGCCGGGGAACCCTACGGAGACATCACCATCTACGGCGCCGATTCCCTCCACGGTACCGCACTTCTGCCGGAGGAAATCCCCAACCTGATCGATGAAATTCCCATTCTCGCCGTAGCGGGAGCCTTGTCGGACGGCGACCTTGTCGTCCGCAACGCCCGTGAATTGCGGGTGAAGGAGACGGACCGGATCGCCACCACGGCGGCCAACCTCCGGGCCATGGGCGCGACCGTTGAAGAATTTGACGACGGAATGATCGTCCGCGGCGGCACGGCTTTGAAAGGCGCGGAACTGCCCAGCTACGGAGACCACCGGATCGCCATGAGCTTCCTGGTGGCGGGATTCAGCGCCAGCGGAGAAACCGTCCTGACGGATGCCGGATGCATTAATACGTCCTACCCCGGATTTGACCGGGATTTGAGCCAATTCCTCCCATAAACGGCGGAAAACGTTCATGGGAGTTTCCCTTCACCGTTTGCCGCCTCTGACCATCCATCTCACCGTGGGAGGATAGCCGGATCAAGGAACTCCGGCCCTCCTTCCTGCTTTCCCATTCCGCTCTCCAACGCCCTTTCCCTGGAAAGTGAGCTTGTAAATCTGTTGTTAAGAACTTTCCTTATTCCTCCATGAAAAGGAACGGCGTTTCCCTTCTTCACCGGGTTTCAAGCCGAGTTCTCTCTTGCCAGATCACTTTTCATTCGCCATAATAAAAAAAGCATATGAACACTTTTGTCTCTCTTTGTCTCATTGGCGGCCTCGGCATCGGCTCCCTCTGTTCTGCCCAGCAGGTTATGGACAACGATGCCAAGAAGAAGGTCATCAAGGATTTGGATAACCTTCTGGCGCTGAACAGATCCGCAGAAACCAAAGTAATCAATGCGGCTATCAGCAGGCTCTCCTCCGCAGGCCGGGACCCCAATGCCGCCTACGATTTGCTGATCCAGTCCAAGAAGCTTCTGATGGAGGCGGAAAAGGAAAAGGACCGCCAGCAGGGCAAAAGCGCCAAGAACGCATCCAACGCCCTGAAGGACTGGATGGACCGCGAAGCCAAGAAATACCAGGACAAAAACTCCCGCAAGGGGCTGATGCTTCAATATCAGTGGGGCGTTCTCGTCCTCAAGGCCCGCCTGAAGGAGAACATGATGAAGGCCACTTCCACAGGCAGCGTGGAAGAAGAAATTCTGGACGTTACGGAATTCCAGAAGCCGGCCATGGATTTGCTGAACGCCTACATTTCCGCCTGTTCCGATCCCGACTTCGTGGACCCTTCCTCTTCATCCAAGAATAACAATGGCGGAGGCGGGGGCCGGGCCGGCGCGCGCATTGCGGAACAGTCCGTGCTGGGCACGGAAGTGGGCGAAGTTCTCGGCATCGCCAGCATGTCGTCCAGAGCATCTCCAGACTCCATGAAAAACCGGGATGAAATTTTTGAAAAGCTCTTCTTCGCCGGCTACCGGAAAACCCGGAATCTGGCTGCATTGAGAACGGCGTGGAACAGACGGATCGCCATGGAAACGCTCCTCGGCAAGGTGAGCCACGCCATTTCCTCCGGTAAAAAATCCGGGATGCAGGGCCGCATCGCCTCCGCCTCGGAAGAAGAATTCGACGAACGGGATTTATCCCAGCTCGACCGCCTGCGCTGGCGCTGCGAACTGGACTGCTTTGAACTCGGCGACCAGGCGAACGCCACCCGGAACATGATGGTGCTGATCAAGAACACGGCGGACCCCGTCCGCCGGGAACAGGGCATCAGAACCCTCCGGGACAAGCTCATCCAGAGCATGCGGAAAATGATGCCCGGCGTCGAGGATGAAATGGCCGCATCGGACTCTCCCTCCGCGGCACCGCGCCCCGCCGCCCCCCGTCCTCCCGTTCGGCGGACTCCTTCCACCACGATAACGACGAGCCGGGAGATGGACGATCCGGGCGCCATCGGCACGGACGTTCCCAAGCCTCCCAAACCGGACCCCGCCAAGAGCGACGACTTTTTTGAAGACGCCTGAACCGTCTTCATCCCGGAAATACCGTCCTGCGGCGGCACCGGCGTACACGGAATGCGCAGAGCATTCTTGACGTCCGGCGCCGCCGTTTTACTATGGGAGCCATGTATCAGCCATTTCAATTTTTCATGCCCGCCCAGATCTTCTTTGGCGCGGGATGTCTGGACCAGCTTGGCACGGCTCCCCTTCCCGGCTCCAAGGCCCTGGTCGTCATCGGCGGAACGTCCGTCAGGCGTCTCGGCTATCTGGACCGCGTGCAGTCCCTGCGGACACGGCAGGGCGTGGAAAGCGTCGTCTTCGACAAAGTGCAGCCGAATCCCGTGGTGGAACACGTGATGGAGGCCGCCGCCCTGGCGAAGGAAACGGGCTGCGACTTCGTAGTCGGCCTTGGCGGGGGCAGCAGCATGGACTCCGCCAAGAGCATCGCCGTGATGGCCGCCAATCCGGGAACGTACTGGGACTACATCCAGGGAGGCTCCGGCCTGGGGCTTGAAATTCCCAACCAGCCCCTGCCCATCGTCTGCATCACCACCACGGCGGGCACGGGGACGGAAGCGGACCCCTGGACCGTCATCACCAAGGAGGACACGCAGGAAAAAATCGGCTTCGGCTACCGGGGAACCTTCCCCACCATGTCCATCGTGGACCCGGAACTCATGCTGTCCGTTCCTCCCAAATTGACCGCCTACCAGGGCTTTGACGCCCTGTTCCACGCCGTGGAGGGATACATGGCGAAGGTGGCCTCCCCCATGAGCGACATGTTCGCCCTCCAGGCCATCGAATACATCGCCAAATACCTTCCCCGCGCCGTGGACGACGGGCAGGACCTGGAAGCGCGGGCCTATGTCGCGCTGGCCAATACCTATTCCGGCTTTGTGGAAACCATCTCCTGCTGCACCTCGGAACATTCCATCGAGCACGCCCTGAGCGCCTACCATCCTTCCCTGCCCCACGGAGCGGGCCTGATCATGATCTCCTGGGCCTACCATGAAGCCTACGCCCCCAGCTGTCCGGAACGGTACGCCAGAGTCGCCGCGGCCATGGGCATGGAACCCTCCGTGGACGGTTTCCTGAACGGCCTCAACAAGCTCAAGGAAGCCTGCGGCGTGGACAAGCTGAAAATGTCCGACTTCGGCATCACTCCGGACTTGTTCGAGGAATACGCCGGAACCGCCTTTTTCTCCATGGGAGGGCTGTTTGAGCTGGACCCCTGCAAGTTCACCACGGCGGACGTCGTGAGCATCCTGGAAAAGTCCTATTCGTAAGCGCGGAAATTCCGCCGCCGCTTCCTTGTGATTGACTTGCTTCAGGATAATATGCAAGTATCCGGGCCGTCCGCTTCCCCTGCGGACGGCTCTTTTATTTCCGTCAAACCCTCTTTTTTCCTCCATGTCCCTTCCCCTCCTCGTCACCGGAACCATCGGCATTGACACCATCATCACCCCCCGTGGACGGGCGGAAGGGGTGCTGGGCGGTTCCGTCTCCTTCGCCGCCGTAGCGGCCCTGCTCTTTGCGGACCGGGTGGATGCCGTCAGCATCGTCGGGGAGGATTTTCCCGTTCATTACGAGGATGCCTTGGCCGCCAAAGGGCTGTGCATGGACGGGGTGGAGCGCAAAAAGGGACCTTCCTTTGCCTGGACCGGGGAGTACTTCGACAACATGAACAAGCGCAGGACGGTCTGCGCCAACGATTCCGTGATGCTGGACTGGCAGGTGAACGTGCCGGACGCCTTGCGCGGCCACCCCGTGCTGGTGTGCTGCTGCATGGTTCCCGCCCAGCAGCTCAAGTGCATGGAACAGTGCCCGGACGCCTCCCTCGTGCTTTCCGACTCCATGGACAAATGGCTGCGGCGCCAGCCGGAACTGCTGGACGCCGTCATCTCCCGCTCCCATATCACGATGATGAACGAGGACGAGGCCAAGGAATACGCCGGAGCCTCCACCGTTCTGGAAGCCGGGGAATTCCTGCTTTCCAGGGGAGCCTCCTACGCCGTCGTGAAGCAGGGCGAATACGGCGCCACCCTCATCGGCCGCGGGGAGGACGGCCGGACCAGGATTTTCCGCTGCCCGGCCTACCCCCTGAAAACGCTGGTGGACCCCACCGGGGCCGGGGACACGTTCCTGGGCGCGCTGGCGGGCTACCTGTCCACCCTGCCGGAGGGCCTGCCCTCCTTCGAGGACGTGAAGCGCGGCATTGTGTACGGCACGGTAGCCGCCTCCTTCACGTGCGAATCCTTTTCCGCGGACGCCCTGCTTTCCATGACTCCAGAAACGTTCCGCAGACGCCTGGCGGAATACACGGAAATGTGCAGCATGCCTGCCGCATGCAATTCATGGGTTTAATGTTTCCGGCCATGAAAAACCCCGGCGTGGGCAGGCGCGCCGGGGCTGTTGAAATGAAATCAATTCGCAGGAAAAGACCGGTTACATGTCCTGAAGGCCGAATTTGAGCTCGGCTTCGGAAACCACCTGGCCGTTGACCAGGCAGCGGCCGATGGCCTGCCCGATGTTGCCGCGCATCTTGACAAGTTCCGCCTCAATGATCAGGCAATCTCCGGGAACGACGGGATGGCGGAACTTCACCTTGTCCGCACTCATGAAGTAGCCGATCTTGCTGGCGTTTCCGGGCTGGCGCAGCATGACGATGGAGGCCACCTGCGCCATGGCTTCCACCTGGAGCACGCCCGGCATGACCGGATGGCCCGGGAAGTGGCCCTGGAAGAAGAGCTCGTTCATGGTGAGGTTTTTCAGGCCGCGGCACTTGGTTTCCCCCTCAAAGCCCACAATGCGGTCCACCATCAGGAAGGGATAGCGGTGGGGCAGCAGGCTCATCACTTCATTGATGTCCAGCACGGCGTCTCCGTACGGCACGTTGACGGGGTTGGGCATAAGCTGAAGATTGCGCTTGTGCTCCTTCTTGAGTTTGGCGGTGAGTTCCGTATTCGGGCCGTGCCCCGGCTTGATGGCGATCACGTGGCCCAGGATGGGCTTGCCGCACAGGGACAGGTCCCCGATGAGGTCCATGGCCTTGTGCCGGGCGAATTCGTTGATAAAGCGCATGGGCTCCTTGCTCATGAGCTCCTCCCCGCGGATGACCACGGCGTTTTCCAGGCTGCCGCCCTTGATCAGCCCTTTTTCCAGCAGGGGCTTGATGTCCTCGTAAAACGTGAAGGTGCGTGCGGGGGCCAGTTCCTTTTCATAAGTCTCCGGCGTGATGACGGCGTCAAAATACTGCGTAATGCGGTTTTCCGGCCCCACGCAGGTGACGGAAACGCGGAACTGCTTGGAGGGAAGAATGGTCAGGATGGAGCCGCCCCGGGTTTCAATGGTCACGGCCTCCCGCACTTCCAGATAGCGGCGCGGAGCGTCCAGTTCCACAATACCGGCGCTTTTGATCAACTCCACGTAGGGAGCGGAGGAGCCGTCGCCGATGGGAGGTTCGTTGGCATCCATCTCAATGACGGCATTGTCAATGCCCATGCCCGTCAGGGCGGAAAGGATATGCTCCACGGTATGCACCTTTACGGAACCTTCCGCCAGGCTGGTGGCCCGTTCGACGGTCTGCACTTTTTCCACGTCCGCATTGATGAAGGGCTGGTCAGGCAAATCCACGCGGCGGAACTTGATGCCGAAGTCGGCGGCGGCCGGCTTCAGGGTCAGGGTGACGGGCTGTCCCGTATGCAGAGAGGTTCCGGCCAGGGAGGCCGGAGAGCCGACAGTTCTTTGGTTTCCACATGCCATGCGGGAATGCTAGTGAATGAGACCCTGTTTGAAAAGCACGAAATCACCGATTTTCCTGCAAATTCAAGCTTTCCAGCGTGTCATCGGAAAAAGGGCGGAAAAAGGACGCTTGAAAAAGCCCCTCTCTCCCATTAGTCATGACACATGCACATTACGGACGGTTCCGGCACTTGCGGCATATCCCGCGCGTTCATCCTCGGCGCCGGGCTGGGCACCCGCCTGCGGCCCCTGACCGGCATACTGCCCAAGCCGCTGATTCCCTTCTTTCATGAACCGCTCGTCCTGCACGCGATGCGCCGCTGCCACGAATGCGGCATCCGTGAATTCATCATCAACACCCACCATCTGGCGGACGCGTGGGACAGGGTTTTTCCGGAACGCTCCTGGAACGGCTGTCCCGTGCATTTCAGCCATGAGGCCGTGCTGCTGGATTCCGGCGGCGGCGTCAAGAAAATAGAACCCTGGGCCGCTGCGGACGAACCGCTTCTGGTGATGAACGGGGACACCGCCGCCACCTTCGACCTGCGCCGCGTGATAGCCGCCCACATGGAACGCCGCCCTGCCGTTACCCTGGCGCTCCGGACGGACGGAGACAAGCGGAACGTGGGGTTTGACGCCTCTTCCGGCCTGGTGACAGATATGAGGCACGCGCTGGGACGGGATCCGGGAACCTGCCAGTTCACCGGAGCGTACTGCATGGAGCCGGAAGTGTTCGGACGCATTCCCGCGGACGAGGCCGTTTCCATCATTCCCGTCTTCCTGGACTACATCCGGGAAGGCCGCCTGCACGGAATTCTGGCGGACGACGGCCTGTGGATGGATATGGGAACGCCGGAATCCTACCTTCAGGCCCACCTGGACTTTCCCTCCCCCGTTCCGCGCATCCATCCGGAAGCGGAAATCTCCTCCGGGTCTTCCGTGGACGCCGCCTGCGTGGTCGGCCCCGGCGCCGTTGTGGAGGAAAACTGCCGTCTGAACGGCTGCATCGTCTGGCCCGGTGCCCGGGTTCCCGCGGGAACCCGCGCGGAACGCCGCATTTTTTATCTTTCCCGCTGATTGCTCCCATGATGAACATTTTCCGTCTCCTTGCCCTGCTCCTGTGCGTTTCCGGCCTTGTCCACGCGGAACACCGCGTCTTTACGAAGAAGGACGGCTTCCTCTCCATGAAGGACAAGCTGAACGTGTACTTTTTCCGGTCGGACACGCACCGCTTGCTGGTGCGCGACGAAGGCAGCGTGAAAACTCCCCGCTACGGCTCTCTGGACAAGGCCATGCGCAGAAGCCCGTGCGTAGCCGGGGTGAACGGCGGCTTCTTCGGCGCGGATGCGGCGGGAACTCCCCTGGGGCTGGTCGTCCAGGACGGCAAACGCCTTTTCCCGCTGGCCTCCGGCTCCTTTGCCGTGTCCGGAGTCGTTTACTCCGGAGGCAAAAACGGCCTGGAACTGGTGCGCAGCTCCGTTCTTAAACGGATGAAAAGCCTCCCCACCATGCAGGCCGCCATCCAGGGCGGCCCCTTTCTGGTGGAAAACGGAACGGCCGTCAAAGGCCTGAACGCGGAAAAATCCACCTACCGCACCTTCATTGCCACGGACGGCGGCAAACGGTGGTGCATCGGCGTTTCTTCCTCACTGACGCTGGAGGAACTGGCGGCATGGCTGTCCATTCCGGGCGCTCTGGGCGACTTCAAGGTAAAGACGGCGCTGAACCTGGACGGAGGCTCCTCCTCCGCCTTCTGGTGCCATGAGTCCGGCATCTCCTACCCCTCCTTCAAGCAGGTCAGGAATTATCTGGGGGTGGCTCCCCTGTCCGGACGGTAAACGCCGTCGCGCACGCCTTCCTTTCCCGCTCCGCGCCCGGCCGCCAGAATCCTGCGCACCAGCAGGGCCAGGAAAAGCAGGAAACAGGCCGGAACGGCCCAGTCCCCCAGCATGGCGTACAGGGTCACCTCCGTGCAGCCGGCGGGAAGCGTGGCGGTCATCACGCCCCTGGTGAAGGGGGAGCCGGAGGCATCCCGCAAATCCGCGATTACGGCCCCGTTGGGGGCCAGGGCCACGCTGACTCCCGTATTGGCCGCCCGGACCATGGAACGGCGCAGCTCCATGCACCGGAAGGCCGCGTTGCGCCAATGCTGTTCGTTCGCCCAGGAGCGGTTGAACCATCCGTCATTGGTCACGTTCACCAGTACCTGGGGCTCCGGCCGCACAAAGCGGCGCACCCAGCTTCCCACCACGTCTTCAAAGCAGACCAGCGGAATCACCCCCACCTTCACGGAACTTCCGGGGCGGATGGGCACCGGGACGGGATCGGAGGAAGTGCCCGGCGTGTAATTCATCCCCATGGCCGTTCCGGCGGAAGCCTCAAAAGCTTTTTCCAGGAACGGGAACGTCTCCCGCATGGGAATGTATTCCCCGAAGGGAACCAGGACGGCCTTGGCGAAAGGAACAGCCGTGGAATAGTCCCCTTCAAACACGGTCAGGCAGTTGTAGGCGCGCGCCACGCGGCCTTCGTCGGAAAGGTAGATATCGTCCGTGCCCGTCAGCAGGATGAAATCGCAGACCCTGTCGCGAATGGCCTGGACGTACTCTTCCTCCGCGCTCAGGAAATTGACGTTGTCCTGCCCCGGAAACCTTTCTCCCGTGGAATCCCGGTAAAACGTGGAGATGGGGAAGGAACTCTCCGGCCAGATCACCCAGGCGGGCATTTCCAGGGAGGTCTCCGTCCCTTCCCGGGCGGACCGTTCCAGCGCTTTTTCCTGAAGCTCCAGCATCCCCTGCTCCGTCGTCGCCAGCAGTTCCCGGTAAATGTTTTCCCTGTTGCCCGCGTCCCATTTTTCCTTCTGGCTCAGGTTCAGCTGGACGGTCATGACGGGAACCGTGAAAGCCCCGTTTCCGGTGGAAACGTCGGAAAGAGGAGCGTAGCGCGCCGTCCACTGCACGCCGATGACGAACATGCCCAGCAGAACCGCCACCAGCATGAAGAAATCCCACGGCACGGACCTTCTGCCTTCATGCATCACCATGGTTCCCGCACGGCGGCAGACGCGCCACAGCCAGATGGAAAACACGGAGGGGATGAAGGCCAGGGCCGTCACGCCGAAGTATTCCGCCCATTGGGCCAGGGGATTCCCGTACAGGGCCACCCCCAGGTTGTTCCAGTTGAAGCCCGGGATCAGCCAGCCCCGCAGCCATTCCAGGCACACCCACAGGGAGGCCCCCGCCAGCGCTGCCGCGGCGCTGGGCGCCATGTCGCGCATGGCCCACTCCTTCCAGGCGCGCCTGCGTTCCGCGGGCGGAAGCTGCGCGTCAGGCAGCGGGAGCCGTGCCGGACGGAACCGGGTT
>ENA-ORLF01000173-ORLF01000173.1-human-gut-metagenome-genome-assembly--contig:-NODE-173-length-31186-cov-12.4961_pt1 | contig 31186 bp, 28 predicted proteins | sample MGYA00243066_ERZ508822 | MGnify/ENA primary metagenome ERZ508822 (study PRJEB26277, sample SAMN04329791) | human gut metagenome | biome: human-associated habitat | host: Homo sapiens | place: USA... | reverse complement strand
GATCTATAACAAGCATAACCGCAGCTACTTTGAAGCACTTGAAGTAAAAGCTGAGGAAATGGCTAAGAAGTATGATTGTCCCTTTGTGGATAATGAAATGCCTTATGGCAGAGTCCCGCAGGGACATCCGGTGATCGTAGATTATTTCTATCATGAGGAAATCCGTGGGACAGAGAATACCGGAAAAAGAAATCGCTAACTTCCAGTTTGTCAAGCTGAACACAAAAACCGAACACCGAAAAACTGACCGTTGACCCGCGCCGTGTGCGTACAGTCAGCGGTCTTTTTTATCCCCAAAATCAAAAAAGTCTATCGCAATGACAAAAGAGAAAGCCATTTTCTCCGTCCAGTGATATTGTGCATTGATTTAAGGGAGACTTTTTGAGAAAACAGGACGATCGTTGCAGCTCAAAGGAAGTGAGCTGTTTGCCATACTTCAGAATTCTCTTTTCCGAGTCTCCTATCTGCCCCTATTTGAAACTGCAACAACTGTTTGCTGTAATTCATCTCTCTCCTCCGTGTAATAGGATATCTGAAAAGGTAGACCTTTTCGGCGTTACCAACAGGCAGACAATCGGGATATGATTTTGTGTCCGAAAAAGTTGTTTTGTCATTTTGGGATATGTCCGAAAAAGGCATTAGCTTTTGAAACGGAAAAGGAGATGAAAACAAGTTGAAAAAGACATACGGCTATGCCCGTGTATCTACGAGAGAACAACATCTGGATCGGCAACTCAAGGCACTCATGGATGCCGGCGTGGAGGAGCGGGATATCATTACGGACAAGGTAAGCGGCAAGGATTTGGAGCGTGAGGGGTACCAGTCGCTGAAGAATCACTTTCTCCGCGACGGAGATACCCTGATTGTTAAATCACTGGATCGACTCAGTCGGAGAAAGATTGACATCAAGAAAGAGCTGGAATACTTCCGGGAGCACCACATTCGGATCAAAATCCTTGACATCCCGACTACCATGGTGGAGCTTCCTGATGAGCAGGACTGGATTTTTGAGATGATAAACAACATCCTGATTGAAGTACTTGCGAGTATTGCTGAACAGGAGCGTATCACAACAAAGCGGCGACAGTCTGAAGGGATCGCCATTGCAAAAGAGGCGGGGAAGCATTTGGGGCGCCCAATGATAGACTTTCCGCCAAACTGGAATCAATTCTATTCAGACTGGAAGGCCGGTACGATTACGGCAGTTGCTGCAATGCGCCAGCTCGGCCTAAAGAGGAGCACATTTTACAGATTAGTGAAGCAGCAGGAGGAAAAACATGAAACTGAAAAATAAACTGTTATTAGGCGGCCTCACAGCCGTTCTTCTCGCAGTCATGTCGTTTTCTGCATGGAAGATATGGGTGATTAGATCCGAGTATCACACCGGTGAAGCTGCTTACGAGGATATCAGTCACATGATTTCGCTTCCCCAGAAAACTGCCGAACCACAGCCACCTGTTATCAACAAGCCAGCCGGGGCAGAAACACTTCCTGATGAGGACGACACGGTTTGGCCTGAGGTGGATTTTGCTGTACTGCGTGAGATCAACCCTGACATCGTTGCTTGGATCTACATTGAAGGAACGAAGATCAACTATCCGATTGTACAGGGAGGAGATAACAGCTATTATTTGAAGCACCTGTTCAGCGGCGAGTGGAATGGGTCCGGCTGTATATTCCTGGATTTCCGAAACGACGCAAGCTTTGCCGACCGGCACTCCATTATTTACGGACATCATATGAAGAACGGCACAATGTTTACAGGCATTGATAGATATAAAAAGCAGGAATTCTTTGACGAGCATCCGGTCGCGCTGCTGATAACACCGGACAAAAACTATAAAGTAGTGTTCTTCGCGGGGTATGTTGCCACACCACAGGACGATGCGTGGGAAATTGGTTTTACGGAAGCGGAATTTGAAGTCTGGCTTCAGAATGCGGCTGACCGTTCCTGCTTCACCAGCGAGATTGTGCCTAATATCTCTGATCACATTCTAACGCTCTCTACCTGTAGCTATGAGTTTGATGATGCCCGTTTTGTGCTGGCAGGGGTGCTTCGATGAAAAACGCTTGTGCCGGAGAAGACACCACTGTCTGGCAGAGCAATATCTGAGAAAAAACATCGAAGCAATCAGCTCAAGCCGTAATAAACTCAAAAACCTCTTGAAAATGTGCCATCTTTTTCATATAATAAAACTGTATCTTCTGTTGGGAGAGGAAGAAATGTGCGTTTTAAAAGCGTATCCACACAGCGTCTGACTTAAAATTGCCGTGTAGAAGCAGCCGCGGAAAACGCGGAGAAACAAGATCAAACGCGGAGGCGGTTCCAGATGGAGAGGCGCTTACGTATCTCAGCACATATTCCATTGCAACCCCTGTCAAGAATCTCCGCGGCGAAAGAGAAGAGTTGCGCAAAAGGGCTTTTTGACGAAAAGTATAACAATAATCCAAAGCATTCGTTGATAGAAGGGAGGCTGCTGCCATGTTTATCATTTATCTTATCCGGTTTAGCTTTGTGCGAATGCAATATTGGTGTAGCCTCCTCAGTAGGAGTTGTCAAAACCAAATTAGGATTAGCGGCGCATAAGCTAGACCGAGCGGTCTGCTTGTGCGATTTTCTTTTTTAGGGCATGAAGTGAATTGGGAAATTTGGATCTTTCGTCATAACGGAAAAACACGAATCTTTTTACGATGGTTCTTTGTTTACCAATTGATATCAGGCAGTGCGAAGGAGGCAGGAGATGTAGGCGGTATCATAACATGAGATGCCTATAGAAAAGACGGCGGTGTTCAGGGTGCTTATCCTTGTTCATTTATTGTTTTCAGAAAACAATAACGACAGGCGCATAGGACGGCACTTTAGAGAATCTCCTCTGTATCAATAAAGAAGGCGGCAAGAGCCCTCCTGCTCCGTTCAAGCCTGTGATTTCTCGCTCCTTTGAGATAATGAGAATGTGCGGCCGTACAGGATAGAGCAAGGAGGGTTTTTAATGAAAATTGCTATCGGAATGATTGTGCGGAATCTTATATCTGCGCATCCGCTGACAGACTTTCTGGATAATGCCGAGAAGTATGACCACCCGATTGAACGCGTGATTGTCGTATACTCTCATGAGGCTGATCCGGAGGCGATTCAAGAATTGCAGCGCAGGACGAAGGTTTCTCTGATCCGGCTTCAAAGCTACGAAAGGGCGCATATGATTTTGAAGCAGCTCGGCGTTCGCTTCTCATCCATTCAGCAGCTCTTGTTCTGCCCGTTGATTGATACGCACGGACTGATTCCTTATGGCTTTAATCGGAACCATGTGTTGATGGAAGCGCTGTTCACAGGCGTGGACTATCTGATTTTTGTGGACTCGGATGTGCAGCCTAGCGTGTTGCATCGAACACCTGACGGAGAGGTTGGGTTTGAGGAGGTAGACTTTATCGGAGCGCATCTATACGGGATGTCTCTGGGGGCGACCATCACCAGCAGTGATTACAGCGGATACAACATCCTGCCTCCGGCTTCCTTTGAGGGAATGACAGCCCTGCTATGGGGCCTCCACAAGGAGGATATGGCGGAGTTTTGGCAGAGCAGCGAGGTTCACGGCGGGCTTATTGTACAGGAAGCAGGGACACCTGAGCTGCAGCCCACCACAAAGGTTCTAGGTGGAAACATGGGAATCCGCATGAGCGCATTGACAACACTGCCGCCGTTTTTCTCGCCTTACTATTTTTACAATAAGACTCCGCTCCTCGCCAGAGGTGAGGATACGCTCATGGGTCTGGCGGCATCCCGAAGTCAGATCAAATGTCTGGATATCCAAACGCCTATCTTCCATGATATTTATGGGGATTACCCCAAGATTCCGAATCTCAAAAATGACAGCAGTGTTCGGAACAGGCTCTACTATGCCTGTACAGGCTGGATCGGCCGCAATGTGTTTCTCCGCTGGAAGACGGGACATGCGCCCACGGAGTTTTTCGAGAGAGGCCGGAGGCTGTCGAATGGAGCGAAAGCACTGTACCGCTATACAAACGACAGGCGCTTCTTATATCTTCCGGATATCCAGTCCGCAGCGGAAGCGTGGCTGCCGGATATGGTGAAACAGCATCAAAAGACGAGGGAGGCATGGACCGAGTTAACAGAAAGGTGGTTTAGACGATGAAAGTATTGCTAATCAATCATTTCCCGCTGGAAGGATCGGGTAGCGGCACCTACACCAAAAATATTGCGCTGCATCTGCGCAAGCGTGGGCACGAGGTTGCGGTCATTTTTCCTGAAAACCAGCCGTTCCCTATGCTGCCCGGGATCCAAATGCACCCGGTGATGTTTTCAAAGGATAAAGTGCAGAGAGATGAGCTCCCCTTTAATTTTCCTTGCTTCACCACACATCCCCAAAGCCGGACCACATTTGCGGACTTAGGTGTCGGGAAGCTTACACGGTATCTTACAGCATTCTCTGCTGCCTTGAGACAGGCATTGCAAGAGTTTCACCCAGATATCATTCATGCACAGCACGCATGGTGTCTCTCTTGGCTGGCTTCTCTGTGTAACCTTCCTCTGGTCATAACCATACATGGGACGGAGCTGATGGGCTGCCAAAAGTGGCCTGCCTTTCGGAGCTTTGCTGAGGAGGCTGTCGCGGGAAGTATAAAAGTACTGGCCATCTCCGCAGACAATCGGGATCTTGCACTTGAGCAGTTTCCTATGGCGGCGGACAAACTTCTGCTGCTGCCCAACGGCTACAATGAGGATATTTTCTATCGGGAAGAAGTGGACAGGGAAACGCTTTTCGATTCACTCGGCCTTTCTTATCGCGGAGAGTATGTCATTCTATTTGTTGGGAAGCTTGCAGCATTTAAGGGTGTGGACACGTTGTTGCGCACAGCGCGCCGCTATGAGTGGCTGGCGGATCGGGAGTTCATCACACTGATTGCCGGCGACGGCGAGGAACGGGAGCGATTGTCAGAGCTGCACAAGCAGCTTGGTCTGAGGAACACCTTCTTCCTTGGCAACCAGAAGCAGGACGAGCTGCGGCGGCTCTACAATGCGGCGGATGTTTTTGTAATGCCCTCCCGCCGTGAGCCGTTCGGCCTTGTTGCCTTGGAGGCGATGGCCTGCGGACTTCCCGTTGTCGGTTCCAACGAAGGCGGTCTGCCGGAGTTTATCAACAGTCAAGTGGGAACATTGGTCTCTCCTGAGGACGAGGAAGCTTTCTGCGCTGCGATTTTGAATGAACTGACGAGACATCATACAGAGCCGGAGCGGCGTGACATCATCGCACACTTTGCCAGCAGCAATTTTGCGCAGGCACAGTTCGTGGCAAAGCTGGAGCAGGTCTACCAACGCGCTGTAAGAGATTTTTCGAGCTAAGGAGGGCGAGCCGTATGAGGAAAACCATGATAATCCCCACCTACTGGTGCCGCAAAACAGGCGACCCTTGGCAGGAGGGCGATGCCGTCTATGACCATCCCACTCCGGTGGATCAGGAGGGAACGCTGGAGCGCACCTTAGTCAGCATGAAGCAGTTCCATGAAAAAGACTTCAAGCTGGTGATTCTGATTTGTCCGACCACCCCGGAGGTAGAGGCGGCGGCCTATGAGCAGGTGCTCCGTATCGTGGTCCGGGCGCAGCTGAATGCGGAGACATACCTGTTCACTGCGGGAGATTTGCGCGAGATAACTGAAATCTTGAGAAAAGCCGGACTGAACGATCGGGGAGTCCAGCTCCTGTCCATGTTCGGATACTCAAACGTGCGCAATATATGCCTATTGGCCGCCTCTACCCTGACGGCAGACGCTGCTTTGCTCATCGACGATGATGAGGTCTTCGAGCTGCCGGACTTTGTGCCACGCTCACTTGAATTTTTGGGCAGAAGAGTCTACGGAGACATCGTGCACGGCGTTGCCGGCTACTACCTAAACAGCAAGGGCCAATACTACGATGATGTGAGTCCGGAGCCGTGGATGACCTATTGGGACCGCTTCGGCTGCAAGGCGCGAGCCTTTGACCAGATCATCGGCAGCGGGCCGCGGCTCAAGCGCACACCTTTTGCCTTCGGCGGCGCCATGATTCTGCACAGAGAGCTTTTCGAGTGTGTCCCCTTTGATCCCCTTGTAACCCGGGGTGAGGATGTGGATTATCTTATAAACAGTCGAATCTTCGGTTTCAGCTTCTTTCTGGATAATACCCTATCCATCAAGCATCTGCCTCAGCCAAAGTCTCACCCACAGTGGAAGCGTCTGCGGGAGGATATTTACCGTTTTGTATATCAGCGCGCCAAAATGCAGTCTCAGCACAAAACTGGGAATCTTGTCCATGTCAGTCCAGAGGACTTTGACCCCTATCCCGGGGAATTTCTCAAGCCGGATCTGGACGAGAAGATCTATCGAAGCAGCATGATGCTCTCATCGCAGTACCTTGCAAATAACGATCCTGATGCCGCTATGGAAGCCATGCGGAACATCTATGTTGCCAAGCACAATGCCCCGCCCGCCTTTGATGCCTTCCGTGCCTATCTGGACACCCAAACACAATGGGAGAGGCTCATCCGCCTTGTACGGCAGGAACGATACGCCGTCCGCGCCGTGCTGGAGAGGCACAATATTTCCGCACTGGAGATTCATCTCGACAAGGAGCACCGCCGAAGACTCACCCGGGATGAGCTTCTGGCTGTATTGGCGAAGCTTCCGATATTTTCTGTTTTTACTGAGCAAGAGCATGCGGTTTTCTTTGATTACTGCCATGTAAAAACCTACTATGAGCATGAAACCGTATTCACCAGCGGCGACTACAATGAGGAGGTCTGTCTTGTTCTCAAGGGCAAACTGCGGCTTGTTGCCAACCGGGAAGCAAATAGCCGCTCCGCGCCGCTGGAGATCGCGTATCTCACGCCGGGCAGCTTCCTGGGAGAAAATTGCCTTTCCCACAGTGTGTTCCGTCTCAGCGGGACGGCGGCGGAGTTCACTGAGCTGCTGTGCATCTCCAGAGGGCGGCTGAAGGCTCTGCTGGAGGAGCATCCCGCCATCGGCGTCAAGCTGCTCCAGTGCTTCCTCGCCAGCCTGTCCGAGAAGATCATGCGCTCCAACGAGCTGCGGAAGGAAGCGGCAGCGTATGACCATAATGCGGTCAACGGGATTTTGGAGGAATGAGCACGGGCGCTTCTGCCAGCAAATGAAACGCCGGAGCGCTGGGCGCGCCGCACTTGATCGGTACAACGGACGCAGGGAAGGTTCGATACTATAATACAATGAGATAAAACAAGGATATCTGGACATTGATGTGTATGAGGTGGTACAGCAGCGTTTTCGCTTTCTGTTCCGTGAATTTGAAAGAAATCAGGATCACTGATAAAGCTCAAGGAGGGGAGGCAAAAGCATGCAATCCAATTGGAGTTCTAAACGGGATTGGCTTCTGTTCCGAAACAAGCTTGCTGGATGGCAGGAGGCTTATATCGGGAGGCTGAACAAGGAATATATCGAATTGTTGCGTGGAGACGGTTCCGAAGCTGATAAGTTTTGGAAGTTATGCAAGCGCATCCGTGAGGATAGACGCTGTGCCGGCGTGCAGATCTCCATGAGAGGATCGGATCCTCTTCCAATCATCTGCCGTATGATCAATGAGGGAGCTATCACACTCGGCGATCTTGACGAGTTCAGCGAGGAACTGCGGGAATCGGTGGCAACGATTACGGAGCCACATAGGGACATATAAAAGGAAAATTTGACACATAAATCATCGACCCGTAGGCGCGATTGATACCGCGATGCCCACAGGCCGCATACAAAGGGCATTAGTCTTGCACATCAAGGTCGGCGTCCAGCCTTTTTGTAAAGCCACGCTGAACAGGAGGTCTTTTTATGTCTTATCTGCTCTATATGAAACGCTCATTCACGCGCAGCCCCCGCCGTCATGCGGTGCTGTTTGCGGTGCTGACCTGCGCGTTTCTGCTGCCGCTGCTGATCTCCGTTTACCGGGACAGCAATGCATGGGGCACGCGGCAATATCTCCTTGCCCGTTCCGCGGGTGAAACCTATCACATTGGGAACGCAACGGAAGCGAACGTGCCATATTTTGAGGGTATCCGCGGACTGTCTGCACCCATTTATCGTGACGGTACCATCTACCTGCATATTCTGTCGGACGAGGAATGGAGAAATTCGGAGAGCGTGACCGTTTTTGAGAACGAGATCCGCAAGCGCATGGAAGCGTCTGGCAACGAAGCCCTGCTCCCGACTGCGTTCAGCTATGAATACGCCCACGGGATATCCACCGATCCGTCCCATCTTTCGGGGCAGCGAAGCCTTCTGCTCGTCAATATGCTGGTCATTCTGCTCTCGGTATCGGTGGTGCGTTCCGCTTACCAAAGTCACCTGAAGCGCTTTTCCTCTGATGTTGGGACGCTCCGCGCCTGCGGAGCCAGCCGCCGTCAGATTAGCGCCCTGTTTGCCGCGGAGCTTGCGGCGGTGTTCCTGCTGGCGGCGGCCTGCGCCGTGGTTATTTCCGTCATATCGCTGAAAGCGCTGTTCACGACGTTTCTTGAGATCCGCCACGACAGCCTTGCGTGGCTAATCTTTCATGTGAAGCCGATGAATATTCTGCTCCATCTGGCGGTTTTCTTCGTTACACTGGGACTGTCGCTGGGCATGACCCTGCACCGGTACAGCCGCGAGCCTGCGCGGGTGCTGCTGAACGATACAGAAAATATGCCGAAGGTCAAGCGCAGACGAAAGCCCCTCAGACGGCGTTTCACCCCGGCGGCAACCCTCTGCGGTCTGTGGCACAGCCGCACGAACCGCAGCCTCCGTTCCTGTCTTGCCGTTTCCGTTCCCGTCATGGCAGTTTTTCTGCTTCTGTTCAACATCCTCACTGTTGCCTTGCAGGTCACGGGCGCGGAGGAGGAATGGGGGTTGAAGGTTTCCCGTTCCTCCCATGACGGAGAAGGCTTCTCTGCGGAGGATATGGCGTATGTTTCCTCTCTGGCGGGTGTGAAGCAGACGCGCCCCGTATATGAGCCAGACGGCTATATCCTGCTGCCGGAGTCCCCGGAGGAGGTGGAGACGCCGCTGCGCATTCGACCGTACAGCGGTCTTGGCGCGGCGTCTCAGACGCTTTCCAAGTATGAGATCGCCGTCAGCCGCAAGGCGGAACGCGGCGTCGGGGATGTACTGCGGCTTTGCCGGTCGGAAGCGTATTACGATGGTAACGGGGGTATCAAGCAGCCCACACCGAAGGATGTAACCGCGCTGACGGTGGCTGCGCTGACGGACACGAAGCCGTCCGGATGGGCGCTGGATATCTATGTGAGCGATGAGCTGTATGCGGACATCATCGCCTCAGAGCCGGCAACCGGCATCGAGATCGCCCTGACCGACCCTGCCATGAACACACAGGTGGAGACCGCCCTGCGGGCGCACTTTGCAGGCGCGGAGTATGCTGTCACCAACCGTCAGTCGGGGGCGGATTTCCTGCGGGATATGTCCTCCGGCGTGTATCTGCTGCTGGGGTACATCTTTGCAGCACTGTTTCTGTTTGTCCTGCTGATCCTCTATGTCCGGCTCTGCGACTACATCGAGGGCAGCCGCCCACTGATCCGATCCCTTCACAGGCTGGGCGCGTCAAAGCGGACGCTGTACCGCTCCTATATCCGGCAGGACGGGATCTCCGCCGCCGCTGCCGTTGCCGCGCCGTTTCTGATCAGCCTTCCGCTGACGGCACTGCTGTGCGCATGGCAGAAAGCCCCGCTGCACCTTGACGGCGGGATGCTCGCAGCATACGCGGCTCTGGCGGCGCTGCTGCTGTTTACCTACTGGCATCCCGTGCACCGCTCACTCAAGCGCGTGTTACGTCCGCTATGACCATGCAGAAAGGAGATTTTCCGATGAATGCAGTTACAGTAAAAAATCTGACCAAGGTGTTCCAGCAGGGCGACGAGGATATCTACGCCGTGGATCACGTCAGCTTTACCGTTGCGCCGGGTGAAATGGTCGCCATCGTGGGGCAGTCCGGCTCCGGCAAGACCACCCTTCTGAACCTGATCGGCGGTATTGAGCATCCCACCTCCGGCAGCGTGGAGGTAGGCGGTGTGGACATCTGCTCATCCAATGACGAGACGCTTTCCGGAATACGCAGACGGAAGCTTGGCTATATCTTTCAGGACTTCAACCTGATTCCCATTCTGACGGCGGAGGAGAACATCATCATGCCGCTGCTGCTGGACGGCAAAAAGCCGGATAAGGCAAAGCTGCGGGAGTTGGCGGGTTTTTTGGGCATTGAGAACCGCCTAAAGCACCTGCCGAGTGAGCTGTCCGGCGGACAGAAACAGCGCGTGGCCATCGCCCGCGCCCTGATAAACGACCCGGTGATTCTCCTTGCCGACGAGCCCACCGGAAATCTCGATAAGAAGGCGGCGGACGAGATCATGGAGCTGCTGCTCGCCGTCAACCGCCGCGGAAACACCGTGCTGCTGGTGACGCATGAGCAGCGGTACGCCGATCTGTGCGGAAGAAAGATCGAAATCAGCGATGGGAAGATTTGAACTTTCACCCCGATCAGAGCCGAGAAATCGGGCGAATAGATTTCACAAATGAAACGGAAAGAGGTGCTTAGAATGAAAAAACAATGGATTGCTATATTCCTTTGCCTGTCGTTGTTAGCAACGGGGCTGCTGGGGCTGACCGGCTGCGCCGCAAAGGTGCAGGCGGATGACCTGATGAATGGCATCACGCCGGAGAAGACTTCCGGAAGGGCGGCGGATGACGCCTTCAAAAACGGAGCGGCAGACTTCGCCGTCCGCCTGTTCCAGAACACGCGGGAGGAGGGAAAAAGCAGCCTGATCTCGCCGCTGTCGGTCATGCTGGCGCTTTCCATGACCGCAAACGGCGCCAGGGGCGAGACCCTTGCGCAGATGGAAGTTCTCCGTGCTCGTGCTCAAAACGATGAACCTGTTTAGCGAGACCCTTGCGCAGATGGAAGTTCTGCTGGGCGGGGGTATCCCGATCGATACGCTCAACAAATATCTCCATGCCTATGTCGGCGGCCTGCCCTCTGTGGAAAAGGCAAAGCTGACGCTGGCCAATTCCATCTGGTTCAAGGACAGCGGCTTTACGGTGGAAGAGGCTTTCCTGCAAAGAAACGCTGACTACTACGGTGCCGCGGTCTACAAGTCTGCCTTTGATAAAAAAACGCTGAGGGATATCAATAACTGGGTCGAGGAGAATACCGATGGTGTGATTGATAAGATCGTTGACCAGATGGATCCCTATGCCGTTATGTATCTTGTCAATACCGTGCTGTTCGATGCGGAGTGGCAGAATATCTACCGCAAGCATGAGGTGAGAGACGGAACCTTTACTGCTATCGACGGCGCAAAGAGAACCGTCTCCATGATGTACTCGAATGAGAGCCTTTATCTGGACGATGGGAAAGCGACCGGATTTCTCAAGCCCTATAAGAACGGCTACAGCTTCGCCGCGCTCCTCCCGAATGAGGGGGTTGCGCTGGATGATTACATCGCTTCCCTGACCGGTGAGGGCTTTCTCACCACAGTAAAAAATGCGAAGGAAGGTCCTGTGGAGGCAGCCATGCCGAAGTTCTCTTATGACTACGGCATCGAAATGAGCGATGCGCTGAAAGCCCTCGGTATGACCGTACCGTTTGACGCGGAGCTTGCGGATTTTTCCGGCCTCGGACACTCGTCCGACGGCAACATTTATATCAGCCGTGTGCTCCACAAGGCATATATCGCCGTGGATGAAAAGGGCACAAAGGCGGGCGCGGCAACCGCGATTGAGGCGCCTGCCGCAGGGAATTGGGAAGATAGGTGCCGTGTTATCCTCGACCGGCCGTTCGTCTATGCCATCATCGATAATGCCGCCGGGCTGCCCATATTCATCGGCGCAGTCACGGACATTCAGAAGTAGTTTAGACTCAAGCGGCAGTCTGTAAGCAAGGAGGCGATATATGTGAAAAAGAAAATAACTGCGGGAGTTCTATTGATCCTGCTGCTGGCAGGAGTTTGTATACAACCCGCCTATGCCAATTCCGCCCAGCGGCATTGGCGCGGCACGGACGGCACGGGCGCGGTCGTGACGGGAGAGGATTGCCCCATTGTGGTGGACAAAGAGCTTTTGACCTTCGATGTGCAGGAATTCCCGGAACAGTATTATCCGGATACGGACAGTTTCCTCGCCTATACCGGGAACGTCACGGCAGAATATATCTTCCGCAATCCCGCCAACTATGCGGTCACGGCCACGCTGGTTTTCCCGTTCGGCACACCTCCCGATTATGGTCACATCCGAAACAATGGGGCAGATGGAGCACTGCATAACCACGATACAGAGAAGTATGGGCTTTCCGTTAACGGCGAAGCCATTGATTGCAAGATTCGCCATACCCTGAGCCCATGGGGTAGTCAGTTCGATTTGGATAAGGATATGTCAAAACTCCACGATGGGTTTCTGGAGGACCCATTCTATACGCCGGATGTAGATGTGGAAATCTTTATTTACCGCCCCAGCGATGTAAATACAGAAGCCTATCCCGCAGCAACCGCCGCATTCATCCTTTCTGTGGATCCGGCAAAGACCAAGGTATATATGGAAAACCAAAGCGGTGGCAGGCTGCTGGAAAATGCCGTCCAGATGCAAGGCTGGGTGAATCCGAATGAGCCGTTCACGATTTATGTTATTGGTGAGCCCTTGAAAGAACAACCGAAATGGAAGTTCTATGAAAACGGAGCCTGCGAGAAAGAGATTGGCGGTACTATGATACCCGCTGATATGGCGCCCGCAGAGCCGCTCACACTGAAGGATTTCCTGCTGCAGGAATATGACCCTGATTCCGGCATTTTGGATTACGACTGGTATAATGCCATGGTCACTGCTTTGAACTTCTTTGAATGGGAATATGGAGCAATCCACAGCGAGGAGATCGACTTTAATATTTCAGACCGCTTGATGCGATGGTATGAGTACACCCTCACACTGGAGCCGGGGCAGACATTGAAAAACGCGGTGACAGCGCCGTTGTATCCCGCCATTGATGCGGGCTATACACCGAGCCTCTATTCGTATACCTATCTGCTTTCCCCGGCAAAAACCTGGGCGCAGTTCGGAGTATTGGAAGTTGTGGTAAAAACGCCCTATTACATGACGGAAAGCGGTATTGACGGCTTTACAAAGACGGACGGTGGGTATGCGCTGACCCTGCCGGGTCTGCCGGAAAGCGAACTGACCTTTACGCTTTCCGAATCGGAGACCCCTCAGCCCCCGAAGTGGTCGAGCTTGTACATTATGCCGACAGAGTTTATCATTGTAGTGGCGGCAGTGCTTGCCGCCGTTGGCGCAGCCGTATTTCTGCTAAACCGCAGGAAGAAAAGAACAAAAATATAGAGAGAAAGGAAGGTGCGCCATGATGAAACGAAAGGTTTCCGCGATATGGGTGGTCGTTCTTGCGCTGATTGCCATTGCCGCATGTGCGTTTGCGGCGGTGATATATTATCGCTGCGAGAAGAAGCCGGAGCCGCAATTTCCGGAGAACGAGCTGCTTCGCATTCTTGACGCGGGAAGCGATGCCGAGGGCGTAGGCTTTGAGGTCATGCGCATTGGCGGCGGAAGCGTGAATCTCCGGCTCGACCTGCGCTGGAAAAACGATTCCGGCAAGACGATTGCCTACGGGCAGGCGTTTGCGCTGTATCAAATGAAAGACGATGTATGGCAAAAGGTCACGCCCGAGCGGCAGGTTGATTATCCCGCCATCCAGTACAGCCTTCCCGGCGGCATGGATAACGAGCTCTCCTATGACCTGACGGCTCCGTATAACCTGATAGCCGGGGAACGATACCGCTTGCAGACGGAGTTCCGGTACGAGGAGGGCACGGAGTATTCCGAGCCGATGGCAAACTGGGTAGAGTTTGAAGTAAAAATGAATCTGCCGTATAAGGAGGTACAGCCCTCCGACCCAATCACCATACCGGAGCTTCAGGTGAATGCCATGTCCGGGTCAATGGGTGAAACAGATGAAATCACGGCTTCCCCCTGCGCCTACTACTGGCAGGCCCCGGAACCGAATGAGGATGGAACAATGAGCTCCATCATTGGATGCGGGCCTGCGATCGGCGAAGAGACTTCTCTGCCGGAGATCACGGCAGCCGCCGAGGGACTGATTTCCCACAGAAAGGCAAGCGAGATCCGGTTATATTTCGAGGTGCAGCCGGATACAGTGCGGATACAATGCGTCCCCCAAAACGGCGGCGAGGTTGAGACAATCACAGGCATTCTTCCGTATGACGGAGGATATGCGTTCGATCTGAAAAGCGGCAGCTTTGTTTACCGTGTGATTGCAGAATGGGACGATGGCAACCGTGTGGAATATGGCTTCATCGGGAAGTGGTTGTAATTCCGCGGCAATCAGAATAAAGGACGGACTATGATAAAGATACTATTGGTAGAAGACGATAAAATTATCGTTGCGAGCTTGAGCGAATATCTGAACAGCGAAGGTTATCTTGTGCGAAGTGTATCCGGGCAGGCGGCGGCCATGAAGCTGCTTGCGGAGGAAAAGGCGGATCTTGTGCTGCTGGATGTGTCTCTGGCGGAGGGCAACGGCTTTGCGGCGTGCAGAGCGATCAAGGCCGAGTTTGATGTCCCCGTTATTTTCCTTACCGCGTCAGGCGACGAGTTCAGCACCGTTACGGGCTTCGACCTGGGCGCCGACGATTACATTCCAAAGCCGTTTCGCCCGCGAGAGCTTATCTCCCGCATCCGAAATGTGCTCCGACTCACCGGCAGCATGGGCAAAACGGTGAAGCTCGGTGATGTGGTGGTGGACACCGAAAAGGGCACGGCGGTGAAGAACAGCAGGGACCTGTTCCTCTCAGCACTGGAATACCGCCTTCTGCTGTTTTTCATCAACAATCGGGGAATCGTGCTTACCCGTGAGCGGCTTCTTGACGCCATCTGGGATGTTGCCGGCGAGTATGTCAATGACAATACGCTGACGGTGTACATCAAGCGGCTGCGGGAGAAGATTGAGGATGACCCTGCCGACCCGAAGATCATTCTGACGGTTCGCGGGACAGGATATAAGGTGGACGCATGATCAAGCTGCTGAAAAACAAAGAGGTGCGAAAGGCACTGCTGTGGCAGCTGCTGCTCTCCGCAGCCGCCTGCGCCGTCTGCTTTTTCTTCGACATTCGCGCCGGACTGACAGCCGCAGGGCTTTCTCTGCTCCTCATGCTGATCTACTGCGTCAGTACATACAGGAGGTATCAAAGCATTGCCGCTTTGGCAGGCGATATCAATCAGATCCTGCACGGCGATCATGCAATCGATTTTGACAGCTATTCGGAGGGCGAGCTGAGCATCCTCCACAGTGAGATCTATAAGATGACCATACGCCTGCGTGAGCAGCAGCAAACGCTGACAAGGGAAAAGGCATATCTTGCCGATTCCATCGCGGACATCTCTCACCAGATCCGCACGCCCCTGACCTCTATCAATCTGCTGATTGGACTGCTGTCGGAGCCGAAGCTGACCGACGCGCGCAGGCAGCAGCTTATCCATGAGCTCTACGAGCTGCTCTCCCGCATCGACTGGCTGATCACCACACTTCTGAAGATCTCACGGCTGGACGCCGGCACGGTGCAGTTCAAGCAGGAGCAGGTCAGTCTGGAGGAGCTGCTCAAAAAGTCCTGTGTGACCCTGCTCATTCCCATGGAGCTGCGCGGGCAGGCGCTGCTCATCCATGCGGACGGAGCTTTCCGGGGAGATCTCTCATGGACGAGCGAGGCCATCGGCAATATTGTGAAGAACTGCATGGAACACACCCCCGAGGGCGGCAGGATTGAGATCGACGCAGCCGAAAACGCCCTGTATTCCGAAATTATAATTAAGGACAACGGCACGGGCATTTCTCCGGAGGATCTGCCCCACATCTTTGAACGCTTCTATAAGGGCAAGGATTCCGACGGCAAAAGCTTTGGGATCGGGCTTGCCTTATCACGCATGATTATAGCTGGGCAAGGGGGAACCGTAAAGGCAGAGAACCGCAAGCCCGTAGGAGCCATGTTCACCATCCGCTTTTATAAGGGAACCGTCTGAAGGTGCCTCCCGATATCCTAGCCACGGCATTGGACTAAACATGTAGTTCATGACACCAGCACTCTTAAATAGAGCTTTTTGTAGGGTTTTTCATGTATATGTGGAGGTACATATATGAGCAAAATCAGCAAATCCATTGTTATATCCGAGTTCTTATGGCTTCTATTTTTTGCCGTAGTTTTTTTAAAATTTGATTATACGCGGACAACATTAGCCGTAGTTAATGCAATAGTTTGGCTTTGCATCGTACTAGTTTTTTCAATAATTATACTACAATTTCTAACCAGACAAGCATTTACGAAGGTACGGGGCATACTACTAGTGCTGATTTTCTTAATCATAGATCAGGTTATAAAAGCGCTACTATATTTTGCTCCGTCCGAAATCTCCATTCCTGTTATTCCCAATATTCTATCGATCCTCGTAATTCTGAACAAGTTCCAGACCTTAGTACTTCAAGCAGCAGATAAATTCGCATCGCCTTATATTGTTGCGTGTGCAAAACTATTGCTGCTTCCCTTCTTTTTGCTATTGCTCTATCTGCTCTCAAAGAGTAAAAATCGTTTTAATTTCAAGACGCCTATCGGCTATGCTGGTGTAACCCTAATTTCCTCGGCAATTTTATCGACGGTCCTAGACAGTTTAATTTATAAGGGAACACCAGACTATTTTTACTTAATTCCCTTGTATTCATCTGTGGATTTGAAGGATGTATTTGCCTTTTTAGGAGCAGGTTGCATTTTGTCAATCATATCAACAAACGAGAAAAATATGCAGAAGAAAACAACGAACATGGAGGCAAAATGATTTATCAGCAAGACTGGCTCATGCGTCAAATTGAAGCTATGATCCAAGCAATTTTGGCTGTTGCACTTGGGATATCAGCCAACGAACAGACTGCAACTCAAATTGAAGATTCTAGTTATGGGAAAATGCTTGAAAAAATGATTGACGATGGGGACATTTGTGCAGCAGAAGATTTGCTGTTCAATGACTTGGATCAGTCGGATTTATCATGGCTTCAGATAGCCCTTGATTTCTATTCAAAGCTAAATAACTGCTCTGATGATTATTTAGCAATGCATGATTTTTCTCGTGAAGAAATTGATCAAGGACTTCGATACATCTGCACGTTGTTTGGTTATGATTTTTTGGTAAGCAATTAGTCCATTATCGATTATTTCGTCAGCTATTCTTTTGTTTTCGAAAGGCACTTTTTCTCCACTTTCGATGATCATTTCGTTAAAAGAGTTTACAAAATATCCGCTGTCACTATTTAACGATGGAATAGTTGTTTTGTTGACCTGGATCATTCCAATTGCTATTACCAGTTACTATCCTACACTATTGTTTTTGGGGGATTATTCAATTATAGGGTATTCTGCCAGCACTTCTGCATTTTTTCGTGTCAGGACTAATTCTGTTTCGTGAAGGACTTAAAAGGTTAGATGGAATGTCTTCTTAACAATTAGTGAAACTGAAAGGCTTTGGAAGTTGGCAAGCAAGGTCTTTTGGAGCCAAAAGACAGCAGGCGGAGACTCTGACGAGTCCCCGCCTTTTGCTTGATGGGGCGTTCCCCATACCCCCTGTAACACAGATTCCCTGCCTTTGAAAACATTGATTTTACTGACTTTCTTATGTTTTCTTATTAGGAGGCGAGGGACCGGCGGCTCCCTTTTTTACTAAGTGACGGATCCGTCACCTGAAAGTCACCGCCGTGTCACCTTGACAAAATAGAATGGGGGTGTAAAAAGCGAAAGGAGTATCCCGATATGGAGATTTTGAGAGTGGAAAACCTGACAAAGGTTTATGGCAAGGGCGAGAACGAGGTGCGGGCGCTGGACGGCGTTTCCTTTTCGGTGGAGAAGGGAGCGTTTGTCGCCGTGATCGGCCCCTCCGGCTCGGGCAAATCCACACTGCTTCACATCCTCGGCGGCGTAGACCGGCCTACAGGCGGCAAGGTATTTATGGACGGCAAGGATGTGTATGCGCAGAACGAGGAACAGCTTGCCATCTTCCGCCGCCGTCAGGTGGGACTGATCTATCAGTTTTACAATCTCGTTCCGGTGCTCAATGTCACGGAAAACATCACGCTCCCCGTACTTATGGACGGGCAGAAGGTCAATCAAAATCGACTGGCTGAGCTGATGACCACTCTGAAGCTTACCGGCCGGGAGAACCACCTGCCGAACCAACTCTCCGGCGGCCAGCAGCAGCGGGTGTCCATCGGCCGGGCTCTGATGAACGCGCCCGCTGTGGTGCTTGCCGATGAGCCCACCGGAAATCTTGACTCCAAAAGCAGCCGGGAGATCGTGGAACTGTTGAAGGTTTCCAACGAAAAATACGGGCAGACCCTCCTTGTCATCACCCACGACGAGAGCATCGCACTGCAGGCGGATCGCATCCTTTCCATTGAGGACGGGAAAATCACCAGAGACGAGGTGATCCGCAGATGAATGTTTTCAACAAGGTAACCTTAGAGAGCCTGAAGAAAAACAGGACGAGGACCATCGTCACGATCATCGGCATTATGCTCTCGGCGGCGATGATCTGCGCGTCCACGACCCTTGTCTCCAGTATGCAGAATTTCGTGCTGCGTTGTGCGATCCACATCGACGGGGACTGGTACGGAGCGGTTTATGACGCCGCATATAAGGACTATGAGGACATCCGCGATTCCAACAGGGTTTCCTCCGCAGCCTACGCGCAGGTTCTGGGTTACGCGAAGATCGACAGCGCCAACGAGCGCAAGCCCTATCTGTATGTGCTTGGCGGCGATGTGGCCTCCGGCTATTTTAAGACAATGCCGGTGCATCTCATTTTAGGTACGCTGCCGAAGGACTCCACGGAAATTATTCTGCCGGAGCACCTGACATCAAACGGCAAGGTGAATTATAAGCTCGGCGACACCGTCACGCTTGATGTGGGTGACAGGACACTTGACGGCCGGAGGCTGGGACAGGACACGCCCGTATACACCTATGACAGCGAAACGCAGGTGGAGATTATGAGCGGCGAAAGGCTCGAAAACACCGAACCGAGAACCTATACGGTGGTCGGTATCTATGAAAGGCCTACCTTTGAGGACTATTCCGCGCCCGGGTACACAGCGCTTACGGCAGCGGACACCAAATCCGCCGATCAGTCTCTGATCCATTGTTATTTCAAGCTGCACAAGCCCGCCGGGGTGTATGACTTCATGAAGGAAATGGGCTATACGCAAGAGTATCGCTATGCCTACAATACAAAGGTCCTGCTGTATTCCGGCACGGCTCCGTTCGATTCCTTCCTTACCGCGTTTTACAGTCTTGCCGCCATCATCATCGCTCTGATCGTGTTCGGCTCCGGAACGCGCATCTCTAACTCGTTCTCCATTTCCGTCTTGTAGCGGACAAGGTAATTCGGTCTGTTGTCCTCGGTGGGCGCCACAAAAAAACAGCTGCGGAAGATGGTGCTGTTTGAGGCGCTGGCGGTCAGCATTGTCGGCATCCCACTGGGCATTCTGGTGGGTATCGGCGGTATCGGCATAACGCTCCTCCTGATCGGAGATAAATTTTTCTCCATTGTCCGTGTGGACATTCCCATGCGGCTCTGTGTTTCGTGGCAGGCTGTCGTCATTGCTGCGGTCATTGCACTTGTCACGGTTCTGATCTCGGCATGGATTCCCTCAAAAAGGGCAACCAGAGTTTCCGCCGTGGAGGCGATCCGCCAGAGCATGGACATCAAGGTAAGCGGCAGACCCGTCCGAACCTCGAAGCTCGCCTACAAGCTGTTCGGACTTCCCGGCGTCCTTGCCGGCAAGCACTATAAGCGCGACCGGAAAAAATACAGAACCACCGTCGTCAGCCTCTTTATGAGCATCGTCCTCTTTGTTTCTGCGGCGGCCTTCACCGACTACATGATGGAATCCGCCGAGGGAGGGCTGGCCTCCGATCAATTCGACCTGATCTACGCGGCGGAGTCAGACGCTTCCTCCGCCATGACACCCGATGCGCTTCTGGAACTGCTTTTCTCCGAGCAGAATGTCACCGGAGGTACCTATACCAAGAAACAGTTTTTGCAGGGCGATATCTCCCGCGAATATGTCACGGCAATGTATGCCGACCGTTTTGCCGACTTCGGCATGGAGCGTGAGGACGCAGCGCCGAAGGAGCTCAGCATCTCCGGTTATCTGTACTTCGTTGCGGACGCCGAGTTCAACAGGTTACTGAAAAAGTACGACCTGAAGGAAGCGGATTACTATGACCGGGACAAGCCCCTGGGCATTGCCCTGGATCGCAACATTGAACTTGACCGCCGGCTTGAGAAGTATGTCACGCTGGACACGCTCAAGGGCGATGAGTGCATGATCGAGGGTCTTTACTATGTAGAGATCGACGGATATTACAGAAAAGACAGCCGAATCGATGAGAACGGCAATAAGGTCGTTCTCTATCAAAACAGAGACAACGAGAGCGACATCATCGAGCTGCCCTACGAGGAGTCCTTTGCAAAATACACGCTGCGGTCCGAAAAAACCATTGAGGAGGCTCCGTTCTTTGTCAGCCGCAGCACACCGGTGGCCATCAATATGATCTATCCGTACAGCATGCTGGAGAGCGTGGTTCCCGAGGCGGCGCTGAATCAATTCCGTAATACAGAGTATTTCCTCACATCGAGCGATCACGCCGCGAGCTTTGAAAATCTGGCGACCGTGCTGACGGAAAACGGTCTCAGCAGCCGGCAGCTCTTCGACTACGCCGCAAACGCCGAGACAAACCGGAATGTCATAACCATTATCCGGGTATTTGCCTACGGCTTTATCGTGCTGATCTCCCTGATTGCCGCGGCCAATGTATTCAACACAATTTCCACGAATATCAGCCTGCGCCGCCGGGAATTTGCCATGCTGAAATCGGTGGGCATGACGCAGAAGAGCTTTCGCAGGATGATGAATTACGAGTGCCTGCTGTACGGCTCCAAGGCACTGCTTCTCGGCTTGCCGGTGTCCTGCGGCATTACATATCTCATCTACCGCGCAGTCACAACGGCCTATGAAACCTCCTTCCATCTGCCGTGGGCAGCCATCGGCATCGCCGTACTGAGCGTGTTTCTGGTCGTATTCGCCACCATGATGTATTCAATGAGCAAGGTAAAAAAGGACAATCCCATCGACGCCTTGAAAAATGAGAATCTGTAAGGAGGAAAAGAAAATGTATAACCATGAAGCACCCGCACATAGGAAACTCATCTTGAGATCCCTGCTGATCTGCTGGCTGATCATTCTCGGCGGATACCTTTTGATCCGTATGGTCTTTCTTGTATTCGGGCTGCAGCTGCACCTGACCGCTCAGGGAGCCTGCCTTGCGCTGCTGCCGTACTGCTTTGGGGCACTGTATCTGTGGAAGTGTTGCAAGAAGCAAAAACCGTGGTTTTATTTACTCGGACTCCTGCTTCCTGCCGTTGCCGAGAAGCTGACATTGTATTTCCTCGGCGCGTATCTGTGCGGGATCAGTCCGTTCCGTGTCACGGCGGTCATGGAGGCAATTGGAACGATCGAGCCGTATGCGGTACTCTTTACACGGTTGCCCATGCGGTACGCAGTCAACCTGCTGTTCTTTAACTGGACATACATTCTTTGCGGCATCGCCTTCTCTGCACTCTGCTTTTTGGGCTTGTCCATCCTGCAAAAGCGGACGGAGGATGAATTATAAGCAAGATGTAGGGGCTGCAGAATGTTATCCTGTGTCTGATTGCCTTTCCTGTAATCAATACTACTTGCAGGCTTAGCTGCGGCTTGATGATCGCCACTATTTGTAATAACTTCGTTTCCGCCTTCGTCTGGGGCGTATGTTTCTCTAAAGTTCAATCTTTCAAAGGCGAGAACGGATGCAAGGTGCTTATTTCCGTAATCAGCATTGCTCTGCAGACCCTGAATATATTGCTTTAAGCATGAGATAGCCGCCCGACAGCGAAAACTGCCGAGCGGCTATCTTGCAATATGGATAAGATAAGCAGTCCCTGCAAGCTATGTCTTCTTTTATGCGGTCAATTGCGCAACTTATTGTGCATTATCGGCACCCGGGTAGGTTTGACGCTTACCTTACGACGGTTACCTAAAAACTGCCCCGAAGGAACATGGAAACCCTTCGGGGCAGCGTTGTGCAAGATGGGAGTTATATAAACCTACTTATATCCCTGTAAATCAAAAGGGAAAATCGCTATGTCTATGTAGACTTAGTAGCAAATCTCCTTAACCGTAGTAAGACAGCCGGATATGATCGAAATGACCGTAATCGTCGCAATAATCGCACATGCAGGGGTGGTAACCGCAGCAGGCTTAGGATCAGTGTCGTTACCACCTACGGCAGCCAAAGCATCCAGTTCGTTAAGGTCGATAACTCGAGCAACAGTCTTCTCCATAACAACACCTCATTTCAAAATTCATTACACCCATCTGCACACCTATATTGTAACATAGCGTTGGGAGATTCACAACAATCGAGTGCAGTTTTATTTCGAAAAATTTATCGCTTATTCTCAAAGTAGTAACAGTCAGTTTCAGACGTGATGAGTACTGAATTTGGTTTCATTTTAACCATTGAAAGAATTGCATTGTTTATATCTCCAATACACATACTAAGACTTCCCATTGCAAAACCAAACAATGCCGAACTTATCTCAATATCAAGTGCTGGAGTGCACAACCACACTATAAAAGGTACTACTCCTAAAACAATAGTCGGCATGATTACCATAAATAAATACCTATACTTACGTAATGGCTGCGTCGGAATCGCACACAGCCCTAGTGGTACAGCATACATATATACGACTGTACCTTTGGGACAACACATCGCATGGATCAGTTCATGTACTGCCAAAAAGAACAGTGATACTACTACACCAACAATTAACGATAATTTCGAAAACATCATTCCAGTTGTATAAGTCAACCGCACCTTAATTCCAATATATGCAATTAGCAATATTGGAATTATTAAAAGATACATTACCCATTGTCCATGTTTAGAAAAAAGCTTCTTTGAGTCCTTCGGCAGTTCATCATAAACAAACTTATTTTTATTACTCATTAATCCTTTCCAAACTAATTTCATATTTGTATTCACCCCCTTTGCTCTACTTTAACTGCATGCTTTTCGTAATGGCATTTAAACAAGTCCGAATATGAACGATAATCAAACAGTCCATTTTCATCCCAAGATTTTCTCTCAAAAGAACTTTTGTCCTTCACACTTACAATCTTCCTTAATTGACTATAGTATTCCTCTTGAAGCAATGCAACAGCTGGTGCCTGTAAGTTGTTATAAACCTGCTTAGAATAATGTCTTATAACGCTATCAAAAGCCGCCTCACTCGAAAGCTTTCCAGCACTAACAACCACCTTGGCCAAAACTGCGGCCCCAGTATACTGGAGGAATTTTTCCAGATAATCCACCGCAAATTGTCCCCCATTTGTGTCTTCAACCGCAATAGGAATGCCTAACTTCCCCCTGAGTTGCAAAATGTGAGACCAATATGACAGTCGATCTACTAGTTTTTTTGTACTTCCTGAAACTTGATGAAAATACACAGGTGAACCAAGAATGATAATATCGCTATCTTTTATTGCCTCCTTGATGTCATTCATATCATCATGAAGAGAACAAACCCCAGCATTAAAACAATTTAAACATCCTACACACTCATGAATATCAGAATTCTTTGCAGTATAAATAGAATTATTGAATTCTATCCCATATGTTTCCGATAAATTCTCCAATAGAGAATACATGACGCGCTCAGTAATCGAATTGCTTCCTCGAAAGCTCCCAATATATGCAAAGACTTTATATTTCATAAATGTACCCCTTCCTGTTTGTTGCTTGAGCTGAGTAAAGTTCGTAATACTGTTGACATGTTTTAAGAAGAGTTTCATGGGTTCCTGCTCCGACAATCTTACCTTTGTCTAACACATAGATTCTGTCCGCATTTTCTATTGTTGACAATCGGTGGGTGATAATGAGGCTTGTTATTCCATCCCTTTTCAAATTATTATATATGCCTTGTTCGTTCTTTGAATCTAATGAGCTAGTGGACTCATCCAAAATAAGCAGTTGTGGCCTCCGGAGCAATGAGCGAGCCAATGAGAGTCTTTGTATCTGACCACCAGACAAATTACCTCCTTGACCAGAAATAATAGTATCCAAACCTTGAGGCATCGTAGATATTTCGTCCCAAAGACAGACAAATTTTAGCGTTTCAATGATGTCATCGTCTGATATAGAAGATATATTTAATGCAATGTTTTCTCTAATCGATTTGTTAAAGACAATGGGTATTTGCGGAACAATAGATATTATCTTTCCATAAACATTTCTGTCAAATTTATGAATTGGGAATCCATTAAACAATAGTTCTCCGCTCGTGGGATTATAAAGACTAGCTATCAACTTGACAATGGTTGTTTTTCCGCTTCCAGATGCCCCAACAATTGCGATTTTCTCCCCGCAATTGATTTTAAAGTTAATACTTTTAATAGTATCTGCACCGATATCCGAATATCGGAAGGAGACACTTTTTGCCTCCAGAGTCGAAAATATCTCTGCTGTATAATCCTGAGGCAATGCTTGTTCAGGCTCATCGCGAAAATCATTTAGGTATGCAATAGAAGCCTTCAGTATTTGAACAGAGGAAATATTTGTAACCAGACTCATGCATTGATTGAATAATGTGGTTAGCAAACTAAAGATCGCAAAAATAGCACCAATCTCAAATTCGCTTCTATAAATACTCATCACTACAATAACAAGTGCTGGTGGCATAAAAGTAAACAGAATATTAACAACTAAGCTATATTTTTGTGTAATACTTTGCGAGATTTTAAAGCACCCTAAAAATGTTTCAAATTTACTTCTATATGTACCCCAAAAGCTTTCCTCCAAATGTAAGCACCGGATTTGCAGCATATTGTTTACAATTTCCGTAACCGTTTGTTCAACCAAAGAATTTGCTTGCAACTCATCCTTTTTCAACTTTAAAAGGTGATTGTTCATCATGATTACGGCTACAAAAAATAAAATTAAGATCGGTGTGATAATGAGTAATAGCAGAAAATACTTAACACCAAAATACGCCAATACAACAGCAACACTTGTTATTGACATAATCAGTTGCAATAAAGTTCCAGAAATAGCATTCTGAAATTGTGTCAGAAATTGCAAACGGTATAGTATATCACCCTCGCTTCGATTATCAAAGTAAGAGTAGTTGACTTTGAAAAGATGTTCAATTGTTGAAAAAGAGATAGCTCTATACAATCTCAATTGCAATTTCGTCATTGCTTTATTTCTGAGACTTGAGATTCCCCAAAACAATCCTGCCAAAGCTATGAACTGCCAAATTGCTGCAGTAGAATTAAAGTTCCGGTCATAATATATATTATTGACGTAGTATTGAAGTAACGTGGGCAAAAGCAGTGTAATAAGATATGCAAGTAAAGATACTAAAATTACAGAAACAATCAACGCACTCAGTTTTTTTATGACCGGAATGAGATGGCGAAAATCATTTTTATCGTTATTGCTACAGGTGAACTCGCTACTAGGCGTTGCATATATACAATATCCACTTGAAACAGTTTGAAGCTTGGATTTTGCTGTACTGTATACGCCTCCGCTGGGATCATATATCTTCACTTGTCCATCTTTTTGCCGTTCTGCAACCACAAAATGCGCTTTACTCAAATGAATAATATATGGTCCCTTTTCAAAGCAGAAGTGATCGAAGTCTTCTACTTTCAACACCTGAACGGACATATTATCCGAAGCCAGAAGAAAATGTATATCTTTAAATGATGCACCATCGCGACCTATACGAAGCCGATTACGATAATAGCTAATTGGCTGGCATAACCCGTAATAGTGTTCAACCATTGATATACACGCTAGAGCACATTCTGTCATTGTTTCTTGTCTAATAAGTTTCACTTTTTTTAGCATATATTTTCCCTCCCGGGAAGCATTTTGGTCATCTATCTTTCATTGTTAGGGAAAATATCAAAAGATAGCACCGAAGGAACATCTCTAATCAAATGTAGGAGAGCATATGCAACACCAGAAGCTCCTGCCATGAACGACTCATAACAATATTTTGAACTTTCCAAAAATCTAACTTCGGAAAGAGTCTCAAACTGTAAAGTCCGCAGTTCCTCCTGTTTCAGCATGTCACTATACCCTAGTGTATTCATTACATCAATCGTACCCCAAAAGCCATGACAAAGAGATGCATTATCACACAAGAGCAGCTTCTTATACTCTACACTATTTGGGCCATCTTTGCAGAAATCAATTACGTTATGCGTATGCATACTAATCAAATGAGAAGCTAAAATCCATCCCGTCTTTCCTCTACACCAACCTGTTGATTCCAGACTATCCCACGATGCCGGGAATATCTTCTTTATCAGTTCAATATACCCTTTTTCTTTTGTAACTTCATACATTCCAGCTAAAGCAACTGATAGTCCAATTCGACCATGTGCAAATCCAGTTTCTAATGTGGTAACGTCTACATTCTGGATACATAGCATAAATCGATTGCATAATTCAACCAATTCATCTCGCGAAATAAACTTATTGTCCGCCAAGAATATTTTACACAAAACATAGATGCTGCCAGGGACACCACCTAGAAAGTCGAACAATTCACTCGTTTTAGGCAGAGTTGAATGTCTTTTAATAATGTCATCAATCAACACCCTGCATACATCATATAGATGCCGGCTGTTTCTCAGTTGTGCTACATTGAAAGTAACATATAGGAAGCCGCTCAACCCATTACTGATCGAATACATGTTCTGTTGATTTGTTGTGGGCTGGGAAACAGTGTATTTTGAGATTAACGCATTGAGAAGGCCGTCAATATACGGAGTTAAACCAAGGTTAAAATAATAGTCGTAAACTGCCAGAAGCCAAATTATCCCTCCAGAATCATACAGGCCAAAGTCTATACTATGAATAGCAAAGCCTTCTTCCTTGACAATAGGCATCGCCATGGTACACTGATCCTTGTCAAAAAATATAATATTGTTTGAAATATAGTCTACATATTTCGCGAGAATCTCTAAGATATTAGATTCGTTCAGTTGTACTTGCGTTTTTTTCGCTGGATATAACGTGCGCCCATGTAGTTCGCCAACATTACAAGTGGTTAGAAGCGACAAGGAAATAAGGCGTATCTGATAATTGATTAAATCTTCGTCTAAATAGTTCAATTTTTTTATAACAATATCTCGAGGACTATAGCTGAAATACTTGGGGCAAACGATTCTATTCTCGTCATAAGTAAACAAGTCCGTGCCTCCGTATTCGACAAAAAACGCTGGAACATACCCGCGTCTAATATCATCCTGTTCCTGCTCAACGCGCAGATATCCATGAGCACTTGGTGTGAAGTTTTTAGACAGAATATCAAGTACAAAATCGACCTTACGATAATCGCAGGCGTATTCAGGATTTCTACATGCTGAAATAAATTGTGCATAAACCTGTGTGGGGCGGATTACCTGCCTTATCTTAACACATGAATCAATCGACTTTGCGAAGCTAATAAAATCACTTTTACGCCTAATTACAACATGTAATGCATCTGAGAAACCAGCTATTATGTCCGCTTCTACATCTTTGGAACCAACTTCTTCTCCGGAACACAAAACTCTATTGTTTTTCGATTCAACAACAACATATTTTTTTTCAAATACCCAGTCCATTTCCTTGTCCGGAACAATTGTGTATTGTACAACTCTTTTTGACTGATGCCTCCCTGTAAACAATGCGCTCATATTTATATCTAAGGCAACAGAATCTACTGATATAGGAAGAACGTTGGTTGACAATATGCTATTATTAATGCTCTTGGGTAAAATCATATCATTATCCATTCTACCTGTAACAAGTGTTTCTACATCAAAGAAGAATGGATATTCTCCGCAACTAATCATATTATCATAGTGCATATCACACGAGGAAAAGACATAAAATGTAGCCAAGTATATTCCTGCTCGATAATAAAAGTTATGGACTTGTTCCATATTGTCACACTGAGCATATTCAATGAACTCTTGCCAGGAGTTATTCTTGCATTGGCACCCCTTGGGGAAACGGAAACTCAGCGAGTGCGGAAGTCCTGGTAAGATGAGGTTAGATATAAAGTTCTCAATTATTTGGTCTGTCTCCCGGTCTCTGGGTTTATAAACCAGCTTACCTTTTTCAAAAGTAACAATGCACACAGCCTTTCCGTTATGGAGATCACCCGAAGGGAGAGAAATATCGAGAATACTTCCGTAGCGATTTCCCAATGCGTCACTAATTGTATACATATTGTCGTAATACGACCGAACAACCCCAGTACATAATGCCACATAATCATGAACAGTATTATAAGCCGCATCTCGAATTACAGGATATTTATTTAGGAAGTATTGTACAAATCCCTTGTTTTGCAAATACTCTCGGTCAAGCAGCTGTACTCTTTCTTCTCTTGTTCGCCTATTCAATTTTCCTTCTGTTCGCAGTTCGTGATAAGTCGCAACCAAGCATTCAGAACACAAGTGGCGAAGGATTTCTTTTGTATTGAATACAATTCTCTGAGGCAAATTGTTAATAGCTTCTTTTTGACACAAATTCACCAAATCTGAATACTGTTTTGCGTCATGTGATAGTTCCCATAGATGATTCAACATAGGCTCAAGGTTCATAATTTACACCTCCATTTTTGCACAAATATCGATGAGTAAAACTCAAAAAGTCGAGCAATACCAATGGTTTCTGGCCATGGCCGAAGTCGAAATTCACTCAAATGATGAGGGTTTCTCTCAAATCACAGATTTGGCGGATTACCTGGGCAACAACCGCATCATCGCCCATTACTGCGGGTTTGACATCATGAAACCGCTGCCGTCCTACTGGACGTATGACCGCTTCCTCAAAAAATGGATAACGCTGTATTGAAAGAAATCATGGTGGCACAGGTGAAGCAACTCTATGAGCTAGGGATTGTGGATGACTCATTTATTGGTCTGGACTCCGCACCCATTGCAGCAAATACAAAGCAGAACAATCCCAAGTCCTTTACCAAGGATAAATTTAACCCGGAAAAGCAGCCCAAAGCAGATCCTGGCTGCGCCCTAGGTGTCCACGCTGCTTCCAACCAACACAATGAGCGGCGTTATAGTTCTACTGGGGATACAAAAGTCATGTGCTGGTGGACTGCATCTCTAGGCTGCCGCTCTACGAATTGACCACGCCGGGCAATATCGCCGATTCCTCCGTCGCCGCTGAGATCCTCGCGGCCGCGGATCAGACGATCTCTTTGAAAGAATGCGCCTTTCTTGCCGACAAGGGCTACGATGTGAAAAGCATCTACAATACCGTAAAAGCGGTCTATGAGGGCGAGGCATTTATCCCCCTCAAGCCACGCAGTACGAAAGATTTAAAGGCACTTTCTGCCGGTAATCCGGTCTGTGAGGCAGGGCTGGCTATGCACAAGGATGTCAAGACCACTAATGGCAGAGGGGGATTCGGCAGAAATACTGCTGCCCCTTCCGCCAGTCCAAAACCGGCGAATGTCCCTGCAGCCACAAGAATTGGAACAACGGGAAGAAAAGCCGGGGCTACACGAAATATAAGACCGTTCCCGATGACTACAGACTTTCCATTGACCGCAGCTGTCTTTATTTCAAGCGGACGTATGCCCTGCGTACAGAGTGTGAGCGTTACAATTCCCGCTTCAAATCCACAGGTCAGGAACGGCTGTGGGTGCGCAGCGGCGCAAGCGCGGCGAACCTCAACACACTGGCTCATATCCCTGCCCTGACTGTTGCTTTGACCGCTGTTTTGTCCGGCTTTCACGCCTACTGTGCATCTAAATCATTCCGGCGAGGCGCTTAAAGTGTACTCTCATATAGCTTTTTCGCTCGGTTTTCTATCGGACCTGGTTTTTATGCGCTTTTTCTCTTTGCCGAGTAATCCCTGCTATTTCGCTCTCTTCGCCCATTTGTTTTAGGATTTGTTTTGCTCATCTCTAATTATATAAGTAATTTGTGGTATGGTCAACGGTTTCTGCGGCAAATGGTTTCTTTTTGTAGTGATGCATAGAATCCTTTTAGGGAGTCCGCATAAACCCTCACCTTACGTTTTGCCGTAATATATGTCATCCTTTAATTGCAGAAAGGGTGAGTCCCCAACGACATGGGAAGCACCCCCCAGCCGTTGGAGCATAGGGAAGATGGCAACTATAAGAAGTTGTAATCGTCTAATGAAAGCCGTCATAAATGGTCGGATCATCGCATTGCGGTGTTTGCATATAAGGAGGGCGCAAGTTCAACAGACATGTAAGTGGTGCCATGAATCTGAAGAAAGCGAGGTATAAAAATGATGTTAGATATCAAGAGTGAGGGATAGCCCTTGACTGCGGCGAGATTCAAGCAGTCAAGGGCTATCCTCGTTATAAGGAAAACTGTGACGGCGGCGGTAACGCTGCTTGTTTTTTACTCTCATTCCGCGCCACGCTGCCGAAACAGAAGAGAAGAGGCAGTATCATCCCGTTGTTTGTTGAGTGGGATTTACAATTCCGGGCTTGCTTAGTGAAGGCATAATATGCTATACTGTGCTACATAAGAGAGGTGGAGCAAATGACCTTTGCAGATGCGATTCTGAAACTGCGCAGTGAACGGAGGCTGTCCCAAACTCAGCTTGCCAAAGAATTGGGTGTCAGCTATACCTCCGTAAACCGATGGGAAAACGGAAGGTCGCTTCCGACAAAAATGATGCTTCTCGTGATCCGCAGATACTGTGAAGAGCACCATTTGGAATTCTCTTGTGAAGAGGTTGGTCGCCTGTCGTAAAAGAAATGACCCTCAGATACAGACGTTGCGCTGGTGCGGAATGTCAAGTACGGTGAAAAGCCGAACATGTATCTGAACTGCCACAATGCTACCAGCCAAATATCATAATGAAAGGTCTGTTAAAACCAATGAACCAAAAAGAACGCAACGAGCTGCGCCGCCGCTGGAAGCCGGATAAAAATGCCATCAGCCGTATTTACGGCTGTTTTGTCA
>ENA-ORLF01000163-ORLF01000163.1-human-gut-metagenome-genome-assembly--contig:-NODE-163-length-31897-cov-6.60816_pt1 | contig 31897 bp, 19 predicted proteins | sample MGYA00243066_ERZ508822 | MGnify/ENA primary metagenome ERZ508822 (study PRJEB26277, sample SAMN04329791) | human gut metagenome | biome: human-associated habitat | host: Homo sapiens | place: USA... | reverse complement strand
TTAACATACTAATAACCATGACTGTAAAACAACAATCAAACAATCCTGAAAACGGCCTGGAAGGGATTTCCGCGCAATTCGCAGAAGCCTGCCGTAAGAACCCCCATCTGGAGCAAGCCGCGCGCTCTCTTCAGGCAAGCATCTTTGCCGCTGCCGAAAAAGCCGCGGTCAATCCTCCCACCGCCTTCGGCATCATCTTCCGGGACATAATGCTGCTGGAATACTTCCAGAAGCGGGTGGAAGACGCTCGCGCCAGCCTCACGGCGGGCGAACTGCCTGCCTTCGTTATAGAAGAATCCAAAGACCTACACTAACCACTTACAAACACTACCATGGCAACCAAGAAAGAAATTGAAATCAATCTCAAGTCCACTCTGGACGGGAAGGGTGTGCAAGAAGCCAAGCAGCAAATTGACTCGCTGAACAAATCAACGGAACAGCTCGACAAAGGCAGCCAACAGGCTACCAGAAGCGTCAAGAGAATGGGGCAGGGAATGCTTCAGGTCGCTTACTTCATGGATGACGTGCAGTATGGCATCAAAGGTATTCTCAATAACATCCCGGGACTCGTAATAGGCTTCGGCGGCGGGGCCGGCCTGGCCGGGGCCATCTCCCTTGCTACTCTTGCCGGCGCAAAACTCTATGAGTGGCTTTCCGACAGCGCTGACAAGACGGACGATCTTTCCAAGAAGATGAAGGATCGAAGCAAAGAGATTGCTGATTTTCTTCGTGATGCAGAAAGAGAACGTATTACATTTATTCAAAATGCCAATAAAGAAAATTTATCTAATACGGTTAATCAAGAATATAAAAGATATGTTGAAGGAATAACGCAGGAGTACAAGAAACAAACAGATGAAATAGAATATCAATTAAATTTAAGAAAACGTGAAATAGCAAATCGTGAGAATATAAAAACTGCTGATTTGGATTTGCAAAAAGCTCAAACAGAGTTAGAGTTTGAACAAGGACGTATCACTAAAAGAGAAAGAGATAGACAAAATCTTGAAATAGATCAAGAATTTGAACGAAGAAGAGAAAACGCACAATTATTAATTGCCGAAAACGAATTGAAATCTTTAGATGAAAGACGTTCTGAAGCAGAATATTCATTAGGGCAGATAGGACTTGAATTAAGTAATTTTTTTAATTTAATACGGTCTTTGCCTTCTTTAGAAGAAATGTCTTCTAGTTTAAGAGAAGAAAGCAATACTCGTCGAAGAATGCAAGTTCTTGATAATAAAATGAATAATTTGGAAATAGACCCGGCACAATATAAAAAAGAATATGATATATTATTTAAAGACAACGCTAGGGCTTCATCCAGAATACAAGCAGCACAGTTATCTTTACAAAATGCAGGCGTCGAATTTGCTCCTTCTTATGGGGAAGGGAAAATGATTTAGATAGAACAAAAGAATATCAAGTCGCTCTTGATTCGCTCACAAAAAAACAATTAGAGTTAGAAAAATCAGCTGCTGATTTATCAGATACTTTAAAATCTTTAGATAAAGAAATTCCATTAAAAGAAACTGACATTCAAAATATTGAAGAAATTAGAGGAATAAGAGAAAAGATTAGATATGTAAGAGTAAATACTTTTGATGAGCGAGAAGATAAGCAGGGAAGAGCTAATCAGTTAAAAGAACAAATAGAAAAAGCTCAAGAAAGAGAACTCAATATTAAGAATAATCTAGAGTCTAACATAAACCAATTAGCAGCTGATGCTGGTAAATCAGCAAACGATCAACAAAAAGCAATGGTGAGAGCTGCTTCAGAAGCAATTCGAAATCAAGTTAAAATAGCTTTATCAGATGGAATAATTGACTCTAGAGAATATGATCAAATTGGAGTGGCTTTCAGGGATGCTTTGAGGCAGCAGGGTATACAAAATCAAACAATCCTAAGAGGACTAACCGGGAATATGAGGGAGGCTCTCTCACTTTTAAATCAACAATCCTCTCAATTAAGGGCACAACAAGATCAGATTCAACAAATGAAACGAGACTTAGCTCAGGCTCAAAATAATGTTAAAGGATTGAGGCGTCGATAGATTTTGATTGATAAAGACATTTATTTGATATATTTAAAAGCTATGAAATATTTTGTAGCAAAAAGTTCAGATATTGAAGGACCTTATTCCCTTCAAGAGCTTGAGACTTTACGTGATCAATTTATAATAGATAGCGATACTCCGATCTGTGCAGAAGGAACTGAAAGATGGTTTCCAGCAGATGATTTATTATTTACGTTAGAATTATTAAGAGAAAATAACAAAGTAACACCTCTAGTTACAAATACAATTTGTTCTAATCATTGTAAAAATCACCCCCATTCTCTTTTGAAAGCAGTATTAATACTATTATGCATATTTTCGATTGGTGGAGGGCTATTTATGGGAGTAAGTTGCATTGCGGGAGGAATTATAGACTTAGGATTTTATTATATTTTTGGGGGTATCATAGCAAGTATTCTTTGGTACACACTATATGTTTTACTTACAAAAAAATAAAGACCGGTAGTATGAGTCAAAAAACATACTAATATTATTAACACCCAAAATCTAGACAACTCAGGAATCATAATATTACCATAGACGATTTGCTGGCCCTCAAGCCGTCGAGCCTTATCCACGACCAACAAAGTTTCTCCGTTTCCACCATTACCGCGATTTATCCTGTCCGGACGCTCGGAGAAACTTTGCCGTATAATCAATTTGACACAGTCTCCATATCTAGGGATGGCGTTGCCATCCTGGTAGGATTAGTGTCCTCCGTCGAAAAAGTGTACAGCGGGCAAGCGCGATCCTGGAAAATTGTTTTCTCAGACCCTTGGTATTACCTGGAAAATTGCTATGCCCTTAAGGGCGGATGGCGGCCTGTCTACAATCTCTATGCCTCCGACAACGTCATCCCCAAAGCCAAAATCAGCGATGCCATTAAAGGGGTATTAGACACGGCCAAGCACCACCCGGCCACGTATGAACTGCGGATCAACGACGACAAATTAATAATCCCCTGGAATGCCTCATGCGATACCATAGGCAGCCTGCTTCAATCTATCCGTCGATGGTCTCCTCGCATGGTCAGCTACTACGACTACAGCGGCAATCAGCCCAAGCTCATTATCACGGACTATGACTCTTTGGAGCCTATATCGATGCCCTTGCAGCCCACGGACACCGTCAAGAGCATTGACGTTTCCCTCTCTCCTCGCGGCGATCTTGTGCCGCCTTGCGTCGCCATTGTCGCAGACACCAGTGGAAGCAGCGGCTACAATGTCTCTTACCTCTCCAGATATCCGGCTGACGGCGATCCTACGCTCCCCCACTCCATTGTTTACCGGGTTGCCTCTGATTTTTATTACTCCAAATACAACTCAGACGGCTCTGCCGCATCCGAGCCCGTTCCTGTGTCATCCACCAGGTCGGGCAGTCTGGCCTACCAGCGAATGAAAATCCGCGGCCGCCAGATCAACCAATCCAGCATGATCACCAGTTTCTGGGAGCGTCACTTCCCGTGGATGCAAGAGCTTGAGGCTGCCAACCAAATAATACCGTATGCGGCGCCGTCTATCACCGGAAAGGCATGGGATGGAGCAAGCGGAGAGGATGAGCCGAAAGGATATGACACATCAGCAACAGGGTTTGAACTGGTCGAAGGTCAAATCCACACCAAGGCCCTCAACCCTAAATGGTGCAAGACTACCATCAAGCAGCGGCTCTGCATCCCGGAATCTGCTCCTGCCCAGTGGAGGGATAAATTCAAAAACATCGGCACCATCGGTACCACCACGGTGTACTGGCAGGAATTTGCCGTTGACCTGGTCACGATGGACCGCGCCTACTCTACTTATCCGATCGATGGCATGTACAACGGCGAGCAGCCCTCCAATGAGGATGATGGCGGCGACGAGCCTGCTGATGGCGTGCCATATGCGGACATTGCCCGGGCCGTATGGGAATCCATGCAAGAACTCCCTTACGATGGGGACATCGCCTTCGCAGCTCGTGGCGGCGCTCAAAACTGGCAGTATATGGGACGGCGCGTATCGCTGACCGGAGGAAACCCTGAATGGGAAAACATCAACACGCTTGTCCAGACTGTCAGCCATGATTTACAGACAGACGTTATTACTCTTGCCTATGGGGCAGCAAACCAACTTGGAGTCGAAGATTTATTGGAACTAAATCAAGTAAATGCTATATCTCGGCAATCTTCCTCTTTAGAAAACATGCAGGGCGCGCCCGAACCCGGCGACCTGACGTACGACCCCAAGCCAGAATCCCCGACCATCAGTCAGCAAATAACCGCATCCACCGGATCTTCCGAGCCGGCTCCTGAATACGGATTCCAAATACGTCTTGAAAAGGACACCAGTGGAGCTGTCACCGGTGCGAGTATCAAACCCGGCGCCATCTACCTCAACGGCTCGTTCCTGGGAATGTATCCGGCCGGCGCCGGATCCGGATCGTCCTGGGTGAAAATCCCGGTCACGGCGGGGGAAGTATGGCTGAACCTCCACTTTGACCAAGACGCGAAACTGGACACCTGGGATATTTCCGGCATTCCCGGGCCGGTATATCCAATTTTCCTCAATACTGAAAAACCCAACGTCGCGTTTGACTACGCCTTCCATGTAGCCGACATCGATGGAGACAAGGTAACGCAATATGCCCTCGGCATGATCCAGGTGCCCGTGTTCGGCGGAACCTTCTATCCCTACGGCCCGTCATGATCAGAATCTATCTATTTACCTATGGTGGAGATGCGGACGAAGCTATTGCATGCGTTCGGTGCGCCAAGGCGGCCATCCCTGAATCCGTGATTACCGTTGTGGACGATGAAGCCGTCCCGGCGCCCCCGGAGGCCAGGAGGGCTCTTGTAGCGTATGGGGCGCGGTATCGTCAAAGCATTTTTGAGCGCAACGGCAACCTCAACGGCCCCGAATGCGTCAGGGGTATTATTTCCACGCTGGCCAGAGATGCGGCGGACGACGACATCGTTGTCAAAATTGACTCCGACACGGCGCTGCTCAATGGAGCGTGGATCAGGGACATGGCTGGTTCCGGTATTCACTGGTGCGCATCGGGCGCAGATAGCCGGCAATTCTACGGCCTGTGTTATGCCATGACCGGACTGGCCGCCAAACGAGCCGCAGCAGTGCTGATGCAGGCAGAACTCCCCCCCAACGCACCGGAGGATCTTACCATCGGACGCACGGTCATTGACCTGTTCGGTGTGGGTAAAGGGAAAATCATCCCCCCATGGACACCGCAAAACAGGGCAGGGCGCTGGTTGGCCTGGAACTGGTTCAGTGTTGCGGTCACTCCAGAAAAATATGCTGGGTTTGACGTTGTGACCGTGGGTAGCCCCCGGCCTCCCCATATCTCAAAAGCAGACCGGGCCCGCGTCATGAATGCGTTGTTCCGTTATCGGTTTGGCTCCGCAGTAGAAGAAAGGAACTGTACAAAAAGCTGAACATTATATCCATAAATATATTTATAATCAATAACTATAATCCCTCCCGCTCCGCCAGCATTTCAGTATGTTGGTGCATGTTTAGCCCTGAAACATCAGGGCTTTTTCATTTCTTGGAATATTCTTGCCGCTGAAAAGCAGGGATAATTTATTATGTCCGGTTCAGGGATGCTCAGATAATGGAAAGGATAGTGAAGATGAGGCCGGAAGATAGCATCCTCTTGATTGTACCAGGAATATATCCTTCTGCTGCAGGAAGGACCATACCTTTGTCGGCCCTAAGAAGCGTCATACTCAACAACGCCGGAAATGGAGGATACTGGGTATGGACTGCCCAAGAGCCGGATTGATGAAAAGGTAAAAAGGAAGACCGGAAAAGCTTGCACAACCGTGCTGGCCAATCTGCCTGCCCTGGATTGAGGGGTTCAAACTTATTCCGGAATATCTGGGGAAAAAGGTCCCAAAAGCTTCTTACATTCTATCGGGTTGTTGAAGAATGAAGAGCTCCGTCCATGGAATATGCCATGGACGGAGCTGATGAAGTGAACCGGGAGATGGAAAGTGCCCCTCTCTATTTATTGGCGTTTTTGTAAAAAAGGTTGCCGTAATATTGGGGGATGAGCCAGTCCTTGCCCCAGGATGTCTGTTTAAGCTGTTCTATGTCTTCGGGAATGAGGTCGTCAGCCGTCAGTTCGTTTTTATTATCTACGTTGCAGTTGTAGGGTTCGCAGCCCCATTCCTTGCGGATGTAGTCGGAAAATTCCTCTATGCGGATAACCGTGTCAATCCGGTGGGTGAAGAGGAAATGGTTATATTGCGACTGAAGATGAACTTCAAATGGATCCGGGTAGTTCCGGTCGTTGAGCTTGATGAGCAGGAGTATTGTTTCAATAAAACAGCGCTTGTCCTTGCAGGCTGCCGTGTAAGGAAGGAGCAGATTTGCGGCGATGCACCAGGCATAATTGCAGAGGTTGACGAAGCGGTCTACAGGGTTGCGGTAGGTGATGATGTGACGGTAGCTTCCCAGTTTTTCCGCATTGTAGCTCGCATGTCCCCTGACCTGGGAACAGGCGTAACCGTCCCTCCATATCGGGTTTTGGGCTCCGGTTTCGCGTATCGTGTATCCGTTGTGTTCGTGCAGCGCGGTTCCGAGCAGAGTGGAACAGGCATTTTTGGCGACCAGATAGCCTACAGTCTTATGCTCATGAGAGACAATGAAGCGTGTGCCTTCCCTTGCATGGGGGTCAGTGCACAGAAAATGCAGTCCTCTCCGGGAGTTGAGCAGAATCCATTCGTCTGTGGCGGGGTTGCGGTGCAGGTATTCCAGAGAACGGTATTTGGGCCACCACAAGGTCATGGCAGTTTCCGATCTGGAGAGAATCTGGGCCTGGTCCGGGCAGGAGTCCGTGCGAGTGAGCCTGTCGCCTTGAATTTCACAATCAGCCTGGAAGTGGTAGGCAACGACGCGAATGATTTGGTTGTTAGACATGCTTTAGTTTTACAGGATGTTTGTGAGGCATGTAACAGGAAACGGAGCAGGGAAAAGAGTGCCACTTCCCTGGCATGTGGGGTTATTGCCAGTCGGTATCTCTGCGTGTACTTTTTTCCAAAGCTTATGGAAACCATTTGTCCGGAAGGTATTTCCGAGGGAATGTTTCCTGGCGGGAGAATATGAAAAACAGTTCGTTTGCGATTACTTGAAAGGAAAGATCATTCTGCGCTGTCCCATTTGCGGCAGAGAATTGGTCCGCGGTTTAACCCGGTTCCTCACGTTTTCCCAATTCCTGTGAAAGCAATTTTTTGTTTGGGAGTCATTCTCTTTTCTCTGCGGGAAAATAGTCGGCTACGGTTTCCCGTACTTCTTTCAGCCATTCGCGGCGGTCGCCGGGCGTGCTGTCTGCGATGATGCGGAACATTTTTCTTTCAAAGGCGGTTACGCCGCAGAAAGCAAAGATGCAGTCTTTCCAGATGCGCTGGAGGGGATCGCCGAAGACGGATTGTTCGCGCTCCTCCGGGGTATTGGAGGTATTGAAAACCAAGGCCGCTTTTGCTTTCAGAAGGCCGATGGGAAGACCGCTCCCGTTGTCTCCCTTGGCAAAGGTGTAGGCCACTTCCTCTCTCAGAACGCGGTCCACCCACCCTTTCATGATGGCGGGAGGCTGCCCCCACCAGTTGGGATGGATGATGACGATGCCGTCCGCCTGCCTGATTTCCCGCTGGTGGAGAGCCGTCAAAGAGTCTTCGGGCACGTCGCTGACCAGTTCCGTTTCAGGAAGGACGGGATTGAATTGTTCCCGGTAGAGGTCGTGAAAACTGACGGTATGGCCGTGTTCCTTCAGGGTTTCCACGGCTGCCGCGGCCATGGCCGCATTAAAACTCTCCTTGTAGGGGTGTCCCAGAATAACGGATATGTTCATGTCGGTGATGAGGTTGTTGACCGGCCGCCTGTGGAGAGACGGCTTTCCGGCTGCCTTGTCCCCAGGTTAACTCCGAATAAAGGGCAAGTCAAACCGGGGAGAGGAACGGAAAAAATGGCCCCGTTTTATTGCATGGAAACTTGCCGGATGAAATAATCTTTTTAGAAGGAACTTATTTCTTTTTCCTGAGAGGCCTGTCATGGTCAGAACGGTGTTTTCCCTTTATAAAGAAAATCAGTTTTGCTGTTTCTGCCAACTGTACGGTCAATGAGATCGGGAATGTCTTCCTTTGAATATCCTGCCTTGAGAAGGAATTCCTCCATGTTGGCATAGTTGCCTGGAAATACAGAGACAAGGATTTCCATGAAAGTTTTTTCAAGCTCCTTGACTTCGTCTTCGAAGACCTGATTTCTTGTGTTGATAAAAGACTCTCCTGTTGCAACCTCGTTCATGAGCTTCCGAAGGTCTTCCATTTTAAGATGGCGGAGTTTTTTTACTTGTTCTTCAGCAGATCGATGAGCAAGGCCTCGTTGTTGAGGTTCGTCTTCGGCAATCCGGAAGGGATTGGTCTCGTGCGCACTTTTGAATTGCCTCAATATATGGGCATAATAAGAGAGCAGGAGGCGTGTAATGATCCGCTTCTTTTCAGGCTCCCTGATTTTATGGGTTTTTCTAACCAGCCTGATGTATTTTTCCATGAAAAGGCAAACCTTGGATTTTTGGTTAATATCAGACATGTCGTCAATGTTTATTTCCAGCTCGGTTTGCTTGTATGTGTTGAAGGAAAAGGCGGGTGCCGAAGCTACGAGATAGCAATGCCATATTTTCTCCCCCAACTCGGTATCAACATTGTCCCGTGTCGTTACCTTGAAGGCATGTGTATTCTTTTCAGCCTTTTCATAAAATGATTTGAACTGCTTGTTCCGCAGGAAGGAGGAAAGTTCCCGGATGGCGGGAGAGGTCTGTTGGTATGGGGCAATGCAGGCGGGACTCTCCAGCATGGGGTGGAAGTCGGCAGCACTGGCCGCCCCCATAGAGAGACAGACGACACATGTGCATAAAGGCGGCAACATGTTCATGGGGGTTCAACCTTTATTGCTGTTTTTTTTAAAGGCCGTGCCAGATTTTTCTGCGATGGTTTTCGTCGTAAGTTTGTCAATGGCCTCAATATAAGCTTGCCATTTTGCTTCCCTGAAAAATAGCATTTTCTTTTTCATTTCCAGGCCTGACATTCTCTGAATGAACAGGGAAATCACATTTTCCCCTCTGTCAATAGGATGTTGGCACTGAATCAGATTCCCAGAGAATAAAACCAAAACCGTAGGAATAGGGAAGAAGAGTCCGCAAACATGCAGTCTTAAAAGATGGAGTCATGGAGGGCCTGAGGCGAGGTATATTGGAAATGAAAGGACCTTATATGAAATTGATCGTCCTGGTAAATCCGTGGGAGAGCATGGAATGCCAGGAATTTTGTTTACCTATAAAAAAGCGCCTCCTATTGCGGGAGGCGCTTGAAAACAGGTGGATGAAAACAGCCAGTTACATACCCTTGTTCTTCATGGCTTCCGCCAGGGCTGCACCCATCTGGGCCGGGGTCTTGGCGACCACGATGCCCGCTTCGCGCAGGGCTTCCTGCTTGGCGGCGGCGGTGCCTTTGCCTCCGGCCACGATGGCGCCCGCGTGGCCCATGCGGCGTCCCTTGGGAGCCGTGGCTCCGGCGATGAACGCGGCTACGGGCTTCTTGCAGTTGTTCTTGATCCATTCGGCGGCTTCCTCTTCCTCGGAACCGCCGATTTCACCGATCATGATGAAGGCGTCCGTGTTGGGGTCTTCCGTGAAGAATTGAACGGCCTGCTGCTGGGTCATGCCGTGGACGGGGTCGCCGCCGATGCCGATGCACATGCTCTGGCCCAGTCCCATGTTGGTGACCTGCCAGACGGCTTCATAGGTGAGCGTGCCGGAACGGGAGACGATGCCGATTCTGCCGGGCTTGAAGATGTAGGCCGGCATGATGCCGATCTTGCAGCTGGCGGAGGGGTTGACGATGCCGGGGCAGTTCGGGCCGATGAGGGTTACGTCCTTGTCTTTCAGGAATACTTTCACTTTCTGCATGTCCTGCACCGGGATGCCTTCCGTGATGCAGACGATGAGCTTGACGCCCGCGTCCGCGGCTTCCATGATGGCGTCGGCCGCGAAGGGCGGCGGGACGAAGATCATGGAGGCGTTGCAGTCCGTGGCCTTTTTGGCTTCCGCCACGGTGTCGAATACGGGGACCTTGCCTTCAAAGAGCTGGCCGCCCTTGCCGGGGGTCACGCCGGCAACCACGTTGGTGCCGAAGTCCATGCAGTTTTTGGCATGGAATGCGCCGGCGCTGCCGGTGATGCCTTGCACGACGAGACGGGTGTTTTTGTCAATGAGAGATGTCATTGTCGTAATAAATGGTGAGGGTTATTTGACGGCCGCAACCGCCTTCTGGGCGGCTTCGTCCAGGTTGTCGGCAGGGATGATGGCGATGCCGCTGTCGGCAAGGATTTTCTTGCCGATTTCCACGTTGGTGCCTTCCAGGCGGACGACGAGCGGGATTTTCATGTCGATGTTTTTCGCAGCGGCCACGATGCCTTGGGCAATGACGTCGCAGCGCATGATGCCGCCGAAAATGTTGACGAGAAGGGCCTTCACGTTCTTGTCGCTGGTGAGGATGCGGAACGCGTTGGTCACCATTTCCTCCGTGGCGGAACCGCCCACGTCCAGGAAGTTGGCGGGATCTCCGCCGTAGTATTTGATGATGTCCATCGTGGCCATGGCTAGTCCGGCGCCGTTCACCATGCAGCCGATGTTGCCGTCCAGCCCGATGTAGTTCAGGTCGTACTTGCCGGCTTCCACTTCGCGGGGGTCTTCTTCCGTTTCATCCCGCATTTCCATGATTTCCGGATGGCGGTACAGGGCGTTGTCGTCAAAGTTGAATTTGGCGTCCAGGGCGCATACGCGGTCATCCGTGGTGACGACGAGGGGGTTGATTTCCACCAGGGAGCAGTCCAGGGCGGTGAAGAGCTTGTAAACGTTGGTGATGAGCTTGGTCGCCTGGCGGAGCAGGGGGCCGGTGAGGCCCAGGGCCACGGCGATCTTGAGGGCCTGGAAGGGCAGGATGCCCAGGGCCGGGTCAATGTGTTCGCGGATGATGGCTTCCGGACGGGTGGCCGCCACTTCTTCAATGTCCATGCCGCCTTCCGTGCTGGCGACGATGACGGGGCATTCCCGGGCGCGGTCCTGCAGGATGGCGAAGTAGCATTCCTTTTTAAGGTCCACGGCTTCCGCCACCATGATCTTGCTGACCAGCTTGCCGGCTTCCCCGGTCTGCTTGGTGACCAGTACCTGGTTGAGCATTTTGCCGGCTACGTCTTCCACTTCCTCCACGGAATTGACGACGTGCACGCCGCCCTGGAACCCGTTTTTGAATGTGCCTTTGCCGCGTCCTCCGGCATGTACCTGTGCCTTAACTACGTATTGGGAAACGCCCATGTCGCGGGCTATTTGTGCGGCTTCCTGGGCGGTGGTGGCGGCAATGCCCTTGGGAGTTGCCACGCCAAAGCGCTCAAAGAGTTGTTTTGCTTGATATTCGTGAATATTCATGACAGTGGGCCGTTCGGCCAAATGTTTGCGGAAGAAAGGCTAGGACTATTTCCCGTGCCGGTCAAGGGATAATGGTTTGGTCTTTTTATTTTTTTCCGTTGCCGTTGTGGAAGTCGAAGAGGACAGAAGGCTTGACTGTCTGCATAAAGATTGGGAAACTTCCCTCCCATTTTCCGTATGTTGCTATTTTATGAAAATTTATCGACCTGCCGACAGTTGTTTTAAAGAGATGAAAGGCCGGATGAACCGCCGGGCCCTTCCCGAGAATTCCGTAAGAGATACCGTTAATTCCATTATTCAGGACGTTGCCGTCCGCGGAGACGCCGCCCTGTTTGATTATGCCGCCAGGTTTGACAAGGTCAGCCTGGACAGCGGTTCCCTGTTTGTCACCGCGGAGGAACTGGCGGAGGCGGAAGCCGCCGTGGAGGAATCCGTGAAGGAGGCCATTGCCGCTTCTCTGGCGAACATCCATTATTTTTCAGACCGCAGCCGCAGGCAGGACTGGTCCGGAGTGAACGCCCAGGGCGTGGAGGTTGCGGAACGCTTCCTTCCCTATGACCGCGTGGGCATTTACATTCCCGGGGGCAAGGCTCCCCTCGTGTCCACCTCCATCATGACGGGCGGCTTTGCCCAGGCCGCCGGCGTGCGGGAAATCGTGGCCGCCACGCCGTGCGGGCCGGACGGGCGGGTGAACCCCGCTCTTTTATATGCGCTGAAGGCTTCCGGCGCCACGGAGATTATCAAGATAGGCGGCGCCCAGGCGATCGCCGCGCTGGCGCTGGGTACGGAGAGCATGAAGCCCGTGGAAAAGATTTTCGGCCCCGGCAACCGGTTTGTAGTAGAGGCCAAGCGCCAGCTGGTGGGCGCCGTAGCCATCGATCTTCTTCCCGGGCCGAGCGAAGTGATGGTGCTGGCGGATGAGACGGCGGACGCCGAGTTTCTGGCCGCCGACCTGCTGGCCCAGGGCGAGCACGGGCCGGACAGCGTCGTGGTATTTGTGACCACCTCGGAAGAGCTGCTGGAACGGGTGGAGGCGGAAGTGGAACGCCAGGCGGCCCTGCTGAGCCGGGGCGCCATCATCCGGGAGGTGCTGGACAAGCACGCGTACGGTTTTCTGGTCTCCTCCATTCAGGAGGGAGTGGACCTGGTGAATGCATTTGCTCCGGAACACCTGGTCCTGGTGACGGAGGATGAAGATTCCGTGCTGGCGGCCATCCGGACGGCCGGAGCCATTTATGCGGGTGCCCTGTCCACGGTGGCCTGCGGGGATTTTCTGGCGGGCCCCAGCCATACGCTGCCCACGGGCGGCGCAGGCAAGTCGTTCTCCGGCCTTCGGGCGGACCAGTTCCAGCGGCGCACGAGCGTGGTCCGCATGAACGGGGACGCCGTTCTGAAATCGGCGCCGTACGTGGCGGAATTCGCCCGCGTAGAGGGGTTGGATGCCCACAACCATTCCCTCCAGGTGCGCGCCTCCCGCGTGAACCGGTAACAGTAACCCAGATAACATACGTCCCATTATGAAACAACAGCAAGGGACCAGGGAACGGCTGCTGGAAGCCGCTGAAAACCTGTTTGCCGAATACGGCTATACGGAAACGTCGCTGCGCATGATTTCCCAGGCGGCCGACGTCAATATAGCTTCTGCCAACTACCACTTCGGCGGCAAGGAAGGCCTGTGGAAGGCGGTCATGATGAAGTACGCGCCGATGGCACGGGATTTCCGGATGGCCCGGGTGGCGGAAGCCATGGAGCGGGACGGCTCCATTGAAGCCCTGGCCCACGCATACGTGTATCCCTCCTTTTACGGACTCCTGAACACGGGGGATCTGACCCTGGAAGAACTGAACACGTTCCCCCATTATTTGCGCCTGATGGGCATCTGCCATGTGCAGACGCCTGAAATTGCCGTGGAATACATCAAGGAAGTATATTCCCCCATCCGGCGGCAGCTTCATGACAGCATCCGCAAGATGTTTCCGGGCGCTTCCTCGTACCAGATTTTCTGGACGGTGCTCGCCATTGAAAGCATCATGATCGGGCTTCTGACGCGTTTGCGGATGATCATGGAACTGATGGAGGTCAACAGGATTCCGAAGGGAAGTGTGAAAGACCTGTTTGAATTGATCGTCCGTCAGGTAGAATCCCTGATCCGCATGTGCGGAAAGACCATGTAGGCATTTTATCTTTCCGGAGCGAAGCATGTTCAAGTCCCTCATCCGTACGTTTGCCATCGTGGTCGCGTTCGTTGCGGGCTACATGATGCCCTGGCTCCACGTGTACGGCTGGACGTTCAAATGGATGCTCATCGGCATGCTGTTTGTGACTTTTCTGGGGATCCGTTTCAAGCGGATGAAGCCGGAACGGCCGCACTGGCTGCTGGTGGGGGCCAATTTGCTGATCGCCCTGGCTGCCTGGGGCCTGTGCCGCGCGTCCTTTGGGGCCGGCTACCTGGCGGAGGCGGCGTTCTTCGTGGGCGTCATGCCCACGGCCACCGCGGCGCCGGTGGTGATGGGGCTGCTGGGCGGCAGCGTGGAGTTCATGCTGACCGCCCTCCTTCTGACCAACGGGATCATTTGCTTCCTGCTTCCCTTCATTCTGCCCATGGTGGTGGGCCGGGGCGGCTTTGAGATTTATCTCAGCGTGGCCCAGAACATAGCCCTGGTGATGCTCCTGCCTCTGGTTCTGGCCCTGGCCGCACGCCGCTTTTATCCCCGCGCCATCGCGTGGCCCCGGAAGCTGAAGGACGTTACCTTCGGCGTCTGGGTGGTGATTCTGGTGCTGATTGCGGCCAACGCCTCCTATGATATTTCCTCCCGGGACGGCATTTCGGAACGCGTGCTGGAGCAGATAGGCGCCCTTTCCCTGCTGATTTGCGCCCTGAACTTCGGCCTGGGCCATCTGCTGGGCGGCAAGGCGCGCTCCGCGGAATGCAGCCAGGCCCTGGGACAGAAAAACACTACGCTTTCCATCTACCTGGCGCTGACATATTCCAATCCCATTGCCGCGCTGGGGCCCACGTTTTATGTGCTGTGGCATAATTTGTGGAATGCGTGGCAGCTTTACCGTGCGTCCGAACACAGGCGCCGGAACGGAAATTAGGCGGTTCCGTCTTTGATCGTGTCCCGCGGGCCCCCTTTTTCCGGGAAATGATGGGTTGACGGCGGCTTGAGCGGAGTGCTGCCTCCCGCCTTCCAACTGCGTTGCGGCGCGCGCGGCATTCAAAAGGCTTGAATTCCGGGGAAGGGCCGTTAACGTTGTGCTCCCGTTATGCAGGCGTCCACTCCCCCCCTGAAACCTCTTTCTTCACGCACCAAATGGCTGATTGCCCTGTGCCTGTGCATTGCCGTCCTGCTGCTGGAGTTTTTGACGTACCACATGGCCTACCGCATCGGTTACGATGAAGGGGCCCTCCATACCCCTCCGGTCGTGATCCAGAAGAGCGATGAAAAGGCCTTCCAGACTTTGTCCCGTTTCATGGCGGACGTGTTCGCCTCACGGGAAAGCCTGGCCGGAATTCTGGACAAACGTGAGGAACGCCTGGCGTGGATCAGGGATCCGGAAGTACGGTCGGAAACGGCCTGGGGGCTGACCCGCGAACTGATCAGCCGCGGCGGCGTGGAGCAGGCGCTCCCCACGGCCAGGGAATTGATTGAGGCGGCCTACGCGGAAGGAAAGCGGCAGGTATGGGCTCCCCGCGCTGATGCCGTGGCCCGGGCCCTGCTGGCGGAGCACCAGTACGCGGCCGCCTACGACTATCTGAAAACGGCCGTGGACGGGTATGAAAAGGAGAGCATGGCCGCCGAGCTGGTGAAGGCCCTCCAGACCATGAGTTCCATTGACCAGATATTGAACCGGAATGACCAGGCCAACGCGCTGCTGCAGCGCGCCGTGGAAGCTTCCGCCCGGCTGGGGAGCGACTCCCTTGCCGTGAAGTCCAGGCTCCTGGCCGCCCAGGGCAGGCTGGCCCGCGCCGCGGGCCATATTCCGGAATCGCGGGCCTATTTCAAGGAGGCTCTGGTTCTGTTCCCCCAGGAGCAGGAAAAGACCACGGGGGACCTGGCGCTGGCCAGCATCAGCATGGGAGAAGCCATGCTGGAAGCAGGCAGGAAGGAGGAGGCCCGCGAGCTGTTCCTGAAGGGGCTCACCGGTTCGGAAAACGCCTCCTATCTGCTCAACGACTGCCTGAACGCCCTGCGCGGGCTGGCGCGCATTTCCACGGAGCAGGGTAATTATGAAGAGGCGCTGGCCTATCTTCACCAGGCGGAAGGCGCCGCACGCGGCGTGCTTCCGGCGGACCACGCTTTTTGGGCCGGGCTGTATGACCAGCGTGGATGGGTCAACATCATGCGCAAGGCAGCCCCGGAAGCCCGTGCGGATTTCCTGAAGGCGGTGAGCAACGCGGCGGTCTCCCCCATGATTGCCGCCCAGTCCCGCGAGGGCCTGGGGAAGGCGTGGCTGGACGCCGGGGAAGGGGCAAAGGCGCGGGAAAACCTCCGGCAATCCATCCAGGTCCGGGAATCCAACTTCTCTTCAGACACCCTTTCCCTGGGCAGAGTGTACCATTCCCTGGGAATAGCCAGCGATATGGAAGGGGACCGTGAAGGAGCCCTCCAGGCCTACTCCCGCGCCGTGGACGCCCTGCTGAAATGCGGAGACGGCCCGGAACGGAAGAATTTGCTGGTCCAGTCCTACCTGTGCAAGGCCTACGCCCTGTGCGACGGCGAGCAGTGGCAGGAGGCCGTGGACGCTTTTGAAGCCGTGCTGCCATTGCTGGAAGGGGAACAAAGGTCGGAAAACTACAAGCAGCTGGGCCGCTGTTACGACGAACTGGGAATGACGGCGAAGGCGGATGAATGCTGGAAGGAATCCGGCTTTCCGCGGGTGCGCCGGAGTTCTCCCGTACGCCGGACGGACGGCGGCAGGATATCCTCCCGTCGGTGACGGACCGCCGCCGCTGCGCCGTAAGACGTTGCGGACTGCTGATTTTGCTTGATTTGTGCCCTCTTTTTGGCTCAATGCCTGCATGAGTTCCGAGCGCCATTTTTCCAATAAGCCTTATCGTCCGTCGCGCAAGAAAAAGTCTTACTGGAAACCGGTCCTCTGCCTGGTGGCGCTGGGCGGCCTCTGGTTCGGTTACGTCCAGTACTGGCCTACCATTGAAAGCTGGTTCAAGCCCACGATTCACGAGGTGCACAGCCAGACACAGGCCATGGGGCATCTCCAGGGCATGCTAGACTCCTGGAACGGCTCTGATGAAGAGCTGGCGGCGCTGGCCGCAACCGTGGACAAGCAGGTGGAATGGATGAATTCCACGGAGGCGCGCGACTCCTTTGCTTGGCTTCTGGCCGTGGAAATGGACCGGCGCGGCATGGTGAAGGAGTCGGAGCCCATGATTGCATCCCTTCTGGAAAAGAAGCTCTCTCATTCCGGCGCCCTGCCGGAGGCGGACAGGGACCGCCTGCTGAACGTCAGCCTGAACTGGGCGCGTGAATTTGCCGGGCGCAAGCATGACGCCGTAGCGGAACGTCTGTATGAAGTAATTCTTAAAAATACGCCGGAGGACCACGTTTCCGTTCTGCTGGCCTGCCTGGAACCGCTGGCCCATTATGCCTATGACCAGGCCAAATTCGAACGTTTTTCCTCCCTGTGCAAGCAGGCCTCCTCTCCCGTCATGCGGAGCATGCTGAAAAAGCCGGAGGATGTGAAAAGCATGGTGAAGATACTGCTGCTTCAGGATACCCTGCCGGAAAAGGCGACCGGCCAGCCCGGCCGTACGGGCAGCACCATCGCCAGGGAATTGCTTGCCCAATTCCGCCTCACGGCCAGTCCGGACATGGGGCGCATCATCCTGAATGAACTGAACATGCCCCTCAAGGCGCGGCGGAAATATTCCCAGGCGGAATTGAAGGGCATGGCGGACCAGCTGGAAGCCGCCCTGATCTGCTTCCGTGCCGCGGAAACGGAAATGGACTGCACCCCGGAAACCATGCTGGCGCTGGCTCGCGTGAGGATGCAAATGGGGAATTTGAAGGAAGCGGCGCGTTTGCTCTCCCGCGCGGAAGGCTCCGCCATGACGCTGGGGGTGGATGCCCCGCGCATTCTCAGCGGTTCCAGCCTGAGCCAGGAAATTGCGGAACTGCGCTCCCAGCTGGACAAGTACGCGCAGGCGGAAGCCCTGGTAAAGCGGGCGTATGAAGATGTGAACATTGCCGCGGCTTTCCTGCGGGCGAAGGATTACGACCAGGCGGTGAAATATTCCGACCAGGCGATGAAAGTGGCTCTGGAAAGCACCGCCTTCATCCAGGCTCTTCAGCCCGTGATCATGACTCTTCAGGCGGAAATCAGCGCCGGAAGGGAACAATGGGCGGTGGCGGAATCGCAGTACGGAAAGCTGGTGGAAACATGGGATGGCCTGAGTGATGAAGACAAGGCCACTCTCCAGAACAATCTGGCATCCATCCAGTCGGAGGAACTTTACAAGAAAATCCACCGCGACTGGGCGGAAGTATGCCGCAAGCAGAACAGGACCACGGAGGCGCGCCGGGTATTGACAAAGATCGGAGAAGCTCCTGCGGAAGAACCGGAGCGGCCTGCCGCACGCCGCCGCAGAAGGTAATGGAAGCCAGCCCTGATGTCTGCGTGTGGACAAGAGATAACGTGGCGGAAACAAAAATCCGGAAGTTGCTTTCATTTAGTTCCAGCCGGACACGGAATATTGCCGGACTTCCTCCTGAAGATCACTGCCGGAAAGGCTTTTCCCTCCGTCTCCATCCTTTTCCGGCATGTGTCCGTCCCGCATATGTTTTCGGGAGGAGGGGCGGTAAACCGTACCAAAGGCGAATCAACTGCGCACTTTGGCCTTTTGTTTTGAGGTGAGGGATGTCCGTTTGCCGTGGGCCATTTTTTCCCGGCGGTCCGCGGCGGACTGGCGCCGGGAGCGCACGGTATATTTTGCGAAAACTTGGCTAACGGTCAGGTTGCCCTGTTCAAGAAGCTTGAAAATATTGTCCCTCACCCTCATTGCCTCCTGAAGCGCCGCCTCCGCACCTCCGTACTGGGAATCCGAAAAATAGCGGGTGAATAAGCGCTTGTTCTTACAAATAGCCAATCGGTAACCTTGAAAGGCCGTGGTTTCGTAAGTATAGCGGGTGATGTTTTTACAGGGCATATGCGCGTGAATTATTGGGACCAGAGAATGCGGGCAGTGGTAATGAGCTTCTCTTAGGATAGGTCCCAATTCCGGTAAAATCCAGAAAAAACACAATTTGTTAGATTGTGTGCAAAAAATGTGCGATTATATGCTTGTAATAAACTTATTGATGTTTATCGGCCGTGACAAAAAAATGACCGTTGAAGACACGGACTTTCAGCTTTTCTCCGGCATGAACCTGGTCGGTTTTCCGGATTAGCTGCCTCTCTTCATTCTCCACGAGGGCGTATCCCCGGCTCAGCGTCTGTTCGGGACTGTGGGCTTCCAGCCTGGCCTGCAAAAGAGCCAGGGAAGATGAAAACGCCGTCATTCTGACGGTTGCGGCATGAAGCAGACGGGACTGCAGGGCGGAGAGCTGCTGAGCCCGCTCCCTGTTGAGATGGCGGGGATGGCTCAATTGGAGCTTGTGTTCCAGTTGATTGATTAAAAGTGAGTTCTGTTGAATCCTGAGTGCGGAGGAAGCCAGCAGGGATTCCTCCATCCCGTCCAGACGCTGGGCGTACGGGGCCAGGAGAGAGTCTGCATCCAGCAATCTGCCGCGCAGATAAACGTCCAGTTTCAGCCGGGCGTGCAGCAGGGAATGGCGCGCGGAAGCGTGCAGCGCCTGCTCCATTCTGCCCAGTTTGCGGAGCCATTCCGGGCCGTCCGGCGTAGCGAGTTCCGCCGCCGCGGTGGGGGTGGGCGCCCGCAGGTCCGCCACAAAATCCGCAATGGTGAAATCCGTGTCGTGCCCCACCGCGGAAATAACGGGAACGGTGCATTCGTGAATGGCTCGCGCCACGATCTCCTCGTTAAAATTCCACAAATCTTCTATGGAGCCGCCTCCGCGGCCTACGATGAGAACGTCCACGGGCGGCAGCCCGTTGTGCGGCGCATGGGACCATGCCCGGATGGCGGCGGCAATCTCGCGCTCCGCTCCGCTCCCCTGGACGCGCACGGGCAGCAGGTACGCCTTCACCCAGGGGGCGCGGCGCTCCAGCACGTGGCGCATGTCCTGGATGACGGCTCCGGTGGGGGAGGTGACGATGCCGATGGAGCGGGGAAAAGCGGGAATGGCTTTTTTTCTTTCTGCGTCAAACAGGCCTTCCCGCTGAAGCTTCTCCTTCAACTCCAGAAAGCGCGCCTGGAGATCCCCCATGCCGGCGGCCCGCACCTCCTTGATGACCAGTTGAAGCTGGCCCCGGTCCGGGTACACGGTGGCGTTCCCCAGCACGTGCACCTTCATGCCCTCCTGGAGCCGCAGGGGACAGCGCGCGGCGGCATTCTTGAAAAAAGCGCAGAAAATTTCCGCCCCCTGTTCCTTCAGGGTAAAATAAATGTGCCCGCTGGTATGGTACTTGACGTTGCTCAGCTCTCCGACGACCCACTGCGTGCCGACGGCGATGCCGACCACGTCCCGGAGACGGTAAACGAGCTGCTTGACCGTGATGGGCCGGGGCGCGGAAGCCGTTTCCTGCGGAAATTCCATGGCTTACGGTTCAAAGGGAATGTTCAGCGCCTCGTAGGCCAGCATCCTGCACTGCTTCAGGTCCAGCTTGCCGGAGGGCAGCACCGGGATATGCTCCACGGGGATGATCTCCTTGGGGCACCACAGGGCGGGCAGCCCCTGGTCGATCAGGCCGTGCCGGATCAGGGTGCGCGCCTGGTGCACGTAATCCGTCACCAGGGTGGTGAGCAGAGCCACGGCTTCCCCCTTGGCCTGGTCCGGAATGGTGACCACGGCAATTCTCCGTTCGTCGTCCGTGGGGTCCAGGTTCCAGATATTCATGATGGCTGCTTCCAGCGCTTCATGGGGAACCATTTCCCCGCCTATCTTGGAAAAGCGGGAAACGCGCCCCTCTATTTTCAAAAAGCCGTATTCGTCCGCGGAACCGATGTCTCCGGTCTTCAGCCAGCCATCTACGAAAATGTCCCTGTTCACTTCCGGTCCCCCCAGATAGCCGGGGAAAATATTCGGCCCTTTCAGCCAGATCATGCCGGAAGTGGTCACGGGCACCACGCGCCCCGTGTGCGGGCTGGTGATGCGTACGGCAATGCCGGGCAGCAACGCGCCTACGGTTCCCTTTTTCATGCCGGGGATGAAATCGCCGGCGGCATTGGACGGGGCGGGGTCCACAAAATTGACGGAACAGACGGGGGAGGCCTCCGTCAGGCCGTATCCTTCACACGGAATGGTGCCGAATTTTTCCCGGAAGGCGGTGGCGAGGTCTTCCGGCAGCTTTTCCGCGCCCACGATCAGGTAGCGGACCGTCTTGAAAGTATCCGGTTCGCACCGCTTCATGAAGCCGCGCAGGAAGGTGGGGGTGGTGACCACCAGGCTGATGCCGTACTGCTTGATCAGAGCTCCCAGGCGTTTGGCCTCCAGCGGGGAAGGGTAGGTGACCATGTCGTACCCGCCGATCATGGGGTACCACAGGCCGATGGTGATGCCGAAGCAGTGGAACACGGGCAGACTGCCCAGGAACCTGCTCTGCGGGGCCAGCGTGATGCGGGAGGAACACTGGGAAATATTGGCCAGCAGGTTGTGGTGGGTAAGGGGTACCCCCTTGGGTTCCCCGGAAGAACCGGAAGTAAACATCAGCACGGCTTCATCCCCGCCCACGGGGGTGTCCAGCCCCAGCTTCCTGATCATGAACCCGGCCGTCAGGAACTTGATGGCTAGTCCCCACCGCTTGGCGGAGCCTTTGAGCTGGGGAAGTTCGCGCTCCATGAAAATCAGGTCCCTCTGGGGGGGCCAGGGAAAATTCTGGAGCTTGCGCATGAAGGTATCCGCCGTGATGAACCAGTCCACGCCGGACTGCTTCACGGAACTGGAGAAAGCGCTTTCCGAGGCGGAATAATTGAAGTTGACCGGGGTTTTGCCCGCAAACAGGCAGCCCAGGTTGGCAATAGCCGCCCCCTTGCCCGGCGGCAGGATGATGCCTACCCTCCGGTTGGAGGTGATTTTCTTCAGCCGCTTGGCGAAGGCCACGGAAATGGCCAGAAGCTGGCCGTACGTCAGGGAGGTGTCGTCAATCCCGTCAATCACCCGGCAGTCCGAATGCTGCTTGAGGCTGCGGAACAGCAGCGCGGAAAGGGAGCCGTGGAGCTGGGGCAGCGTGGCATACGCCTGGGCGGAGCATTCCAGCCACGCCGTGGTCAGGCGTGCGGCCATTTCAGCTCCCGGAGCCAGCTTGGGAAGAATGTGAATCTGGATATCCGCCTGGGCGTCCGTATCCGCTTCCGCATCCAATACGGAGCTGGTGTAAAAACCCACATACACCGGGACGGGGGAAATGTGCAGGGCTCCCAGGGTTTTCATGACCCGCGGGGGAATCTGGCAGATGGAACCCTTGATATGCGCCACAGGGCCGGGCAGGAAAACCACCCTGCGCCCCTGGTTGATGCGCTCCATGATCGCCGCGCGCAGGGCGATGGGGTCGCTGGTTTCCGCGCGGAACAGAATGCCGTCCGCCTTGGTGGATTCCAGATGGGCTGCGATGGCCGCGTCCGGAGGGAGGGCTTCCTCCACCAGGTAGGTAATGCGGTCCCTGCCCAGTTCCTTTTCGAACATGAGCAGGGTTTTGTGGGACAGCTTATTGAAAATCAGCAGGTCGCCGGCGTCGGATAGATGGGAGGTACCGAAAATGGCCATGAGGGAAAAATGAAAAACTTGCTCCATTTATTCTAGCGACCTGATGCCCGGAGGGCAAGAAGGAAAGCCGTTGCTTTTCCCGCTGTCATGAGTTCGCCGCAATAACCGGAGGAGGCGGATGAAGGAGCATTTCCGTCTGTCATCAGAAATATACGATTTTTTTGAGAAAATTTTTCACCCATGGCAGGAATTTTTGAAAAAGGCAATCTGTCCGGAGGCTTTTTTCCATATTCGGGATTAGTGTGCAGGCGGTTTTCCGCGGCAGGGCGCAATTGAGTTTTCCTGCATTTTTATTCAAAAAATGTTGTTCAGTCAGAGCGGAGAGAGGCCTGCGGCACAGTCCCTGTTAATCTGTAGCAATGACAATATCATGCAGATGAAAGACTTGAATGTAAGGCCGCCGCTCCGTGCCTTTTGCCCGCTGAATCCATTGGCGGATGCGCGGGAAAGAGGAAAACGGAAAAAAGAAGGGAAGGAAATGCGCGGATTTGAAATCCGGTGTCAATCTGGAAGTTCCATTTACAATGCTTTAAATCATTTTCCTTCTTCCAAACGCCTCTCATCACAATCAAGAAAAAACAATTATTTTCAACAATTTCATACATTCCACCCATTACACATTTTTCTTTATATGAAATACTTACGTAATTTTCAAAAGATATTTTTCTTCCGAATTTCCTATCCTGAACGGATTTCAAATCCGATAGACTGATAACGATATAGGGAGTCCCCCTCTGTTTTCTTGTAAAAATAGATTGTAATACAACATATTAATAACCAACATTTTATCTATGAAGCTTCATTTGCCTTTGCAACTGCTGTCCGCCGTGCTTGCCTGCTGTGCCCTTCTTTCCACTCCCGCCTATTCCCTTGATCTGGGAGCCAATGAAACCATTACGGAGAATACGGACTGGACGGAAAATACAAATGTAACGGCCAACGTCACCCTGACCATTAACCCGGACGTTACCGTTACCCAGGAGACGGGCTCTCTGGTCATTGGAGGGCATACGCTGACGATTGACGGCGGAGGCACGCTCAGCATTCTTAGCACTGCTACGGAACACACGCTGGCGGCAGACGGGCGCCTGAATATCCAGGGCGGCTCCACGCTGGACCTGACGGCTCCGGATGCACGCCTTTCCGTGGCGCAGGATGCCAACTGGACCCGGTTCATCATCTCCGTAGCGGATAACAGCGTGTTGAAAACACGCAGCATGGCGGCAGGGGATTACGTATTTGGGGCCAGACTGACCAATAAGGAAAATTTGCTCCTGTCCGGCGGTGGCACCATTGAGGTGACGGCCACTGCGGCGGAAACGATATCCAACATCGGCTTTACCGTGAATGAAGGCGGCGGCAGTTACCTGGTAACCAATGCGGGAACGACGGTAAAAATGATTCTGAACCCGGAAAAGACCATTCAGGCCGTTCTAAATGACGTGCTGACCCTGGGCGGTGCGGGCAATATCGAAGGAGGGGACGCGAATGACATGTTCATCGGGAACGGAGGACTGAAAAAAGTGGGGACCGGAACGCTGACATTGAAATTTGCCAACTCCTTCGGCGGTGGTGTGGAACTGAATGGAGGCACGCTGATTGTGGATCATGCCGACGGCATGGGGACGAACAAGGTTCTTTCCGTAACGGGCAATGCGGCCATTGGAGGCACGTCCGCCGCGTATCAGGGCCTTTCCCTGTCTTCCGGCGTCACCCTTGATGTGTCCGCGGTGGATACCGGTGCTGGGCTGACCATTGCCTCCGGCAACGTCACCCTGGGCGCACAAAGTGCAATTACCGGCAATCTGGTTTTGAATGAGGGAACCCTGTCCCTGGGCGGGCAGAATACGATGACCGGCAATCTGACTCTGGGAACCGGCCTGTTCATTGACGCCAGCCGGATGACGCCGAACGGGAACGCCCTGCTGGCGCTGACCGGCGCTTTGACGGTGAACGGCAGTCTTCTGCTGGAGAATGCAGACGGCGTTTCCTGGAGCGCCGGAACGTACAACCTGATCAGCGCCACGGAAGGCGTTACCGGGGATCTGGCCAACACCATCCTGCTCGGAACCCAGTATATGGGGAATTGGGATACGGCGGACAATGTCCTGAAATTCGTGGTGACGGAGCTGACCTCCATAAGCTGGACGGGCGGCGGAGACTCCACCTGGACGGTGGGGGGAAGCGGAGCCAATTCCCCGTGGAGCGCCGGGGATACTTTTGAAAACGGCAAGGGAGTATCCTTTGGGGATATTGCCAGCAATCCTCCCCAGACGGTCAACAGATCGGAAGAGCACACGTCTGGTCAACATTGCCGGGCAGGTAAATCCCGGCCTGTTTCTGGTCAATGCGGAATCTACGGATTACACATGGACGGGAACAGGCTCCCTTACGGGAAGTGGCAAACTTCAGAAGACCGGAAACGGAACGCTGACGATCGCCACGGACAACTCCGGCTTTTCCGGGGAAGTCCTGCTGGGCGGCGGCCTGGTGGAAATACAGAACGCCGGGGCGCTGGGCACGGGGGACATTGTTTTCAACGGCGGCGCCCTCAAATACGGCACGGGAATCACGGCGGACATATCCGGCCAGCTCAAGACGGATGCCCTGGCAAGCAATGCCATCCTGGTGGATACCAGCGGGAATGCCGTGACATGGGCCTCCCTGGCGGGATGGGCCGGAACGCTCACCCGTTCGGGAGAAGGTAGCCTGATGCTGGGCGCAGGCACTTATGAAGGAAAGCTGACGAATGAAGGGGCGGGTTCCCTGATCATCGGAGCGGGAAATGCTTCTCTGGCCGGCGGTATTGGCGGCACCGTAAGCAAGACGGGAGACGGCACTCTGACCATCAACAGGAATGCTTTTACCAATTCCAACGGCTCCACGCTGGTGGTGGAAAGCGGGACTCTTTCCCTGATACAAAATGAAGGGGCCTGGACTGGAACCATGAATATCGTGCTGGGTGACAACGTGACGATGAATGTCCCTTATGGCGTAGGCGTAAACGGAACGGGAACGCTGACCATGGGCGGCGGAACCACCTTGAATTTGAGCAACGGGAACGGTTCTTCCAATACATTCAATATGAATATCGTTCTGGATGCTGGAGAGGGACTGGTTTCCCTGAGAGGATCTGTCAACGGCAACAAAACATCCGTGGGAAGCACGATCAGCGGTACGGGCAATTTGAGGATTACGCACCTTAATAACGGCAGCAATAACTGGAAATTCAGTGGAGGCTGGGTGAAAAACTCCTATGACGGCAATACGGAAATTATTGCTACGGACAAGCAGCTTAGCCTGACCTATGACATAGGAAGCGCTTCGGTTACGGGCGGACAAACGGTGACTCCCTGGGGACAGGGAGACGTCACGATCGGCGGAGGAGCGAATACCATGACGGTAACATTCAGCGGGGTGGGCGGTACCGCTGCCTCAAACGGAATTTCCCTGGATGGAAATATTACCCTGAAAGGGGCCAATGCCGCCACGCGGCTGAACATTTTTGCCGGGTCGGCCGGAACCATGACTCTCAACGGCTTGGTATCCGTAGAAACGTCCGGCACCGGAACGGCCACGATCGGCAGCGGTGACGGCCTGCGGATGGGAGGCGGCCTGGCCGGAACGGGAACGCTGGCGGTGAATACCAGAAACAGCGCCGGAGCCCTGACACTGGGAGGAGATGTCGCCGGATTTTCCGGAACGCTGAATCTGACCGGTTCCAACCTGTATCTGGATGCGGATACGGCTTTGGGAGGAACGCTGAACGCCTCTTCCGCCAAAGTAACCGCTCTGCGAACCCAGAATGTGACCGGAACTCTGAATGCCGCCTCCCTGGCCGTTGACGGAACCGCCCTGAGTGCGGACGGAACCGTCCTGACGGTGGCCAATCTGGCGCTGGGTGCGGATGCCGGAGTAAGCCTGAATATTGACAGCAATGTGACCGAGGGAACATACACGCTGGTGGGTTGGGACAACCTGACGTCCGGGAACTTTGTGGATGCAAACTCCATGACCCTGACAGGAACCCTGGCGGGCCTGTATCAGGGCACGTTCACCGTGGATACGGCTGGCAAGACGGTATCCGTCAGCGTGAGCATGGCGGATGGAGTGATTGTCTGGGACGGCAATCCCATCGGCGCGGTAGACAACACCAAGACATACCTGTTTGACGGAACCCATACCGGCGCGGTTTCCCTGACGGGAAGCATGAACGCCAAGGCCATCTACTTCAACAACGGAGCGGGGCAGGATCTGGCGTTGACCAACAACGGAGGGGAACTGGCCGGCAACGGTACCATCACCAAGCTGGGAGAAGGCAAGGTAAGCTTCAACAGCTCCAACGAAAATTACGCTGGGGCGGTCAACATTCAGGAAGGAACGGTGGCCGTGACGGCGAACAAGGCGCTGGGTACGGGCACCGTAACGGTGGCGGGTGAGGGAACGCTGGAAATCGGCGTAGGCGGCAATATCACGGACATTCTGGGCGAGACAATGCCCGTAGTGAATGGCGGAACGCTGGCCTTCACCTCCGGGGTGGAAGTCACGCTGAACAAAAACCTTGGCAGCGGCACGGGCGCCAATCTGGAAGTAACGGGCGAGGGAACCACCCTGAACCTGCTCAATGACAATCCTCAAAGGAACATCACCTCCACCTATGTGGGAACAGGTTCCATCCTGTCCATCACGGCGACGAACACCATGAACACCCTGCTGTCCGGCAGCCTGACGGTCAACGGCGGCAGCTTGAACACGGCCGGCGACAGCTTCGGCTACACCGGGGCGACACTCGGTTCCCTGACGCTGCAGAACGGCGCCGTGTGGACGCTCACGGGCACCAAGCACAATACGCTCAATACCCTGAACCTGACGATGGACGCCAGCTCCGTTCGGGTCAACACCAGCGGCAACGGCTTCTATGTCCTCAACGGCAGCCACCGAATCAACACGCTGTCCAGCGCCTCCGGCATGTCCCTGTTCACTTCTAATGGTGATTTCAACAACAACAAGATGACGATCTCGGGGGCTACGTCCTTTAACATTGCCCGGGGCAACTTTGCACTGGATGACACCAATACGGCGGACTTGAAGATTGATGTGATCGTCCAGGGCGGCAGCAACATCACCAAGACGGGCAACGGCGTTCTTCAGCTGACGCGCGCCAACACATACTCGGGACAGACCCTGCTCAAGGAAGGCACGCTTCTTCTGACGGGCGCCGCCACGCTGGGCAATGGCGCCGGTGCCGTGACGCTAGGCGGCAACGGGGACGCTTTCCTGACTTTTGCGGTGGATGGAGACCGTACGGTGGGCAACGCCATTGGCGGCACGGGCACCTTTACCCAGAAGGGGGCGGGAACCGTGACGCTTAACGGGGCCAACACCTACACCGGCACGACCAGCGTGGAAGCCGGAACGCTCAAGGCGGGAAGCGCCACGGCCTTCGGCACGAGCTCGGTATCCCTCTCTTCCGGGGCTACGCTTGACATCGGAAACTATGCGCTCGGCAATGCCGTCACGGTAAAGGCAGGCGCCTCCGGCTCTCTTTCCACGGCATCCGTCACCAGCGATGGCGGTACGCTGGGCAGCCTGACGCTGGGCAGCTATTCCCGGTTGAATGTCACCGGCAGCATGGCCCTGGCCTCCGGGGCGGAGCTTACCTTTGACATGACAGGGGTAACGGCGGGTGACAATGCGCTGGTAACGCTCACCGGCGGCCTGACGGTCAACGGAACGCACAAGCTGACCCTCTCCAACTATGAGACGCTTACCGATTCCGGGGACTACTCCCTGCTGACGGTGGGAACCGGAACGCTCATGCCGGGTTCCTTCAATGTCGGAGACCTCGTTAATGAGACTCATCCGGAACTCACCTACACGCTGGGAACCTCGGCGGACGGAAAGACGCTCCAGCTTAAAATAGAATCTTCCGCGGACATGCTCACATGGAACGGAACGGAGAATGCCGGGACGTGGAGCGCCGGAGACGTTTCCAACTGGACCTATGCGGGGAGCAGCACTCCTCCGGTAAGCACGGACGGCCAGCCGCTGCTCTTTGACAACACGGCGGCCAACAAAACCGTGACGATTACGGGGGACGTGGCGCCGTCTTCCATCGTGGTCAGCAACAGCGGGGCCAACACCTACACCTTTGAAGGAAACGGCCACATTACGGGGAACACGACCATCCTCACCAAGAGGGGGGACGGAACGCTGGTCATCCGCAACACCAACAGCTACGGCGGTTCCACTGCTCTGGAAGGCGGTGTGGTGGACATCAACGGGGACGGAGCGCTGGGAACGGGCTCCATCATCTTCGGGGGCGGCACACTGCAGGCCTCCGGCAATGTAACGCTGACCCAGGTCATGGTGCAGAAAACCGCCGGAGACGCCGTAAAACTGGCAGCCACGGGCGCCGATACGGTATTGACGGTGAACACCGGCGGCCAGGACAGCTTCCTGGGTCTTAACTGGAACGTTTCCGGTGACGGCAGTGTCGCGCTGGGCGGCATTGCAGACACGAAAGTTCTTTCCGGCACCATTGCCGTGGCGGCGGGTTCCACGCTCAATCTTTCCGGCGGATCGGAAATAGCGCTTTCCGGCATCCTCAAAAATATCTCCGGAACCCTGGAAAAGACGGATGGAGGCTCCCTGCTCATCAAGACGATCAATGGCAATGACGCGATCAACGGAACGCTCCGCAACAACGGGGCGGACATCGTCTTCTCCGGCTACGGGGCGGCTACGGCCAACCGGACCGTCACGGTCAACGGAACGCTGGACGCCTCGGTGGTCAGCGCAACCTACGGCGTGACGCTGGACCTGAAACATTCCCAGAACATAGGCACGCTGCAGATCGGCGGCGGAACCTATGACGGCAACACGCAGGCCTCCGCAGTCAATATCGGAGCGGGCGTCACCCTCACCAGCAACAGTGTAACGCTGGGGGGAGACGTGGTCGGGGAACTCAACATTGCGGGGGGAACGGCACAACTGGGCGCTCTTGCTTTCAGTGGAACGGCCGGCTCCGGCATTACGCTGAACGGAAACGGCACGCTTACCATGGGCGGCAACATTACCGGTGCCTCCGGTACGCTCACGCTGGGAGAAGGCACGCTCAACTCCAGTGCGGCCTGGTCCGCGGAAAGCGGAGTGGTGCTCAATGCGGCGCAGGGTAAAACCACTACGGTAGACACCACGGGAGGGAATATCACCCTCAACGGCGCACTCAGCGGAACGGGCAGTCTCGCCAAAACCGGAACGGGCCAGCTCAGCCTTGGTTCGGCCAGCGCGGACTATGCGGGAACCGTAACGCTCTCTTCCGGCACGCTGGCCTTCCTGGCAGGGGCTGACGGTTACAAGGGCGCCCTCAACATCACCGGGGGCGAACTGCAGGGCGGCCAATACTACAGCAACACCAGCAAAAACGTCACCGTCAATGCGGCGACCGGAATCAGTTCCATCTCCCTGGGCGGTTTGCACGGCTCCTCGCTCAAATCCATAAGCATCACGGATGTCGGTACGATCATCAGCGGCATCAACGGGGCGGCCAGCCTGGACAGCGCCAGTCTGGTCGTCGGCACGGGCAACGTCGCCAAGACGCAGGACCTGGCGGGCAGCGATTCCATCATTCAGTTCAATGCGAACGGCACCAGTCTGGACATCACCACTCTGACGCTTTCCCTCTCTGCGGACGTGATCAACGCCATGCAGGGCTGGGGAGCCGGAGAACGCACCGCATGGCTCAACCTGACCAATGGCTCTCTGAGTTACGGCACGGCCACCTTCAACCCGCTTCTGGAAGGCCTGGGCTTTACCGTCACGGGTATCAACGGCGGCTCCATCGGCATCACGGGCGACGCCACGCAGATCTATGCGGTGGGCAGTGAAGACAAGACCATCACCAGCAACGCGGAACTTGATCCCTACCGGGCGGTTATTGTGGACGGCAACCTGGCTCTCAACATCCCCGGTGTGGACGACAAGGCGGAAGGCCTGACCATCAATAACCTCTCCGGCGCGGCTTCCGGTGTCATCAACATCACGGCAACCGATGACAAGACGGCCTCCGTCATCCTGAACAACGAACTGCTGGGAACCGCTCCCAACACGTCCGGACCGGACACGAAATACGCCGGAACCATCAACGGCGGCACGGCCAATATCACCAAGACGGGAGCGGGTTCCCTGGAACTTTCCGGCAGCCTGAACACGGACGGTGCGCTGGAAATGCAGGAAGGCAGCCTTGCGCTTTCCGGTACGGCGGACCTGGGCTCCATTGTACTCAACTCTGCGGATGCAGACAGCCTCTCCACCCTGGACGTTACCGGCACGGCAACCGCCGGGACTCTCACGGATGAAGGCAACGGCGGAACGCTCAACATCGGCGGGGACGGTAAGCTCACGCTTGATGCGGCGGGTTCCGAACTCTCCAACAGTACCATTACGGGTTCCGGTACGCTCCAGGTGGCGGACAACGCCTCCCTTGCGTTCAACGGTACCTCCAGGCTTAACGGCGTGCAGGTGGAACTCTCCGCGGATGGAACGCTGGAACTCGGTAACGCGGCCAACAGCATTTCCGGCCTTGCGGGGAGCGGTACGCTGACCAACGGCTCCGCCCTGGAAATCACCGCCTCCGGCCAGTCCGTCTTTGAAGGCACGCTCGCCGGGGACGGCAGCATCACCATGAACGGAACGGGTACGCAGACTCTCAAGGGCAACGGCTCCGCCGGGCAGTCCCTCAACGTCACGAAGGGAACTCTGGAACTCATGGGCGCTGAAGGCGGCAATGGCTCCGTCACCTACAAGACGCTCACGGCAGGCACCGGCGGCCATGTGCGCCTTACGGCGGTGGGCGACGGCGTGGATGCTGTCAACACGACGCTGACGGTCGGCAACGGCCTCAATCTGGCGGGAGCCAATCTGGACCTGGTCATCAACACCAACAGGGACGACCTCTTCGCCAACCCCGTCATCACGGTTCTGGCAGGGAACGTCAACCTGAACGGCACCACTGTTTCCCTGGACAGCCTGGGCGACTACGACGACCCGGCGGACCCGACGGCCAACCTCAACTTCACGCTGGTGGACGCGCAGGGGGCAGGCGGTACGGTAACGGCTGACGGCGCTTCGGTGACGTCCTCCGGCTACTTTGACTTCTACTACCAGGAACTTGGCATTCGTGCGGAAGGCGGCAAAATCATCGTCAGCGGCATGGTCAAGACGGACAACGCCTTCATGGACGCGGCGGATACGGCCAACTCCGTGGCGGGAGCCAACCTCCTGTGGAACAACCGCGGCAACGCGCCCAAGGGTACGGTGCTGGGTGACCTGCGTGAAGCAGTACGCAACGACATCCAGTCCGGCAACGCGGGACAGGCCGCCCGTTCCATGGCGGCAGCGGCGGGCTCCACGGTCAACGCCCTGGGCACCGCCCAGCGCGACGCCCTGCGCGAACAAATGGGATGGATTCGCAACCGCACCAACCAAATGGGCGTCAACCCAGCCTACATCAACGAAGACCTAC
>ENA-ORLF01000153-ORLF01000153.1-human-gut-metagenome-genome-assembly--contig:-NODE-153-length-33203-cov-6.5667_pt1 | contig 33203 bp, 26 predicted proteins | sample MGYA00243066_ERZ508822 | MGnify/ENA primary metagenome ERZ508822 (study PRJEB26277, sample SAMN04329791) | human gut metagenome | biome: human-associated habitat | host: Homo sapiens | place: USA... | reverse complement strand
CTATCCTCCCTATCCTCCCTATCCTCCCTATCCTCCCTATCCTCCCTATCCTCCCTATCCTCCCCGCTTTCCCCTTTCTTCAGAAAACGGACCAGGCCGCCAGCATGAAAACCATGCACGCCGGAGCAAGCAAACTGAACAGGAAAGCAGCTACGGCAACGGCCCGTTGCTTCACTTCCCAATACCGCAGGGAAGCTATCAGCATCCAGATGGGAAGAATGATCAAATGCACGAGGGCCAGAAAGCCCCATCCCAGCAAAATAAACATGCAGGTCCACGCACCTTCCGGGTCGCCCTCAGGAAGACAGAGGCCGAACAGCCAGTCAATGAACAAAAAGGCGATGAATGCCGCAAAAGGAATCCAGCCCCAACTGGCTTCTTCCTTCCGACGGGCAAAGACCAGCTCAAGATAAGGGCTCTCTGCAACCAGGGCAGTATCAAATGAGGAACGACTGGGACCAAACATATTGTCAGGTTCTCTATTCGTTTGCCCCTTTCCTGTCAACGCTATTCAACGGCAAAAACGGGCCGTTTATTTCAACTATCCTTTTATCTAACAAATATTAAATATCAGGCATACTTACACTTCCCGTCGGAGTAAAAACACACCGCCATCATTTGCTGACCGCTCATTTTAAGTACGTGGATATTCCTTTTTGGAAAACCTCCCTAATCATACTCAATACATTAACAAATACGGCTGGATGGCATAAATTGCGGCACACGGAAAATTTGTCATACAGGCCCTAGCCTGAACGCAAAAACAACGGGGACCATCCCGCCGGATGCGGCGGAATGGTCCCCGGAAAATCAGGAAATCAAAACTCCGGAAGCTTACTTGCCCAGAATGCCCCTGAAGTAGTCAAGGGTGGTGGCAAGGCCCTCCGGCAGCGTGTATCTGGGCTGCCAGCCGGCATTGCGGAGCTTGTCGGCACAGGCGCGGGAATGCTTCACATCCCCGGCGCGTTCAGGAGCGTGGAGCACCTTGGAGGAGGAACCGGCTGCCTTGATGATATTGTCCGCCAGCTCTTCAATGGTGATTTGGCCGCCGTATCCGGCATTGAACACCCCGGTCACACCCGGATGCTCCGCCACGAAGGTGAGGGCTCCCACGATGTCCTTCACGTAAATGAAGTCGCGCGTCTGGGTTCCGTCGCCGTAAACGGTGATATCCTCCCCTTTCACGGCCTTCTCAATAAAGATGGGCACTGCGGCGGCATAAGCCCCCTTGGGGTCCTGCCTGGGGCCGAACACGTTGAAGAAGCGGACGGCGGCGGTGTTGATCTTCCCTTCCGAACGGAACATGTTGAGGTAATATTCCCCGTCCAGCTTGGTGATGGCATAGGGGCTCTTGGGTTCCGGGTACATGGTCTCCAGTTTGGGGACCGTGGGATTGTCCCCATAAATAGCGGCGGAAGATGCCAGCACGATCTTCTTGACTCCGGCGGCGGACGCCTCTTCCAGCACGTTCAGCAGGCCGTTGACGTTGATGTCAATGCATTCGCTGATCTTGCTCATGGACTCGGGCACGGAAACGAGCGCGGCCATGTGGAAAATGTAATCCACGCCCTGCACGGCCTGCCGCACCAGTTCGCGGTCGCAAATGGAACCTTCGATAAAGGTATGCTTCAAACCGTCCAGGTTCTTGAGGTACCCGGTGCGGAGATTGTCCAGCACGCGGATTTCCTCCGCCTTGTCCTGATAATGTTCCACGATGTGGGAACCGATGAATCCGGCGCCGCCGGTTACGAGAATCTTCATGATTTGTCCGATATGGGTTGAATGGTTGGGCTTAATAACGGTCCACGACCGCCTTCATCTCGTCCATCTGAGCTTCAATGGACTCCACCAGGGCCATCTGCGTGCGGCAGCGGTCCAGGTTGTGTTCCGGACGGTGAATCTTGAAGTACACGTCCCCGGACAGGTAGTCCGTCAGGAAGCGGATGCCGCACTCCATCGTAAGCAGCTTGCCGGAGAACGGCAGGAGGCTCTTCTCCAGAGGAGTCAGGAAGCTCTTGGCGGAACTTACATAACCCTGGACGAGGGCTTCAAACATGAACATGCGCATGGTTACCTTGGAAATATCCTTCTCATCTTCCGCGGCGGGAGACGTAGCCGTGCGGATCATGTCCCCGAAGTCGTAAATGGCGGAACCGGGCATCGTGGTATCCAGGTCGATCACGCAAATGCCTTCCCCGGTCACGTCGTCCAGCATCACATTGTTCAGCTTGGTATCATTGTGCGTGCACCGCAGGGGCAGTTCTCCGGACTTCAGGTAATCCACCACCAGGTGGCAGTCCGCCTCACGGGAAAGGTACCAGTCGATTTCCTTCTGCACTTCCTTCACACGGCCCAGCGGGTCCGCCTGGATGGCGTCCTTCAGGGCGGCCAGCCGGGAAGTCGTGTTATGGAAATTCGGAATGGTCTCAAACAGGGGTTCGCCGGGAAGGTCGGCCGTCAGCTTCTGGAAGTCGCCGAAGGCTCGGGCCGCTTCCACGCACTGCTTGGTGGTTTCAATCTGGTCGTAGGTCCGGGCGCGTTCGATGAACGGATACACGCGCCAGCAATTGCCGTCCGCATCCAGGGCGTAGGGCTTGCCGTCCACGGCGGGCACCAGCGTAAGGGTCCGGCGGTAGGCTTCCGGACAATTTTCCTCCTTCAAACGCTTCAGGGCGTGGTCTGTCACGCGCTTTACGTTCTCCATCAGCGGAATGGGCTGTCTGAACACGTTATGGTTCACGCGCTGGAGAATGTAGCGGATGCGCAGGCCGGCCTGGTCCACCCAGACGCAGTAGGTATCGTTGATGTGGCCGCTGCCGTAGGAATAGCCCTGGACGAAATCGCCCCGGAGGTCAAACAGGGAAGAAACAGCCTTGAGATCGTGCATTGCGGGAACTTAGTTGAGCTTTTCAGGGTACACGCCCTGCTTGATCAATTTGTTGATGCCTTCCACAACCATGGGCTTGTCATCCGGATAGGTGACGCCAAACCAGGTGGAGGTAGTGGGCAGAACCTTGCAGTCCGCCCGGTCCGCATGAATCAGGGCGTCCACCACGGTGGGAATGAAACATTCGCTCTTGGGCTCCTGTCCGTGTTCTTTCAGGAAGTCAATGAAACGGTCTTCCGTCAATTCGACAAAGGAGGGGGAGAAGAGCCAGAAATTCATGGACACCAGTTCTTCCGGATTCACGGGCAGGCGTTCGCCCTTCAGGTTATTGCCGCGCACCACTCCGTCTTCATCGGCCTGAATCTTCACGAACTCTTCCACTCCGTCCAAAAGACCATCCTTGATGGAGCAGATGCCGCGGTTCACGTCACCGTTGTCGGACAGGGTGTTCTTCAGCGGATAGCCGATCATGCCGTAATGAGCCTTGTTCGGTTCATCCGTGGTGGAAGTCAGGAACCTGGCGGCCTGGACAAAAGCGTCCGCACCGTAAAAATCGTCAGCGTTCACGACGGCAAAAGGCTCCTTCACCACATTGCGGGCGGCGCGCAGGGCGTGTGCGGTGCCCCAGGGCTTTTCACGGCCTTCCGGCACGGAAAAGCCTTCCGGCAGGTCGTCCAGGGACTGGAACGCATAATCCACTTCAATCTTGTCGGCAAACCGGCTGCCGACCTTTTCCTTGAACACATCTTCAAAATCGCGGCGGATGATGAACACCACCTTGCCGAATCCGGCGCGGATGGCGTCATAAACCGAATAATCAAGGACGACTTCACCATTGGGGCCCATCGGGTCAAGTTGCTTGAGGCCGCCGTAACGGCTGCCCATGCCAGCTGCTAAAACAAGAAGTGTAGGCTTCATAATACGCGGGCCATTATGACCAAGCCTCCCTGTTTGGCAACTGGAAAATGCCGGGAGAAGGGAGAAAATGCCCGGTCAAAAAGCATAAGAGCACCAAAGGCCCAGAACCACTTTTTTAAAATCGTCACGCCCGTAGCCGCAATACAATCCAATGAAAGGCTCCACGCGCAACCCGGTGGAGGCGCCCCACAGGAATCCCGTGCGCACCATCACCTCCTTCAGGCCGGTTCTGCCCAGATAATCCTGGGAAAAGCCCAGCGACACCGTATTCACCATGGCCACGGACTCGGACAGCAAGGGCTGCCAGGTGGCCGCCCACTCCGAATAAAACCCATCCTGCCCGGAATCGTAAAGCAGGGAGCCCCGGAACGACCAGTCCCGGCTGGGATTCCACCTCAGCGCCAGCCCCGGTTCCGAACCGCTCTTCAGCGGGCAGGAATCATACCACTGCCCGTTCAAAAACAGGCCGGCCGTGCACTCATCCGCCAGGTAATACTGAAGTTCCCCGTGCAGAGAAGTCTGGTTGAAATTCCGCCCCTGCCAGTTGCGTACGGAAAAAAGCTCCCCGCTCACAGCCCAGGAATTGGACAGGGAAAAACCGCCGGAAAGCTGTCCTTCCACGGAATTGTTCCCCAGCCTCTCTCCCCGGTAAATGTAATGGGAACGGTAGCCGCCCAACAATTCGCCGCCCATGCGTATGGGGGAACGCCCGTCCATCTCCGTCAGCGGCGGGGGCCCCTCGTAACCTTGAGCCGCAAGCGCGGCACAGCACAGGATCATGGCAAAAAGCCTCATTAAGTTCATTTAACACATCCGGCCGCGCCTTTCCAACGCCAAAACGGTGCATGCACATTCTCCGGGCTTGGCAAAAGGGGATAATGCCCTTACCCTCTCGCGCATGATTCACTTCACGCTGTTCGGGATACCCATCTATATCCGCCCCACATTCTGGATAGTGCTGGCCATCTTCGGCGGCATACTCGGCGTAAGCAGTGTGGAATCCCTCATTTATCCGGCCCTCTTCGTCATTGCCGGGTTCATTGCCATTCTTTCCCATGAACTGGGGCATGCCCTGGTGGGGCGCAAACTGGGGGGAGGCCAGCAAACCATTATCCTGGAACTCTTCGGCGGCGTAACCAGCAGCCACGGCATGCAGCTTACCCGCGCCGGACGCGTCCTGATGATTCTGGCGGGTCCCATGATGACGCTGGTTCTGGGCGTCATCAGCATCCTGGTTGCGTGGAACATCGTCGGTCCCGTTCTGACCGCCAACGGAAAGGACTTCTGGGATCTGGTGCTCTATCCCTACCTGGCAACGGCCGTCTCCCCCAAGCTGTACATCCTCTCCTGCCTCATCATGATCGGCGAATGGTGGACTGTCCTCAACCTGCTGCCCATCTATCCCCTGGACGGCGGCCAGCTGGTCGCCCAATTCGTCCGGTCCCCAAAAAAAGTATTCATGACCGGATTCATCACCTCCATCGCCATCGGCCTGGTCAGCTTCCAGCTCTTCCACGGCTATTTTATCCCCATATTCATGGCCCTCTTTGCCTTCAGCAACTACCGGGAATATAAAAACGCCCCCTTTTAATGCATTCGCGGGCTCTCCCCTCCCTTTCAACACACCATCCATATGTCTCAACAAACCGCAATCACCCCCACCCGCGCCCAGGACTTCCCCGAGTGGTACCAGCAAGTCATCAAGGGAGCCGACATGGCGGAAAACTCCGAAGTGCGCGGCTGCATGGTCATCAAGCCGTGGGGCTACGCCATCTGGGAACTCATCCAGAAAGACCTGGACCAGCGCTTCAAGGACACCGGCCACACCAATGCCTACTTCCCCCTGCTCATCCCCATCTCCTACCTGGAAAAGGAAGCCGAGCATGCCGAAGGCTTTGCCACGGAATGCGCCGTAGTCACCCACCACAGGCTGGAAGCCCAGAAAGATGAAGCCACCGGAAAAACACACATGATCCCTACCGGGGAGCTCACGGAACCCTTCGTCATCCGCCCCACATCGGAAACCGTTATCGGCGCAGCCTTCGCGCGCTGGACGTCCAGCTACCGCGATCTCCCCCTTAAAATCAACCAGTGGTGCAACGTCATGCGCTGGGAAATGAGGCCCCGCATCTTCCTGCGTACCGCGGAATTCCTGTGGCAGGAAGGCCACACCGCCCATGAAACGCGGGAGGAAGCCATTGAAGAAACCCTCACCATGCACAAGGTGTATGAGGAATTCCAGCGCGATGTGCTCGCCATCCCCACCATCCCCGGAGAAAAAACGGAAGCGGAACGCTTTCCCGGAGCGGAACAGACCTACACCGTGGAAGCCATGGTACAGGACCGGAAGGCCATCCAGGCGGGCACCTCCCACTTCCTGGGCCAGAACTTCTCCAAATCGCAGAACATCTGCTTTGCCGGACGGGACAACACCCAGCAATTCGCGTGGACCAGTTCCTGGGGCGTCTCCACCCGCATGATCGGCGCCCTGATCATGATGCACTCCGACGACGACGGCCTGGTATGCCCGCCCCGCGTAGCTCCCCAGCAGGTAGTCATCATTCCCGTTACTCCCAAGGAAGACACGCGCCAGGCGGTTCTGGACCACTGCGAGGAACTGGCCCGCACCCTCCGCGCCAAAACCTTCCACGGCCAGCCCCTCCGCGTTCTGGTGGACAGGCGCGACCTGGGCGGCGGCGCCAAAAAATGGGAATGGGTCAAGAAAGGCGTGCCCGTTCGCTTGGAAATAGGCCCCCGCGACCTGGAAAAAGGCTCCGTCTGCTTCCAGCGGCGCGACCAGGCCCCCAACGAAAAAACCTTCCTTCCTGAAACGGAATTGGCGGACACCATCACGGATATTCTCCAGAACATTCAGGACACCCTGCTCAACAAGGCTGTTGCCTTCCGGGACGCTCACATCCGCCCCGCCTCCACACTCCGGGAACTGGAAGAAAACTTCTCCGGAGAAGGAGACGCCGACTGGCTGCAAGTGCCGTGGGACGGCTCTCCGGAAGAGGAGGAAGAACTCGCCAAACGCCTGCGCATCTCCATCCGCTGCATTCCTCTGGGAAAACTGGGCCACGGAGACCCCGCCCCGTGCATCCTCACGGGCCGCCTGACGGAACGCCGCGTCCTCTGGGCCAGAAGCTACTGACCCTCTCATAAAACCATCCGCTTTCACGGGACTGTTCCGCGGCAAGGTAAACGAGCCTTCCCGGAACAGTCCCGTTTTTCATGCGGCAGAGATTCTTCCAGTCCTCCGACACTTTGTTCAGAAAAACACTTCTATCGGATATCGGGCACCAGACTTCTCTATCTTTTAATCCCTCATAAAGCATAAAACCATAGACCTCTGGTTTATCTTCCTGAATGCCAATCTCTACCGTCCTTGGAATGATTGTATGGCGTGATAACAGCCAGGCGGAATCACCTATTCGTTCATGTCCACCTGAAAAACGGGGACGATCTGAACGCGACAGACACTTTGCTGACAAGGTTCTCCGTGAAATAGGAATAGTCTGGACAAGCAAACTCCCCTCCCTCTTCCTTCAAGATGCCTCTGATAAATATGGGGACTTCCATCCGCCACACGGCAAACGGTAATTTTCAGACAGCTTCCTGGGAAAAAGACGGACTTTTCTCTAAAAAAATCTTGCCAAATTCGAATCCCCATATATATTTTCTGCCACACGGACGCCGCAAGGCAGCCGGTCATCCAAAGCGGATGTAGCTCAGGGGTAGAGCGCAACCTTGCCAAGGTTGATGTCGTGGGTTCGAATCCCATCATCCGCTCCATTTTTTCTTTTCCAACTTGCTCCTTCCGGGCAGTTTTTTTGCGTGTTCATCTACTGATTTTGATGGTGAGCCAAAATAGGCAGAGCTGAATCTCTGGGTTCTGCTGTGATTGGTGACGCATTGCGTGATGCCAATAGATCACGCTATACCCATCATTCACTGAATCAGCAATGATCACTTATAAAACGTGTTGATTACTACTTCATCATTGATATAGTAAAGATGATCCTGGTTATTAGCGTTACTTCACCATGAATATATTATTGCCAATAAGCGCATGTGCTTTTCTGCTCTCCGCTCATCCTTCCATGTCGGCAGAAGAAAAAAGCATTTCTCATCCTAGCGACCAAGCCATTACGATCCCCGATTCTCTTGACGGGTATACGCTGACCATGACGAGTAAAGAGTTAAAATACCTTTATATCAGCTACTATCAGCTTGCTCTTGACAATGGTGCAATCGTCAGAAATGGAGGAATTGGAGACTACTACGAAAAAAATAAAGAAAACAAAATACAAGGAGCATATACTTCAAATTCTCCCTACGATGTTACGATCATATTTTCCAAAGACCAATGGACAAAGGGACAGACTTCAGGAAGTTATACTTGTGAAAAAATAGGGAATGACAAGTTGATCATCACATTGGCAGAGATAAAGAATGGGAAACCTTCACTGGTTACATATCTATTATTCCTTTATTTTAAGACATCTGATGCGGGCAATGCTTATTCTTTACTGGAAGAAAATATAGGTGGAAACATCTCATTCATGTTGAAAAAATCTTCAGAAAAACAATAAACGGAAAAGGACTGCCCGAGACTGGAACAGCCCTTCCGATTGCTAAATCGGGGGGAAGCCCCCGCAGAACGATTTCCCATGCTTCAAGAAGGGAAACATGGGAAATCGTGTTATTGGGTTACGGTGTTTTACCCCGAAGGAATCTCCTGCACCCTTTCCTTGACCAGGAGGAAGAACGACGCAATGCCGGAAAATAGTGGCAACACTATTTTATCAGATAATTACCTGATAAATGCTCTCACGTCCGATTCGTTTAATGAATCGCCCTCCATCCAGATACGTCTTACACACCTTGCCATCGTATAATCTCCATCCGGCGCTTCCCCACACGTGAAAAACCACCGGATTATATAACCTGTTCAGGCTACGTTTCCATCCCTGGAGGCCCCCAGCAGCAACAACCATGCCATCATACGGACCATTCTCTTGGTTTCTGCTTCTTTTTGGTTGCAACCAGACATCCTTTCGCCGACTTGGGTACAGACGCATTCGCGGACAAAGCTTTCGCCCATAAAACAGCGTTACCGCCAGCCTCTCACAACAATTACCATCCTTCATCATAAATCCTTCCATTTCTGATCAATTCCCCCTTCACAACAATATAGACAAATGATCCGGCTAAAAAAAGACGTGTTGCTTCTCTCCCGCAAGATAAATTCCACAGCAAGTTGGGCCTTGCAGGCCAGCAGGATTTCTCGGTTAAAGCAGGATTGAAATTACTGGACGTGAAAATAGGCCGTGTTAATGTACAATGTACCATGTGCTTTATCCTCCGGGAGTACCAGCATGCAAGGGAGAAAATTTGAGCCAGCTACCTCAGACCAACCACAATAAACTACTCCTTCTAAACATCTTGTTCTATTTCATAACATTCATTATATGTATCTCTCAAAATTGTTGGTATTGACATGCATCCTATGGATGAGCGGGGCCCAAGGTTCCTTCACCCGGGAGGCTGCAGAATCTGGACAGAAAAAATCACCCGATCTGCAGCAAAACGACCTTGGAACAGACATTTCTTCATTCAAATACGGCGTCTTGCTGGTCCATAATATCTTGCAAGATTGTAAACAACTAAAAGACGTTCTCGATTCCATTACAACGCCGGAAACCGGACAAAACAAGGAAGAGACAATTTCCTTTCTTTGGGAACGTGCTGTACTCAACAATGTTATTCTAGGGGACAGCATTCGGAGCAACCCCGCAAAGTACGAGGCAACGGAAGATGAAGCAAAAGAATTGTATGCCTCCCTGGTAACTGTTAACCAGCAGCTCAAGGATACATTAGACCTGTTGCGTGACCTGCAAAAAAGAAACCTGTTGGAAATTGAATTTGAACTTATGCTGGAAACAAAGCGCTCCATCCTTGAGGGCTGTCTGGACAAGCATCAATCCTATCTTTCCGATCAGGACTGCATCAATGCTTTTGAGAAAAATAAGGGATATCCCTATTTGCTCCAGGCTTTTTTTGCGATGTACCGTGAAAAAGACATGAATGCGGCGAGGCTACTCTTCCGGGAAGGTGCACAGAAAGGGAGCAAGGAGGCGCAACTCATGGAAGCGCTCTGTGCGCATCCCAGCCCCCGCAAAATCATGGATGGCATTCTGGAAATTCTTCCCCATTTAAGTGCAGCCGCCGCCAGGATCACAGATCGGAACACGGCGGAAGCGAATGAGGAGAGCCTGGTCTCATTATTTAATTCCCTTCGTTTTCAAATTTCCCTGCTCAACAGGAGTCCCCAGTCTGAAAAAAACTCCGAATATATGCTTCAGACCTGGGAGCCCGCTTATCAAAAAGCAATGCAGCAATTTCATCAGGAATGGGCCAGAATAAAATCCTCTCAATATTTTGGAAATAAAAATCTGGAAAAAGCCATCTCAGGCAAATCAATATCCCTGAATGTGTCCATCAATTTAAAAACCCTTCTTAAATTGCAACCGAAATCATAGAAACATAAAAAGAAGTGCAGTCTCGTTTCCATATCTTAAACAGTTTCTCATTGAATTTATTCCAGCCTTTGGCTGGCCTGCGCCCCAGTAGCTCTCGACAAGCTGCTCTTTGCCAAAACCTTCATGCAGGCTCGCCATACCCTCAACGGCAGCACTCTGTGCGTGACCATCACAACGCGGCAGGCGTTCAGCATGATGTCCTGGAAAAATCGTAAATCGTAAATAACGACTATGACCTCCAGCTCCTTCAGGTCAGCTTCATTGGCCTGTAGCCCGGCGTCTGCTTCCTGATCACCGATTCCCTGTCTTTAATCAACATCGGCACTCCAACACCAAGAAGTATGCATGCGTCTGTCCGATGCGGCGTTCCAAAGACCAAGTGTACAGCATGTGGGAAAACGCCAAATTTCACAAGTTCCGGCCGCATGATTAAATCGACATCCTGTTGGAGGAAGCGGGCTTCGACATGGACGCCGTAAACATCGTGAAAGAAACCGTGATTTCCATTCACTTCGAGGAAAAATTCTCTGTAGTTCAATTCGGCCATATTGATACGGTTCACATTCAAAGGAACGGCTCCGGGTGATCGCCTTTTTTGCGATACGTGTGTTGGAGAAGTGTTACAGATTAATGTAACGATCTGATGATAATTTATCACAAATCCATCATCTCCCTTTTCGAATCCTTGCAAAGCTTCTGCGTGGTAAGGATTCCTTCTTTTCCTCCTTTCCATAATTTCCGGGTAGAGAAAATCCTCTCATACTGAAACTCATAACATAAAAGAGACATGAAATTCTAATTCAAATCTCTTTCTATTTCTATAAAAATAAATACTATATAGATCGGTCCCTAATTTAATCTGAAATAGTAGGATTCATCTATTTTTTTGGCTGGTGTTTTATTATCAATATATTCGTAATGAAATGTAGTCGTTTGTATTGTTATTGCACCCTGAACACTAATACTGATGCTTCTTAATTTTTTCACAATATGAATTTTGGTCCAATCATCAACAATATTCAAATCTTCCACGCATAGACCACGAATAATATTTTCAAGAATATCAAAATTATTTTCCCTTATTTCTATTGTTTCTCTAAAAATGAGTACATTGGAAAAACAATTCATAAGATAATTAAATTGATCCGAATTGCTGTACCTCCCCTGACGAAATGCTAGTTTAACATTATCCTCTTGATTGCTGGGTAATTGCATATCATATACGTCAAAAACGCTTTTCTCAAGATTACTATCTGATTTTCTTTCGAATAAAACAATATTCTCTTGAGGAATAATGATGAAGAAGGTGTTTTTTCTATATTCAAACGGCCTCAAAAAAGCCATCTCCATATTTTCCTGATCCTTCCAATTTAAATATGATGATAAATCATCATAATTTTTTGGGAAATTAGATTCTTTTTGAGAAGAAGGTGAGCAAGATATTTGTACAATGATTACAATAAATGCGATGATGATCTTCCTCATGGTTCATATATAATATTGTTAAGGATAATTAATTTCTTAAATTATTAGAATTTAACCTTGTGGGGGTCTTGCTACATTTCCTGTGGGACTGGAACACGAAAAAGCGCAAAGAGGCTCCACCTCCAGGTGCTCCTGGCAAATGAACCTTGTGCTGAAAGGGAATGGAAGAAGCGCAGGAGATGCGTTTCCGGATGAGTGCTTAGTTCCTTTTTCCAAAATCTTGCACACGACAGTGGCTTCCACCAGCGGAGCAGTATCACTTTCCTCAAAGATGATGAAATCTTCCGCGTTGGCAGCAGGGATCGGTCAGAATCCGGGCCAAGGGGAGCACAGCGGGAACGAATCACAAACAGGCCGCCATGGCACCAAGGCATGCAATGGAGGTTCTGCCAGTTCCGTATCATCCAGCCACGGGACGTTCTGCCTGGAAAGAAAGGCTGCCAAGCATACTCAGCCGGAGAAAGTCCTTCTTTACCCCTAGGAGCTCTCCCGGCATCTGGAATAGCAGACAATAATAACACTGGAATTCAAAAAATAATAAATAATCATAACCAGAAAGAGCAATAGAATAGTTCAAAGCTCTTCAATTAATTTATTTAGAAAAAAGGATTAATCTTCAAGTATGAAAATTCCTTTTTTTAATCCTTTTCGGAATCCCCAGCTTATCCAATTTGGAAAGGAAAGAGATTGCCTATTATTATTTTCCAAATTATATTTATTAATATTAAAATACTTAATAAATTGATTACTGATATCCACATATCCACATAATACAATATACATAAGCTTTTTATTATTATAAAAATTATTTTCTGCCATTGTCTTTATTTCTTTCAAATACAAATCTGTTATAACAAGCCATTCTTTACTCAAGAAAGCAGAAAATATCTGCATTTCAAATTCATTCAATTCCGGAATATGTTTTTCCAAACTTTCCATCAGAATTTTCATTTTATCTTCCAAAACATCTAAATCTTCATCTTCTATATTCTTGTTTTTCAACAATTCCAACAAGGATAAATAGTCTCTTACAATCAAAATTTCCTGCATAAATTTCGCATGGATATATTCTGAAATCACTATTTCAGTTTTTCCAATAAAATTATTATAAGATATTGCCATATTATTAGGTTTTATTTTATTTAACAAATTATTGTCTTCCAAAAATATCATTGCATCAATAATATTCTTCTTGGATTGTTGATAAGATTTAGAATAAGAATCATTCAATTTCCATAAAATATTGAACTCATTAAAATCTATATACTTGTTATATCCTTTTTGTTCCAATTTTTCCAATGAAATATTGGCTTTATTTATATCTTTATTGGCGACTTTAGCAGAATCAAAACTATTCACTTTTGACAATATATGACTGCATTCAGTCATAATGTTAATCCAACTATGTAATATAGCTTGCTTCTGAATATCTCGCTCTAAATAAAAATCATTTTTAGAACATTGAGCCATAGTTAAATTCCCCAATGAGAACAAGACAAACAATAAATAACATAATTTTCTGAATGCAGTCATATTTAGTAAAAGTTTAAACAATATTATTCTATATAAGTATATTTACCTGTCCATATATTACATCTACAAGTCATTTTAAAAGAAGCAGTGCTACTAAAGTTCTTGATTTCTTCATTACAATTTCTTTCCATATATCTTGCAGCTGAATAACTTGGATGTATGGATGAGACTTCTCCCTTTTTACCTGTATCAAAGATATATATATCTTTCAATGTAGTGTCTGATTCAAACTCATTATCTTTAGTTTTTTTAATTTTAAAATCAGATCTAACACCACCGTAAGAATATAACAAATAAATATCTTTCAAGTATCTAAATTCTTGATTTTCTTTTTCTACTATTTCCCCTATTTCTTTAGGAGCATGTTTTTTCAAATCCTCGCACAAAGAGTTACCACTTTTCTTCAACATATCTTTGATGTATTCGTCGGGCACAGTAATCTCTCCAGGCGTATTCTTATCTAAAAATTTCTCCATAAAATAGGCAGCCAATTTGAGTTTGTTTGCTTTCCATGAACGTATTTGAGCTTCGAGCTGTTTTCTGGCTGATTGACAATCCCAACCTTCTTCCCAAATATCAAAACCGGATAATCCTAACCGATCAAAACTGATAAGTGAATTATTGAAAACAAAAACATATAAATTTTCATTTTCTTCTTCTTGAAGAGGGTCTCTACTAATCCATCTGCCATCCATAGGATTGAGATAGCGGTAATTGTAATAAACCAATCCCATTTCGTCATCAGCATACTCGCTTGAGAAGCGGAACGGATTCTGTTCGGCTGCATTGCCTTCCATTTTGGTTATCTTACCATAAGGGCCGTATTCGTACAAGGCCCTTCTTCCTGCCTGGATGCCAAACAATGCCATTGTGTTTTTCAACAAGTCATGCGTGTAGTACAGGTCTTCCTGGTAAGTTCCCGCTTCATCAAACAGGCTCATGGCAAGAATGCGTGTCGCTGAAGATTCCATCGGGTCCCACAGGTAGGTCTTGCGCAGGATAGGTGTTGCCTCCTCCGTTGTATCGGTGGCATCCAGCTCCGCAATTTGCAGGTAGTTGCGGTACAGGAAACGTTTGCGTGTAACAAGGGCTTCCTCTTCGTACACGGATTTCTCCACACGTCTTCCCCGGTAGTCGTAACGGCATTTCACACGTTTGTCACCTTGCGTGAAGCTCACCGCCTGATTCAAGGCATTGTAGGCAACGGTCCATTCTCCCGTGGCTGTCCTGATTTTCGTCTGGTTCCCGGCGGCGTCATGTTCCGGAACGAACGCAGCCAGCTCTCCTTCCCCAATGGAAATATACTGGTTGAGTTCATTGGTTTCATACGCAGTGGGAACAGCCGTGCCTTCCCGGGACATTTCCCGGTTCCCGATATTGTCATAGGCGTAGCTGTAGGTTCCTCCACGGCTCATGGCATCGGCAGTCAGCTCGCCACGGTCATTATACGTGTAGGCATGTGTCAAATCGGGACTGGGTGTGTTGAAATAATCCTTTTTCGTCACGGGACGTCCCAGGGAGTCATAGGTGTAATCAACCTTGGCCGGATAATTCTGACCTCCCGGACGCAGATAATCCACTTTAATGACCAAGTCTCGCTTTTCTTCCCATGTGTACCATCTCTTCAGCGTATTGGGATAGTTCAGCGTCTCCAGCAAACCGTTATTGGCATTGTAGCCATAGGTAAACGGAGTTGCGGCTTCATTGAGGGCAACGGTGGAAAGCCTTCCGGCATCATCATAACTCAGCGCCGTCTGCAGAACAGTGGCATTGCCGTATTCCAGGCTGTAACCGCCGTCCCTGCCTAGGTTGTCCTTCCGGTACGTCAGGATGCCCGGCACCAGTCCCGCCGTTGTTTCCGCCTCCAGTTCATTGTACTGGTTGTAGGAGAATTCCCGGGTTCCGGCATCGTCCGTCACGCGGGTCATCTGCGCCAGATGGTTGTAGGCATAGGCAATGCCAGGAGTTCCGTCACTGAACGTAACGGACGTGTTCACTCCCTTGGGCAAATCATATCCATAGGTAGTCCTCACTCCACGGGCATCCGTGGTGTTGGCAACCATGTTCAGGATATTGTAAGCCGTATCTTCATGAGTTCCATCCGGATAGGTTTTGCGCATCGGCAGGCCGCCAGCCTTATGGTAGGTCCAGGTGGTCGTGTCCCCGTCCGTCCTTTCCCTGGGATCGGTCGTTATAGTTTCACCACTTGTCCGGAACGTGCGCAGGCTGGTGAGATGGTCGGCATTGTCATAAGAGAAAACGGCTGGCTGAAGGGCCGTACCCCATTCTGCAATCTTTCTCCCCCTCATGTCATAGGCGTAACAGGAGGTATGCCCCAGAGCGTCCGTGATAATAGTAGGAGAGTCGATCGGTTCCCCATAAGCGTAAGTAGTGGCATTCCCCGCAGCATCCGTTACACTGACTGTCCGCCTGGCGATGTCCTGGACAGTCGTTGCCACATTGCCACGAGCATCCGTGGAGGCGAGAACAATGCCTGTTTCCGTGTAGCTGCGGGCAATACTTGTCGTTACTCCGGCATAATCAGTACGGGACACAGCCATGCCATCCACGATCAGGGAGCTTGCCGCAATTTCACAACCCGGTATTTTGTTCTTGCTGATTCGCTTGGCATCTCCGGCATACTCCGTCCAGGCAACAGTTTCCTGCCCTCTCGGGTCAATAGAAACCGTCCTGTTTTCCAATGTCGCGGACAGGGAGGAAATCAAGACCTTTTCCGTGAGGGAATAGGTTGTTCCCAGGCTGTTGTTCATAGTCGTGGTCGTGAGCCGGTAGATGCCGTCATCCCCCTGTTCAGCTGCATAGGAATAAGTCGTGATGCGGGAATTGGTGGCATCGGGATGATCGTCCAGCTTCCATGTTTCCTTCGTTACATTGCCAAAGGCGTCGTATTCCTTCAAGGTTGGAGCCATAGCGGTAGCAGGCGTTCCCGCATCCACCTCCGTCTTGACAAGATGCCCCCGTTCATCATACGTGAACCGGCTGTAATAGAAACTGCCCAGAGCATTGGCCGTGGCCGTGCGGATGATTTCCCCATAACCGTTGGTGATTTCCCGGAACGTTGCTACCGGGTCTCCTTCAGCCTGCGCTTCCAGCGTGACTTTCCGGATGCCATCCTCAAGGATGTCAATCCTGTGGGACAATTCCTTCTGACCCGTCCCTCCCTGGTAGAGAAGAGTACCGTCAGGGGCAGTTGTCCGAATCAGGGTTGCTCCACGGGGAAGCGTCGCCGTCGTCGTTAATCCGTCGTCGCTATAGGCGTAGGTCGTAACCCTTCCCAGTTCATCCGTCTCGGAACTGACGCGCCCCAGCACGTCATAAGCCGTCCGGCGCACAGTGCTCATGGCTCCAATGTCCTTTCTTTCCTCAACCACACGCCCCAGGGCATCCCTCGTATAGGAGATGATGGATTCAGGGGTAGTCTCCGTCGCGGAGCGGATCATTTCCACCAGCCGCCTTGCGCTGTCATAGCCGTAGCTGGTCAGGATGCCGTCTTCGTCACGCTGCCATAAAACGCGCCCGTCGCACATCAGTTCCCGTTCCGTTATCCGTCCGTTGCCGCGCGTCTTCCTGGTCCAGCGGTTCTGAAGGTCAAACTCGTAGTCGGCGCTGTCCAGCAGCGACCAGGTTCCATCCGTCAGCAGGATGTATTCCTCCGTCCTGACCGTGTTGCCTTCCGCCGAGATGAAGGACACCATTCGGCGGCTCTGCCCCGGTACGGGCGCTCCGTCGATTTGCGTTTCCTCCGTCACGGTATAGGCCGCCCCATACCGGATTGCACGTTCATAGGAATAAACCCTCTGTACGCCGTCAATACCCTGGCGCATCTTGAGGCGTCCCCTGGCATACGAATTGGGCGCGGAGGCCAGCCACGTCTCCGTCACTTCCAGCCGCGTTCCTTCAGCCCCAAGGGCAGTCGTCCTTTCTTCCACGCGCCTGACGTCGTTTTCTTCCGTATAGGTATAAAGCGTCTGGTTCAACTGCACGTCCGCCTTGTTCTTTTGCCGAAGTATGGTGGTCACTTCTGCGGGATCGTGATCGTTGAACTTCGCTTCGCAGTAGGTCGTCTTCACTCTCTTTTCCGCAAAGCCTTTATACGGTGTGGAAACGAGAGTCTGGCGGCCCAGACGATCCTGTTCGTACTTGACTTCGGAACCGTCCGGACGCGTTTCTTTCGTCAGAACCCCGTTGGCGGAATATTCATAAGAAGTCGTGCGGGCCATGCCGGAACCGTAGCCTTCCGTTCTGCTCATCAGCAGATTGCCTTGCGGGGTGGATTTGTAGCTCTCCATCAGGCTGGAAACCGCCATTCCTTCTTCCCCCATCCGCACTTCCGTCAGCAGGTTCCATTCCTTTTCGGAGGCCTCTGTGCGTGTCCTGACCGTATGAATAGCGGAGTCTCCCGTGCCCTTGCCCAGGCACCATACCTCTCCATTCTTCCACCAGGTTGTGACAAAATCATTCCTTCCGGGCGTTCTTTCCGTCACGCTCGCCTTGTCCCCTTCTTCATTTCGGGCAAAAACAAAGCGCTTGAACGGCTCTCCCGTCACGGCATAAAGCCCCGTCGTCTCATCCTTGGCCCCCACTTGGGAAGGAAGGTACAGGGCCAGCGTATAGCCCGCTTCCGTCACGTCCTGCACGCTGGCAAGGCCGTCTGAAATATTGCTCACCTGCCGCAGGGAACCATCTTCCGCATACACCACATCCATGAAAGCATGAAAATCCTCTTTCGTGAGCTGCTGGCCGCTGGATGCCGTAAAACGCACGGGATCTCCCGTTTCCACGGAATAGACCACCTTGCTGCCATTGGCTTCCGCCACTTCAATGTAAACCGGATTGGAAACGACCGGTGTAAAATCTTCTCCCAGCCTCCGGGCGCGGTTGGTCAGGCGCGTGTTGTAGCCGATGTTGCCCACACTGCCGTTGTCCTCTTCCCCCTGGGTGATGAAGTAATAGGCCAGCAGGGAACCTTTCTGAACAGCTACCATGCAGTTGTTGCTCAAGCCTTCCGTGGGTTTGAGCAATTTGCTGTGCAGCACATGGCGGAACAACAGGGCGGAGGGGGACCAGAGGCGTTCTGTAAAGTCCTCCTCCACGATTTCAATCTGGCCTCCGGGTACGCCGGGCAATCCCCGGAACAGGCCAAAGTTGCACTGCCAATACATGCTTTCCTGGGAGGCATCCGCCGCCACGTTCGTTCCTGCGGAGGAGCCGGACACCGTGGAGCGGGCCAGCCGGGAGGACATACGGGCGGAGGATGGAGAGGAACTGGGGCTGGTTCCCCCGCTGGGGGCGTCCGGGTCCTCACAAACTTCCTTGCCGTCACATCCCTTCTTGCACACCACCGGCTTGTTTTCTGCGGGCACGATGTCGTAGAGTTCCACCTGGACTCCGTTCAGATAGGAGTCGAAGCGCGAGACGTTGCCGGATTCCGGCTTGTAGTCGATGTTGGTGTGGGAAAGGAAGGCCTGGTGCCATCCCGCTTCCAGTTCCACGGTGACAGGATCGGATTCCCGATATTGTCCCGGATCGGCAATGCTGGCTGTCTGGCCTCCCAGCGTAAAATAACCATAATCGTCCGCGCCGATTTTGATTTCATAAGAGCCTGCGGTTTCAATTTTGATGTAGCCGTCCCAAAGGGTGGTTTTTTCGGGAGCTGGAGCTTCCACATTCAAATGGGGCTGGTCGCCTTTCAGTTGGCCTTCCCATTTGTCCAGGGGAAATTCCGCTTCAAGTAAAGTAATAGAGTTGTTCATGGTCTGATGATTGAGTTTTTAGTTTTAATGATTGGTACAGCCGTCCTGGAAAATGCCCGGAAGACTGGCGGCTGCCATGGGCCGTTCCGGGAGAAACAGAAAAGGCCTGTGGCCTTTTCTTCCGGTAATGGTTGATATATTTAGGAGACGTTATAAAAATATTTATAAACAAGAAATTACCGTTTCTTTTCAAAGATCGCTATTCCTCTTCCTATCCGCACCCATCCGAATACGTTATGTTGCCTGTCGAAGAGAAGCTACCATCGGTAAAAAGCTTATTCATCACTCTACACTTCCCTGCAGGGCGACTTTTAAGCATTACTTTCTCATGATCAAACCTCCGCTGGAGCTTCCTCTTAGGAAACCCGGATCAGGAACCAAGTAGGTCAATCCACTCCTTCCCCCAAATGGAAGATTCGCCATCGCTGGCAATTTTACATTACCCCCTTCCTATCCGATATGGTTAAAACCCCTTGTTGACCATAAATATAGCTTCGTTCCTAATCTGATAAAATTCCAAAAAATCATCCATATTAAAAACAATTATTTTCCTTCCTGAAATACTAAAACATCCCTCAGGAACAGTTGCAAAGTGAACGGAGGCATCTCTTTCCCACTAGAATCCAGACGCTTAATCCGTTCTTTAAAAACGACTTGTTTTCTCTTGCAAGCACTTTGCCGGGGTTTTATAGGTAATCATCATTTTCCTGAATCATGCGTCTTTTGGACTTCCCGAACAGGTTGTCCATTTTTAACGGATACCATTTTAATGCCGGAAATTAGGGAAGAAGTATCAACTCTTCTGGAAAAGAAAATGAAAGGAAAAGCCGGAAATCCGTCTCAACACAATTTCGGCATTTTTCTAAAGATACCAATAAAAAACCATATGAACCTCTACTTCGTCGCCAACAACCGCCATCATGTCTTTCATGCCGCCGTGGCCCTTTGGAGCATCGTCTCCTGTGACGATTCCTCCACCCGCTACAACGTATTTCTGAAAACGGAGCTGGAGGAAAAAACATGGCGCGACTTTTTCCTGCCAATCCCCCGCGTTTCCGTGTATGGAGTTCCCTTCAATGTTCCCTATGAACAATCGGTCCTTCTGAAAAAAATGAAGGACCTGGACGGGAACGATTCCAGAAAATACTTTTATCATAAATTCGATCTCTCGTGGACAGAGTCGGTCAGCCATCTCCTGACGGATGACAGGCTGCTCCTGCTGGATACGGACCTGTATGCCCGAAAGCCCCTGCAGGCGCTGTACGAAACTCCGCTTATCGATCACGAATGCATGGCCATGGTCATTGACACGGGAATCTGGAAATACCCGGAATGGGTGCTGAACCACAACCGTTCTCTTGGAATCGACCACCCGTGCTTCTACAACACCGGCGTAGCCCTCATCCATATAAGTTCATTCGTAAAACACCAAATCTGGGAAAAAAGCCTGGAAACCTATTCCTTCCCCACCATGCCGCCCCAGCACGACCAGGATATTCTCAACAGGCTGATTTTCAACAACGCGACCAGGGATATCAAAAGACCCTGCTGTAAAACCATGCCAAGCGTGTACAACATGAGCACAAAATGGTTCCCCTTCATGAATCTGGAAAAGGACGACATTGCCCTCGTCCACGCCTACGGGGACACGAAGCTCCCGCACTCCTCCTGCGATTGGGCCAACAAGGAATACGAACGCCTGACGGAAACCTACCGGAACATGGAAATTTCCTCTCCCAAATGATTCCGCACCATAGAAAGCCTCATGGAGTTTCCCTGCAAATCATGCAGGAACAATAAAAACAAGCAAATGCGGAATCTGCCGCCGGGACTTCATCCATGCAAGCCCCCGTACCCATGATCACGGCCCAAAGGCTCAAAGGAAACGATGCCGGTCCACGGAAGCCCATGTTTTCCATGGAACTCTCCTATCCTTTCCTGCGGCCAAAACAGGTAAGACGCGCGCCAACGCCCGTCAATACCGTTCGTTCGGGTACGGATTGCCGGGAAGAGCCCCGTTCCGGGGCTCTTCCGCATGATCCTTACATGTGGATGGCGATTCCCTCCGAGGCCAGCATGGATTCATGAATGGCTTCGGACAAGGTCGGATGGGCGAAAATCGTGGCGTGAATATCTTCATCCGTCAATTCCGCTTGAAGGCTCACGCCGAGCGTGGCAATCAATTCCGTAGCTTCCGGCCCCACAATGTGCGCCCCCAGCAATTCGCCGTTCTTGGCGCCGTACAAAGTCTTCACGAAGCCGTCCGGTTCTCCGGCGGCCACAGCCTTGCCAATGGCCTGGAAGGGGAACTTCCCCACCTTGTACTCCACGCCCGCTTCCTTGAGGGCGCGTTCCGTGCTGCCGACAGAGGCCACCTGCGGATAACAATACGTGCAGCTCGGGAAGAAGCCGACCTGTTTGGGCTGATAATCCGGATTGAACATGCCTTCCACCGCCTGCACGGCTTCATACGTGGCCGTATGGGCCAACAGAACACCGCCAATCACGTCGCCCGCCGCATAAACGCCGGGAATGGACGTGGCATAGCGGTCGTTGACCTTGATGAATCCCTTTTCCGTCAATTCCAGGCCGGAAGCGGCGGGAACGACCGGCTTCACGCCGATAGCCACCAGGCAAATATCCGCCGTAATTTCCTCTTCCTGCCCCTTGCTGTTTTTCACGAGGGCCTTCACCTTCCCGTCGCAGGTTTCCGTGACAGACTCCACGGAAGCGCCCGTCATGGTCTTGATGCCCTGTTTCTTGAAGGCGCGCTCCAGCGTCTGGCAGGAATCGTCGTCCTCATTGGGCAGGATGCGCGGCAGCGCTTCAATGAGCGTCACCTTCGTGCCGAACGAGTTGTAAATATAGGCAAACTCCGTGCCAATGGCCCCGGAACCAATGATGATCATGCTTTCGGGCCGCTTCTCCAGAACCATGGCTTCCCGGGAGCCGATGATGGTAGTGCCGTTCAGCGGAAGGCTGGGAACGGTGCGGGTCACGCATCCGGTACTGATGAGGATGTTCTTTCCTTCCAGCACTTGTGTCGTGCCGTCGGCAGCTTTCACTTCCACCTTGCCGGGGGCCGTGATGGAGGCTTCCCCGGTAACGGATTCCACCTTGTTTTTCTTGAAAAGGAACCCCACGCCGCCGGCCAGGCGGTCGCTGACCTTGCGGGAACGGCCGATGACCTCGCTCCAGTCCACGCTCACGCCTTCCACCGTCATGCCGAATTCCTTGGCCCGGCTCGTCACGGTCAGGTAGGCTTCCGCATTCTTCAAGAGCGCCTTGGTGGGAATGCAGCCCCAGTTCAGGCAGGTTCCCCCCACCCGGTCGCGCTCCACGCACGCCACGGTTTTTCCCATTTGGGCGGCGCGAATGGCGCCCACATATCCGGCGGGGCCGCCACCAATGACGATCAAATCATATTGCATGAACGTACTATAAAGGCATCTCCCCCGCCGGGTAAAGAATGAATGTGATCATCCGGCTTCCCGGGGGATTCAATGACAAAAGATGAAAGGCCACAGAGACAATCCGCCCATGGACATGGAACGGCTTTTCCCTATTTATCTTTGGCTGCCAATCTCTTATTTGCCCACTTTATACTTTCCCTTTTACCCACTCCACCAAGTCCTGCATTTCCGCGGCGGTATCCGCATACAGGCCGTCCGTGTAGCTGCCATCGTCATACAGGACACGGCCGTTCACCATCGTGAACACGCAATCCTTGCCGGAGGCGGCATAAACAGCGTGGGAAACTTCATTGAAGATCGGGCACAAATTGGGTTCGTCCAAATCCAGGGCAATCATGTCGGCGGGGGCTCCGGGGGCCAGCGTTCCCAGGCCCGGCGTACGGAAAATGCGTGCGCCTTCCACGGTTGCCATGCCCAGGGCTTTCATGGCGGGAACGGCTGTGGCGTCCCCGGTGCATCCCTTGGCAAGGATGGCCGCCAGCTTCATGGTTTCAAACATGTCCAGGCTGTTGTTGCTGCATGCGCCGTCCGTCCCCAGGGAAACGGGAATGCCTGCCTTCAGCATATCCTGCACCCTGGCGAATCCGGACGCCAGCTTCAGGTTGCTCACGGGATTGTGCACGATGGCCGCACCGGAGGCCGCCACCGTTTCCAATTCCTCATCCGTCACATCCACCATGTGGGCCAGCACGGCGCGTTCGTTCAGCAGGCCCATGTCACGGGCATAGGCCACAGGCCTCCTGTCCTGGTGCAGGGAGCGGCACTGTCCCACTTCCCCCGCAGACTCGGAAAGATGAATGTGGAGCATCAGGTCCAGTTCCTCCGCCAGTTGCATGGAACGCCTGAGAACGTCGTCGCTCGTGGTATACACGCTGTGGGGCATCACCGCCAACTGCACCCTGCCGCATCCTCCAAAGCGGGCGGCCTGCTCACGGTACAGGGCTTCCGCACCGTTCCAGCCGTCATAGGCCGGGGACGGGAATGCAAAAAGGGCCTCGCCTCCCGCACAGCGCATACCCATGCGTTCAGCTTCCTGCAGAACATTGATTTCCAGCAGATAGGAATCCACAAAGGCGGTCGTGCCCGTACGCATCATTTCATACATGCCCAGCCGCGCTCCCAGGGAGACTATCCTGTCCGTCAGATGCGCCTCCACCGGAAAAATGTGCTTGGTCAGCCATTCCATGAGAGGCAGGTCGTCCGCAAAACCGCGCAGGAAAGTCATCGGAACATGCGTATGCGCGTTGACCAGCCCGGGCATCAACAGGGCATTTCCCAAATCGCGCCGGACGGCAGGCATCCAGGCCGCCTCCAGCTTTTCCGCAGGTCCCGTTTCCAGAATCTTCCCGTCCCGGACGGCCACTCCGGCCTTGCCGTCCACGCCGGGCTGTTCCGTCCCCGTAATCAGACGGGAGGCGGTCACCAGCAGATCGCACGTTTGTTTCTCCATGCCGCGGAATGTAGCGTAAAAGGCCGGTTTTAGCAATTTCATCCCCCCGTCCGGCATGATTTCATGTAATTATGACATTTCTGTTTGACTTCAAACGTAAAAATTGACAAGAATGCGGGACAGTTAAATTCACCATTTATCCCACATGAACAAAACTATACTGTTAGGTTTGGCCCTTGCGGCCTCCGTATCCGCCGCAAACGCGTATCATGTTGAAAAATATGACGGCCAGTTCGGCATGTCCCTGGAAGGGGCCTACGGCATTGCCACCAAGGACGCCATGCCCAATGTGGCCGGCGGCAATCTGAGCATTTTCAACTACATTGAAACAGGCAGCATTGTTCACCAGATTTCCCTGAACGGCGGCATTCTGGCCGGCTCCCACCATCCCAGCGTTCACGACCTGGGCATCAGCGGCCCCTACACCGCCAGCCTCCGTTCCACATACATTCCGATGATGGCCGGCTATACCCTGAACCTGCCCATCGGCGACTACACCATGTTCTACCTGGGCGGCAAGGCGGGCGCCACTTACGGTGACGTGAAAGCCACTATCCACAGTCTGGAAGACGGCAGCCGGTCCCGCACCATTTCCACCACCAAATTTTCCTGGGCGGCCCAGGCCGGCTTCAAGTTCAGCGTGTCCCGGAGCACGGACTTCGTGATCGGCTACGAATACTACCAGATCCAGGGCTACAACGATCCCGGCTACCATATCATCAAGCTGGGCTTCTCGTGGGATTTCTAAGTACATTGCGTTCAGCGCTATCGCCGGCGGCTCCGCATCATGCGGAGCCGTCTTTTTTTGCGCTTGAAACGGGACAACTCCCTTCGGATAGCCGGAAAACAAGGCGAGCGCCGCAAAGCCGGCTTTCTCAAAAGGCGGCACCTTCTGGAAGCGTATGACTATTCAACTGCCGGGAAGCCCGAGACGTTTCATGCTTCTTTGAAGGAGTAAAAATCTATTCAGATATAAAAATACCTCCTCTGCCTGAGGAGGTATTCCGTCCACGGAAACAAGAAAAAAACGGACGGCATCCGCCAGACAAACGGCCCCCGTGGAATGAAAAAACCAACCTTCCATGTCCGGAGGCCGGAGATACAGCCCAAAAAAGGCCCCGGTCGGGGCCTTTCAGGGATAAAATCGCCCGGGAACCAGGACTCTCCGCCCCGGTTCCCGGCCAGGAAAACAGTCCTCACTTGGCAGGCTTGAACGGCTTGGGAGAAGCGTACACCTCATAATCCTTGATGCGCCCGTTTTCCCGGTCCTGGCGCGGCAGGTAGCGGAAGCCGGAGAGCTTCTGCACCTTCCCCAGGTCCAGCACGATCATATGCGGATGCGGAGGATTGTCCCCCTGCCATTTGGTATGCCAGTATGTCGTGGGCTGGTTGTCCATGACCAGGCCCGCCTGGGCGGCTTCTCCCGCCGTTTCATGGGAGTCCGCATAAACGACGGACCACTGTTCCCGCGGCAGAAGGTTGCCGGAGGCATCTAAAAAGTTCAGCTCCGCAATGGCCGCATGAGGGCCGTTGTCATAGGCGTTCCTGCTGACGATGGCAATGTACCGGGCCTGTACGGGAGCCTTGAATTTGATCTCCTGCTGTTCCGCTCCCTTGGCAAAGGTGCCTTTGTGCACCATCTGGCCGGGTTCGGGAGCCACAGGCTTGCCTACTCGGAACACATCCGCCATGGCCGGATCCTTGTTCACTTCGTAAATGGCTTCCTTCACACCCTTCACGGTGCCGGAACCACCTTCCAGATCCAGCACCACGATTTCATTCTTGCCCGGTTTCAGATACTCTCCCGGACAGTACAGGGCCTGCTGGGAACCGATGAACCAGAAACGGCCCAAATTGGCCCCGTTGACCCACACCACGCCCTTTTTCCAGCCGTCGCGCATGTCCAGATAAGTATCCTTGGGCTCGGAAACATTGAAATACCCCCGGTGGAATACGGGCTGGTCCCCTCCCGGATTTTTTCCGGAGAAGGACAGCGTTCCCACCCCCTTGCACGGGAAGCTGTAAATGGCAAAATACTCCAGCTTGTTCCCGTTCAGCGTAATGGGGCCGCGGATGCCCTTGCGCTCATCCAGTATCTGGCGGCCGAAGTTGATGCGGCCCATGTTTTCTACCAGAATATCCACCGTATGCGTTCCGGAGGGAATGTTCACGTCACAGGAATCCTGCTTGTAGCGGCGGTCCGCCGTCCCCTGCCTTTTCCCGTCCACGTAAACGATGGCGCGGTCCTGCATGTTCTCCATCTTCAAGACTCCCTGCACGGGCCCCTTCACCTTCGTCCGGTACAGGATGAAGCCCAGGCTTTGGCCCAGCGCCTCCATGTGGACGGGTTCCTTCCGGATTTCCGGGCGCGGCATCCGGGCGAACATGCCCGCCTTTTCCGTGAAAGTAATGGGCGGCAGCTCCATCATGTCCGGCTGGGGAGGCGGCTCCGGTAGCTTGACGGTATCTCCGTAATAATCCTGAATGGTCTTCCGGAAAGTATGGAAGCGCTGGGTCAGCGTACCGTTTTCAGAAATAGGGGCGCCGTAATCGTAATTGGTTACATCCGGAGTGTAGGCCCCTTCCCAGTTGGCTCCGTTCATGAATCCGAAGGAAGTTCCGCCGTGCGCCATGAACAGGTTGGGGGAGACATTGTTCTCCAGCATCCATTTCAAATCCCGGTTAAACCCTTCCGTGCTGCCGCCATTCTTGGGCTTGCCCCAGTGGTCGAACCAGCCCACCCAGAACTCGCCGTTGAGGCGGGGAGTCTTGCCCTTGTGCTTTTCCAGATTCGCAAAAGCCCCCTTGGCACCGCCTCCGAAGTTCATCGCGGGAACGATTCCCGGCAGCGTGCCATTATTAATCATCCAGTCATTGGAGCCGTCGGAAGTGAAAGGCACCACGCCAGGCAATTCCTTCTGAATCACTTCCAGGTGCTTTTTCACATAATCCTTGTCAGACCCGTAGGAACCATATTCGTTCTCCACCTGCGCCATGATGATGGGGCCGCCCTTGGTGATCTGCAGCGGCTCCAGCATGGAGCAGACTTTCTGGAGATAGGCCATGGCCGGCTCCAGGAAGCGGGGATCCTGGGAGCGCACCTTCAGGTCTTCATCCTTGAGAAGCCAGCCGGGGAAGCCGCCGAACTCCCATTCCGCACACACATAGGGGCCGGGACGCACGATAACCCACAGCCCCGCCTTCTGGGCCTCCTTGACAAACTCTACAAAATCCCGGTTCCCGGAAAAATCCCATTTACCCGGTTCCGGTTCATGCACGTTCCAGAACAGATAGGTGCAGACGGTATTCATGCCCATGGACTTCATGCGCTGGAACCTGTCCTGCCAGTGGGAACGCGGCACGCGCGGATAGTGCATCTCTCCGGAAATGATCTTCACGGGCTTGCCGTCCATCAGGAAATTTTCCTGATTGGTGGTGAAGACGTGCTTGGCGCCGTCATTGGACTCCGGCATGGGCATGGGAGCGGCCACACACAAATGGGCAGCCAGCAGCAAAACGGAAAAAAGGGATAATTTCATGATAAAATAAAACGAATGGTGATCGGAATTACTTTCGCAAAAATGCGTCTGCATTCAATATTAAAAAGGATAGACCAGAAAGAGACCACTTCCGTCCCGAACGGATTTAGTCATGAATTTTCAATACTGAATATTACAATATTTAATCAACGATTATTTGCGCTGCAATCCCTCTTTTCCTACCTGCAGGGCCGGAAATGGCAGCCGGAAATTTCTCTGTGGGTGCCCTCGCCATTTGAGGCAGGCAGTGTTTTCAACCCAAGAAAGGAACCCGCTGCTCCGACACGCCAAAGCCTCGATACTGCTTCGCCGTCTCTCTCTCCCTGCATCCCGGTTTCTTCCCGACTGGCCTTTTATATTCAGGCCACCTGGGCAGAGGCTACTCTCCGGAAGAAGGTCGCAACGGATCATCACGGTCCTTCAAACGTATCACCTCATGCCTTTCCTCAAACGGAATGCCACGGCGGCGGGCATCCTGCGTCTCCTTCTTCACTTTGTCGTCCACCCAGTACAGATGGGATTCCAGCGGATTGTAGAGCCGGGGGGAACAAAAACGGGTGGGAGACTCCGGCCAGCGTATCCAGCGCCAGCAGGCAATGTGGGTATAAGGCTCCCTCCAGCCCGGAATCCATACGCAGAGGTCATGAATCCGCTTTTGGGCACGGTGGAGCGCCTCCTTCAAAGCCGGGTAATCGGGAGCTTCCCGTTCCGCATCCAGCGCGGCATCCAGTTCGGCATCCGCCACGGCGAAAATATTGTTCGTGTTTCCTACGGAATTTCCCCGCCCGTCATACGCCAGTTCCGAGGCGAACGTCTCATACAGGCGGGGGAACGGCGTGTCCAGAGGCCACGCCCACAAAGCGGCTTGGTACCTCTTTTCAAAAACCTTGCGGGAGCACACGCTGTACGTGAGGGGGTCCAGCTTGAGGTCCACACCGCACTTCAGGGCCTCCTGCCTGATGATGGAGCAGACGTTGGTCATCATGTGGGAGGAATCCGCAAAAGTCAGCTCCAGACACAGGCGTTCCCCACGTTCGTTTTTCAGAATTCCGTCTTCCCCCATCTCCCGGAAGCCCGCGCGGGCAAAATATTCCATGGCTTTTTTCTTGCTGTATTCCGGGGCTTTCAGCGGCAGTGTCAGGTCGCCGTATCCCTCCATGTAGGAGCCGAGACGCCTCATGTTCCCGCGGAACAGGGAGTCAATCACCATCCCCATGTTCACGGCATGGGCCAGCCCTTTGCGGATGTCGGTATTCCTCAGCATCCTGTCGGAACAATTCAGGTACAAGCCATACGGAGGGCAGGCATAGCCCGCTTCCAGGCTGTATTTGTCCATGTAGCCCCGGTGCACTTCCGGCAGTTCCAGCTTGCCCTCCCATATTTCCGGCTTGCGGATGTTCATCATGTCCAGGTCCCCGCGCCGGAACATCTCAATCGCCTTGTTCTCCAGGTTTACAAAAACATGCTCCACCTGGTCCGCATTGCAGGAATAGCGGTAATACTTCCTGTCTTTCGCCCACCAACTCTTTACGCGGGCAAGAGTGATGCGCTCCCCCTGCCGGATTTTTCCGGGCACAACCATGTACCCGCCCGTGTTCGGCGCGGCCTTCCACTGGTAGCGTTCCAGAAACAGCGCATTGAAATCATGGTAAAAACCGGGATGCGCCGGATGAAAATCCACACAGGCCATGTAAGGCAGCAGAGGCCGCGGAGACGGTACGGTGAGCGCAATCACGGAATCTCCGTACACGGTGATCCGGTCGAACGTGGAGCGGAACAGGGCTGTCCAGAAAGGGTCCCTGGCGGCGTCCGACGTGCGCAGGCAGATATTCAGCAGAAAATCCTCCGCACGCACGGGCCGTCCGTCCGAATAGGCCGCTTCGGGGTCCAGATGGTAAAAGACCGTGCGGCCATCCGCGGAGACGGCCCAGCGGTCCGCCAGCCCCGGGATGGGCCGAAAAGTTTCCGGATGCAGTCCCACCAGGGGAATCCACACATTGTCAATGGCGGAATAGTTGAAGAAATTCTCGCTGCCGGGACCGAAAGCCCGCAAGGTGCCGGGGAACGGCGTATTGATCCACAGCCGGACCTGGCCGCCCTTCACGGCACGGGGGTCCCCGATCTCCGGTTCCTCCATGCCCGTATGCCATTCCAGGCCGGAGGGCATCTCTTCCAGCGGAAGCACGCGGATATGGTCCCCCTGTTCCAGACGCTTTTTGATGTGTTCCACGGAACGTTCACGTTCCGCCAGGCGGCGCCCGTCGCCTTCCCCGCGGGAAACGGCCAGCAGTTCTTTTTGCTGCTCCCCTCCCGCCAGTTCCCGGAGCAGCTCCCTTTCCACGGACCTGTTCCAGCGTTCCACAAAACCGTCAAATACGGCCGGCATTCCCCGGTCGTCGGTATTTCCGGCCCCCTCGTTCCAGACCGCGGATTCCCGGTGGGAGAAGTAAAACACCCCCCCTATGAACACGGCCAGGAGCAATGCCCCCAGAATGGACAGCCAGCGAAACACGATCAACGATTACCCGCCCTCTTTTAACCTATATCCGGTCCTAATGAAAAAGAAAATCCCCATCCTCCGCCCGGGACAGTTTCCTTCGCCTGAAACAGTCCGCAAAACGGAAGATGGGGGTGCAATCAACAATTAACGCTGGAGAGAGTTTAGAATTCGACCGTCACACCGCCGAAGACGCCCAGTCCGCGGGCCTGGCGGGGACCAAAGTTGTAGTCGTTCGTGATGATGAAATTCTGATCGAACAGGTTTTCTACGCGCACATGCAGGGCTACGTTGTCCGTAACCTGGTACCTGGCGAACACGCGCGCCGTGAAGAAATTGTCCAGGCGGGCGTAGTTGTAGTCCGTGCGGCCCATTGCGGACGTCACGCCAAAGCCTACCGTCAGTTTCTCAAGCGGGGAAGTATGGATTTCCGCGTTGATGGTGTGGCGGGCGGTGTTGGCCATCTGGCGGGTTTCGTAACTGCCGATGGAGTCGCGCTTGGGCATCGTGAATGTATAGTTGGCATAGTAGCCGCTGTTCCACGCGTCCTTGAACTGTCCCTTGAAGGCGACTTCCACACCGTAGGAGGTGGCATGGGAATAATTCGCGTACGTGGTGTAGGAATCCGGCCAGGTGCCTACGGACCTGGTGCCGATTTCATCATTGATGCGGGTCCAGAACCCCGTCACGGAAGCGTAATGATTGTCCGCCAGGCGCTGTTCCACGCCCAAGTCGCCGCCCAGGGACTTGGAAATGTCCAGATCGGGATTGCCTACGTAGCCGTAATTGGCGGCATACTGCTCAAAATACGTGGGAGCCCGGAAGCCGGAACCCACGGAACCGAAAATGCGGGTGGGGGAATCCTTGCCCGTCACCTTCCAGGAATTGGAATAGCGCCAGGTGAAATGGTTGTTCCACACGGAATCATGCTCCAGGCGCAATGCCACGCTGGCGTCAAAATTGTCCGTGGGGGCCCACATCTGTTCCGCGAAAAACGCCAGCGTGCTTTGCCATTCGTCCTTGGACACGTAATTGTTTTCACTCGTGTAGGCGGAGCGGTCCCAGGCCATCCCGGCAATCGTCTTCCACTTCCTGTTCCAGGAAAGGGCATTGCGCCACTCCGTCTGAAAACGGCGGTTCCGCATCACGTTGGGCTGGAAGTCGTATTCCGGCGTGTGGGTGGAATAATTCATGTTGTAATGTCCCACCATGAAGCTGGTGGACCACAACTTGCTGAGTTCCGCATCCACGCGACCGGTGATCAGGTTGCTGCGGTTTTTGTCTTCCGTATTGTACAGGTGGGAGTCCGGCACGGCGGGCCACTGATTGTAATCCACATACGGAGTGGGATATTCAAAATAGGAATCCAGGCGGCGGTAGGTAAAGCTGAGCTTCACCTTGTCGTTGACGTCATAACCCAGGCGCAAGGCTTCCTGCCACTGGCGGAAGTCGTTCATGCCCGTCCTGTTGTCATAAATGGAATCGTAAATCGTGGGATCGTTTTCCGTGGTCTCAAAACCCACGCCCACAAAATAGGACAACTTCTTGATCTTGCCGGAAGACGTCACATAGCTGTTGAAGGAGCCGAAGGAACCGGCCTCCGCAAAAATCCTCGTAACCGGGTCGCCTTCCCCTTCCGGCGTGTCCATGGCAACCACGCCGCCGATGGCGCCGGAGCCGAACACGGCGCCCTGCGCGCCCTTCACCACTTCCACATTGCCCACCGTAAAGAGATTGGTGATGCCCAGCAGCTTGTTGCCGGACATGTTGACATCGCTGATGCGCATGCCGTCAACCATCGTCAGGGTGTAGGTTTCCTTGTTCATCCCGCGGATGACGGTATTGCTCACGGAACCGCGTTGCCAGGTGCCGCCGCCGTCCAGCGTGAACACGCCGGGCGTCTGGGAAAGGGCTCCCGTCAGGGTTTCAATTCCCTCTTTCTGGAACTCTTCCGGATTGATCACGGAAACGGAAACCCCGGACTGGTTGTACGGCACGCCCACAAAATGGGACGCCATGGTCAATTCAGGCATAACCTGCATGGTTTCCGTCCTGGTGACGGGCTTGGCGTCTTCCTTGTTGACGGATTCTGCAAGAGAGGACTGGCCCGCAAACGCGGCAAGGCCAACGGCAATAGCGCCCATCTGAAGGGCTTTCTTGGTATAAAGCATGGTTGTAACGCCTTACGTCCGGTAACTCGCCGGACAGTTTGGACAACCCCCTGAGGCTGGTTTTCTGGCTTGCAGGATATCCTGCTTACAGTGGCGGTACCGCTCCGGATTTGCACCGGTATTCCCCATCTATTTCCTGCCCGGCTACGGGCGTCCCTGAGGTCTGTAGCCCTTCCCATAAGGGCTCATGGGATGGATGAAATACCAAAGCCCCCACCATGACAAGACAAAAAAAATTTTCTTTGAACATTTTGTCACTTGATTGTTTTCCCCGGTATGCTCCCTCTTCCGCCCTGCTCGCCTCCTCCTTGGAACATTTCTCCGGGGCAATCCGGGAGGACAAATTAATGATTGATTATAAATATTCTATGAATATTAAATTCTCCAAGGCATCAAAAATGCAGAGAAAGAATTCCAGCGGCTAAAAAAATTGCCGGCTGGCAGATGCCAAAACATCCCCCTCCGCACCGTCACATCTGCCGTCATTTTTCCTCTCCATCTCTGCCCGGAATGGAAATCTCCAGCCCGCTGCTCAATTCCTTCCGGAGCACGGCGGAGCATTTCTCTCTTGTTCCGCGCATGGCCAAACGGACAATTTCCCATTCCCTTTTTACCCGGCAAACCCGGAAAGCCTCCGGAACCGCACCGCCATTTTTGTCTTGTCATTGCCTTCCCCGCCGGAACATGATGCGCCCATGATCCGCCCTCCGTCCCCTTTTCAACATCCCGGGCGGATCTTTGTCTTCAACGGGGCTTCCAGTTCCGGCAAAACCAGCCTGTGCAAGGCACTGATATCCCTGCTTCCTGCCGGCTCCGTCCTCCTTTCCGTGGATGATTTCCTGGATGCCAACGGAATGGGCTGCATGCATCTGATCCACGCCGTCCGCAAGGCAGGACCGGAACTCGTCCGGTCTTTTCATGAAACCGTCTT
>ENA-ORLF01000136-ORLF01000136.1-human-gut-metagenome-genome-assembly--contig:-NODE-136-length-35450-cov-7.094_pt1 | contig 35450 bp, 25 predicted proteins | sample MGYA00243066_ERZ508822 | MGnify/ENA primary metagenome ERZ508822 (study PRJEB26277, sample SAMN04329791) | human gut metagenome | biome: human-associated habitat | host: Homo sapiens | place: USA... | reverse complement strand
TGGGGTCGAAATCCTCGACATCACAGGCGATCTTCGTGGCATAATCGGAAACGTCAATGGAATTCATGGTGTCAATCCCACTACGTCCGGCCTTCATGGCTTCCCAGGTGCTTGCAAGATCATTGCCCAGGGGGCTGATCACTCCGATGCCGGTGATAACAATTCTGCGGTCGGTCATAATAAGTGTGAGTGGTTGCAAATAATGCTCGAACCAAAGTAAACGACATTCCGGTAAAGGTCAAGCTAATCCCCCTGCGGTCCTGAAGGCCGGAAGCATGGTCTGAAAGAGGTTCTTTCAAGAAGCCTTTTCCGGTCCCGTGCGTGCGGGCTCCTTGTTCTCCCGGAGCATGGAAGCGCCCGTTTTCCGGAGGGCATCCAGGATGAAGTCCACGACGGGGACCGTATTTTTCAGGTTGCGGGAGTGAGGGTCCGCCCCGGGTTCTGGGGCTGTCTTGGTCCAGACATCTTCCGCGATGCGGGGCAGTTCGGCGATGGGGACGCCGGCGGGAATACCGGGACGCTTATGGCCCGTTTCCGACAGCCAGGCCAGTTTGAAGAGGTTGTGCCGTTCCAGGATTTTGTTGAAGGCATCTCCTTCCGCGAAACGGACGTTCGGGGAAAGATTCAGGAAAGAAGCTATTGCGGGCCAGACGGACCGGGCAATCATCAAATGGCCTTCCGGGCCGGGATGGACGCCGTCCGGGGCATACATGAATCGGGGGTTCTTTTCTTTGGCCGCCCTGATTTGGCGGGAAAGTCCGGGACGCATGTCCGCTACCAGCCAGCCTTTCTTTTTCTGCCCGTTCAGCCATTCGGCATAAATGTCCAGAACCGCGTTGTAGCGGGCGGAATCTTTTTCCGGCGTGTCCGCCATGTAAAGGGGTGGCGTCACGGCGATGAACCGGGCTCCGGCGGACTCCGTCTTCGCTTTCAGCCGTTCCATGCCTTGCTGGTAGGCTTGAAAGTTGGCCTCGGAAAAAGGCTGCATCATGCCGTCGTTCATGCCGTAGCAGGCGATGACCAGGGTAGGTTTGTACCGGGAAAGGATGGCGTCCAGCCGGTCGTGGATGCAGGGGCGGGGAAAGGCTCCTGCCGCATGGCCCGGCTCGGAAAGTCCGGAGGCCGTTTCACTGGGGAGGGAAAAGTTGACGATTTCCGCGTTTCTATAGGCGGAATTCCGCCGCAGGCCGGATTCCAGGAGAGCCGGCCAGTAGCCGGCGTAAGGGATGCTGTCCCCCAGAATGGCGATTCTGGGAACTGCCGCCGGCAATGGGGCAGGGAAGAGCGCCAGCAGGACCGGAATGATGCGTATGATGGACATTCCCATGATACGTCATTACGCGGGAGGGAGAATAGATGTTTCAGCGAAACGCCTGCCCGGAAACCGGAATGCGGCAGGAGTACCCTGACGGCACTCCCGGCGTGCGTCCCGGCCGCTCCTTTTCCCGTTCTCAGGACATGTGCCCGGCGATGACCGGTTGCGGCGCGGGCTGGAAATCCAGGGAAAGGGAATTGACGCAATAGCGCATGTTTTTCGGAGTCATCCGTTCGCCGCTGAAGAGGTGCCCCAGGTGGCCGCCGCAGTGGGCGCAGGTGATTTCCGTGCGCTGTCCGGAGTTCTGGCGGATGCTCCGGACGGCGTCCGGCAGGGAGTCGTCAAAGCAGGGCCATCCGCAGCCGGCATCGAATTTGTCTTCTGACCGGAACAGGGGTTCCCCGCATTTGCGGCAGACATAGGTGCCCTGCTCGAAAAAGCTGACGAATCTCCCGGAAAAGGGAGGTTCCGTTCCCTGATGCTCAATGATGCGCTTTTCCGTTTCAGTCAGCGGATGCCGCCTGCGGGAGGGGCCGGGGTCAGGCACGCTCTGGGAGGCGGGAACTCCCCCTTCCACGGCCATGACGCCCGCCACGCCTTCCGCGATCGTCGCCATCCATGATATCCAGTGTTTCCGTTCTTCCGTATTCATACGGGGGTAAGACCGGAGCAGATGCGGTTTCGCTCATTCATGGCACGATATCTTGTGTATAAGGTTCTTTTTTAGGGAAGAAACCAGAAAATATGGGAGTCTGTGGAGGTATTAGTATTCCAAATCCAGCCAAAGCTGTTCCCAGACGCCCGGAGGATGTTCTTCCAAAGGGTTGGAGACGGACAGGCCCAGAAGGCGGAAGGTGCTGTCTCCGGAATCCAGTTCTTCCATCATCGTGCGCGCCAGGGGCAGGATGTCTTCCATGTCCGTCAGGCAGTCCGGAACGGTGATGCTCCGGGATTTCTGGACGAAGTCCGGGAATTTGATTTTCAGGGTCAGGGTATTGCCCCGGAATCCGGAGCGCGCCAGGCGCCCCGCCAGTTCTTCCGCCAGAATGGGGAGGCTGTTTTCCAGGGCCTGGGTCTTGGTGACGTCTTCACGGTAGGTTTGCTCGCAGCCCACGGATTTGCGGATGCGGGATGATTCCACGGGGCGCTCGTCAATGCCGCGGGCGAAGTTGTAGAACAGGATGCCGATTTTTCCAAAGTGGCGGACCAGGAATTCCTGGTCCCGTTCCCTGAGCTGGGCTCCGTTGGTGATGGACAGGGAGTGCATGCGTGCGGCGGTGGCTTGCCCCACGCCCCAGAAGGATTCGATGGGCAGGCGGGCGATGAATTCCGCGGCGCGGGAGGGGTGAATAGTGAACAGGCCGTCCGGCTTGCGGTAGTCGGAAGCGATTTTGGCGAGGAATTTATTGTAGGATACCCCCGCGGAGGCCGTCAGGCGCAGTTCCTGCCGAATTTCATTTTTGATGCGCCGGGCGATTTCCACGGCCAGCGGGATTCCCGGCTTGTTTTCCGTGACATCCAGAAAGGCTTCGTCCAGGGAAAGAGGCTCCACCAGGTCCGTGTAGCGGTGGAAAATCTCGTGGATTTGGGCGGAAACGGCTTTATACACGTCCATGCGGTTGCGGGTGAAGATAAGCTTGGGGCAAAGTTTGATCGCCTTCATGGAAGGCATGGCGGACCGGACCCCGAAGCGGCGCGCTTCATAACTGGCCGCCGCCACCACTCCGCGCATTTCCGCACGCCCTACGGCAATGGGCTTGCCGCGGTATTCCGGATGGTCCCGCTGTTCGATGGATGCGTAAAAGGCGTCCATGTCCACATGGATGATTTTTCTCTGTTTCATGGGGAATGTCCGTGTTCCGGCCGGGGACGGATGGGTGGACGGAGAAGACGGCCCACGATACCACGGTTTCCCTTTCCAGTCCAGTTGGACGGGGAAAAAGGGGATGTTGCCGGAATTTATGTTTCCAGTGGGAAATGGATGCTTCAAAAGGAGGAATCACGCATGCAACACAGAAGAAAACCAGGAACCGGGAATCCGGATGAAGGGAGGTGCTGTTCACTATTCCGGAAGGTGCGGTTTTCATCCGTCTTTAAGGGAATGTGCGGATTCCTTTTTTATGGGCGTCCTCCTTCTTCCGGTTTGAACCGGGAATGCCGGTAAACGGAGAAGGAAATTCAGGGGAGGGGATTAATTGGGATTAGGCGTTTGTACGGAATATGGTACATTGCGGGCATGTCCAACTGGAAGAGGGGAAGCCTGGGGCGCCTGCTGCGAAGGGTCTTGAATGTGGATGGGGCCGAGCTGCCCGCCGCTGCCGGAGGCATTCTGCTGTTTTTTCTGCTGTTCCTGGCGTATTCCATGCTGCGCCCGGTCCGGGAAATGATGGGCATTGCGGGCGGAGTCCGGAATTTGCAGTGGCTGTTTACGGCTACGTTTGGGGCGTCCCTCCTGTTCCAGATGTTGTTCGGGTGGATTGCCTGCCGCGTGCCGAGAAGGTCCATCCTTCCGTGGACGTACGGATTCTTCATCCTCAATCTGGGAGTATTTGCCGCGCTGATGCTGGCGTGTCCGGACAGTGCCTGGACGGCACGGGCGTTTTACGTGTGGCTGTCCGTTTTCAACCTGCTGGCCGTATCCGTGGCATGGAGCGTGCTGGCGGATGTGATGAGGGGCGGCCAGGTAAAACGCCTGTTCGCGCTGGTGGCCAGCGGCAGCAGCCTGGGAGCCGTGCTGGGGCCTGCCGTGACGGCAACTCTGGCCGGAGCAGTGGAGAGCGTGTGGCTGTTTGCCGCGGCGGCCGTTCTTCTGGGGCTGGCGGTTCTGGCGGGAATGTATCTGCACCGCTGGCGGGACGGGAATCCGGCCAGCGGAGGGGATGCAGGCGCGCCTTTTCCGGAGGATTGCCGGGCGCGCCCCCTTGGCGGCAACCCGTTTACCGGGGCTTCCGCCGTGTTCCGTTCCCCCTTTCTGATGGGGATCGGGCTGTTCATCGTTCTTCTGGCCAGCACCAACACCTTCCTGTATTTTGAACTGATGCGGGCTGTGGCTTCCGCCTTTCCCGATCCTGTCCGGCAGACCCGGGTGTTCGGAATCCTTGATGTCATTGTTCAGGGAAGTACCATGCTGCTGCAGGTGTTTTTTGCCGGGCGCATTGTCCGGAGGTTTGGACTGTCCGCACTGCTGGCGGCGGTTCCGGTCCTCATTTCCGTGGGATTTGTCTGGATGGCTTTTTCTCCGGTCTTTGCCGTGGCGGCCATCGTGATGGTAGCGCGCCGCATTGGAGAATACGGCTTGGTGCGGCCTGGACGCGAAATGCTGAATTCCGTGCTGTCTCCGGAGGAAAAGTACAAGGCCAAAAGCTTTATAGATACGGTGCTATACCGCGGCGGGGACGCCGCGAGCGCATGGCTGAAACGTTCACTTGACGTGCTGGGCGGCCATTCTCCGCTTGCCATGCTGGGCGGGGCCGCCATTTCCGCCCTGTGGGCGGCCACCGGATTTTTTCTGGCCCGCAGACACCGCGAGATGGCCGGAAGGCAGGATGAGGACTGAAGCATTGTTCCGGAAGAGGAAAATAAAAGGGGAAACGGGAGAAAGGGAGGCCGGATATTCGGACGGGGAGGAGAAATGCGGAAGGTATGCTCTTGATTTCTCCTGTTTTTGGGGTTATTGGTACATAACCTGTTCTTTACGGAATGATTATATGTCTGTCCGGCATATGGTCGAACTCCGTCTTCGGTTAAAAAAGTCCGGTAGTTCCTATGATGTCTGGTTATTTCAATTCATGTTGCAGGCGCGTTTTTGCTTTGGCGTCCTGCGGTCGGAGGCTGCGGTTATCCAGGTTTGCCGTCAAATTCACGGCCGCGCTGATGCTGCTTGTTCCTTCGGCGCCTGCTTCCGGGACGCTTCCCTCCCTTCCTCCCGTTGAAGAGGGGAAGGGACCGTCTTTCTTTCTTTTCCGCAGCATGGCGGATTCCGTTATGGCATCAGCCCGGCAGGGGAATGCCAGGGCACAGTTCCTGACCGGAGTTTGTTATTATATCGGGAGAGGGGTGGGGAAAGATCTGAAAGAAGCGTTTCAATGGTTTTCCCGTGCCGCGCAGCAGGGGGATCCGGAAAGCCAGTTTTATCTTGGGGTGATGCATGAATGCGGGGAAGGGGTGGAACAGGATGCACAAAAGGCTTTTGAATGGTACCTGCTGGCAGCCCGGCAGGAATATGCGCCGGCCCAGCACAATGTGGGGAATTTCTATTATAAGGGAGTGGGGACGGAGAAGGATTTAAAGAAGGCGGTCAAATGGCTGACTCTGGCGGCTATGCGCGGAATACCCCAGTCGCAGAACCTGCTTGGCCTCTGTTGTACGGAAGGGCTGGGCATGGAACAGGATTTCAAGGAGGCTTCCAGGTGGTATACCTTGTCCGCCCAGCAGGGACTTGCCGATGCCCAGAACAATCTGGGGATTCTCTATGAGCGGGGGCTTGGGGTTCCCCAGGATTTCAAGGAAGCCTTCAAATGGTTCTCCGCCGCTGCCCGGCAGGGATATTTTGCTGCTCAAAATAATCTGGGAACCCTGTATGACCGGGGTCTCGGAGTCCGGCAGGATTTGAAGAAGGCGTTTGAATTATATTCCCTGGCTGCGGCGCAGGGGTATGGAATGGCCCAGAGCAACCTCGGAAAGATGTATAAGACGGGAAGAGGAGTTCGGCAGGATTTAAAAAAGGCATTCGATCTGTATTTGTCCGCCGCGCAGCAGGGAGAGGCCGACGGCCAAAACAACGTGGGAGTCATGTATGAGAGGGGAATGGGAATCCCGCAGAATTTGAAAGAAGCGTTCAAGTGGTTTTCCGCCGCCGCCCGGCAGGAAAACGCATGGGCGCAAAACAATCTAGGAGCCATGTATTATTACGGTCGTGGCGTTCCGCAGGATCCAAAGGAGGCGTTCCAATGGTTTTCTCTTTCCGCCGCGCAAGGCAATTCTTCCGCTCAGAAAAATCTGGGACTCCTGTATGAATATGGACAAGGTGCGGAAAAGGATCTGAAAAAGGCGTTCCAATGGTTTTCCCTGGCTGCCGTCCAGGGAGAGAATGACGCCCGGTATCGGCTGGGGCTTCTGTATGAGAATGGCAAGGGTGTTGATAAGGATGTAAAGGAAGCGTGCAAATGGTATGCCCTTGCGGCGGAACAGGGGCATCCCGCGGCTCAAAACAATCTGGGGACCATGTATGAGGCGGGAGACGGGGTGCAGAAGGATTTGAAGGAAGCGTGCAAATGGTACGTCCTTGCGGCGGAACAGGGATATGCCACGGCTCAAGACAATCTCGGGACCATGTATGAAGGGGGGCAGGGAGTGGAGAAGGATTTGAAAGAGTCCTTCAAATGGTATCTGGCGTCCGCCCGGCAGGGAAATTCAAACGCCCAGTATCATTTGGCGCGGATGTACCTGAAAGGTACAGGCGTGGAGCAGGATTACCGTGAAGCTGTGAAATGGTACGGGAAAGCGGCGGAACAGAACGTTCCGGCTGCCCAGTTCGGGCTGGGGCTGCTTTACCTGACAGGGAACGGAACTGAGCAGGATGAGGCAGAAGGCAGAAAATGGATTGCCAAGGCGGCGGAACAAGGCCTGGAGGACGCCCGGGATATGCTCAAATTGCTTGATGACCTGTTTCCGAAACAGAACGGGGAGGATTGATTCCGGCCAGCACAGGCTCAAAACGGGCTGCTTCATTTCTGCCGCATCCCGGAGGAAGGGAGGAGATTCGCCGAGGGTACATGGATCACGGATAGCCGCAGAAGTTGCGGCAAATGGTCAGTCTATCACCAGTTCCATTTGAATATCGACTCTTTCGTAGGCCGGATGGCTTTTCGGAATTTCCTTGAACCCCAGTTTTCTGTAGAGCCGTATGGCCGGGCGCAGAAGCGTGTTGCTTTCCAGAAAGATTTTTTTGCATCCCAGTTCTTTTGCCTTGCCGATGACGGTCCGGCACAGCAATACACCGATTCCTTTTCCCTGCACCCCGGGACTGACTGCGAGCTTGGCCAGTTCATATTCATGTTCCGGATCGTCTTTTTTGCACAGAGCGCATACGCCGACAGGTTCATTCCTGTACAGGGCAATGAAAATATGGCCTCCCTTGTCCAGAATGTATTCCTGCGGGTGGTCCAGCGCCTTGTGGTCGGGTTCTTCCATTTCCCAGTGGGCGGTGATCCATTCTTCATTGAGAGCCTTGAAAGCGGATTGGTAGCGGGGCTCATAGGGAATGATGGCGATGTCTTTTCCCTCCCTCTCCTTTTTGGCTTCTTTTACCCGTTCGAATAATGTTTTTTCCGACAGCAGGTCTTCCCATTCTTCAATGGCCCGCCACAGGTCGTTCCGGGCCTGCCGGGCGATTTGTTCCACGGCGGCCTCAACGTCGGGATAGCATTCGGCCATGATTCCGGCCATTTTTTTTCCTTTGGAGGACAACGTGACCATGTTTCTTCTTCCGTCCGATTTGTCCCTCGTTTCTTTCACCAGCCCCCTTGCGCCCATTTCTTTTACGATGTTGCTGACGGACGGATGCGAATGTCCTATTTCCCTGGCGATCGCGGTAATGGTCTTCGCCCCGCCGCGGGACAGCACAAAGAAGACGGAAAACCATTTCGGGCGGATGTCCACGCCGTACATGCCGTAAATCAGTTCGGCGTCATTTGTTATCTTGTCCGTCAGCATGCGCAGTCTGCTTCCAATGGCCATTTTGCCCGTCTGGTTGAAAAAATCCATATGCGGTTTTTATGTTGTTAAAAACGTAATTGATTACGCAATTAGTTACGGAATGATCTTATGGATGTCAAAGATTTTTTTACCATGTTGGGAAATACCGTTCATTTCGCCCGTGTTTGCAAGATGGCGGCACCGGTATTTTTGTCCCATAGTACCCGGCGTTCAGATTTTTCGACGATCGGGCCGGAATGCCACGCCGGCTTTTTCAACGCACGGCTATTCGTGGTTATTGAGGAAGAATAGGGAAAAGAAGTAAAAGATATATGGCATCAAAGACCCAACAAAAGCGTTTCGTGAAATAGAATTCGATATAATACACATTTTGATATTATTATTTATGAATACATAATATTTTGTAATCGTTATCATATTTGTTGGATATATTGTTTGACTTTCTATATTCTAAAAATTATTGTTTTTTAGAGAATATACCAGTATTCGCTAAAATGATCTACATAGGACCATGGAAACATTTTGTCGTTTATATCTCTCTAATATGAATTACGCATACCTTCTTTTTTGAAGCTTCAATCGGGATTTTGGCTTATAGATAAAATTGAGTTTATGAAAATTTACAACTCCATTTATATTTCTTTTATTATTATTTGTTGTTTTTTTCTTGTATCATATGGATTTTCGGGAAATTCCATTAATGATGTAAAATTAATCGAGAAACCTCGCGTTATAATTGATATTCAAGAAGAAATCAATGGGATAAAAGATGAGAAATCTGCTTCCAATTGGGTTAAGGAAAGATCTGCCAACTACGGGATTCGAGTTGTTGAAGCAGAAAGAGCTGGTGCGCTTGCTGCCAAGAGAGCAGATCTTTTAGGGAGAAATAATGAGGCTAGTTTGCGAAAGGAAGGGATTATCTCCAATTATGATTATTTTATTCAAGGAAAAGTATCGGGCCATCAGGAAAAGGAAAAAGGGTTATACGATAGTAAGGATGGAATCAGGTTTTCTTTAGGAATGGATATGTCTGTTATTGAAGCAGCCACTGGCGAGGTGATCGCTACCACCGTGATTCCTCCTCAGGATATACTAGTCAGGAATGTTGTTTCCGAACAGGCAGCCACGAGAGAAGCGATCAACCGTTTGATGAAGGGCAGTGAGGAATCAATTGGAGCTGACGAACTTTTTCGGAAGATGGAATCCCACTGGATCTCAGAAAAGCATTTGGGAGAACTATATCGTATGGAATTTGTAGGACTTGATCTTGAAAAAGCGAATTTATTGAAGAACGCATTGTCTTCCTTTTCCGGCATCAATGAGCCAAGGGTCTGTAGTGTGGATGCCGCAGGGATTTCCGTACTGGAATGCCAGACCAAACTCAAATCTCTTGATCTAGCTTCTCTGGTTCAAAAAACAATAACAGGATTCAAATTGGATCGATCAGATGCTCATTATCTTTCTTTTCGGGAGAATGGGGAAGAAGTTAAGGTGTTGAATATTCCAAATAAAATTACTTCTGTAAATTTTTCTCAAGAAAATTTTTTTGAAAAATATTGGCAAGCAGTTTTGATTGCTTTACTTACGCCATCTACTCTTTCTGTGAGAAGAATAAGGGTAAGTGTATGGAATTTTTTAAAAATTCTTCCAATTACTATTTCAGGATTAATAAGAATAATAATTAAAAAAATTAAACGAAATGAAGATGTTTAATTCATTTTTTTTGTTTATAGTATGTGGTGTTAGTTGTTGCTCGGCGGCTGTGCAGGTGGATCCCTTTCCCAAACTTATAGAAGATTTAAATTTATCCATTTCTTCCGAGAAGGAACCTATCAGATTGGGAGTTGGTAATTTTCTATATCAGGATACGGAGATGATGTCGCCTTTTTCTTCCAAACTCAGAGAAGAAATAGAGATGAAATTATCTCAATGCAATGGCATCGAAGTTGTTGCACGCAACCGGTTATCCGATCTAGAAGAGGAGGCGCAATTTCAAAAAGAATATGACTTTATTGAACCGGGCACCAAAGTAGATCACCTGAAAATAAACGGTATTGAAGGGATTGTACGAGGGCGTTTTTATGTAGAGGGTGATCATGTTGTAATTTATACGGAAGTGGCTTGGCTGCAAGGAGGAAAAGTTGACAAAACAAAAACCGTTTGTCCATTGAAGGACTTTGCAAGTGTTGTTTATCCCCAAGGAAAAAAGAATGAGAATCATCTCAAGTCGGAGTGGATTATGCCTCAAAATGTAGAGACTTCTCAACAGGGGATTGAAGAGGTCTGTCAAAAAAATTTGTTGAAAACCAAACATGAAATCGCGCTGAAATTAAGAACGAACGACGGCGAAAGGATTTACAAAGAAGGAGATACTGTATCGTTCCGTCTCAAAGCCGACCGGAACTGCCATATCGCCGTGATTTGCCATCAAAGTGACGGAACAAGTGTCGTATTATTCCCGAACCAGTGGCACAAGGATACACTGATTCAAGCCGATAAGACGATAGAGGTTCCCGGTGCGCAGAAATCCGGATTCGAAATTGAAATAGGTGAACCTTTTGGATCAGATGTTGTGCAGGTGGTAGCCTGTACTGATGAAAACGCTTTGCACCGCGAAATCAAGGATATGGTGTCACATACTACTGATGAGGATCCTTATGCCGCAACAACTCGCGGGATGTTCGTCAAGAAAGCCAATGCCGCCATTCAAAAATCGCAGACAGGTAAAACCCAATGGGGAGAAGCGCATATCATAGTAAGTACGTATCCAAAACAATGATGTTTTTGCAAATAAAAAATACGAGGAGATTTTTATGAAGAGTTATATTCATTTATTATATTGCGTATGTTTTATTTTGTTTCTTTGTTTGTGCAAAGTAGATGCTGTTGTTATAAAAGATGATGCCATAGATCCTCTTGATAATAATTTTGGAAACGAAACAAAAGATTTTTTGAATATTCAATTGTTCAGTGATTTGGACATGAAGAAGGATATTTCCGTTTCTTCCAATTTATTGAGAAATGGTAGAGGAAACTTACTTTACGCAGACGAACGGTATATTATCATATCGGAAAGTATTAGTGAAAGGAGCTCTGCCTCGGAGGAAAATTTAAAGAAAAATGAATTTAATGATGAATTTAATATTTCGAAAATTAATAATTATCGCACAGTATTCTATGATTCTAGAACATTAAATCCTATTTTTTATATGTCGTCTGCTCCGAATCAGATTGAACTGAATAAGAATGCTGATTTATTTGCTTTTTCTTATGACGATATTGCTCCAAATAATAGTTATCGAGAGATTTATATTGCTCTACTGGATGCAAATACTTTTCAAGGATGCTCAATGTCCTTTGTGAGTGCTTGGTTGACAGGAAAGGAAATGTCATGGAACGGGGACGTATTGGAACTACGTTTGGGATGGGGGCCGATGCGAAAAACATTTGATGTTTTTACATTTAATAAACCTTTTCTGAAGTCGCCTGTGGTAGTTCGATCAATCAATACGAACAAGGAACATTTAAAGGTTGGATATTGGGAAGAAATGGAGCGTGAGATTATTAGAAAACATGAAGAATACAAAAAAATCTGGAATCCAAAAAATTTGTTTGCAAGTCGTAAAATTTCGATAGGGAATGGCAGAACTGCATCCAGTATTGCATTCTCGGATGGGAGTAATGTTGTTAATCATCTGGACTTTAGTAATTTAAAATATGAAACATTGGAGGTGCCGGGAAAATCAATTATCGGGTTTGGAGCTGCCCCGGCAAGTACCATGTGGGTAATTTCGAAAGGGACAAATTCTTTATTTTCTATTATTGGAAAAGACGAGAACTATCTTTCCTTTCCATGCCCCCAAAGTATTGGCTGTTCGTCTTCGGGAAAAGAAGCTTGGGCTGGAAACTATGTTTTTGACATTACACCAGAAGGATTGACAAGAAAATTTGAAGTGCCTCAAGGCAAAGTTATCATGGGTGTTGATTTTGAGAATAGGGAAATTTTTGTTCAAGATAATGATGTGCATCAGGGGAAGGATGATATTGATTCATGGATCTTACGTATGAAGCCTTCTGTTTACGATTTGGATACAGGGGAATTGAAGATTAAAAAAAGTTTGTGGGTTGATGTAGGTGAACCAATGAGCGGTGCTGTTTTGAATGGCGGAGGTAGTATTGGAATTGCCCCAAAAGGATGGAGAATTGGTATTCATCATAATGACTATAGGAGAGTGAACGGCCTAGTCAGTACAATCAGCATCCATTTTCCATCTGGAAAGACAGTGTATTACGGAGATGGAGAAAAAGGAGAAGTTATTCCCAAATGTGGTGAAGCCAAAAGAAGGGAAATGACTGCCGATGATTTGGCCGCTTTATATCCTTGCGGAAAAAATGAAAAATCAATGTTGCTCTTGTACAGCGGTTTCAAGGGGGGGCAAGCAGTAATATTCGATGCAAAAACATTGAAATCGCATGAAATAGCCTATTGGCGCGAGGGTTCTCCTTTATGGCTAGAAGCCAAGCGATGGCTGTTTGTTCCTCGTATGGGTTATTATGAGGTCATCCAGATTAATGAGAAAGGAGAAGGGAAGCATATGTTTTCCTTTTATTATGCAAAGCGTGGGTATGCTATCGTTTTGCCTAATGGGCTATATACTGGTTCTCCTGGATGTGAAAGCCTACTGCAATACCGTAACGAAACGGGCGGTATGGAACGCCTTTCCCGTTGGCGGAATAGGCCGGGAGAAGTGTTGGAGGCATTAGGAGGAGAACCAGATAGCGTCAAATTGCTGAAAGAAGCAACGGCGAGATGGCATCGGAAAATTCATTTTGATCCATCTACTTCAGAGCCTTCGTCTTCAGAACTTCCTGTGCTGGAAGTAAAACAACTTCCATCTCTTTTTGCATCTTCTCCTTCTGTTTCTCTTCCCATATCCATGACGGCAACAGCGAGGCCCATCAATCAATATGCTCTTAAAATTAATGGTGTGGTTACAAATGTTCCACTTAAACATCCCGTCGCAACAGGACAATCCAGTTTAATCAATTGTGAGCTGGAGATTACAGACGGTACCAACTGGATTGAAATACGTGCAATTGATACAAATGGCATCATGGGTAACGCTGCCAGATTTCGCCTCATCGGACAGGGAATCTCTCCCCAGAAAACATTGTATCTGGTCTCCCTGGGAGTCTCCTCCTATAAGGATAGCTCATTGAATTTACGCTATGCCGCCAAGGATGCCGTTGATTTTACTTCAACAATGAAAGCGCTGTATGGAAACAATATACGTGTTTTGACTCTGACCGATGCAGCCGTTACACGAAACTCCTTGGAACAGGTCAGGGAGTTTTTGTCGAATGGCCCGAAAACTGGGGATTCCGTCATTCTCTATTGTGCGGGACATGGTGTGCTCGACGATCAATGGCAGTATGTTTTTGCCAGCCATGAATTTGATCCCGAACATCCCGCGGAGACGGGCATCTTGATAGACGATCTTAAAGGATGCCTTACTGCGAGCAACGCTCGGAATCGCCTTTTACTGATGGATACTTGCCACGCAGGAATGATCGGAGAGGAAGATGAAGCCAAGCTTGCACGGTTGGGAGCGGAGCTTCCGAATGGGAGCAGTTTGGTTATGACCCGCGGAATGAAAGTAAAAGCAATTCCCCAGCCGGATGCCGAACAGAAGAAAAGGTATATAGAAGAGATGTTTTCGCTTTCTTCCGGAACGGAGGGACTGGCAATTCTGGGTGCTTCCGGAGGTGGTGAATTTGCTCAGGAATCGGGTGAATGGAATAATGGTGTCTTTACGAGATGCCTGATTGAAGGGTTGCGTGATGAATTAGCCGACGACAATGCGGACGGAATCGTCAACATTGGAGAACTGAAGAATTATATTGCCCGGAAGGTTCCGGAAATGACGAGGGGTCAACAGAAGCCAAGCCTTGTTTCTTATGACCCCGATCAGGAGTTTGCGGTTGCTCGAAGTGCAAATCCCAAACAGAAAAAATTAACATGGGTTCTCGATATGAGTGATGACGGGATTAATCCTGCGAACTATATTGCGGCAAGAAAGGAGGCTGATAGCAGTGGGGGTATTGACAATGTAGATGTTCTGAAAAGCATGTTTGCCGATGAAGTGGATTACCAGTATATCAAGGGCAGGAGTGCTTCTCGCTCTGAAGTTATCGCTGACATCGAGGATGGCTGGAGCAAGTGGCCGATGAGGTCTTATGATTTATTGGCCGCAGGGAGAAAAGGGAAAACGGTTGAGGTCGTTTATTCGTATAGTCTGTCCAATTACGAGACAAAGAAGGAAGCCAAGGGATTTACTAAAGAAACATGGACTTTGGATGATCATGGAAAAATTGCCGTATGGCGCGAACAAGTGTCCAGAAAGAAAGTTCCGGCTCTGTCTCCCATGATTCTGAATGCAGTCAATCATTCAGGCAGGAAATATTCACCACTTGAATATCTCGAATGCCGCCAGAATGGGTATGTGAATATTCTGGCAGGATTTTTTGCGGATGAGGTGGACTATCAGTATATCAAAGGAAAAAAGGTATCCAGAGAAGATATTGTGAAGGATATTGCCAAAGGATTCCAGAAATGGGTTCAGAGAAGATACGAGATGGTAGCTGCCGGAAGAAAAGGAAATACGGTGGAAGTGATTTATTCCTTTTCATTGCTCAGTCCAAACGGACCCAAAGGAAAATATGGCTCAATCGAACCTATTTCCGGCTATACGAAAGAAACATGGACTTTGGATGATGATGGAAAAATTATTAAATGGAGGGAATCCATTTCCAAGAAAGGAGTTCCCTCTCTGAGTCCGGGACTTTTCGTTATCTGTTTATAATCGAATTCTTTTTACGACGATAAAATCCTGAAACATGCTTTCATGTGCGGGAAGTATTACAGAAGGTAAAGAATATTTCCTACTTCGGTAATCCGACAAGGCGGTTGATTTCGTGGAAGTGGGGGGCCTGCACGATGTGGTAGTCGGGGTGGGTGGAGTCGGTGAGCATGCGATGGGCTTTCGTGACCGGATCGAGGATAGGGGCGGTAGCACCTTTAACATAGTTTCCTTTTCCGACGGTTTTCATGAGGATATAGAGGAGGCCGTAGCCCTCCGGGCTTTGCTGTGGGGGCCAGGTCTTCCGGGGTGAGGCCGGATTCCGCCATGAGTTTGACGGAGAATTGTTTGCCGGCCTGCATGTTTGCTTGGACGACACGTATGAGCCGGAGACCATGGAGGTGAAGAGCGAGTTGTCGTTCTTCGTGTTGCTGCGGAAGTTGAACGGTTCGGAGCTGGTCAGGAAGCGGAAGGAAGGGGAGGAGAAGAAGGGGTATCTGTTTTTCCCGAAGGCAGGGAATTACATGTTCTGAACGGGGCTTCCTTGTGTTATATAAAGTGCTCCATTTCTCACGATGCGCTATTTTGGTAATATTGGCTTTATACCCTGACTATCAACTTTCAAGCCTTGTCTTGCAGAATATCTTGCACTAGGCTGTTTTTTTGAAAGTTTAATACTTAATAATAAACCAATTGCAATCAAAAATAAGTGGTAGGCCCGGTAGGAATCGAACCTACATCGTCGGTACCGGAAACCGATGTCCTATCCATTGAACGACGAGCCCATGTTCCAGTTGGAACGAGAGAGATAGAATAGAAAAAACGGGCCGGATGCAAGTATTTTTATGCGGGTGACGGGATTGGGGAAAGGGAGGATGCCCCAGATGAAGGGCTGGCCGTCAGAGTTGCCCGGGGCAGGGGCCATTCAGGGATGGGCGGCGGGAGCAGCCTGGGTTTCCGTCAGGAGATTTTGCGGTGGAAGGAGAAGATGGCGGCCGCGGCGGTTCCGATGGTAACGAGCGTGATGGCCCCGAAGAGGGGCCAGAGGTCCATGAATCCCGCGCCTTCCAGGAAGATGCGCTGGATGAGTTCCAGCCCGTACCGCATGGGGTTGAGCAGGGTGAGGTCCTGGAAGAATTCCGGCATGCTGGAGATGGGCGTGGCGAAGCCGGAGAGCATGACCGTGGGGACGACGAGCAGGAAGGTTCCCACAATGGCCTGCTGCAGGGATTGGGAGAAGGAGGAGATGCACAGGCCGATGGCCGCTCCCGTAATGATGAAGAGAAGAATGGCGCCGGAGAGCAGCCAGATGGAGCCTTGGAAGGGGATGCGGAACCAGAACATGGCCACCAGCACGATGAAGAAGGTCTGCATGATGGAGGTGATGACGGTGGATATTCCCTTGCCCAGCAGGATTTCCCGGGGGGTGTAGGGAGCCACCAGGAGCTGGTCGAAGGTGCCTTCCTCCCGTTCCCGGGCGATGGAGAGGGCCCCGGACAGCACGGACCCGATGAGGGCGAGCACGGCGATCAGGCCGGGAACGATGAACCAGCGGGTGATGAGGTTGGGATTGAACCAGGCGCGGGATTCTATTTCAACCGGGGAGGCGGCTGCGTTTTTGGCGAGGAGTTCCGCCCCGAAGCTGGAGGCGATTTGCTGGGCGTAGCTAAGGGCGATGGCCGCCGTGTTCGTGTTGCGCCCGTCTCCAATGAGCTGGAGTGAGGCGGGCCGCCCCGTTTGCAGGTTGCGGGAGAAGTCCGCCGGAATGGTCAGGCCCAGGACGATGTCCCGGCTGTCGATCAGGCGGTCGATGTCTTTTTCCGTGGCCGCCGTGGCCTGCCTCCGGAAGATGCCCGTTCCCTCCAGGTCCGCGATGTATTGGGCGGCCAGTTCCCCTCCGTCCTTGTCCAGCACGGCGTAGGGAACGCGGGTGACGTTCATGGTGGCTGCGTAGCCGAAGATGCAGATTTGGAGGACGGGAGGGATGATGAGGGCCAGCCGGCTTTTTTTGTCCCTGAGCACGGCCAGCAGTTCCTTTTTGATGAGGGAGGTTAACCGGATGAAGAAGTCCATGGCGTTATTCGAGGGATTTGGGGGCTTTCAGGCGCGCGATGCTCATCAGGACCACGGCAAAGACGCCCAGCGTGATGCAGCACGGAATGATGACGGAGGGGATGTCCCCGGCCAGGAACAGGGTCTGGAGCAGGGTGACGTAGTAGCGCGCGGGGATGATGTAGGTGGCGGCCCGGACGGCGGGAGGCATGTTGAGGATGTCGTACAGGAAGCCGGAGAGCATCAGGGCGGGCATGAAGGTGCCCATGATGGCGAACTGGCAGGCCAGGAACTGGTTTTTCGTGGCCGTGGAGATGACCAGCCCCAGGCCCAGCGCCACGATGAGGAACAGGGCGGACACGGCCAGCAGCAGGAGGAGGGAGCCGCGGATGGGGATGTCAAAGACGAAGGCGGCGAAGACCATGGAGATGGCCAGGCTGACCATGCCCAGCAGGAAGTTGGTGGCCGCCTTGGCGGTGAGGATTTCCCCGCTGCCCACGGGTGTGACGAAGAGGCTTTCCAGCGTGCCCCGTTCATATTCCCGCGCCATGACCAGGGAGGTGAGCAGCGCGCCGATCATGGTCATGATGGTGACGATGACCCCGGGCACCAGGTAGTAGTGGCTGTCGTTGGCTTCGTTGAAGCGGGTGCGCGCCTGCACTTCCAGGGCGGGGGCGGTTTGCCCGGCCAGCTCTGCGGCCCAGGAGCCGACAACCGCCTGAAGGTAGCTACGGATGAGGGTGGCCTGGTTGGCATTGACGCCGTTGACGACGATCTGGATTTTGGTGATGCCGCCGTTGAGGGTGTCCGGGGCGTTGCTTTGCAGGGCGATGAAGGCGTCCACTTCATGGGTGCGCAGCAGTTCTTCCGCCTCGCGGGAGGAGAAGACGCGCCGGGTCTGGAAGTATTTGGAGAGGGTGAGCCGCGTTTCCAGGCTGGTGGACTGGCCGGAAGCTGGCACCGCGAGGTACGCGATGCGCACGTTTTTGATGTCCATGCTCATGCCGTAGCCGAAGAGGAGCAGGAGCACGGCGGGAAGGATGACGGCGATCCCCACGTTGCCGGGGTCTCGGACTACCTGGTGGAGTTCCTTGACGATGAGCGCGCCGATGCGTTTGAGGGAGGCGATCATGAGTTTTCCCCTCCCTTCTTCATGTATTGTTCCGTGATGGCCAGAAAAGCGTCTTCCAGGGAGGCGGGCGCGCCGTCCTCCCGGGGCGGCGCGTGTTTGCGTATTTCATCCGGGGAGCCTTCCGCCAGCGTGGTGCCGTCCATCATAATGAGCATGTTGTCGCAGAATTCCGCCTCTCCCAGGAAGTGGGTGGTGATGATGATGGTGACGCCTTTTTCCGCCAGCGAGTTGATGCGCAGCCAGAAGTCGCGCCGCGCCAGCGGGTCCGCGCCGGAGGTGGGTTCGTCCAGAAAGAGGATGTCCGGGGAGTGGAGCAGCCCGCACGCCATGCTGAGGCGCTGCTTGTAGCCGCCGGGCAGGTGGGCGGCGGGAGAGTCCATATAGGGAGTGAGGTGGAATTCCTCTTCCATGGCCTGGATGGCGTCCTTCCGCTCCTTCCCGGCCATGCCGTACGCCCCGGCGAAGAATTCCAGGTTCTGCCGCGTGGTGAGCATGCCGTACATGGAGAATTTCTGGGCTACGTACCCTACTTTCCTCCGTGCCCGGGCCGCGGCCGTCCGCAGGTCCGCCCCGGCTACGTTGAGCGTGCCGCTGGTGGCGGGCAGCAGCCCGCAGAGCATGCGGAAGGTGGTGCTTTTCCCGGCTCCGTTCGGTCCCAGCAGGCCGAAGACCTGCCCTTTCCGGACGGAGAAGCTGACGTGGTTGACGGCGGTGAAATTCCCGAATCGGCGCACGAGGTCCGTGACCCGGATGACGACGTCTCCTTCCGCCGCCTGTTCCGGGAGCGGTTTTCCTTCCGGAACGGGAATGTCTTCGGGCGCCGGGTCCGTTTGTTCCGCCAGCAGGGTCATGAAGCCGTCGGAGAAGTCCGGGCTGCCCGGCTGCGGATGGTATTCCTCCAGTTTTTGCCGCGTGGGGTGGTCCGGTGGCAGGATGATGCGGACCGTTCCTCCCTGGGGCGTGGCGTTGATGATGCCGGGCATGGAGGCCAGCCTGCTCTGGAACTGGCGGGTGTTGATTTTTTCCGGGGTCTGCACCGTGACGCACATGCCTTCCGCGCGCGCGATGACGTCCGCGGGCAGCGCGTCCACGAGCAGCCGCCCCTGATACATGATGAGGGTTCTGTTGCAGTAGGCGGATTCATCCATGTACGAGGTGCTGACGAGCACCCCCACGCCTTCCTCATGGGAGAATTGCCCGAGGATGTTCCACAGTTCCCGGCGGGAGAGGGGGTCCACGCCCACCGTAGGTTCGTCCAGCAGGATGAGGGGCGGGGAGGAGATCAGCGAGCAACACAGCCCCAGCTTCTGCTTCATGCCGCCGGAGAGTTTGCCCGCCAGGCGTCCGGTGAAGCGTTCCAGACTGGTCATGGAGAGGAGGCTGCGGAAGCGTTTTTCCCGGTCCTGACCGGAGACGCCGTGCATCCGGGCGTAAAGCTCCATGTTTTCCCGGACGGTGAGGTCCTCGTACAGGCCGAATTTCTGCGGCATGTAGCCGATAGAGGATTGAATGGCCCGGCTTTTTTTCACGGAGTCCAGATTCAGGACGGAGATGGAGCCCTCATGCGGTTTCATCAGCCCCGTAATCAGGCGGATGAGGGTGGTTTTTCCCGCGCCGTCCGGCCCCAGCAGCCCCACGATTTCCCCGGAGGAGAGGCGGAAGGAGACGCCGTCCACCGCCGCAAAGGGGACGCCTGCCGGGTCCGGAAACATTTTGCGGACGTTCCGGCAGTCGATCAGGAGGCGGGAGTCTGCATTCATGGCCTGGGGTGTTCCGGAGCGGGCCTGCCGCTTTCCTGGTCCAGGGGGATGATGACCGTGGCCGGGGCGCCCAGGCGCAGCCGGTTGTCCGGATCGTCCACGATGATGCGCACTTCATAGACCAGGGCCGTTCTGAGGTCCGGCGTTTCCACGTTTTTAGGCGTGAATTCCGCAACGGAGGAGATGAATCCCACCGTTCCCTTGAAGTCCGTGCCGGGGAAGCTGTCGTTATGGACGGTGGCGGAGAAGCCGGGCTTGACTTTCCCCAGCTGGGATTCCGTAAGGTATGCCCTCACCCATTTGGTGTGGGTCAGGGAGAGGTTGTAAACGGGTTTCTGGGGGGAGGCCATGTCCCCCTTTTCCAGAATGCGGTTGCGCACCACGGCGTCGCTCGGAGCGTAGAGAACGGCGTCTTTCAGGTTTTGCTCCCTGATGGTGAGGTTGGCCTTGGCCTGGTTGTACTGGGCGAGGGCCTGGGCTATGTCTTCCACGCGGGAGCCGGCCAGCAGCAGTTCCAGCTGTTTCTGCGCTACGTCCAGATTGGCGGAGGCCACCTGCTGGGAGGCTACGGCGTCGTCCGCCTCCTGCCGGGAGATGGATTTGCTTTCCGCCAGCGCCACGAGCCTTTTGCTGCGCAGGGCGGCGTTGTTCAGCGTGGCCTGGGCGGATTCCACATTCGCCCGCGCCTGGGCTATTTCCTCCCGGCGGGGGCCGTTTTTCACGCGCAGGTAGTTCTGGCGGGCGGCTTCCGCCGTCTGGCGCGCCTCATCCGCGGCCTGCTCCAGGCGCACCGTTTCCAGCGTGGCGAGTTTCTGCCCGGCGGTGACGGTGTCTCCTTCGTCCACCAGAACGGAGTCGATCCGCTCGGAGATCAGGAAGGCCAGGTCCACCTGCCGCAGGTCCACGTTGCCGTAGAGTACGGCTTCCTGCTCGGGTCCGGCGGGAACCTCCCGGTAAATGAACCAGGCCGCCGCGCCTGCGGCACACAGCAGGATCAGGATGACCACCAGCTTTTTCATGTCTATGTTTATACGCATGTATAATATTTCTTTGCAAACAAAAACGCAGTCATCATGACGGGGAAGGAATTAGCGGTTTACTAAGGGGGGGAGAACGGGCATAATCCGGCGACTTTTACTTTGCCAATCGATATGATGACCGCCACCGAGATACGCCAAAGCTTTCTGGACTTTTTCCGCGAAAAACAGCACACGGTCGTGCCTTCTGCCTCTTTGATGCCCCAAAGCCCCGGACTGTTGTTCACGAATGCCGGCATGAACCAGTTTGTTCCGTATTTCCTGGGCGTATGGACGCCGCCGTGGAAGCCCGCCCGCGCCACGGACACCCAGAAGTGCATCCGCGCCGGGGGCAAGCACAACGACCTGGAGGATGTGGGTTACGATTCCTACCACCACACGTTTTTCGAGATGCTGGGCAACTGGTCCTTCGGCGATTATTTCAAGAAGGAAGCCATCCACTGGGCCTGGGAGCTGGTCGTGGAACGCTGGGGTTTTCCGGCGGAACGGCTGTACGCCACGGTGTACGCTCCGGACAAGAGCAAGGGGGATCCCGGCGAGTTTGACCAGGAGGCCTGGAATTACTGGGCGGAGCTGTTCCGTTCCCGCGGGCTGGACCCGGACGTTCACATCGTGCACGGCAACGTGAAGGACAATTTCTGGATGATGGGAGAGACCGGCCCCTGCGGCCCCTGTTCCGAACTGCACGTGGACCTGACGCCGAACGGCGATACGCACGGCAGGCTGGTGAACAAGGATTCCGATTTGTGCATCGAGATCTGGAACCTGGTGTTCATCCAGTACAATGCGGAGAGCGACGGCTCCATGCGCAACCTGCCCGCCTGCCATGTGGATACGGGCATGGGCTTTGAACGCGCCTGCTCCATCATGCAGTGCACGGACGGGTTCAAGGATTTTTCCCGCAAGCCTTCCAATTACGCCACGGACGTGTTCCGCCCCCTGTTTGACAGGCTGGAAGCCCTGAGCGGCCGGAAGTACACGGACGTTTATCCGGCCCCCGGCTCCAAGCTGGTGGCCGCCGGGGACGACGTTCTCCAGGAGGCGATCGCCTTCCGCGTGATTGCCGACCACCTGCGCACCCTGAGTTTTTCCATTGCGGACGGAATTCTGCCGGGCAACAACGGCCGAAATTACGTGCTGCGCCGCATTTTGCGCCGCGCCGTGCGCTATGGACGCCGCCTGGGGTTCACCCAGCCGTTCCTGGCCGAATTGGTGGATACGCTGGTGGCCTCCTTCGGCCAGGTGTTTCCGGAACTGGCTTCCCGCGCCGATACGGTGAAGGAGGTGCTGACCCGTGAAGAGGCCAGCTTCAATGAAACGCTGGACCGCGGCCTGGAGTTGTTTGACGCGGAAACGGCTTCCGCCGGGAAGGTGACCGGCGAGTTTGCCTTCAAGCTTTACGATACCTACGGATTCCCGGTGGACCTGACCGCCCTGCTTGCGGAGGAACGCGGGCTGGACATCGACATGGAACGCTTCAACCGCCTGATGGAGGAACAGCGCGACCGGGCCCGCGCAGCACGGAAGAGCGAGGTGGTGCGCGCCCTGGATTTGAAGACGGACGCCGTAACGGATTTCACGGGCTACGATGTGGACGAGTGCGCCGCCACCGTGCTGGAAGTGAGCCGCCAGGGGGATTCCCTGTTTATTATTACGGACAAGACGCCGTTTTACGCGGAGATGGGCGGCCAGGTGTCCGATGCCGGACTGATCGAGATCGGCGGGGACAGCTACCACGTGGCGGCTGTCCAGCAGATCGGCGGAGCGCGCGCCCATGTGGTGGAGTACCAGGAAGGGCTGAACGTGAAGCCCGGGGACCGCGTGCATTTGAGCATTGACGCGGAACGCCGCCGCCGGGTGGAGGCCCACCATACCGCCACCCACCTCCTGCACTGCGCCCTGCACCAGGTGGTGAGTCCGGACGCGGCCCAGCAAGGGTCCTTCGTTTCGGAAGACCGTCTGCGCTTTGACTTCAACAGCGGAGCCGTTACGCCGGACCAGCTGCGGAAGATCGAAGAGAAGGTAAACGGCTGGATTGACGCCGGATTGCCGGTGTATTGCACGGAACGCGCCTATGCGGAGGTGAAGGGGAATTCCGCCATCGCCCAGTTTTTTGGGGACAAGTACGGGGATTTGGTGCGCGTCGTCCAGGTGGGTGGCTGCGAGAACGCTTTGGACGGCGTTTCCATGGAGTTCTGCGGGGGTACCCACATCGCGAATACGAAGGATATCGGCCTGTTCAAGATCAAAAGTGAAGGGGCCATCGCCTCCGGCGTGCGCCGCATTGAGGCCATGACGGGGGATGCCGCCCTGGAGATGATCCGTCAGCACGTCGTTGCCAAGAGCTTGGAGATTGCCAAGGCGGTGGAAAAGATCAAGGAGGTGAATTATGCCCTGGAAGACATGGGGATGGCGCAGGTTCCGGTTCCCACGATTGAGGGCAAGCCCGGCTTGTCCGCCATCGGCGCTTCCGACATCCGCACGGTGAATGAGTCTCTGGAACGGTTTGACGCCAGCGTGGAACATTTCAAGCAGACGGCCCTGGATGCGGAGAAGAAGCTGAAGAAGGCCCGCGCCGGGCAGTCCGCCGCCAGGGCTGACGCCCTGCTGAACGAATGGCTTTCCGGTGATCCCGCTTCTTTGATTCAGGTGGCGGAAGGGTCGGGAGAGCTTCTCCAGGAACTGCTCAACGGCCTGAAAAAACGCCAGTATGCGGGCGCGGCCTTCCTGCTGTGCGTGGATAGTTCTTCCTTGCTCCTGGGAGCGTATTGTGGCAAAGATGCCATTGCGGACGGCCTGTCCGCCGGGGACCTGGTCCGCGAGGTGTCGTCCCTGGCCGGCGGCAAGGGCGGCGGCCGTGCCGACCAGGCCCGCGGTTCCGCCCCGCAGGATGCGGACCCCCAGACACTGGCCGCCGCGGCGCGCAAGATTATCAACGGATAGGCCCTGAGGGGCCGCTCCAGTAAAGAAGCCGATCATGGACAAGAAGATTTTTCCGGACGAACCCGAGATTCCCATTCTGCCGAACCTGTTCACGGCAGGGAATCTGGTGTGCGGATTTTTCGCCATTCTGACGATTTTTGAGGGGATCAACCAGGCGGATAGCGACGCCGTGGCGGCCTTTGCCTATTATCAGAATGCCACGTTCCTGATTTTCGCGGCGTGCCTGTTCGACTTGTTTGACGGCCGGATTGCGCGCATGCGCGGGCAGGACGGCCCGTTCGGCAGGGAATTCGATTCCCTGGCGGACATCGTCTCCTTCGGCATCGCTCCGGCCCTGCTGGTGGCCAAGGCGGTGTTGTTCCAGCTTTCCCCGCCGGAAGTGGGCTGGGGCATCGGCATCCTGTACCTGCTGTGCGCCGCCCTGCGGCTGGCGCGTTTCAACTGCATGGCTTCGGCCCCCCGCAAGGAGGGGCAGAGCAGCGATTTTGTGGGGCTTCCCGTTCCGATGGCGGCCGGGGCCGTGGTTTCCACCATGTACCTGGTGATGTATCTGGCGGGAAGGGCTCCGGACGGGTCCATGGACCTGGGAGCGTTCAAGTACGTGATCGCCCTGGCGATGGCGGGCGTTTCCGTGCTGATGATGAGCCGGGTGATTTATCCCAGCTTCAAGCATATCAACATGCGCACCCGCGGCACGATGTACGCGATCGTGCTCATTGTTCTGACGGTGATCTGCATTTTCAAGTTTCCGTGGGTGATGCCCGCGGTGATTTTCTCCATTTACCTGCTGTACGGGCTTGTCCGCCCCTGGATAGACCGCCGTTGGCGGCGCAGGCTGGAAGCCAATGACGAGGAGTAAAGGCGGGAGTTTTCCCGTGAAAAGAAAACCGGCCGCGCATCGCAGAGACGGGCGGCCGGAATGAGGAGGGAATGTTTTCCCGCTGATGGGAAGTCCGGGTTATCTGTTCCGCGGCTTGAAATCGTCGGCAAAGGGGTCTTTTTCCGGAGCGGAAGGGCCACTGTGGATTTCAAGGTTCTTGTTCTTGACCAGCGTGATGCAGATGGGCTTGCTCCGGTTTCCCTGGGCGTCGTACCTGTACAGGAAGCGGCGGACAAGTTCCTTGGTTTTGGAGTCGAACATGCGTTCCTCCACCAGCTCGGCGTATTGGTTGTAGCCGTAGCTTACGTTGAACAGTTCATTTTTCTTGCCGTCGTAGATCAGGCAGGACGTGAGCTGTCCGAATTTCCCGCGGGAATAGTAGGTGACGGAGACCAAGACGTTGTTGACGTTGTAGGTGCGCTTCCGCATGCCCTGGCCGTTGGAGGTTCTTTCAAAATAGCTGCGCGAACCGTCCTCATGCTTGACCAGGCGGGAGGAAGAGGGTTCCCGTATCTTGAATTCGTCCGGCGCGGCCTGAAGGACGGAAGCCGCCAGGGCCAGCGGGACGATGAAAAGCAGGGGCGATGTTTTCATGATGAAAAAAGTGTTTCTGACTTATTAAAGTGATGTATAGTGCCTTTGACAAGAACGTAATTAAATGAATTGGCTCGTAAGGCGACATGAGTTGAACGTAGAGCGCGGCGGCGTGCTGATGGGGATTGTGAATGTTACTCCGGATTCCTTTTCCGACGGAGGCCGTTTTTATGCGCTGGAAGAGGCCCTTGGCCATGCGGAGGAGCTGGAACGGCAGGGCGCCGTTATTCTGGACATAGGGGGCGAGTCCACCCGTCCGGGAGCGGCGGAGGTTTCCGCGGATGAGGAGGTGGCCCGTGTGTTGCCCGTGGTGCGGGAGCTCCGGAAGCGGTCGGAGGCCGTGATTTCCGTGGATACGCGCCATGCCGCCGTGGCGGCCGCGGTGCTGGAGGCGGGGGCGGACGTGATCAATGATATTTCCGGACTGTCGGACCCCGGCATGGCGGAGTTGTGCGCGCAGGCGCGCTGCGGCGTGGTGGTGATGCACATGCAGGGGCGCCCGGAGACGATGCAGGACGCGCCCGCGTACGGGGATGTTCTGGAGGAGGTGAGCCGCTATTTTGAGGAACGGTATGATTTTCTGCTGGAAAAGGGGCTTTTGCCGGAACAGGTCTGCTGGGACCCCGGCATCGGCTTCGGCAAGACGCTGGACCATAACCTGACTCTTCTTTCCAATATGGACCAGCTGCATGTGGCGGGGCGTCCGGTGCTGCTGGGCCTTTCCCGCAAGCGCATGCTGGGCGCCATTCTGGGAGGAACGGATGCGGGGCGTGAGCCTCTGAGCACGGCGGTGATGACGGTATGGGGGCATTTGCACGGCGCGCAAATCCACCGCGTTCATGATGTGGAAGAGAGCGCCCGCGCCCTCCGGCTGATTCAGGCCGCCGAACCGTTTGTACGCTGAACATTCCATGGTTTCCGCCTCTTCACGTCCGGTATTGACGTCGCTGGCGTCCGTAGGGTTCGCCCTTCTGGCGGCGTGCCTGTTTCTGGCCCTCCGGGGCGTCTGGCCGTTCGGCAGCCATTTTCTGGAGTACATGGACAACGGGCAGATGGTGTATCCGGCCCTGAAGTATTATGCCTCCGCCCTGATGTCCGGAGCGTGTGACGGCTCTTTTTTCTATGATATCAATGCGGGGTGCGGCATCCGGGTGAGCCCCTCCCTGCCTCATCAGCTTTTGGTGCCCTCCTCCTGGATTGCCGTGGCGATGGGGGATTCCTTCCTGTTGAGGGACATGGTCTGGGTGATGCTGGCGGACGTGGCCTGCATTTGCCTGACGGCTTCCTGGTTCCTGAGGCGCGTGTTTCCGTCCCTGTCCGTGGGATGGACCGTGCTTTTGACCGCAGGGTATGCCCTGGGGGGATTTTTCCAGACCAAGTACGGCTTCATGCAGTTTCTGGACCATGCCGCCATGTTTCCGCTGTTTGCGCTGGGGCTGTACCGGCTGGTGAATGGCGGCCGGGGCTGGCTGTATGCCGTGGGGCTGTTCCTGCTGGCTACTTCCCTGTACAGCGCTTTCATGGCCGTGGTGGCCGGGTGGCTGTTTGCGTGGGCTTATACGCTGCCGTTGAAGGGGACGGAAGAGCGGCGCATGATTCTGGCCCGCGTTTTTTGGTACACGGCGGCGGTGACGCTGGTTACCAGTTATTACTGGCTGCCGATGATGGAGATGAGCCGGGATTCCATGAGGTCCCTGTTCATGACGGCTCCCTTGTTTTCCGAGCTGCTGTGGCCGTTTGATCCTCCCAAGTTCCTGGAACGCCTGTATTCCTGCCTGCCGGGGATGGCCCCGGCCGCCCTGGCGGTCCTGTTCCTGGCGCGGAGGCGCAGGGAGCACGCGCCGCCGGACGGGGGAGTGCGCCTGTTTGTCCTTCTTTTGGCGGCTTCCATTCTTCCGGCGTTCGTGGAGCCTTTCCACCGAGCCGCCCATTTGTGGAGCTACGTGGATTTTCCCGTCCGGTTCGGCTTTATTCCCGGACTGGTTGTGGCGGCGTTCTGCGCCTGGATTCTGGCAGGAGACCGGCTGTCCGCACCGCAGGGGAGAAGGTTCGGGTGGCCGCTTTGCCTGGGATTGCCCGCCGCGGCGTTTACCGTTTCCGCAGTTGTTCTGCACGTGGTGGAGATGGACATTGTCGTGCGTCTGCTTCCCCTGCTGTTTTTCCTGTGCGCCTGGTTGATCTGGAAGCATGCGGAAGGCAGGAGGCTGATGGGCGGCATTGCCGCCGTGCTGCTGCTGGGGCTGCCCGTGGGGGCTGCCGCTTTCTGGAAGAAGGGGGATGAGGAGAAGGCCGCCGTGCAGTGCCTGAATGCGGAGTGGCTGGCGCGGCAGATGCACGGGTACCAGGGGCTTTTGCGCGTGAAGGACCGGGACAGGGTGATGGTGGATAATGCCGCCTGCCTGGGGAACATTCCCTCCATCAGCAATTTCCGGCACACGACGAGCATCGCCCATTTCCGTTTTCTGAAGAACCTGGGATACCGGGACGAGTTTACGCGCACTTATGGACAGGGGGGAACCCTGTTTTCCGACCTTTTGCTGGGGCACGGGTTCATGCTGGCGTCCCGTCCTATGGAAGGCATGGAAGATGTCCTGTCCCGCGACGGCATGTATTTGTACCGCCTGCCGGGCGCGCAATGGGGGTGGGTGGTTCCTGAAAGCGCCCTGGGACTGGAGCTTGACGACAAGGCTTCCGTTTTCGAGAATCTCAACGTATTGTACGCGCGGCTGTTCCCCTCCGGCAAGAGTCCGCTGTACGTTCCTGCGGAGGCGCGGACGGAAGTATGCGGGAATGCCTACAGCATGAGGATTCCGGAGCAGGCCGGGGCCGTGTACGGCTTTCCCCTGACGGATACGGATGAATTGAAGGTGGACGGACGGGAGGTCCCCGTGATGGCGGAAGCGCAGAAGAAGCCCGGCTGGAAAGGGAGGACTTACAACGGAACTCTGGAATTGAAATCCGCCGTAACCGGCGGGGAAACCCTGGTGACCGGGGTGATGCGGCGGCTGGTGGAGTGCCCCATGATGGTGGCCGCCGCACAGGCGGAGGAATGGGATTGGCCTGCATTTCCGGAAGGTTCCGCCCCGCGCAGGATGGAGGAACGGGGGAGAGGCGGCCACGTGGAGGTGGACCTTGCCGCCGGGGCGGGGGAGGCCCTGATGATTCCGGTGGTATATGACAGGGGATGGAGCGCCGTCCGCAACGGGGTTTCCGTGCCTGTCGAGAAGGTTGGGGAGTTGATGGCGGTGCGTTTGGAACCGGGACGGAACCGGGTGGTATTTGATTATTTTCCCCCTCTTCTGAAGGAAACGTTGGCGGTATCCGCCGTGGCGGCCCTGTTCCTGTTGCTGTATGCCGGGTGGGCGCGGCGGCATCCGGAAGCGCCGTTGAGAAGGGCTGTTCTGGCTTGCGGTTACCGCCTGTTCCTGTTTTGCGGCGCCTGTCTGATGCTGGTCGTTTATGTCGGGTCCATGGTTTTGTTCGCCGTGCAGTCCCTGCTGTGACGGGGCGGGTGTGCGGTGGTTTCCGGAAGTTTTTTCCAAAAGGGGAAGCAGGAAAATGAGAAGGGATTTTTTTGTCTTGCGTATTTTCTGAAATTACAGAAAATAAAGTCATGGTTTTGGATGACGTGCAGAGAGCTTTTGTGGAACAATGGGGGGAGATGGGCGCCAGATGGGGCGTCAGCCGGTCCGTGGCGGCGGTTCATGCGTTTTTGTATTTAAGCGAGGAGGCCCTGAGCGCCGATGATTTATGCGAGGCTTTATCCATGGCGCGTTCCAATGTTTCCACGGCGCTGAAGGAGCTGGAGGGGTGGGAGCTGGTGTTCCGGGAAAGCAGGATGGGGGACAGGAAGTCCTATTACCGCGTGCAGGCCGATGTGTGGGAGATGGCCAGAGCCATCATGAAGGAGCGTAAGAGGAGGGAGGCCGAGGGCGCCTTGAGAACGGTCGGCGAATGCCTGGAAAAAGCCCGGAAAGCCCGGAACGAGTTTCAGGAAGGCAGATTGGAGGCCATGCAGGAGATATTGCAATTGGGCTGTTCTTTTGCGGACAAGGCCGCTTCATGCCCGCCTTCCCTGATTAAGAAAGCGCTGAAGATGGGAGGAAAAGTTCTGGATTGGGTAGCCAGGAAGTAAGAGGAAAATTGCCCGGAGATATGGTGGAAGAAGGTGTAAAAGGCGTCATGGTGTTCTGAAATTTCTGTAATCATGGAAAATAGAGAAATAAAATGAAAACGAACGTGTGCGAATGTCCGGACAGGGTTGCCGTGACCGGGGTTTTGGGGTACAGCGGGCGCTATATGGCCCGGAAGCTTGCGGAGCGGGGCGCGCGGTTTGTCGGGCTGACCAATTCTCCGGAGAAGCCCAATCCGCATGGCTGGCGGCTGGCCCCCCTGTGCTGGGATGATCCCGGCACTTTGGCGGAGAGCATGCGGGGATGCCGCGCCCTGATCAATACGTACTGGGTGCGGTTTAATTCCCGGTGGTTTTCCCATGCGGAGGCTGTGGAGCATACAAGAGTGTTGTTCGAGGCCGCCGCCAGGGCCGGAGTGGAAAGGATCGTGCATATCAGCATCACCCATCCCGACAGGGACAGCAGCCTGAGCTATTTCCGAGGGAAGGCGGAGCTGGAACGCATGCTGGAGAGCCAGGATATTCCGTATTCCGTCTTGCGTCCGGCCGTCTTGTTCGGCGAACGGCCTGGGGAAGATATCCTGATTAATAATATGGCCTGGGTTCTGAGGAATTTCCCGGTAGTAGGCGTTCCGGGGGATGGGGAGTACCGCCTTCAGCCAATCCACGTGGAGGACCTGGCGGCCCTGGCCGTCCGGGAGGCGATGGCGGAAGACGGGGAAAACAGGGTTATTGAGGCGGCAGGGCCGGAGGCCTATACGTTCCGCGGCCTGTTTGCCATGCTGGGGGAGGCGATAGGCGTCAAAAGGCCGGTTGTGTCCGTTCCTCCGTGGTGCGCCTTTGCCGCCGCCCGGGTGATGGGAGTGTTCCATCGCGATGTGATGCTGACAAGGGATGAGATACGCGGGTTGATGGAGGACAGATTGTATGTTGAAGGAGCCGTTCCGGCCGGTTTTTCCCGGCTTTCCTCCTGGGCCCGGAAACATGCGCAGGAGTTGGGAAGGGCTTATGCCTGTGAAATGGCCAGGAGGAGAGTTGAAGGCTAGCTTTTTCAGGAAACGGGGCGTCCCGCGCCGGGGGGAGGCAGGCGCAGGACGCCGTAACGTTTGCCCTGCCGCGTGACGTGAAAAGGCTTTGCGCTTTTGAAGGATGGTTGACAGCGGAGCGTGGCCGGGTAGAGTGGCGGTATGCAGTCTTCCTATTGTCCGAGTCCCTATCGATACACGCGCCGCGTGACCCGCGAAGTCATGGTGGGCAATGTGGGGGTTGGCGGCGCCAATCCCATCCGCGTCCAGTCCATGCTGACGTCCGACACGCGGGATACGGATGCCTGCGTGAAGGAGGCCCTGGAGCTGGCCGCCGCCGGCTGCGAGATTATCCGGCTGACCGCCCAGACGAAGGCATACGCGGCCAATCTGGAGAATATTTCCCGCGAATTGCGAGCGGCGGGCTGCCATGTGCCGCTGGTGGCGGATATTCATTTCAAGCCGGACGCCGCGATGGAGGCCGCCAAATGGGTGGAGAAGATCCGCATTAATCCCGGCAATTTCATCGACAAGAAGAAGTTCGAGGTGCGCGAGTACACGGATGCCGAGTACCAGGAGGAACTGGACCGCGTGCGGGAGGAGTTTACGCCCCTGGTGTTGTTCTGCAAGGAACACGGGCGCGCCATGCGCATCGGTTCCAACCACGGTTCCCTGTCCGACCGCATTTTGAACCGTTTTGGCGATACGCCGGAGGGGATGGTGGAGAGCGCCATTGAGTTTGCGCAGATTGCCCGCGACCTGGATTACCATTCCCTGGTGTTTTCCATGAAGGCGTCCAGCGTGAAGGTGATGATCGCCGCGTACCGCCTGCTGGTGGAGCGCATGAACGCGCTGGGGCCGGACTGGAATTATCCCATCCATCTGGGGGTGACCGAGGCGGGAGGCGGGGAAGACGGCCGCATCAAGAGTGCGGTGGGCATCGGGTCCCTGCTGATGGACGGCATTGGCGATACCCTGCGCGTGTCCCTGACGGAAGACGCCGTGCGCGAGGTGCCCGTGGCCTACCGGCTTTCCAATCCGTTCCAGCCGTCCGAAAGGCCGGACGATCCCCCCTCCGCGTTTCCGGAGCCGGAGTTGTGCTATGATCCCCTGCAGTTTTCCAAGCGGCAGGGCGGCCTGGCCATGTGCTACGGCGTTCGCCTGGGCTGGGAACAGCCCGTGCGCGTGGTGGTTCCCGATGCCGGTTTTTACGCCCTGCAGGATGAGCGCGGCGCCATGGGCGACATGATGCCGGAACTGGCCCTGGGCCAGTTGGACGCCATTGAAGTGGACCCCCGCAGCGATGCCGGCCTGGAGCCGCTGAAAGAGCTGGCGGAGCCGTCCATCGTGACCGTGAAGAACGGGCTGGACATGGAGCCGGTGCACGCGTTCCGCCTGCTGGCTTCCCGCATTGAGGACAGGCATTTGATTTTGCTGAAGGATACGCTGGCGCCCGGTTCCGTTTCCGGAGAAGACGTGCCGCTGGTGGCCGCCCGGAATGTGGGCTCCCTGCTGTGCGACGGGATTGGGGACGCGCTGCTGGTGCAGGGAGAGTCCGATCCGCGGCTGGCTTCCTTCCTGGCGTTTAATATCCTGCAGGCCACCGGGATGCGGCTGACGCGCGCGGATTACGTTTCCTGCCCGTCCTGCGGGCGCACCCTGTACAATATTCAGGAGGCGACGGACCGCATCCGCAAGGCCACGGAACATTTGAAGGGGGTGAGGATTGCCGTGATGGGGTGCATCGTGAACGGACCGGGAGAGATGGCGGACGCCGATTTCGGGTACGTGGGGGGGGCTCCGAACAAGATCAACCTGTATGTGAAGCATACTCCCGTCAAGTTCAATATTCCCGAGGAAGAGGCGGTGGAGAGGCTGGTGGACCTGATCAAGGAGTACGGGCGCTGGGTGGAGCCGAAACAGGAAAGTTTTTAATACGGAAGACCGCACGGCATGGGAAGGGTGTTTATCAGCGGCGGAAAAGGGGGACTGGCCCGCGCCGTGGCGGCGCATTTTTCCGCTGCCGGGTGGACTGTGGACGCCCCCTCCCGTGCGGAGCTGGACGTGGGGGACTGCTCCGCCGTGGAAGAGTGGTTTGCGGGGCGGCCTGCGTATGATCTGGCGGTGTGTGCCGCCGGAGTGACGAAGGACCGCCCTTTTTTGAAACAGACGGAGGATGAATGGGACGCCGTGATGGGCGTGAATGCCAGGGGGGGCGCCTGGTGCGCCCGCTGCGCCGCGGCCGGCATGCTGCGGGAGGGCAGAGAGGGGCAGGTCGTGATGATCGGTTCCTATGCCGCGTACAGGCCCGCGCCGTCCCAGGCGGCGTATGCCGCTTCCAAGTCAGCTCTGGAAGGCCTTGTCAAGAGCCTGGCCCGGGAGTGGGGGAAGAAGGGAATCCGCGTGAATCTGGTTTTGCCGGGGTTCATGCTTACGGATATGACGGAGGGATTGCGCGGGAGCGTGAAGGAGGCGGCTTTGTCCCGGCACGTTCTGGGCAGGTTCAATACGCCGGAGCAGACGGCGGCGTTTCTCCTGTTTCTGCAGGAGGTGCTGACGGCCGCCTCCGGGCAGGTTTTTGATCTGGACAGCCGGATTCTTTAGGGGGTGGCCGGGGATTCCGAGGCTACCGCCGGTTGTTGTGAATCTGCGGGGCGTTCAGCGGTTTGTTCCGCGTTCAGGAGGCTTTTGATCCACGGGATGACGGCGTCTTTTTTGAAGAAGTGGTTGCGCGGATCGACGTTGGCCAGGCGGAAGAATTCGGTTCTGTCCAGCCCGGAGGGGAGGCGTTCCCCCTGCCAGCGTTTGGCGGGATCCGCAAAGCGCGGCTGGTGCAGGAAGCGGAAGGCGTCTTCCCTGCCCGCCATGCGGTAGGCCTGCGCGATGAAGCCGAAGTCCCGGTCCAGCCCCCCTTCCGTACAGATGACGGGGCGCGGAGCCAGGGAGGCGACGATGTCCGGGAAGTCGAATTGCTGCCAGAAGCCGGGTATCAGGTGGCGGATGGAGTTGGGCGCAGGGCGGGAGCCGTTGGAGGACGGTTTGGTCATGGTTTGCGCCCGTTCCAGCGTACGGCACAGAAAGTCGTTGTACACGAAGGCATAGATATCCGGGTTGAGGACTCCCAGAACCATCATGGGTTCCGTGCCCAAGGAGAAGCCGCTGAGGATGATATGGTTTTTTTGTATGAAGGGGAGTTTTTTCACCCAGTCCAGGATGCATTGGTCCGTGTAGGACGTGTAGCCCAGCCAGCTCCAGTCCATTTCCAGCAGGAGGCGCGCCAGGTTGTCGTAGTCGTTGGAGGCGCGTCCGGCCGCACGTTCCGCGTCCCCCTGTTCTCCGGCGCCCGCGTTGTCCACCACGACGGCCACCCAGCCTTCCCGGACATAGTGCCAGGCCATGGCGTTGGGACCCGGCCGGGGAAGGGGGGCGTTTTCCAGTTCCGCGGATGTCTCCGCCGCCAGTTCCTCCTTGGTCTGGTCCGACCCGGGAATGCAGAAGAGGACGGGGACGGGGCGCTGCGGTGTGGCGGAGTCCGGCACGAGTACCAGAAACGGTACGGCGGCGTTCGGGAAAGGATAGCTTTCCCATTTTTCCACCCTGTATCCCTGCCGTGGAACGGTTTTGACGAGCCTGGGGGGCTGTATTTCCTGCGAGGCCGGGAATTTCATCAGCTTTTTCATGGCCTGGCGCACCTGTTCCCGCCATGAAGGGAAGTTTTCAGGGGGCATGCCGGGTTGAAAGGCGCATGCCGGACGCACTTGTTCCAGCATGGTTTGGACAATGCCGCGTGAGGAGGTATGGCGACGGTCCGCGCGCGGCGATTGGAGGGCAGCCCATTCGGAAGGCTGGAAGGCCGCCGGGGAAGGGGAGGCCGTCCATGCCGGCAGGCAGCAGGCGAGAAGAAGAAGGGTGCTGCGGAAGAGTGTTTGCAAGGGCATGGAGGAGAGTTTGCCACGGTTTTTCCGGTTTTTCAAGAAGGCGGGGCTGGTCTGTTTTTCATCCGCTGTGAATGGGAAAGCGGAGAAGGCTGATGCCTTCCGTGAAATGTTCCCGCATTGGGGGAAGAATGCCTTCCTCCCAGTGTTTCCCGCTTTTTGCGGCTGATTATTCTTCCCCTGTCCGGCGGAGGGGTGTCAAGATGAGTGACGAAGAGGGGGGGGGAAAGCTGAGGCTTTTCAGCCCCCCTGGTTATGCCGAAGGGAGATGTTCCGCAAGAGCAGACAGACGCCGCCGTAAAGTTTCCGTAGTGTCCATAAGTTCGGCTTTTCGCCTTGCCGTAGATATTTATGGATTGCCTTTTATTCCCGACGTATTCGGGGCTTGTTTCCGGGGCGGCGGAGGGGTACTTTTCCCGGGTCATGATTTCGGAGGGGAACAGCTGTGCGGAACCGCGGGTTTGCGGGCTTGGCCTGGCTTCCGCATTCGGGCTGGGCGCGGAGGCTCATGTCAGCGGCGTGCGGCAAGGACTCCAGGTGTTGAAGCCGTTGAAGGAGGTGTGGGGTGCGGGGCATCCCTGGGGTGATGTCCGCAGCGGCTGGATTCCGGAGCGGGGCATGTTGTGCAGCCGCCGGAACGGTCCGGCGTCCCAGCTGGCCCTTCTTCTGGCCCGCCAGGCCGTGGAGGAAGCCGGATGGGGACCGCACGAGCTGGAGGACGCCGCGCTGGTTGTAGGCAGTTCCCGCGGGAACGCCTCCGGCTGGCTGAGTCCGTGGCCCGGCAGGCGGCCCATGAAGATTCTGGCCGTGCCCAATTCCCTGCACAGCGAGCTGGCCTCCTGCGTGAGCATTGAGCTGGGCATTCACGGTCCCTACCATGTGCTGGCAAGCGGCTGCGCCGCCGGGCTGGATGCCGTGGGGATGGCGGCCATGCTGATGCGGCAGGGCGTCGTGAAGCGGGCCCTGGCTGTGGGGCTGGACCTTCCCCTGTGCCGGGAGCTGCTGGGGTCGTACTGGGCTTCCGGCATGCTGTCCCGGGATGGCGTGGATGATCCCTACGGTTCCGGG
>ENA-ORLF01000124-ORLF01000124.1-human-gut-metagenome-genome-assembly--contig:-NODE-124-length-37220-cov-3.98536_pt1 | contig 37220 bp, 33 predicted proteins | sample MGYA00243066_ERZ508822 | MGnify/ENA primary metagenome ERZ508822 (study PRJEB26277, sample SAMN04329791) | human gut metagenome | biome: human-associated habitat | host: Homo sapiens | place: USA... | reverse complement strand
ATTTATAAAGTTTATTACATAGCCCTGGCTCTACTATTGAACCGTCAAGTAAATCTTTTATACCCGTGTCTTTATCCTGTATTCTAATTTTATCGGTATTATGGAAATAATTTATTCTACCGTCAGAAAAGACCATCTGATAACCGCAATGTGATATGTCAGCATTATATTTTTGGGCATTATCAAACAATCTCTCATACATATCAGGTTCTATTACATCATCACCGTCAGTAAAACCTATCCAATCGCCCTTAGCCGCCAAAACACCTTTCATTCTCGCAACCGACACACCGCTGTTTTTGATATGTAAAATCTTGATTACATCTCTATACAAATCGGCATAATCATCAATAATTTTAGCAGATGAATCAGTTGAACCGTCATCAACAACTATAACTTCAATATTTTTATAAGTCTGAGATAAAATACTATCTAAGGTTCTTACAATATAATTCTCTAAATTATATACCGGAACAATTACACTTATTAAATCACTCATCATAAAGCACTCAACATTTCTTCAACAGCTTTTACTGTTTTTTCGGTACTGAAAGCTTTACCACGCTCTTTTGCTTTTGCGGCATAAGCATCAAGCAAATCAGGCGTTGTAAGCATTTTCTTTATGCCCTCATAAAGTGCATCTTCATTATTTTCTGTTACGATACCGTACTCGTTGTTTTCGCCTAATAATTCGGTCATTCCTGAACAAAGTGTAGTTACAACAGGTGTTCCGACAACAAGTGACTCCGTCACAGATGTACTGAATCCTTCGCTGTGGGATGAACATACATACAAATCACAATTTTTTACATACTTGTACGGATTTGTTCTATAACCAACCATATGGAATGTATTTTCAACACCAAGGTTCTGTGCAGCTTTTTTTAAGCTACCTTCTTCTTCACCGATGCCGAACAAATAAACTTTATTTTTAACTCCGTCATCAAGGAGTTTTTTATGTATGTTCAGTAGCCTGTCGAACCCTTTTAACGCAGTAAGTTTTCCGACAGAACAGATATTTACGCAGTCATCGTCAAATTTAATATCATCGACAGGTTCAACGGATTTTTCAAGTATTTTGTCTGTTTCAATCGTATTATAAAGCACCTGAATAGGTTTTTGAAATTCAAATGTCTTTGAAAAATAATCCATAACCCATTTTGAAACACAAACAGTATTATCAAATTTTTTATAGCACTTCTTTGCCTCTTCAAAATTTCTAAAACCTACTGCACCGATTGCGGGATTGTCCATTTTGCTGTGAATCCAGCTGACAAGCTTAGTATTTGGGTTAGTGCAACCGCTTACAATTCGTGCGGTAGGACCTTCAAGGTAAGAAACAATTATGTCATAGTTGTCTCTGATAAAATGTTTATACAGTTTTTCAGGAGAAAAAAGTTTCATCACATATGTATTGCCACGAGGCATTCTCTTGAAACCGCCGATATATTTTACATCAGAGTTAAGATACTGTCGATTAACGCCTACATCAAACAAAGTTTGAACTGTTTTTCAGCCCCACCGTGTGCAAGATTAGGTATAAGAAATAAAACTTTTGTCATATCCAGGATTCCTCACTCCAACTATTTACAAAGAATAAAGATCGTTCATGCCAATTTAAGCCATATGCAAACAACATCTGATACAAAAAATATATTGTAAACAAACCGTATGATGCAATTTTTACCCAGTGATATTTTTCAATATGTACCATCTCATTAATGTTCCACACTAATAATGTAACAGCAAATATTTCAAAATATAAATTAAATCTGGCATATACAGCGGAGAAAACGCCAGCCGTAGTGAACATCAAGAAAAATAGGCTCATATTAAATACTATATCATAATATTTGTATTTTTTCTTCATCAAATCTCTATTTATGTATGATATAGCAATCGGTACAGCAGCAACTAATACTCTAAAAATATTTATACTATAATTCCAATCGTCATTCACATATTTTACTCCATAAACAGTATCAGAAATAAGGTTATCGATAAAACCTCCCGTAAATGGCGATGCAACCACTGTTATCAATAACAATATTATAATTAATTTAGTCATTTTACCCCAAGCTTCTGCATACAAAAAGAAATACAACACAAACCATATATAAGCCGATGTATGTATTTGTGCCACTACAAAAATTAACGGAAAGAATATATACCATCTTCGTTTTGCAATCAAAGGAAAGCAAGCAACAATAATTGATGTAACTAGATACTGTCTAAGAGCATTCAACGAATGGCCCCAACAACCAAATGTTACAAAAATATAAAATGCGAACTTCAAATCACCACTATAATTATACAAAAAATACATCAATGGGAAAATTGTTAAAAAAGATGTAATTTCAATAAACACTCTGGGATTACTGGAAACATATGTATGCAAAAAAGACAAATATAATTTAAAAAGCCATTCTTCACCTATCTTAAATGTTGATAAGCACTGATTAAACGGCATCACATTTTCAAAGAAATGCATATAAGTTACAGTATCTCCATATGCATATCTTTGACCTGAAACGTACACTAATAGAAGAGTTCCAAGAATAAAAAATAATTTATTAGTATCTCGAACAATCGTTCTTTCACTAGTTATATTATACTGATCCACTGGTATATTGCCAATATAAAAAAGCAATAAAACCAATAATGGTGTAAAAATAAACACATTCATTAACTAATTCCCTTCAACTCGCATATGTTAAGATTTAGATTTTTTTATTATCACTAATTTTAAGAAAAAACCACAAGGAATACTGACAATTGTAAGGGCTTTTTCAGGAGATTCAGATATAAAGTGCTTGTTTTGGGCAATTAATGAACTAGACACATATTGGATACAAGCTTTAATTTTTTTGCCAAAACTTTCACTGTATTGCATTTGTATCTTTCTCCAGAAGGCAAAGCTCTTTGGGCATTTCATGTACTGCTTATACATAGTGTGCGAATTACCGTCTTCCTGGTATTCTACATCACACACTACTTCATTTAAAACAGCAAGTTTATACTTCTGATCTATCAATTTATATTTATATGCAAGTGCAAGATATTTTTCATTATCAAATACCGGATACTCAGGGACTGAATTAATAATATCAGTACGATAAATAAGCTTCTTATCACCTGAACCACCTGACGCATAATAACCCGACAATGTGGTTTCTGTCATATCTTTCGGAAAGCCTTTTCCTATAACCTTTCCCGTATTCATATTGGCATCGAGTGCAATAATACCTGCATAACCCCTGCTTTTAACCTGATTCCATTTGTTTATAATTTTTTCAACAGCGTTCTCAGATAAAGCATCATCAGAATCTATACAAGTATTGAGTTCGGTATGTATATTTCTATACGCAACATTGTGTGCGGTATGCATACCTCCGTTTTCTTTATATATGTACTGAATTTCGAAGCCGTTATCTTTTGATATCCAGTCTTTTACTAATTCAGCCGTATTATCAGTTGAACCGTCATCAACTATAAGCCACACGAAATCCTTGCATTTTTGGGAACACAAAGATTTATATGTACGACCTATTGTATGTGCCCTATTATAAGCAGGTGTAAATACTGTTAAAGTCTGCATAACTATTATTCCTCAACCGAATTAAAATAAAATTCTTCAAGTTTTACAACATTCTGTTTAACATCAAAACCTGATTTTTTTATATCATCTATCGTGTTTTTTCTAATCGTACCTTGTTTTTCTAAGACAACATCCGCCCACTCATCAATCGGCAAGTTTAAATCTAACGACTCAGCAAGGTCTGTAACTCTGCATTCTGACGGAACACTATCAGAAATGATACACGGCAATCCTGCAGCCTGCGCTTCAAGTGCTGCAATACCTAATCCTTCGTACAAAGACGGAAACAAAAAGACATCCATTGCCTGTAGTATTCTATTCACATCTCCCCTGTTTCCTAAAAAAAACACGGAATTTGATAAACCAAGATTATCAACTTTTTCTCTTATATTACTCTGTCCGTTACCTGTTCCTACAAGAAGCAGTTTGGAATTTCTGTTTTTATCATGTACACTCTTAAAAACATCAATCAAAAACGGATGATTTTTGGGTGGATTAAATCTTCCGACATGTCCGATTACAAAATCAGATTTACTGATTTTCAGTTCGTCACGCACTTGATTTCTTATTTGACAGTCATACCGATATTTTTCAGCGTCAATTGCATTATTTAAGACAGTATATGCATTTCCGCCAAACATCCAATCTCCTGCCTCTTTACCGCAAGAAAAAAGATGCGTAGCGTACTTAGGAATTAAATGTTTTGAAAGAAGCTTAATCGGATACTTTAAATTTTTATCTTGACTTTTTGAATGCGAATGTGCAATTCTCACCTTAACGCCATGTTTTTGTGCAATTTTCAAAGGATATGCACTCATGCAATCCAAATGTGAATGCACAATATCGTACTTATGATTATCAAAGAAGTCATCAAGCGCATTAAAATAAGCCTTAGAAAAGGGATTCAGCATAGGCATATGATAAATATGTCCGCCTAAAGATAATATCTCATCATCATAATCAGCCTTTTCCTGACGATGCACAAGAAAATCAAATTGAATTTTAGTACGGTCTATGTTTCTGTAATAATTCATAATCATAGTTTCAAGACCGCCACGCCCCATGTATGTTACAATATGTAATATTCTTAACATAAAATTCAATTACCCTTCATTTTATAGAATTAAAGTTTTAAAGCCTTTACTGTATCGTTTACAACGATTTTTTTATCAAATTCGTCCACCATTTTTTGTCGGGCGTATTTACCCATAACTTCTCGTTTTGAAATATCTGTTTCAAGAAAAGCTTTCATTTTTTCATAAAGGCTGTCAACGCTTTTAGGTTCACAAAGCCAGCCTGTATATTCATTTTCCACCGACTCTCTGCAGCCCGGAATATCGGTGGTAATGACAGGTCTGCCTGTTGCCGAAGCTTCGAGATTTACATTACTCATACCCTCGTGATAGCTCGGCATTACAACACAATCGGCGGTCGCATAGTAAGGTCTTGGTTCTTCCTGAAATCCGTGGAATTTTACAACGCCCTTACTTTCAAGTAACTCAACTCTTTCCTTGTATTCATCTTCAAAAAAGCCTACAAGGTCAAGTACAAATTTATAGCCGTCATCGTGAAGCTTCTCAGCCGCAGAAAACAATTCATCCATGCCCTTTTCCTTCATGATTCTGCCAAGATACAAAAAATGCGGCGGATCACTTTTTGGGTAAGGCTTGCACTCATAAATTTCAAGATTGATTCCTGCGCCGTTCAAAATAGTTTCTTTCTCGACAGAAATAATCTTTTTGTCAACAAATTTTTCTGTCAACAAATTCATCTGCATTAACCTGATTTTCAAAAAATACCGTTTTTACCTTTTTAAAGGCTGTTTTATAAAGAACTGTCGCAAACTGAGCAAGTCCGGGCTTTTGAAATGCCGTTCCTAATCCCTGAACATTCGCATAAAACGGAATATTTAACTTTTCACACATCAATCCACCGTAAACATTTGGTTTGATAGAGTATGTAATTACCAAATCAGAGTTTTCTTCCTGTAATATTTTTTTATAAAATTTCATAAGTGAAAAATCGTGAATCGGATTAACCCCTCTGCGCTCCATCTTAGTTTCAATACAACGCAATCCCATATTGATGAAATCCTCATGATGTCCTACAAAAGGCATACTAAGAACAACATCATAATTTTTCATAAGTTCTTCAATCAATTCTTTTCTGAAACGATACAGCATATAAGAGTGATTAGTAAGAATCATAACTTTTTTACGATTATTCTTCATCTGCAATTGCTCCTGTTCCGCCCTCAACTACACCATCATGCTTAAACACACTTACAACTGTCATAAAAAGACATTTTACATCAAAGACAAAACTGACATTATCACGATAAATCTTATCCATCTGAACTTTTTCAGGGATAGGAAGCTCATCTCTGCCGTTAATCTGCGCCCAACCCGTCAAGCCGGGTTTTAAATCATTTATACCGTACTCATCTCTTTCAGAAATCAAATCATCCTGATTCCAAAGTGCAGGTCTTGGACCGATAACCGACATATCGCCCTTAAAAATATTAAAAATCTGAGGCAATTCGTCAAGACTTGTCTTTCTTAAAAACGCACCCACCTTAGTTATATACTGTTCAGGATTTTTAAGAAGATGTGTAAGACAATCCTTGGGAGTATCAATTCTCATTGTGCGGAATTTCAGAATATTGAAATATTTTTTGTTTTTTCCTATTCTTTTCTGCCTAAAAAAACAGGACCTTCGCTCGTGCATTTTATTATGGCACATATCGGAAGGTAAAGTACTGACAGACACATTATCGCTGCAAGTGAACAGATAATATCAAGCATTCTTTTCACAATTCTGTTATAAAACGACATTTTTCTGTCTTTCATATTTAATACTCCTCAACCCAAAACTAACTTACGCAATACATCTATAGAATTATGCCACAGAAAGCATCAATAAGCAATAAAAGAGGAGAATACGGAAAAAAACAATTGAAAAAAGTGTTTTTTAACAAAATATAGGTATAATTACGCAAGATTTTTGTCATAGATATGATTTATTTTCACTAAAGTGATAATCAAATATAGTCTGTTTTGGTTATTTTGTGCAAAATTTGTCACAGAATATAATAAAACGCCGCAAAGCAGAGCGAGAAATCTATGGCGTATTTCAGGTAAAAAAGCACTATATAATCCGCTATATTCACTGCACAGCGATCCTCTGCACGGCAACCTGAAAGCTTACATATACACAGTGCTAAACCACTCTGCAACTGTCTTTTAGAAGTTAATCATCTGGCAAGTATCTGATATCTGAAATTGTTCACAGACTTGTTGAAATGTGGGATTAATTATGATAAACTGACAATATAAGTCAGAGTACGATATAATTTGAGGTAGACACATAAAAATTTCAGAATGCACACTTTCAAAGGAAACACAAGACCTTTTATACAGATATTTTGCGGCTGCGGCAAATCTTTACGGAGTTATCGAAATCGGCAAACTTCTTAAAATTTACAACAGCCAGAACGAGCCTGTGAGCGAGGAAGATTTTCTGTCATTTGTTGAAAATATGAATTTTAAGGGAAAGTATTTTTGTGTGTTTAATCAGGACGATATTTACGATGACGGCTCAGAAACCCTTGCTCTTGAACAGGAAATTCTTGCAGAATATCTTTACTTTTTTGAAGTTGATGATGATAGTCTTGATAAATACGAAATGCTGAAATATCGTCAAATCGGAAAGAAATTTTGCGTTCTTGACAAAGAGCAATTTCTCAGGTATGAAGATGACTGTTATTTTAAAAAGACTCCCGATTTTCTTGAAATGCGTTCGTTTTTAAGAAATGAAACAGGACTTTCAAAAGAGAACGCAGACGATTATGCGAACGATATTATGATTTGTTTTGCAACTCAACCCGACAATTCCGAAGAATCTGTATACGAAGTAATCATGGGAAGCGGAATCTACAACCGTGATGATATCGCATTCAGCCACCGAAAGCTTGAATATTTGTGTCAAAAAGTCATGTACACAAGTGCCAGACTCCATGTTCTGCTCGGACACACTCCCGAAGAAATTTTCGGTTAACAGGTAAATTTGCATATTATAGCGACAATTCAAAATCATTTTGAGGGGAACATATAGATGAATAGTGAAAATACAGCAACACACAAAATAACATATTCAAATATAGATATTGCAAAATTCATAGCGGCATATTACGACAAATCGGGAGGAATTTTAATATGATAAAGATAATGTTTGTGTGCCATGGTAATATTTGTCGGTCGCCTATGGCGGAGTTTATATTTAGTGACATGGTTAAGAAGGGCGAGATTGCTGACAGGTTTGTGATTAAATCATCTGCTACGAGTACGGAGGATGACAAGTACGATTATTTCATCTGCATGGACTCTAATAATATCAGAAACACTATGCGAATTTTCGGCGATGACAAAGACGGAAAGGTTTGCAAGATGATGAGCTTTGCAGGTATGAATCGTGATGTATCGGATCCGTGGTACAGCGGTGATTTTGAGCAGGCATACAACGATATTTACAGCGGATGCAAAGGACTTTTTGAAAAATTTAAAGGCAAAGCTTAATTTTGTTGTTAATATGCACAAAGATTTTTGATCGTATATGTGCAAAATCTAAAACACATTTAATTGACACAATAAATAAACAATGCTAAAATTGTGACAGGTTGTCATATGACTGCCTGTCACATTTATTTTGGAGGATTTTTTATGATAAAAAACACCTTTTATAATCTTCCCGAAGAAAAGCGTCAGAGAATCACGGACGCAATATTCAATGAATTTGCCGGTTCGTCGGGAGAGAGAGTCAGCATAAACAATATTATAAAGAACGCAAACATTTCGAGAGGCAGTTTTTATCAGTACTTTGACGATAAGGTTGACCTTGTGGAGGTTATGACACGCTCATTTATCAACTTTTCGCTTAAAAAAGCTACAGAGGTTATCTCTCGCACTCACGGCGACATATTTGTAACTTATGATTTGCTTTTTGAAATTCTATGCGAATGTTCAAAGGATGCAAAACAAAGTATCATTATGAAGAATCTTATCAAATATTTTATCATCCGTTTCAAGGGCGTTGCAGAGCTTGTCAGCGTTACAAACAATTTTGACAGAAGTAACCTTAAATATACTTCAGATGAAGATGTGAAGTGTCTTTCACAGATTCTCACTCAGGTGCTGAAGAATGCCGTGTTCAATGTTTTTGTAATAGGAAAACCTTTTAACGAGGTTCACAGGGAGTATCACAGAAAACTTGAAATTATCAAAACAGGTGCAATTGCAGATTAAGTTTAATATTCATGCAACCGGTTGCGGCCGATTTCAACAGAAAATGTAAACCTAAGTTGGTAGAAATTGCATTTAATATGAAATATACTCATAGATAAAAAGCACAAACAGAGGAGTAATCAATGTTATCTAAAATCAGCGTAAAAAAACCGATGACGGTATTGGTTGCGGTTGTACTTGTTCTGGTTCTCGGTATAGTGTCATTTTTCAAGATGACGCCCGACCTTTTACCGAATATGGACTTTCCCTATGCCGTTATCATGACCACCTACGCAGGTCAGACGCCCGAGGCGGTTGAAACAACGGTTTCAAAGCCTCTTGAACAGTCGATGTCGGCAATTGACGGTGTTAAGGAAATCACCTCTACCTCATCGGACAACTATTCACTTTTGATGATTGAATTTGAGGACGACACAAATATGGACAGCGCAACTGTTGATATGCGTTCAAGCCTTGACACAATCAAGGGCAATTGGCCTGACGGAGTCGGAACACCGTACCTCATCAAAATCAATCCGAACATTCTCCCCGTTGCAATGACGGCGGTTGACTTTGAAGGCAAGTCGCAGACAGAGCTTTCGGATTATGTCACAAACGAACTTTTGAATGAACTTGAAGGCATTGACGGTGTTGCCTCTGTTTCTGACAAGGGCATTGTTACGGAACAGGAAAATGTCGTACTTTCACAGGATAAGCTTGACAAGCTTAATAAGAAGATTTCCGCTGCACTCGATAATCAATTCGGTGATGCGGAGGACAAAATTGCCAAGGCTAAAAAGGAATTGCAGGATAATATCGGCAAAGCCAAGGACGGTCAGGGTACAGTTTCATCTTCAATTGAGCAAATCAACTCACAGCAGGAGGCTGTTTCAAAACAGCTTGCCGATGCACAGAACAAGGCTGAAAGCGGTAAAACACAGCTTTTGTCGGCAAAGATGCAGTTGCTTGACCGAAAGGCAAGCCTCACTTCAACAAAAACTTTGCTCGAAACCGCTTATCAGGGTTTGCTTGAACTGAAAACTACCTATGATGAGCTGACTTCCGAGCAGTCACAGCTTACGCAAAAGCTTGAACAGCTTTCAAAATTCAACGAACAGTATCAGGAAATTGTTCGAAAAATGAATGATGCACTGCCCGACAGCGAGGAATACAAGGCACTTCAACAGCAGATTGACGAGCTTAACAAGGTGCTTGAGCCTTACGGAATCAAAGCTCCCGATATTGCAAAAACAATGCAGACAGTTCAGAATTCCATTAACAAAAGTGCAGAGGCAATTCAAAATGTTGAAATTTCACTTAAAAAGCTCGGAACTTCGGGAGATGCAATCAATTCTGCATTAAGTGAAATGTCGGAGAAAATCTCACAAATCAACTCGGGTATTGCACAGCTTGATAACGCAATTTCGGGACTTGACGATAAATCGGTTTCGGTTGATTCCGCTCTTGCCCTCATTTCACAACAGCAGTCAAGTGCGGACTTCAAAATGTCCTCTGCCATGTCAACTCTCACTTCAAAACAGAGTGAACTCAACAGCGCACTTACACAGCTTTCAAGTGCAGAAAAGCAAATTGAAACATCCGAAAAAGAACTTGCAGATAAAAAGAAAGAGGCAAAAAGCAAGGCTGATGTGAGCAACACGGTCACACTTGATACCATTTCTTCAATTCTAACGGCACAAAACTTTTCAATGCCGGCAGGCTATGTTACCGATGACGATAACAATAAATTCATGGTTCGTGTCGGCGACAAGGTGAATGATGAAAAAGAGATGAAGTCGCTTGTGCTTTTTGACACAGGAATTGACGGAATAGGAGTTATTCACCTTGAAGATGTTGCAGATATTTTTGTTGCTGATAATTCCGACGAAACCTTTGCAAGAATCAACGGCAACCCCGGTATTGTATTGAGCTTTTCAAAGTCAAGTAACACAGCGTCTTCTACCGTTTGCGAAAATATTAACGCAAAGCTTGATTCGCTTTCAAAAGAGGTTGACGGACTTCACTTTACAAACCTTTATAATGAAGGCGACTACATTAATCTTGTAATCAACAGCGTTTTGCAGAACCTCCTTATGGGTGCGGTTCTTGCAATTATCATACTTTTCCTATTCCTCAGAGATATCAAGCCGACGCTCATTGTTGCCTGCTCAATTCCGATAAGCGTTGTGTTTGCAATTGTCCTCATGTATTTCAGCGGTGTAACACTCAATATGATTTCGCTGTCAGGACTTGCAATAGGCGTCGGTATGCTTGTTGACAACTCGGTTGTTGTTATCGAAAATATCTACCGACTGAGAAGTATGGGCGTTTCGCCGATTAAGGCGGCACTTAACGGTGCAAGACAGGTTGCCGGCGCAATTACGGCATCAACTCTCACCACAGTATGCGTGTTCCTGCCGATTGTATTTGTTGAAGGCATCACCCGTCAGCTGTTTGTTGACCTTGCACTCACGGTTACATATTCACTTCTTGCAAGCCTTATTGTTGCGCTGACGCTTGTTCCGGCCATGGGACAGAGAATACTCCGCAAGATGAAACCTAATTCCGCTCCGAAGGACGGAAAAATCAAGAAGGCATATGAACGCTCACTTCGTTTCGTATTAAAGCACAAAGTTCCTGCAATTCTCGTTGCAGTTGCACTTCTCTTTACAAGTGCAGGTCTTTGTCTGATGAGAGGTTTCAGCTTTATGCCCGATATGAGCAGTACACAGATTCAGGTATCATTGAAGCTTGACGATAACGCAACCTTTGAAGAAACAGTTATGGCATATGCCGTTCTCAAGGATGATTTTACAAAACAGAGCGGTGAGATTTCAAAGAAGATTGAAAAGGATCTTGAAAGCCTTGACGGTGAGGCTGCCGTAAGCGGCGGCACTTCAAGTTCAATGTCAAGCCTTATGGGTGACGGTTCCGTTCAGATTACGCTCTACGGTGACGATCTTGACACACTCAAAAGCACTGCCGAGGATATCGGCAAGACACTTGAAAAGGTTAAAGGCGTTTCATCGGTTGACAACGGCATCGGTGCTGTTTCTCCCGAAATCAAGGTTACTGTTGACAAGTCAAAAGCCGCTGAAAAGGGACTTACCGTTGCACAGGTTTATCAGCAGGTTGCCGCTGCAATTTCAACAGAAAAAACCGCTGCCACTCTTACGAATGATGACGGCAATGATATGAATGTTGTGGTTGTAAAGGACGACAGCGAAACCGTTACTCCGAAAAATCTCCGTGACCTCGACATAACTTATACGGATAAGAGCGGTAACGAAAAGACAGTTAAACTCTCCTCTGTTTCGGATATTTCAAAGTCGGAAACTATGGATAAAATCAGCCGTGAAAATCAAAAGCGTTATCTTACAATCAGCGCCGAAGTCAAGGACGGCTACACGCTTACATCTGTTTCAAACAATGTAAAATCCGCAATGAACGATTACAAGCTCCCGAACAGCTGTTCAATCGACTATGCAGGTACAGACAAAATGACAATGGAGGCAGTTTCACAGCTTATGCTTATGCTGTTGCTCGGCATTATTCTCATCTACCTCATTATGGTTGCACAGTTCCAGAGCCTAAAATCACCGTTCATTATTATGTTTACAATTCCGCTTGCATTTACGGGAGGTTTCCTCGCACTTTTAATCACAGGATTTGACATCAGCGTTGTATCGCTTGTCGGTTTTGTAATGCTCTGCGGTATCATTGTAAACAACGGTATCGTACTTGTTGACTACATCAACAAACTTCGTATTGACGGCAAAGAAAGAATTGAGTCAATTGTTGAGGCAGGTAAAACCCGTATGCGTCCTATCCTCATAACCGCACTCACAACCGTTCTCGGTCTTGTTGTTATGGCTCTCGGCATAGGCACAGGTGCAGAAATGATGCAGCCTATCGCAATTGTCTGCATCGGCGGTTTGCTCTACGCAACATTTATGACGCTCTACATCGTTCCCGTTATTTACGATTTGTTCAATAAAAAGGAACTCAAAAAAGTAAGTGACGAAGACCTTGAATTTATTGACGAATAAAACATACTAATAAAACACACCCCCGACTTAACCGTTTGGCACAGTCGGGGGTGTTGTTTTTTGAATATCAGGTCAGTCCTTTATAATATCGGCACATTGACCGTTTGTAAGACGGATTAAATCTTCTGGTTTTAAATCAATTTGATAACCGATTTTTCCTGCACTGACAATGATTTTCGGAATTGACTCTGCTGTAATGTGGAAGGTTGTCTTGAACTGCTTTTTCATTCCGAGAGGTGAACAGCCTCCACGCACATAACCCGTGACCTTTGTAATGTCCTTTACGGGAATCATTTCAACCGACTTTTCACCTACGCTCTTTGCACATTTTTTAAGGTCAAGCTCATGGTCAACAGGAACTACGAAAACATAATAATCTCTGCCCATGCCCTTTGTTACAAGAGTTTTGAAAACATAATCGGGATTTTGATTCATAAGCGTTGCAACCGTTACTCCGTCAACGGCATCCTTGCCGTGGGGATATTCATGGTGAGTATATTCAACCTTTTCTTTGTCTAAAATTCTCATTACATTTGTCTTGATTTCTTTCATAAATACACAATCCTCCATGCATATTGCCATCTTGTTATTACCCTCACATAATACAACTTTTCGCATCGGATTTCAACCTTGATTTATTTGCAATTTTATTAAAATAATGTCAGAATAAATTCAGAAGTTATTCGAGGTGGAAGATTTCGTACAATCCACACGCCGATGGCTTGACAAAGGGAAACCTTGAGAGATGCAGGAGAGTTATACGCCTGCCGAATAACCGTAGCTTTGAAAGCCGCTCCGAATTTTTTCGGGACGGCTTTCTTCTGTTTTACAGACTAAAATATCGCTGTTTTACCCACAACACGCAAGATAATAAGCAAGTCAGTAAGCAAGACAGTAAGTAAGATAATAAGCAAGTTAATTTTTTAAACACCGTATTATGCGGTGTTTTTTCTTTTATCGCAAATTAATGCTGTAAAACCACTCGCAAATGCGGTCACAGATCGCAAATTAATGCTGTAAAACCACTAGCAAATGCGGTCACAGGGAAGAAAATGATAAAAAACTGGGCAAACTTTAATGTATGTTGATTGCTTTTTTTAAATAATTGTGCTACAATCTAGGAATAGAATAAACAAAATAGTGTATTCTTCAAAAATATTTTTATGCATTTTTTAGCAAAGGAGGATAACAATGGCAAAAGATATGCTGGACGCCATTTACAATGCCGAAGAGGATTGCAGACAGCGTGAGGCAAATGCACGAGCAGAATCAGCAGAAAGGGTTGAACAAACAAAGGCAGATGCCAAACAGGTTGTGCTTTCGGCAAAGGAAAAGGCACAAAAGGATGCCGATATGCTTTTTGAAAAGACTGCGAAAGAGAGCAAAAAAGAGCTTGAGAAAGCCTCTGAAAAGGCAAATCTTGAGTGCGACATTCTCTCTCGGACTGCAGACAAAAACCGCAAGCGTGTTATTGACGGGGCTATACAAAGGCTCTCTCTTTAAAACGGTTGCAATGACAGAAGCGTGGTGATAGAAATTGGCAAAACTTAAAATGAAGTCGGTTCGGATTATTGCCCTAAGGCAGGACAGAAAGCGACTTCTTGAACATTTGCAGGATTCGGGTTTGGTTCAGATTGAAAAGACCGAAACCTGCAGAAAAGGTTTCGGCAAGATTGATATGACCTCACAAATTCAGATTTTCGAGCGGAATGTTACTCTCAGTGAAAACGCTCTGAAAATTCTCGACAGCAACTCTCCCGAAAAGAAAAGTATGCTTTCCGCATTTTGCGGACGGCGGGAGATTGATCCCGATGAAATCGGAGTTATCGCATCAAATGCAGGCGAAGTTATTGATGTGTGCAACAGAATTTGTGAGCTTAACAAACAGATTGCCGATAATGCGGCGGAACGGATTCGCATAAAAACCGCTCTTGCACAGCTTGAGCCGTGGAAGAATCTTGACATTCCGCTTAATGCAAAGGACACAAAAACAACGGCTGTTTTCGTAGGCTCAATTCAAAAGGAGTACAACGAGGTATCGCTTTCAAAGGCACTTGCCGAGGCTTCTCCGAAGCTTGAATTTGATTTTGAAATTCAATTTGCAAACGAGGTGCTTACCTGTATTGTACTTTTTGCACCGATTGCCCAAAAGGAGCTTGCGGAAAATGCTCTGCGTGATATCGGTTTTGCAAAACCTGTTACGAACTCAAGCCTTACCCCTTTGGCGGAATCCAAAAAGCTTGTTGAAAGAAGTCACAAGCTTGAAGATGATACGGAAAATGCAAAAAAGGAAATCATTTCCTTTGCAGACAGACGAAAAGATATTAAAGATACACAGGATTATTTCAGAATCAGAGCCGATAAATACAGCGTAATCGGTGAACTTCAGCATTCACGGAATGTTTTTGTCATTTCGGGTTACATTCCCGAGGAGGACTGTGAAAAGCTTGAAAGGCTTTGCGAAAGAGTTTCTGTATGCTATGTTGAATTTGGCGATGTTGACGAGGAAAAAGCTCCTGTAAAGCTAAAGAACAGTCGCTTTGCAGCACCGGCAGAGAGCATTGTTAATATGTACTCTCCCCCATCGCATGACGATATTGATCCAACGCCGTTGCTTGCATTCTTCTTCTACTTTTTCTTTGGAATGATGTTCTCGGACGCAGGCTACGGACTGTTAATGGTAATAGGAACAGGACTTGCAATAAAGCTGTTCAAGCCTGACAAGGAAATGCGAAACACCTTGAAGCTGTTCCAGTACTGCGGTGTTTCAACATTTTTCTGGGGACTTGTTTTTGCAAGCTTCTTCGGAGATGCCCCCGCAACCCTTTACAACTACTTTACGGGTGCAGACATTACGATGAAACAAATCTTCCCGTGGCCGACAATTGACCCGCAAAAGGACGCACTTATGCTGATGATTATTTCAATAGCATTCGGTCTTGTACACATTCTTGTCGGTATGGGCTGCAAATTCTATGTTTGCCTCAGGCAGAAGGATTACAGCGGAGCGTTCTTTGACACGGGACTTTGGATGCTTATGCTTATCGGATTTGCCGTTTTGGCGGCAGGTATGGCATTCGGTCAGACACTCGTCTATGTCGGAGCAGGCATTGCGATTTTCTGCGCAATCGGTCTTGTTCTCACACAGGGCAGAAACAAAAAGGGATTCGGCAAAGTCATCGGCGGACTTGCCTCTCTCTATGACATCACAGGTTACATCAGTGACCTTCTGAGCTATTCAAGACTTCTTGCTCTCGGACTTACAACGGGAGTTATGGCTCAGGTGTTCAATATGCTTTCGACCATGTTCGGAAGGAGCTGGTTCGGAATTATCTTACTCATTATCGTGTTCATCATCGGACACGCAATCAACATCGGACTCAACGCACTCGGTTCATATGTTCACACAATGCGACTTCAGTATGTTGAAATGTTCGGAAAATTCTATGAGGGCGGCGGCAAACAGTTTAAGCCGTTCAAGCTCAACAGTAAATATATTAAAATTCAGGAGGACAAATCAAAATGAATGGAATATTTTTCGCACTTTTAGGCGCATCAATAGCAACAGCACTTGCAGGCGTAGGTTCTGCTCGAGGTGTAGGCTCTGCCGCACAGGCAGCTATGGGAGTTCTTTCCGAGGACTCATCAAAATTCGGTAAAATGCTCGTTCTCACACTTCTCCCGGGTACTCAGGGACTTTACGGATTTATCGTAGGCTTTCTTATTCTCGTAAGCGGCGGCGTTCTCGGCGGCACAGCTCCGACAATCGGACAGGGACTTGCATACTTTGCAGCATCGCTTGCTATCGGTATCGGCGGTATGATTTCAGGTTTTGCACAGGGCAAGGCAGCCGTTTCGGGTATTGCACTCAGTGCAAAGGACGATTCAAACTTCTCAAAGGCAATGGTTTCCGTAACTCTCGTTGAGATTTACGCTCTCCTTTCATTCATCGTTTCACTTCTCGTTGTTATCACAGTTCCAAACCTTAACATCTGATAACCGACTAACGAAAATTATGAAAGAAAGGTGGAATCACTTTGAGCAGCGGTGATAAAATTTTAAATCGCATAAGTCTTGACTGTGACGAAAGAATCAGCCAAATAGGTGCTGAAACCGATGAAAAATGCGCACAGATTATGGCACAGGCAAAGCTTGATGCCGACAAGATTTCTGCCGAAATTGCCGACAGGGCGCAGTCAAAGGTCAAGCAGATGCAGGCGGCTTCAAAGAGCCGTTGCGACCTTGAAACACGCAACGCTTTCCTAAAGAGAAGGCGTGAGGAAATTGACAAGACATACAGTGAAATTCTTAATAAAATGAAAAATCTTCCTGATGAAGATTACTTTGAACTGATTTACACATTTGCAAAAAAGTTAAACGGAATGAGCGGTGTTGTGCTTTTGAACAAAAAGGATATGAACCGACTTCCGAAGGATTTTCTTGCAAGGCTTGAAGAATGCGGTGTAAAAGCAGAGCTTTCAAAAACGCCGTGTGACATTGAAAGCGGATTTATTCTTAAATGCGGTGACATTGAAGAAAACATGGACTTCTCGGCAATATTGTCCGAAAAGCGTGACGCTATCGAGGATTTTATAAATCAGGAACTTTTTAAGGCATAGGGAGGAATATGATGGCATTATCTTATGAATTTTCCATCGGCTCCGTCCGTGCTAAAGAAAAAAATCTGTTTACAAACAGCGACATTGAGCATATGCTCGGTTGTGAAAATGTGAACGAGCTTTGCAGATACCTCTCAGACAAGGGTTACGGTGAGGGCGATGACATTGAAGAGATTTTGAAATCACACAGCGAAAATGTGTGGGAATATCTCAAAAGAACCGCACCCGATTTTGCAATATTCAAACCGTTCTTCTATCTTAACGACCTTCACAACCTTAAAGCTGTTTTAAAGGGAACGCTTTCAAACAGACCGTATTCACAGCTTTTGGTAAAGCCGTGTACTTTCTCAGAAGAAACGCTTAAACAGGCGGTTGAGAACAGAAAGTTTTCACTTTTGGGCGAAGAACTTTCCGCACCTTGTGACAAGGCATATGAAATTCTTGCACACACAGGTGACGCAAGACTCAGCGATGCGGTTCTTGACAGAGCTTTTATGGAGCTTGTTCTGAAAACATCCGAAAAATCCGACAGCGAATTTATGTCCGAATATTTTAAAGCTACAGTATTTTATAATAATGTAAAGACAGCCATAAGAGGTGCAAAAGCCGATTGTGACAGGGATTTTCTTGAAATTGCAATCTGTGATGTGCAGGACTTCCCCCGTTCAAGGGTTATTGAGGCAAGCGTAAAGGGGCTTGAACCAACGCTTGATGTGCTGTCAAAAATCTCGGCATACGGCTGTAACAAGGCTGTTGAAGAGTACAAGGCTTCTCCGTCGGCATTTGAAAAATTTGTTGACAACAGGCTTATGAGCCTTGCAAAAGAAAAATGCAAAAGAAGCGGTGACGGTGCAGACCCGATTACGGGCTATCTGATTGCAAGTGAAACAGAGAAAAAAGTTATTCACATTATTGCAAGCGGAATCCGCACCAAGACAAATTATGAAACCGTAAAAGAAAGGTTGCGTGAAGTTTATGGCTAAAAATATTGCCGTTATCGGCGACAGCGAAAGCATAAAGGGCTTTGCGGCAATCGGCATGGACATTTATCCGTGTGATGACAACGAAAACGCACCGCATCTTTTCAGAAAGATTGCTGACGGTGACAACTATGCGGTAATTTTTATTACCGAGGAAATGTTCGGACTTGTTGAAAAAGAGCGAAAAAGATATGAAGAAAGGCTCATTCCTGCCGTTATTCCTATCCCCGGTGTAAAAGGCAATACGGGAATCGGTATAAAAAGACTGTCGTCATTCGTTGAAAAGGCAGTCGGTTCGGACATTATCTTCAATGATTGAGGTGTAAGAATTTGAAATCTGGAATTATAACTAAGGTAGCAGGTCCTCTGGTAATTGCCGAGGGTATGCGTGATGCCGATATGTTCGATGTTGTGCGTGTAAGCAGTCAGCGACTTATCGGTGAAATAATTGAGATGCACGGTGACAGGGCATCAATTCAGGTATATGAAGAAACTTCGGGACTCGGACCCGGTGAGATTGTTGAATCCACAGGCGCTCCGCTTTCCGTTGAACTCGGTCCGGGACTTATCGGTTCAATTTATGACGGTATTCAGCGACCGCTTAACGAGATTATGAAGGTTGCCGGCACAAACCTCAAAAGAGGTGTTGATGTTCCGTCACTTGATCACAAAAAGAAGTGGCACTTTACTCCCCTTGTTAAAAAGGGTGACACAGTTGCGGCAGGCGACACACTCGGTACTGTTCAGGAAACACACGCTGTTCTCCACAGGATTCTTGTTCCGAACAAAACAGGCGGTGTTGTTGAGAGCATCAGCGAGGGCGATTTTACAATTGACGAAACAGTTGCCGTTCTCAAAACAGACAAGGGCAATGTTGAGATTAATATGTGTACAAAATGGCCTGTTCGTGTGGGCAGACCGTACAAAAGAAAGCTCTCCCCCGACATTCTTCTTACCACAGGTCAAAGACCTATCGACACACTCTTTCCGCTTGCAAAGGGCGGTGTAGCCGCAGTTCCGGGACCGTTCGGTTCGGGCAAAACTGTTGTTCAGCATCAGCTTGCAAAGTGGGCGGCTGCCGATATTATCGTATATATCGGTTGCGGTGAGCGTGGCAACGAGATGACTGATGTTCTTAACGAGTTCCCCGAACTTAAAGACCCACGCACAGGCAACTCTCTTATGGAGAGAACCGTGCTTATTGCAAACACATCCGATATGCCTGTTGCCGCCCGTGAGGCATCTATCTACACAGGCATTACTATTGCCGAGTATTTCCGTGATATGGGTTACACGGTTGCACTTATGGCTGACTCAACATCCCGCTGGGCTGAGGCTCTCCGTGAAATGTCCGGCCGTCTTGAAGTCAACATCCCGCTGGGCTGAGGCTCTCCGTGAAATGTCCGGCCGTCTTGAAGAAATGCCGGGGGAAGAGGGTTATCCCGCATACCTCGGCAGCCGACTTGCACAGTTCTATGAAAGAGCAGGTCGTGTTATCGTAAACGGCAGCGAGGACACGGAAGGCGCACTCTCGGTTATCGGTGCTGTATCACCTCCGGGCGGTGATATTTCAGAGCCTGTATCACAGGCAACACTCAGAATCGTTAAGGTATTCTGGGGACTTGACGCAAACCTTGCTTACAAACGGCACTTCCCTGCAATTAACTGGCTTACAAGTTATTCGCTTTATACAGACCGACTTGCAGATTGGTTCTCAAAGAATGCCGCTCCCGACTTTATGGAGCTTCGTGGCAAACTTATGACATTATTACAGGAAGAAAGCGAGCTTCAGGAAATTGTAAACCTTGTCGGTATGGACGCACTTTCCGCACCCGACAGACTTAAGCTTGAAACCTCCCGTTCAATCCGTGAGGATTATCTGCACCAAAACGCATTTGACCCGACAGACACATACACATCTCTCGGCAAGCAGGTGCTTATGATGCGAGCAATTCTTGCTTACTATGACAAAGCAAAAGAGGCTCTTGCAAACGGTGCAGACATTGAAATGCTTGTCAACCTTCCTGTTCGTGAACGCATAGGAAGATATAAATATGTATCCGAGGATAAGGTTCGGGACGAGTTCGAGTCAATCAAGGCTCTGCTTGATTCGGAAATTAAGGATGTACTTGAAAGGAGTGAGGACTGATGCCAAAGGAATACCGCACAATACGAGAGGTTGCAGGTCCTCTTATGATGGTAAGTGATGTTGAGGGCGTAACATATGACGAACTCGGCGAAATTGAACTTCCGAACGGTGAAACACGCCGTTGCAAGGTTCTTGAGGTTGACGGCTCAAACGCACTTGTTCAGCTTTTTGAATCAGCCGCAGGCATTAACCTTGCAAATTCAAAGGTAAGATTTTTAGGTCGTTCAATGGAACTTCCCGTATCTCCCGATATGCTTTCACGAGTATTTGACGGTCTTGGAAATCCGATTGACGGCGGTCCTGCTCTTATTCCCGAAAAAAGACTTGACATCAACGGAACACCTATGAACCCTGCCGCAAGAAACTATCCGCAGGAATTTATTCAGACAGGTATTTCAGCAATTGACGGACTTAACACACTTGTAAGAGGACAGAAGCTGCCTATCTTCTCGGCATCTGGTCTGCCCCATGCCCAGCTTGCCGCTCAGATTGCAAGACAGGCAGCTGTAAGAGGCAAGGACGAGCAGTTTGCCGTTGTATTTGCCGCAATGGGTATTACATTTGAAGAATCCGACTACTTTGTTCAGTCGTTTAAAGAAACAGGCGCTATTGACAGAACCGTAATGTTTGTAAACCTTGCAAACGATCCTGCCATTGAGCGTATTGCAACTCCTAAAATGGCACTTACAGCGGCTGAATATCTTGCATTTGACAGAGGAATGCACGTTCTCGTTATCATGACCGACATCACAAACTATGCCGACGCACTCCGTGAGGTTTCTGCCGCAAGAAAAGAAGTTCCGGGCAGACGAGGCTATCCGGGTTATATGTACACAGACCTTGCAACATTGTATGAAAGAGCCGGCAGACTTAAAGGCAAAGAGGGTTCAATCACTCTTATTCCGATTCTTACAATGCCCGAAGATGACAAGACTCACCCGATTCCTGACCTTACAGGCTACATTACAGAAGGTCAGATTATCCTATCCCGTGAGCTTTACAGAAAGGGAATTACTCCGCCGATTGATGTTCTTCCGTCACTTTCAAGACTTAAAGACAAGGGTATCGGTCCCGACAGAACCCGTAAAGACCACGCCGCAACCATGAACCAGCTTTTTGCCGCTTATGCAAGAGGTAAAGACGCAAGAGAACTTATGATAATTCTCGGTGAGGCGGCTCTTACCGATATGGATAAAAAGTACGCTGAATTTGCCGAGGCATTTGAGCGTGAGTATGTTTCACAGGGTTATGACGCAAACCGTTCAATTGAAGAAACACTTGACATCGGCTGGAAGCTTTTGCATATTCTTCCCAGAAGTGAACTTAAACGAATTAAGGACGATATGCTTGATGAGTTTTACAACAGCTTGCAACATCTACCCGTGGTCATAAAATGTTAAAAGACAAGCATGACGAACTGATGCGCCGATTTCTTGACCTTGTAAGAGAAAACAAGGAGCTTCGTGAGAAGATTGAAAGAGAGCTTGCAGAGTGCAACAACCACTTTGTGAACGCAAGTGCGGTTATGTCAAACGAGGCTCTGGACGCCTCATTGATGTCACCGAAGCAGAGAATTGACCTTGAGCTTTCTTCCAAAAATGTTATGAGCGTTGATATTCCGCAGTTTTCATCAAGCACACGAACAAGCAACGAGAGCGATATTTTTCCCTACGGTTTTGCGTTTACTTCGTTTGAACTTGATGATGCGGTTATGTCGCTCAACGAGCTTTTGCCCGACCTGATAAGGCTTGCTGAAATTGAAAAAAGCTGTGAGCTTATGTCGGCAGAAATTGAAAAGACACGCCGCCGTGTTAATTCGCTTGAGCATGTTATGATTCCGAGATATCAGGAAACACTCAAGTATATTTCGATGAAACTTGAAGAAAATGACCGCAGCAGTCGTACAAGGCTGATGAAGGTTAAGGATATGCTTCTTGACAAGGCACATCATTATTCGGAACACTATAATTAACTACACAACAATCAAAGGGGCTGTTAAAAAACAGCCCCTTGTTTGTCAAAAAATTCTGTAAAATAAAAAAATCAGTACATCAACTGTACTGATTTAATGGAGCGGATGACGGGGCTCGAACCCGCTACCTCCACCTTGGCAAGGTGGCGCTCTACCAGATGAGCTACATCCGCATTTTATTGGTGCCTCCGGGCGGAATCGAACCACCGACACGGGGATTTTCAGTCCCCTGCTCTACCGACTGAGCTACAGAGGCAAAAATTGGCGACCCGGAACGGGTTCGAACCGTCGACCTCTAGCGTGACAGGCTAGCGTTCTAACCAACTGAACTACCGGGCCAAATGTGGTGGGAACAACAGGGCTCGAACCTGTGACCCTCTGCTTGTAAGGCAGATGCTCTCCCAGCTGAGCTATGCTCCCACATTTTTATAATCGGAAAGCACTCCCGTTAAGAAGTGCTTTCCGTTTTGGAGGCGACACCCGGATTTGAACCGGGGCGTCAGAGTTTTGCAGACTCGTGCCTTACCACTTGGCTATGTCGCCGAATACTGAGCAATGTCACTCAACAGGCATTATTCTATCATAATAAAATTCATTTGTCAATACTGAATTTGCATTTTAACAACAAAATTTAACGGAAAATTTCTACACTGATATTTTATGCATCAAACAGAAAAATGACACCTCTGTTTTTGATTCCTCATAAAGCCCCGAACCCTCAAAGATGCAATACTCTGAAGGTTCGGGATTTTGGGGTTATCATACTTTTCTTAAAAAGAGAAGAAAACAAGATAAGTATCTTACACGCTCGGCTTTTCAAATGCCGAAAGAATAAGCTTTACACCGTAGATTGACAAAAGGACACCAATCATAAATCCGATTGTCTGTGCGGCAAATATAAGGTGGAAAAATCCGTAGATACCGCCGATTATGACGAGTATTCCGCAGAAAAGCGGAATAAGCCATGCACCTGAGGAAGATGCTTTTTTGACCTTGAGTGACATTGCAACGGACGAGATACCGTCCACTACAAGCCAACCTGAGAAAATGCAGAGAATGATAACATCAAACATAAGTCTTATGCCCGGCATAAACATAGCAAGAATTGAAATTACTGCCGCTGCAATGCCGACAACAAGACCGAGTGTTCCCATTATCGCTTCACTCTGTTCAGCCTTTGCCTTTTTGCGTTTTGCAAAGTAGTCAATCACGGAGCATATTCCCCATACTCCGAGAAGAATTGTCACTATCCAACCGGCATTAAGGAAGGTAAGTCCCGGATAGAACATACAATAAATCGCACCGATTATCGACAATATGCCGAAAATACAATTAAATACTTTCATAGTCACCTCATACTTTAATTAGGGTTCAATAATATTGAAATACAGCGGGAATTCGGCAACGCTTGATGTAAGGGTTTTGATGATGTCACTGTTGCCCTCAACCTTTTCAATGCTGGCGTCCATAAGTTTCTGATTGTTCTGTGCAATGCCGAGAATACCTGCACTCTTGGTTTTGATTGTTGCGTCAGCCTTATCGCTCCACTTTTCCTGTGAATAGATAAGCACACCGTGATTTATGCGAAGAAGATATTTTGCGTTTTTATCGGTCACTTCAAGATTGATTACAAGGTTCTGATCTTCAAGCTTCTTTTCGTCAAGACAGATTCCGAGATAATCCAACATTGTTTCGGTACTCATACCGAGAGCTGTTGCACCTGAACCTTCGGAATTCGGATAATTTTTTGTACCGTTACGAAGCTCATAAGCACCTGTAAGATAAGCGTTTCTCCATGCACCGCTTTCAGCCTGATAGCCGAGCTGTTCGAGTGCGTCTGCGCAAAGATAGCGGGCGTCTTTATTTTCGGGATCTGCATATACAAGTGTGTTTGTAATCTGTGCAACCCACTGATACTCTCCCTTGTCAAAGTCTTTTTTAGCCATTTCAAGAACCTTGTCTGTATCGCCGAGATACTCTACAAGCTTCTTTGAATATTCTGTCGGTTCAAGCTCATCAAGATGTATCGGGTTTTCGTCATACCAACCCATATATTTCTGATAAACTGCCTTTACATTGTGCTTGAGAGTTCCGTAATACTGGCGTGTGTACCAAACCTTGTTGAGTTCATCTGGAAGCTCCATCATATTTGCAATTTCGGTTGATGTATAGCCCTGATTGATGTACATAAGTGTCTGTGAGAATATGTACTTATAGACAGAGGCTGTGTTTGCCATGTAGTCATTGATTACATCGTTGCCCCAATGAGGCCAGTTGTGAGCCTGAAAAACTACTTCGGTTTTATCTCCGAAAAGCTCCTTTGCCTCCATAATGTACTGCGCCCACGCATTGCCGTCACGAACCTCTGCGCCTCTGAGTGTGTAGAGGTTGTGCATTGTGCCAGTGTGTAGAGGTTGTGCATTGTGCCGGAGCAGTTTTCTGCCATCCACAACGCCTTGTATTTAGGAAGGCAGGTGTTCATCTCGGCCGGCGATTCTGTGTCGGGAGTAAGCTGGAACACCATTTCAACACCGTCAACCTTGATGGTTTCGGTAGCTTTCTTTACCTCATAAGACGGTGAAATGTATGTTGTTGTGCCGCTTGAAGGGGTAAGACAGATACCTACCGACAAGCTGCCCTTACCGCCCTTATCAAGCAATGATCCGTACTGAAAGTTGGTTCTGCGTTTCATTGCGTTACCTGCAAAAACATTTTCTTCCATAACAGCCTTTTCGTAGCCTTCGGGAACGATAATGAGCGTTTTGCCGGACTTAATCTGTTCATCAAGCGGAAGTGATGAATCGGCAACATCCTTTTCGTCAATAAGTCCGCCGATACCGCCGTAGTGGTCAATGTGGGCGTGGCTTACAACAACAGCGACAATATGTGCCTTGCCGAACTTTGATTCAAGAAGATTCAAGAAGTTCAAGCGCCGCCTTTGCAGTTTCGGAGCTTGTTGTACAGTCATAAACAATCCAGCCGTTGTCGCTCTTTACAAAGGTTACATTCGCAACATCATAGCCTCTGACCTGATAAACACCGTCAACAACTTCAAAAAGTCCATAAAGCGAGTTAAGCTCCGTGTTTCTCCAAAGGCTTGGGTTTGCACTGTCGGGAGTTGACGAGTTTCTGATAAAGTCATATGCTGTCTGGCTCCATGCAACAGTTCCGTTCTCGGTTTTGATTTCGAGTTTGTCGGGTGCTGTTATAAAGCCCTTTTTTGCAAATTCCTTTTCCTGTTCATCGGAAAAGTCAAGGGTCTTATACACCTGTGCGTTTTCGTCAGCCGTATATTTTGACGCATCCTTTACATCGCTGTTGAATTTTGCGGATGTACTGCTGTCGCTCTGCTGACATCCGCAAAGTGCAGACGAGGCAATCAATGTTGCCGCCAAAGCAAGGCAAAGCCCCGTTTTCTTTTTGTTAATCATAGAATATTTCCTCCGTGTTTTTATCTGTCCATGATTTTTTGGTTTAAGCTGAATTATAATAAATAATTGTCATTTAGTCCATACATTTGGCACAAAGTGAAAATTTTTGGCACGAAATGCAAATTAAAGTCACTATTTGCGATATTATGTGATACAATAAGAGTGATAATTATGCAGGAGGTACGGTATGAGGATTGCAATAGTTGATGATTGCGAAAATGAGCGAAATGAACTTTGCAAAAGACTTTCTCAAAGCTCATTTTCAAGGTCATATGATATTGAAATTTGCGGATACGGTAACGGAACGGATTTTCTGAATGAGGCAATGCAGAACAGATTTGACCTTGTTTTTATGGATATATATATGGAAAATGAAAACGGAATTGATGCGGCACAAAAGCTGAGGAAGTTTGACAAAGATTGTCTGCTTGTTTTCACAACCACATCAACCGACCACGCACTTGAAGGTTTTAGGGTTCGGGCATTGCACTATCTTGTGAAGCCGTACAGCGATGAAGAGCTTGATATGTTGCTCGATGAGATTTCGCAGAAAATCTCCGTTGAAGAAAAATACATTGAAATACCCTCTGCAAGTGACTCGTTGCGTATAAAGCTTTGCGACATTTTGTATGCCGAGCATTTTAAGCACTGCATACATATTCATTGTACGGACAAAGCCGAAAAGTCTGTGCGCAGTACATTTGCCGAATTTGTAATGCTGTTTGATGACGGAGATAATTTCTTTGTGTGCAACCGAGGAATCATAGTGAATCTTGAACACATCAGGGATATGAACGGCAATGAATTTGTTCTTGACAACGGTGAAAGAATCTCCATAAGTCGAAGTCTTGTAAAAAGCGCAAAAAGCACCTTTGGCGAATATATTTTCGGCAGGAGGGATTTGCATTGACAAATGTTTTCTGTCCGATGATTGAACTCGGTGCAATCATCCCCGGTGTTGTACTTGCATATCTTCCGATAAAAAAACATCTCAAACTATCAAAGCTCAGGCTGTTTCCTGTGATGATTTTATCACTTGTGTGCCTTTGTACATTGTGCGGTTTTGTTTGTTACAGATACAATCTGAAATCGTTTGTGCTTGCAATACCGATAGTGCTTGCTCTTTCGGCAGCATACTGTTGTTCACTCAAAACATCCATGTGGAAATCGGTGAGTGTGTTACTTGCGGTATGCGGAGTGTTTGCCTGCATTGCGAGCATTACACGGGCGGTTGATTCGATAACATTTCCGCAGAACACAACGCCGTGGTTTGAAATTAAATCGGCTGTGCTGTTCAGTATTCTATGCTGGATGTTTGTAATTCTTGCATGGTATCCTGCAACACACGGTGTGAGTGAACTTCTCGATGATGAAAACATTGCCCAGACATGGTATGTATTCTGGATTTTACCGATAATATTCATCTTACTCAACTTTTTTATAATTCCATGGAATCCTAACATTCTCCATACAGGAAGAATTATGCAGGGTTACATTGTTATCAGCGTATCACTTCTTGTGCTGTTGCTCATTTTCTACGCTTTGCTGTATTTTATTGCAAAAAGGCTTTGCTGTATTTTATTGCAAAAAGTCTGAACCGCAATAACAAACTTGCTCAGAAAAATCAATTTTTGAATATGCAGAGGGCACAGTATGACGCATTAAAAGTCGCTATTGAAGAAACCCGTCAGGCACGGCATGATATGCGACATCACTTTGCCGTACTTAATGCTCTTGCCGAGCAAAAGAACTGGGAAGAACTTGAAAAATACCTTTCGTCAGCATCGCAGAATATTCCCGACACAGAGCTTGTACTCTGTAAAAACCACGCTGTTAATGCGATTATCGGACATTATTATTCAAAATACAAGAGCAATGGTATTCCGTTTAAACTAAAAATTGACATCCCCGAAAAGTTGACAGTTTCGGAATCCGATATCTGTCTTGTAATCGCAAATTTGCTTGAAAATGCATTTGAGGCGAGCATGAAGCTTGACAGAGATAAACGGCAGATTAAAATGTATGCCCGTCCACATTCCGAAAAGATATTGCTTATTTCCGTAGAGAATGCTTTCAATGGAGAGATTACCGAAAAGGACGGATTTTTCGGTTCGTCAAAGCGAAACGGTAACGGTATCGGTACACAGTCGGTACGCAGAATTGCCGAAAAAGACGGCGGTTATTGCAGATTTTCTCACGAAAACGGGATTTTTACGGCGGATGTTATGCTGCACGGCAAAAACTGAATCGGACATTATAAAAGGGAAGAAACTTTTTTCGGTTTCTTCCCTGTTTTTTTATTCCGTAATTTTATTTTCTTTTAGCGAATATTTTGTCACCGTGTTCCAATCTCGGCGGATTGAAATATCAGCGGTAAGGTTTGTGTTGTCATAAACAATCGACCATTGAGTATTGCTTGTTATATCGTTCGGATTCGGTGCTTGTGATGCCGAAACAAGAGCCTCCCATGCTGTTTCTTTTGTGTAACTATTATTCTTTTCGAGAACATTAATTATCTTATCATACCGCTCTCTGCCGTGACCGTAAACACCGTTTTTCTGATAAGGCTTTACAAAATTTTTGTACATCACAAAAAAGTTTGTAACGGCAGGCGATTTTGTAACAACAAGCTTTCGGCCATTGCTGTTGCAATCGTACTCAATAACACGACCGTCACCGTTTGAATCGGTAACATAAAAGTGATAATCTCTTCCGCTTGAGGCGAACATATCGTATTTTTCAAAAAGTGTAACCGCCTCTTCGGTTGACGCAGCTCTGTCAAGTATAAGACGGATTGCAAGCGTTGTGGCGATAACGGGCTTTCCGCTTTGCTGACGAACGGGCTTGCTGTCAAGTGTGAGAACTGCGATTGACACGCCCTTTTCATTGATTCCGTCAAGGCTGATAAACGGTGAGAGCAAGGTTGCAAGCCTTGTTTCATCACTCAACTCGGGGTTGTTTGCACCTACATTATCAAGTGCCGCAAACGCAACCGACCTGTAGCCGTCCTTTGGCGAACAATACACAAGCATTGACGAGGTGTCGTTCTTGAAATCATAGTTTCGCCCCATCATTACGCTGTCGGGATTTTTCATTGTAAAGGCACTGCACCCGAAATTCGGCATTTTAAGATTGACGGAATAATCGGGCAGAACCTCCTGCAAAATTGCACCGAGAGCCGACTCATCATCAAAAATCCCTCTTTTTATCAATGCTGTAATCGTAGCATATATCCATTTTATAAAGGTTAAAATCGCTGTAATCGGTCAGCTTTTTAGCAGAATCAAGTGTATGCTTTCTTGCGTCAATCATAATGTATCCTCCTTAAAACGGGGTATTTTCAACGCAATAATAGCATAATATTTTTATTTTTTCAACAATTTTAAGTCAATTCGCAATAATTTTTTCATAAGAAAAATCGGAAAGACAGAATTTTTGATTTCTGTCCTTCCGACTGGTATTTTACATATTGAATTTTAAATTATTTAAGAAGATTATTGTCTGTAAAATAATCGATTCTCATAGAATGACGGACATCCTCAAGTGTTTTTGCGGCAGTTTCCTTTGCAACCTTACTGCCCTCTTTGAGAATATCGAGAACATCGGGAAGATGATTTTCCCATTCTTTTCTGCGTTCACGAATAGGACGAAGCTCCTCCTGCATAACATTGTTAAGGAATTTCTTAACCTTGACATCACCGAGTCCGCCACGCTGATAATGAGCCTTGAGTTCGTCAAGACAGCTGTAATCATTCCAAAATTCCGCAAAATACTCATCACGGCAGAATGCGTCAAGATAGATAAATACGGGGTTGCCCTCAACCTTGCCGGGATCCTCAACACGAAGATGATTCGGGTCGGTAAACATTGACATAACCTTTTTCTTGATATCCTCGGGTTCTTCTGCAAGATAAATGCAGTTGCCGAGTGATTTGCTCATCTTTGCCTTGCCGTCAATACCGGGCAGTCGCAGACAAGCCTTGTTGCTCGGAAGAATAATCTGCGGTTCCGTAAGAGTTTCGCCGTAAACGGAATTGAACTTGTGAACAATCTCTTTGCATTGTTCAAGCATCGGAAGCTGATCCTCGCCGACAGGAACGGCAGTTGCACGGAATGCCGTGATATCAGCCGCCTGACTGATTGGATAACAGAAAAATCCCACAGGAATGCTTGCCTCAAAATTACGCATCTGAATTTCTGCCTTAACGGTGGGGTTGCGCTGAACACGGGACACGGTTACGAGGTTCATATAATAGAAAGTAAGCTCCGTAAGCTCGGGAATCATTGACTGAACAAAAATTGTTGACTTGTTCGGATCTATTCCGCAGGCAAGGTAGTCGAGCGCAACCTGCAAAATATTCTGTCTTACCTTTTCGGGATGCTCGGCATTGTCGGTAAGAGCCTGAGCGTCTGCAATCATAATGTATATATCATCATATTCGCCCGAATTCTGGAGCTTTACTCTCTCCTTGAGCGAACCTGCATAGTGACCGACATGAAGTCTGCCCGTAGGACGGTCACCTGTTAAAATTACTTTTTTCATAGGTTTCTCCTTTGTTTACCTTGATTCAAAGGCAAAATTCTTTTCTATGATTATATCACCATAAACAACAGCCGTCAACATTTGTAAAAAAGCTAAAAAGAAAAATATTCCATAATAATTCCCATATATTTTATGCCACAAAATTCGACAAAATGTTGCATAAGACACACGCAAAATTCATTTGACCGTTGAATTTTTTTAAAATAAAAATATAATATTCTAAAAAACGAGGGTAAAGAGTATGGAGTACAATTATCATAAAAATGCAGGACAGCTTGCATTCATAAAATTTGTAAAAGGTCTTGTGCATCTTCTTATTCGCCCGAAGGTTGAATGGAAAGACAAGAGCCTTAAAAAGAGCCTCAAGGGCAATCCTGTTGTGTTTGTATGTAACCACACTCACCACTTTGACGGAGTTGTGATAAGCTCTGTACTCAGCAGATACAAGCCGTATATGCTTGTTAAAAAAAGCTGGTATGACAAGAGCGGGACAGGCTCGTTTATCCGAATTTGCCGCAGTATTCCCGTTGACTTTGACACCATGGACACAAACTGGTATGCGCAAAGTGAGGGTGCGGTTGAAAACGGATATTCAATGCTTATCTTCCCCGAGGGCGGAATTGCAAGAGAGGGCAAAATGCTCCCGTTCAAGCCCGGTGCGGCATTGCTTGCGGCAAAAAAAGGTCTTGACATAATCCCGATTGCATCTTTGGGTGAGTATAAAATTCTTTTTGGAAAGAGGCAGAAAATTTTAATCGGCAATCCGATAAAATCCGAATGTCCCGAAAATGTTCGCTACTCAAAATATGCAAAAGAAATAAGTGCCGAAGCCGAAAAGCAGGTCAAAAAGCTTTATCTTGAGCTTGAAGAAAAATACGGCAAAGGCAAGGTTTATTACAAAGAAGATTTTTCTTCGGAAAATTTATAATAAAATCAAAAAAATCAAAATTTTAAGTGAGGTAATTAAAATGAACAATGCTATTGCAGATCAGATTAAGGAAATGCTCGTAGAAAACCTTAGAATTCCCGAAAACATTCTTACATACGATTCAGAACTTTTCGGTGACGAAATCGGTCTTGACTCAATCGACTCAATCGAAATCGTTGCAGGCATCGACACACTTTTCGGTATTGATATGACAGGTGCAGACCGTGAGCACTTCCAATCAATCAGAGCACTTACAGAATATGTAGAAAGCAAGCAGGGTTAATATGGCTGACAAAAAGAGATGTGTTGTCACGGGACTCGGACTTATCTGCGGCGTCGGTGACAATGTAAAGGATTGCTGGGATGCCGTAACACTCGGTCACTCCGGCATTGATGAGGTTAAGTCGGTTGACACCTCAAACTGTTATGCACACAAGGGTGCAGAGGTTGACAAGGCATCGTCAGAGCTTTCTCCCGAAAACTATGACCGTTCTTCCCTTCTCTGTATTCATGCCGCAAACGAGGCTTTTGAAGATGCAAGCATTGACGCATCCGAAAAAAACATCGGTGTTATTCTTGGCAGTTGTGTAGGCGGTGCGGCAAGCATTGACAAATATTACACAGACGAAATCAAGGGTGACGGCGGTAAAAAAGAAGATATTTTCAAAATGGGTGCTTCGGCAATTGCCAACAATGTTTCGGCTCATTTCGGACTTGAGGGCATTACCGCAAACATCGTCAACGCTTGTGCGGCAGGCACAATGAGCATCGGCTATGCCTGTGACCTTATCCGTGAGGGCAAGGGTGATGTGTTCATCGCAGGCGGTTCGGACAGCTTTTCTTCACTTGCATTCAGCGGTTTCCACGCTCTCCATGCGCTTGACGAAAACGCCTGTTCCCCGTTCAATCACAGCACAGGTATCACGCTCGGCGAGGGTTCGGGTATTCTTGTAATCGAAAGCTACGAACACGCTGTTGAACGAGGCGCAAAGATTTACTGTGAAATTCTCGGTTCGGGTGTAAGCAGTGACGCTTACCACATTACCGCTCCCCGTCCCGACGGTGAAGGTCAGATGAGTGCAATCAGAAGGGCTGTTGAAAGCTCTGCTCTTAGTTTTGACGATATCGACTACATAAACGCACACGGAACTGGTACTGCCAAAAATGACGAGGCTGAATTTCTTTCACTTCACACACTTTTTGACGGCAACGACCACCTTTCTGTCAGCTCAACAAAATCTATGACAGGTCATTGCCTCGGTGCGGCAGGCTCAATTGAGGCTGTATTTTCCGTAAAAGCAATAAAAGGTATTTTCCGTAAAAGCAATAAAAGAGAACCTCGTTCCGCCTACAATCGGCTACCCCGATGAGGATTTGAAGGTGCTTGCCGAAAAGGCGGGCAACATTGACTTTATTCCGAACAAGAGCCACACAAAAGATGTTCACTATGCAATGTCAAACTCATTTGCATTCGGCGGCAACAACGCAAGCATCATTTTCTCGGACAACGAGCATGATATTCCCGACAACAGTAAAAATGAAAAAATTTACATTACGGGCATTTCAAAGCTTACAGGCACAAGGACTGACGAACACAGCCTTAACTGCAATCTTACCTCCGAAGATTATGACAAACACGGAATCAAGGTTGCATTTTACAGAAAGCTTGACCGTTTCAGCCAGCTCCAGCTTTTGAGCGGTATGGACGCACTTGCAGACGCTGACATAAAAATTGACAAGGACAACGAATATAAAACAGGTATTGTAATCGGCACGGCTGACGGCCCTATGACCGAAATTGTTGATTTCCAGAAAAAGGCAATCACAAGAGGTACCGAAAAGGGCAGTGCTTTTTCATTCCCAAATACGGTTTACAATGCCGCAGGCGGTTATCTGAGCATTTTCTCAGGCATCAAGGGCTACAACGCAACTGTTGCAAACGGCAATCAGGCAGGACTGCAGAGTATTTGCTATGCCGCTGATATTCTTGCAGACGGCAACGAAAGCGTTATGCTTGCCGCAGGTACCGATGAAAATACAAAGACAAACCTTGAGCTCTATACAAAGGCCGAATTGCTTGAAAAACCGCTCGGTGAGGGCTCTGTAACTCTCGTTCTTGAAACAGAGGAAAGTGCAAACGGCAGAAATGCACGCAAGTATGCAGAAATTAAGGGCTATGCACAGGCTCACCGCCCTGTATCGTATGACAACTCAGAGGTTGACAGCAAGGCTGTTGTTGAGGTTATCGAAAAGGCTTGTGTGAATGCCGGTATTGAAGCAGACAATATCGACTTTGTATGCTGTGACGACAGGAAGATTATCAAGACGCTTATGCCGTGCTATGATGTATCGCAGGAAATCGGCAATGCAAGAGCCGCAGCAAGTGCAATGACAGCGGCATATGCGGCTGAGCTTCTTTCTGACAGCGAGAAAAATTACGAATACGGATATGCGGCTGAGCTTCTAGCTGACAGCGAGAAAAATTACGAATACGGACTTGCTCTTTCAATGGGTGCGGGCGGAACATACTCTGCTGTAATCCTGAGGAAAGCGTAAAAATCGGAGGTAAATATGAGCAAAACCGCTCTTGTAACAGGTTCATCAAGGGGCATTGGCAAGGCTTGCGCTTTAAAGCTTGCAGAGCTTGGATATGACATTGCCGTGAACTGCAATTCAAATTTAGAAATGGCTCAAAAGGCTGTTGACGAAATTACATCACTCGGCAGAAAAGCCGTTGCCTACAAGGCAAACACGGCAGATATTGACGAAGTAAAGGATATGTTCCGCAGTATTCAGCAGGACTTCGGCGGAATTGATGTGCTTGTCAACAACGCAGGTGTGGTTGACGACGCTTACCTTTTGATGATTAAAGACGAGTCGCTTGAAAGAAGTCTTGACATTAATATCAAAGGATATTTCAATTGTGCAAGACAGGCATCGCTTAAAATGCTCCGCAAAAAGAACGGAATCATCATCAACATTTCTTCCGTAAGCTCTGTTCTTGCAGTTGAAGGTCAGTCGGTTTACAGTGCAACAAAGGGTGCGGTAAACGCTATGACACACACGCTTGCAAAGGAACTTGCAAAGTACGGAATCAGAGTAAACGCAGTTGCACCCGGTTTTATCGAAACCGAACAGGTCAGGTGCTTGTGCTTGACGGAGGACTCAGCTTATGATGAATCTGCTTGAAATCAATCAAAGAATAAAACAAAGACCACCCTTTCAGATGATTGAGAGGGTAACCGAGCTTGAGCCGAATGTTTCGGCAACAGGTATTAAAAATGTGTCGGTGAACGAGCCGTATTTTGCAGGCCATTTTCCCGACACACCGATTATGCCGGGAGTATTGCTCATTGAATCTGCGGCACAGCTTTGCAGTCTTGTATTTGCTCCCGAAAGTGTTGAGGAGGACAAGTTATATGTTCTTCTAAAAGTCAAGGATTTCAAAATGCTCCGCCCCGTTATTCCGGGTGATACGCTTATTATCAGCGTAAATGTTACAATGTCAACAAAGTCGGCATTTGAATTTGCGTGTGTCATCAAGGTTGACGGTGAAGTGAGGGCAAAGGGAAATCTTTTGTTTACCACAATGGATAAAAATGCGGTTTACAAGCCGTCACAGGAGTGATTATGAAGGTTCTCGTATTAAACGGTAGTCCAAAGGGCGAAAAAAGCAATACTCTCAACATTACAAAAGCATTTCTTGACGGCTTTTCAGCCGATACGGAAGTTGAATATATCACGGTTAAAAAGGAAACAATCAAGCCGTGTATGGGTTGCTTTTCGTGTTGGAGCAGAACACCCGGCAAATGTGTTATAAAGGACGATATGCAGAAAATCTACGAAAAGATTAATTCTGCCGATATTATCATTGAGAGCTTTCCGCTCTACTTTTTCGGTATGCCGTCACAGATGAAAGCATTAACCGACAGATGTCTGCCGTATATGCTCCCCTATTCGGGAAATGTTGCCGAGGACAAAGAAGCCTCTTTCCATGAACTGCGTGATGAAGCAATGCACGAAAAGAGGCTTTTGGTTATTACGACTTGCGGCTATGTGAGTGCCGAACCGATGTATCCCGCACTTACAAAACAGCTTGATTTGATTTGCGGTAACGGCAATTACACGATGATAAAATGCCCCGAGGGCGAGCTTTTTATTGCAGAAAAAGCTGAAAGACAGAGAAAGGCATACCTTGATTCAATCACGGAGGCAGGCAGGGAATTCTGCAAAAACCGCTGTCTTTGCGATGAAACAATGAAAAAAATTTCAAAGCCTATTCTCTCCCCCAAAGGATTCGAGGCAATTACTAAGGCTCATTGGAAAATGAGTTAATCAGCTTTTCGGGCGAACATATTCGGACAATGCTCCGAGAACGAACTCGTTGACAGCGTCTGCAAGCTTTTCTGAGCTTTCTGCACAGCCGTCATTGAACCAACGGACATAAACCGAGATGAATCCCGAAACGACAAACTCAACAAGGTATTTTAGTTTAGTTTCATTTTTAAAATTAAGCACAGGTCTTATTGAAACCTCGATAAATCTTTTCAAAAGCTCAACAGAGCGTCCCGAACCGAACACCTCGGGAGAATTTTTCAGAATTTTATTAATCTGTTCTTTATTTTCAACAATGGAAAGACCGATAAAATTCAGCTGATTCACAAGATTGTTGCCGTCACGGACGGATTTTTTCGCATGGCTGATAACATCGTTGACTATATCGTAATTGATATCATCGACAACATCCTGAACCGTGTGATAATGGCGGTAAAAGGTTTTGCGGTTAATCATCGCCTTTTCTGCAAGCTCAGTCACCGTGATTTTGGAAACATTTTTTTCGGCAAGCAAATCAATCAGCGAATTTTTTATATTGGTTCTTGTTTTTACAATGCGAAGGTCAGTCACATTAGCATCCATACTATCACCCCATAAAACAGTTTGATTATAGCACCAAAATTTTTTTGAGTCAACGGAGGTCCTTATGACAGGTCTGATAATTGAAGGCGGAGCAAGGCGAGGAATTTTTACCGCCGGTATAACCGACTGTCTGCTTGAAAACAAAATACACTTTGACTATGTTGCAGGAGTTTCGGCGGGAGCTGAGGTTGCTCCGGTTCTCGGTTTTCTATCAATGGATCTTGACAATATGATTTACAGATTTCCTTATCAGGACTATCCGTTCGATTTTGATACATTTTTTGCGTCAGATACAAACTGCGAATTTGTGGCAACCGACTGTGTAACAGGCAAGGCAAAATATTTTTCCGAGAACAAAAGCGAACAGCGATTGCTTGACTCCGTAAGAGCGTCCTGCACAGTCCCTATTCTCTATCAGATAAGCGAATTTGAGGGCGGAAAGTATGTTGACGGCAGTATTGCCGATGCTGTTCCCTTTGACCGTGCATTTGAACAGGGCTGTTCCCGTGTGCTTGTGCTTTTGACAAAGCCAGAAAATGAGCCTTGCACGGACTATCGCAAGTTTGAATTTTTAATCAACAAAAAATACAAGGACTATCCGAACCTCATCAACGCTCTTATGACGAGATTTGACCGCTATAATGAGCAATGCAAAAGAATGAAACAGCTTGAGGAGGATGGCATACTTATGGTACTCCGCCCGTCACACAAGTATGTAAAATCATTTGAGATGAACACGGATGTGCTTGACGAGG
>ENA-ORLF01000117-ORLF01000117.1-human-gut-metagenome-genome-assembly--contig:-NODE-117-length-38126-cov-6.12146_pt1 | contig 38126 bp, 29 predicted proteins | sample MGYA00243066_ERZ508822 | MGnify/ENA primary metagenome ERZ508822 (study PRJEB26277, sample SAMN04329791) | human gut metagenome | biome: human-associated habitat | host: Homo sapiens | place: USA... | reverse complement strand
GTGTGGTTGCGGCCTCCGTGGTAGGCGAGCACGGCGCCGGACTGGTTGTCCACCATCAGCACGGCTCCTTCCAGGTAGCGGGGCTTGCCGCCTGAGAAGCGGTCGTAGTCCGCGGCTTTCTGGTGGCTGTACCCCGGGCGTTTTTCAATGTTTTCCAGCGCCTGGGACAGGGCCTTCCCGGTAGCGTCCTGAAGTTTCTTGTCAATGGTGGTGTAAATCCTCAGGCCCGCGGCGTTGACGCGCTCCTCACCCAGATAGGCGGTGATTTCCGCGTAAATGCGGTCGTAAATGTGGGAGACTCCGCGTTTCAGGGGCTTGGGGTTGAGGCCCAGGTCCATGGAGGAAAGCCGCTGCGCTTCTTCCGGAGTGATGTATTTTTCCCTGGCCATGCGGTTGAGCACGTGGTTGCGCCATTTCAGGTTGCCCTCCTTGTTGTTGAGGGGGGACAGGCCGTTCGGGTTCTTAATCAGGGCGGCGATGGAGGCGGCCTCCCGCGTGGTCAGGTCCGCGGGTTCCTTGCCGAAGTACCCCAGGGAGGCGGACCGGATGCCGTAAAACCCGCTGCCGAAGTACACGCGGTTGATGTAAAACTCCAGCACCTGTTCCTTGCTGTACCGTTCCGTGATGCGCCGCGCCAGGGCTATTTCCACAAACTTGCGGCCAAAGCTCCCTTCGTTCCGCGCCTTGGCCCTGTTTTTCAGGTCGTAGGCGTTTCTGGCAAGCTGCTGGGTGATGGAGGACGCTCCCTGGTTGGCCTCCCCGCTGTTGCCGGCATATTCCTTGGCCGCTCTCAGAATCCCCAGGAAATCGTAGCCCGGATGTTCCCAGAAGCGCGAGTCCTCCTGGGCGACCAGGGCGTTGATCATGGCGGGGGAAATTTTATCCAGCGTTACATAACTGCGGTTTTCCACGTAAATACGGCCTATTTCCTCCCCGTTCCGGTCAAAAATGATGCTCGGCTTCTCCACGTCGTTGATGCGTTCCAGGTCAAACTCCGCGGCCCAGTTGTCATAGCGCTTCCAGGCGGCCATGAAGCCGAAGTACCCCACGGCGCCGCCGATCAGGGCCAGAACGAGGCACCAGACGATGAATTTTTTGACAAAACCCCGGAACCGCTTCCGGGGCTTGGTCTTGGGATGCCGCCTTTTGTTTGCCTGGGTGTGTCTGCGCGGAGCCTGTGAATTTAATTCAGCCATGAATACGTAGCAGGGTCTGTCCTGAGGAAAAAAACCGTGTAAAAGAGCCTACCGGATTCCGGTTTGTTTAGCAATACCATACACTGTTGGCAGGTGAAAAAAGATGTGTGTCCGCGCCATCCTCCCGTCCGCGTCCGGATGATTGCGGGCCTTTGCCGCGGCGGGACGGTGACAGGACTGTGGACGCACCTGCTTTTTGGGAAAAACTGTTTTCTGCACTTAAAGGAATTTCAACGGACGCACGGACTTGCGGCGTTCGGCCCGGATTGGGACTGAGACTGAGGGGCGGCGGACGATGGGAAGACGCTTCTACGCATCCTGTACGGTATTGAAGATATTGCCCGCCCTGGTCAGCCCGTGCTGCATGGTGTACAGGACGGCGTCCGCGGCTTTGGCCACCATGACGTCCAGAAGCTCCCGCTCCTCCGGGCGGAATTTTCCCAGGACATGCCCCGTCATTTCCCCCTTGCCGCGGGGCAGCCCGATGCCGAAGCGGAGCCGCGGGAATTCCTGCGTGCCCATGTGGGCGATCAGGGACTTGAGGCCGTTGTGGCCTCCCGCGGAGCCCTTCTCCCGGAGCTTGATGACGCCCAGCGGGAAATCCACCTCGTCATGAATGACGAACACGCTGCGCGGGTCCAGCTTGAAGAAGCGCATCATGGGCCCTACGCAGAGGCCGGATTCGTTCATGAACGTGGTCGGCTTCACCAGCAGTACGCCGGGGCCTGCCGCCAGTTCGCACTTGCGCTGTTTGTCCGTCTTGAACACGCATCCCCAGTGGGCCGCCAGGCGGTCCGCCACCATGAACCCGGCGTTGTGCCGGGTATCTTCATAAGTCTTGCCCGGATTGCCCAGGCCCACGATGATTTTGGGGGTAATGTCCACGGTAGGAGAAAATAGGAATAATGAACATGGCGGAACCTGTTCCGGGAACGCGCGCGAGACATCCTGCCCCCGTTGCGTCCGGCAATCAACCGTTCCGTGAGACAGCGCCGCCGCCTCTACCTCCCCGCCTTCTTCTTCTGGCGGCCCATCAGGAACCCCGTCAGCACGGATTCCAGGGAATCCCCGGTGCGGACCAGGCGGTAGTCCGCGTTGATGTCCGTGCAGATATTTCTCGTCTCTTCCAGATAATTGGAGACGATGGTGCGGTACTCGTCCGCGATGAGGTCCGGCTCCGTAATCAGGGAGCCGCCCCCTTCCATGTCCACGAAGCGGATGGGGCGGTCGAAGTCGAAGTCTATTTCCAGCTGGTCCACCAGGTGGAACACGGCCACGTCGTGCTTGCGGAAGTGGAGGTGCCGCATGGCGTTTTTAAGTTCGGCCGTATCCGTGAACAGGTCTGAGAAAATCAGGATCAGGGCGCGGCGGCTCACGCGCTCCGCCAGTTCGTGCAGCGTCTCCGCCAGGACGGTCTCCCCGCGGGGGTGGTGCGTGTCCATCTGGCTGATGAGCACGTTTAGGTGGGCGGGACGGCGGGAGGCGGGAATGTGCAGCGCGGCGCTGTCCTTCCCCTGCTGGGAAAAGCTCAGTCCCACGGCATCCCCCTGCCGGATGCCGATGTAGGCCAGGTTGGCGGCCAGCCTGCATGCGCGCATGTATTTGGACTCCACCTGTTCCGGGTGGTAGTTCATGGAGCCGGAGAGGTCCATGACGATGTAGGCGCGCAAGTTGGTGTCCGCCTCAAACTCCTTGATGTAATACCGGTCGGAGCGGGCGTAGGCCTTCCAGTCCAGGCGCCGGGTGTCGTCGCCCGCCACGTACTTGCGGTATTCCGCAAACTCCACGGAAGAGCCGCGGTTGGCGCTCCTGTGGCGTCCGGACACGTTCCCCGCCATGCTCTGGCGTGCCTCCAGAGGGAGGTTGCCCAGGCGGGAAAGCAGGTCGTGGTTCAGGTACTTCGTGGACATGAACAGTCGGGGAAGGGGGTGAATGCGTTCCGGCGCGTCAGACTTCCGCGGCCAGGCGGGCGACGGCCTTGCGCGGCGTGAGGCCCTGGGATTCCGCGGCGAAGTTCGTGACCACGCGGTGCATCAGCACGGGTTCCACAATGGCGTCGATATCCTCCTTGCGGACGATGTAGCTGCCCTGGAGGGCGGCGCGCGTCTTGGCGCCCAGGATCAGGAACTGCACGGCGCGCGGGCCTGCGCCCCAGGCGACGTACTGCTTCACCCATTCCGGGGAAGTCTCCAGGGAGGGGCGGGTGGAGCGCACCAGCTTCACGGCGTATTCGTAAATATGTTCCGGAACGGGCACGCGCCGCACCAGGTCCTGGTAAAAGATGATTTCATCCCCGGAGAGTATGTGCTTCAGCTCTTCGCTGCGGTTGCCCGTGGTTTCCCGGGCGATGCGCATTTCCTCGTCTTCCGTGGGGTAATCCACTTCAATCAGGAACATGAAGCGGTCGAGCTGGGCTTCCGGCAGGGGGTAGGTGCCTTCCTGCTCAATGGGGTTCTGCGTGGCAAGCACGAAGAAGGGGGGAAGCAGGGTGAAGGTGCGGCCCATCACGGTGACGCGGTGTTCCTGCATGGCCTCCAGCAGGGCGGACTGGGTCTTGGCGGGGGCGCGGTTGATTTCGTCCGCCAGCACGATGTTGGCGAAAACGGGACCTTTGATAAACTCGAACTGGCGTTTTCCGCCCGCGGAATCGTCCTGGATGATGTCCGTGCCCGTGATGTCCGCGGGCATCAGGTCCGGGGTGAACTGGATGCGGTTGAAGCTGAGGTCCAGGGTCTTGGCCACGGAGCTGATCAGCAGGGTCTTTGCCAGGCCGGGCACGCCCATCAGGAGCGCGTGGCCCCGGGAAAATAGGGCGATGCTCAAAAGTTCCACGACGCGCTGCTGGCCGATGATGACCTTGCTCAATTCCGCAGAGAGTTCCTTGTAAATGGTGCCGAGACGGTCAATGGCGGCTACGTCGTCGGCGGGCAGGGAGGGGTTGGCTGGTTCCATATTGAGGATTCATAGCATTTTTTAGCGCGTTTTCCATCAAATAATTGCGTCGCGCGCATTTTCCCTGCTTGGAATGCGGGGGCAAACAGGGTAAGGAAGAGGCATGCCGAAAATCGCACTCATTCAACTGTCCGCAGACGCCCGGCCCGCCGTGAACAAGGAAAAAACGGAAGCCGCCATCCGGGAGGCCGCCGCGAACGGGGCGCAGATCATCTGCACCCAGGAACTCTTCACCACGGAATACTTCTGCAGAACGGAGGAATGCGAATTGTTCGACCTGGCGGAACCCATTCCCGGAGAACTGACGGCGGCGCATCAGAAGCTGGCGGCGGAACTGGGCGTGGTGATCGTGGCCTCCGGCTTTGAAAAGCGCGCCACCGGCCTGTACCACAACACCGCCTGGGTGGTGGACGCGGACGGAACCTTCCTGGGCATCTACCGCAAAATGCACATCCCGCAGGACCCGGGATTCGAGGAAAAATTCTACTTCACGCCCGGCGACCTGGGCTACAAGGCGTTCGACACCAAATTCGGCCGCATCGGCGTGCTCATCTGCTGGGACCAGTGGTATCCGGAAGCGGCGCGCCTCACCGCCATGCAGGGGGCGGAAATACTCTTTTACCCCACGGCCATCGGCTGGCTGCCGGAAGAAAAGCCCCTGGTGGGCGCACAGCAGCACTGCGCGTGGGAAACCGTCCAGCGCGGGCATGCCGTGGCAAACGGTTGTTACGTCTGCGCCGTCAACCGCGTGGGCACGGAAGGGGAAAGCGAATTCTGGGGCCAGTCCTTTGTGGCGGACTATTACGGCCGGATCGTCGCCAAGGCTCCCGTCAGTGATGAAACCATCCTGTACGCGGATCTGGACCTGGATGCTCTGGAAGACCACCGCCGCATCTGGCCCTTCTTCCGCGACCGCCGCATCGACTCCTACGGCGGAATCACGGAACGCTGGGGAAAATAGGATATTGAAAGTCCGTACTGAAAGTTTTTGCCCTTGGCGGTCCGCTCCCCGCCCGGGCGCTTCCCTGAAGAAACGTTATCGGTTATGAAAAGGCTTCTTCATGTGTGCAAGGCGGTGGCGAACCTGCGCAAGGGGGTGCCGTGGAGGGAAATTGTCCCTGTTTCCCTGGGAATCATCAGGGTGTGCTTATTCGGAAACCGGAAACTTGGCAAACGTGAGCCGCAGCCGGAATGGGTTCCCGGTTTTCTTTGCCGGATGGAGGAAGATTGCAGGGAAGTAATGGTTGACTGCCTTGCGGAAACGGTGGCTGAACGGGGATGCCGGATTACTGTCCGGGATCGGGGGGCTATCCTGCACCTGTTCCGCATGCTCAACGAATGGTATGAACAAGGTCTGCCCCGGCGGGAAGATGGCGGCGATGAAGAAAATGATCCGTGGGACGATGTGGAACCGGGCGTGTGGTGCTCCGTGGCGACCTGGCTGTATGAATTTGATTTTTGCGGAAGGCCGGGGGAGCTTGTCCAGTTTGCCATAGAGGCCCGCCTGAATCCCGATGGTTCCTTCCGGGGAATTTATTCCCTGCGCCGTGACGCCTATGGAAATGAGGCCCGTTATTTTGGGGAGGAAAAAGATGTGGCTGAAAACAAATTGAATACGCTGGTTCCGGAATTGAAAAAACTGATGAACGTCCCTCCGAACGAATGCGAATTCCTGGACTGGAAAGACGCGTTTCCGCAGGATGACGATTAACCTGGAGAAAACCGCTCCGGCACAGGGGAGGGCGGTCCCGTTCCGGCGGACAAAAAAGGCTGCCGCACTTTTCAGCACGGCAGCCCGGAAGTGGAGGGAGAAGTGCAGGGGAAGGCTTAATCGCAAATGACGGCGATCTTGATGCCTTTCATCTGGACGTTGGTTTCCAGGGCCTCCGTGATTTCATCCAGCTTGAAGCGGTGGGAAATCAGTTTGGTCAGCGGCAGGCCGATTCCGTAGGCACGCTTGAGGAAGTCAAACGTGGTCGGGTAATCCTGCGGGGAATACACCCAGGAGCCTACGGCGGTTACTTCCTTGTTGCAGAGGTCGAAATGATGGTTGATGACGCTTTCCCCGCCGTCCATGAAGAAGCCCACCTCGCACAGGCCGCCGCCGCGCTTCACGAACTTCCAGGCGTTGGCCCCGGCCTTGCCGACGCCCGTGCACTGGAACACGAAATCCGCCAGACGGCCGCCGTTGTCCGCCTTCACGGCGTCCAGCAGGGCGTTCAGGTCGGCGTAATGGGTGAAATTGTAAGTGCGGGAGGCGCCCATCTCCTTGGCCAGTTCCAGGCGGGAATCGTTGCCGTCCACGGCGATGATGGTTTCCATGCCCAGCGTGCGGAGCGTGGCGATCTGGAGCAGGCCGATGGGGCCGCAGCCCTGGACGAGCACCACGGAATTGAACTTGAGCAGCCCCGTGGACTTGGCGCGTTCCAGGGAGTGGACCACGACGGCGGCGGGCTCCACCAGGATGCGCTGGTCCAGGGTCATGTTGGAAACGTTGAAGAATGTGGAACCCTTGCGCACCACCATGTACTCCCCGAAGTAGCCGTTCAGGTGAACGTCGTCGTCGGGCATCAGGCCGTACACGCCCACGTTTTCGCACAGGTTGGTGCGGGCCGGGGTGTTCAGGCAGGCGTCGCAGGTGCCGCAGGGAATGATGCAGGTGACGATCTTGTCCCCCAGTTTCACGGGATTTCCCGCCGTATCCCTGGTGATGTTTTTCCCCATCGCGACGATTTCCCCGGTGCCTTCATGGCCGAGTACCACGGGGCAGAGGCCGAAGGGGTCGCGGTTGTACTCATGGCCGTCCGTACCGCAAACGCCGCAGGCTTCCACCTTGATCAGCATTTCGTCGTCGCCGATGGCGGGAATGGGGTATTCACGGATTTCAAATGTCTTGGGAGCTGTCAGAACAGCTACGCGAGCGGTTGGTTGCATAGTGTTCCTACACTAGCCTTTTGCCTTCGGCCTCTTCAAGTACAAATGAAAGCGGGCGTAAATTAGTCTGCCGGAATCAGGAGGGAGCTCGTCTTGAAGAGGCAGTTTTTCAGACGGAAACGGAGTAGGAAGCGTCCATAAAATCCCTCCTTCCCGGACGGAACCTGCCGGGATGACGACGGAATCCGAAGTGAAAAGATCAGCTGAAACCTAACTTCTCTGTCAAACCTCCCCGCGGTATTCTGGAGACGCCTGGGGTGAAGAGGGCGGTTTCACTCCACTTATCCGTTTTTCCCTTCTCTCCGGAAAAAGGAAATCTCTTCCCTGTAAATTCCGCCGCCATCGTTGAGGAGAAGGCGGACGGCTTCCGGAGCATCTTCGGAAAATCGCTCTGGAGAAAGAAAATGCCCCGTTTTGTGGGATTGGAGTCCTGGCTGGCATGCCGCCTCTGTACAGGGAAAACAGGGAAAAGGCATGGAAAATGGCGGTTGAATAAAAAGCAATGGTCTTCCCGGAGGCGTCCGTCAAATCTTCCGCGGCCGGGAATCCGGCATATCCCCCTTGTCGTAAGTTTTACCGGAAGAGAGCCGGGAGCCGTGCAAAATACTGCATGAGTTCCTTTGTGGGGCGTTTCTACATTGAATCGGTAGCTTCCGCAGGTTCAATCCATGAGAGAAGGGAGAGGATGGCCGCCGTCAAAAAATGTCAGGGCACACGGTCCCAGCCCGTCAACGTATTTCATCGGGCCATGGATGGCAAGTTACGGGTTGTAAAGCGTGTGCGTGCGTCTGGGAGGCATTTGGAAGCGGATGGCGTTTTTCTGTTGGGGGCCGTTCATTTGGCTTGCCTGACGGAGGGAAGAAGTGCAAGCTGTGCGCGTTATGCTCGATATCCGTGTAATACGAGAAAATCCGGAGGAAGTGAAAGCGCGTCTGAAGCCCCGCAGCGGCGACGCGTGGAAACTTGTCGATGACGTTCTGGCGTGCGACGAAGCGCGCCGCAATGCAGAAACGGAAAAACAGACTTTGCAATCCGAGCGCAATGCCACCTCCAAACAGATAGGCATGCTCAAAAAGAAGGGGGAGGACACCTCCTCCATGGAAGCGCGCGTGCGCGAAATCGGCGAACGCATCCGGGAACTGGACCTGGCGGCGGAGGAAAGTTCCGCCCAGCTTACCTCCCTGCTGATGAACATTCCCAACCTGCCGCACGCGGAATGCCCCGTGGGGGCGGATGAAACGGCCAATCCGGAAATCAAGGTGTGGGGTGAAAAGCCCGCCATTGACAACCCGAAGGACCATGTGGAACTGGCCGCCGGACTGGGGATGATCTCCTTTGAGGACGGCACGCGCATTACGGGCTCCGGCTTTGTGGTGTACCGCGGCGCGGGCGCCCGTCTGGAACGCGCCCTGATCAACTTCCTGCTGAACACGCAGACGGTGGAGAACGGTTACCAGGAAGTGGGCGTCCCCTTCATCGTCAAGCGCGAGTGCATGGAAGGCACGGGCCAGCTTCCCAAGTTCGAGGAAGACATGTACGGCACGGAAGACCAGCAGATGTTCCTGATCCCCACGGCGGAAGTCCCCGTGACCAACCTGTACCGTGACACCATTCTCCAGGAGAGCGACCTGCCCGTTAAAATGGCCGCGTACACGCCCTGTTTCCGGCGGGAGGCGGGCAGCGCCGGACGCATCAACCGCGGCATGATCCGCATCCACCAGTTTGACAAGGTGGAGCTGGTGCAGATACTGAAGCCGGAAGACTCCTTCCGGGAACTGGAAGTGCTCCGCAGCCACGCGGAATCCATCCTCCAGAAGCTGGGGCTGCACTACAGGGTGATTGAACTCTGCACGGGCGACCTCGGCTTTTCCTCCGCCAAAACGTACGACATTGAAGTATGGGCGCCGGGCCAGGGTCAGTATCTGGAAGTTTCCTCCTGCTCCTGCTTCACGGACTACCAGGCGCGCCGCATGCGCCTGCGCTACAAGGACGCGGACGGCAAAAACCAGTTCTGCCATACGCTGAACGGCTCGGGAACGGCTCTGCCGCGCCTGTATGTGGCCCTGCTGGAAACCTACCAGCAGCCGGACGGTTCCATCCGCATTCCGGAAGCGCTCGTGCCGTACTTCGGCGCGGACTGCATCCGTCCGGAACAACCCTGACGAATTTTCACTTCCACCCCCCTGAATCAAGCCCATGCCTGACGAGGGTCCCCTGGAACACTATCTGGCCGCCTCCCCCGGGCATGAACCGGAAAATCCGGCTCCGGCTGCGGAGCGGAAGCCGGGGCCGTGGAGGGAAAGGGGAATCACGCTGGGCCTGGGCTTCCTGCTGGGCTGCATTGGGGCGTATGCCCTGGTTTATACGGAAATGTCCGGCAGCATGGGGGTGCTGAAAAAATCGTTGTCGGAGGAAAGGGAATCCAATGTAGTCCTGCAGAAGGAACGCGAGCGCCTGCTGGAATCCCTGGAGCAGGCGCGCATGGACGGCTTGCTGACGGAGCGCGCGCCCCTCTCCATGACGGGCAGCGGAATTCCGGCGCGGCAGCCGCAATCCGTCCCCCAGGCTCCCCCGCTGACGCCGTTGCCTTCCGGCGGCTTTCCGCCGGGAGTTTCACCTCCTCCCGGTTCCGTGGCGTCCCGGCTCGTCAATCCCGGTCCGGAAGACTGGAAGGAACGCTACCAGTACGCCGCCCTGAAATACAACCGCGTGGTGGAGGACTACAACAGGCTGAGGAAACTTTACATGGGCATGGTGGGAAAAAGCGGCGCGGACGGCGTTCTGGTGACCGGAGCCCAGTTTTACAAGGCTCTCCGGAAGAACACGCGGGAGGAAATGCGCAAGCTGGACGAACGGTACATGAAGGGTGGGCTGCGCGGCAGTGAACTCAGGGAACTGGAAAACAGCCGGGATGAAATGCGCCACCGCGACTGGTGGCTGAAAAAAATGGCCCGCCAGTTCAGGATTGAGTAGGAAGAGATTTTATCCGCATTCCTTCCTCAAGGCTGGGGAGCTGAAGACCATGGTTCCTTAAAAACGGCTTCAAAACTTTCTTGGGATTCGTTCTGAGATTCAATAAAATTTGAGATATCAATCATTGAGGGGGATGTTAATCCTAGAATAATTTCAAAAAGCTTGGTGCTTCCTCGGTAGCATGTCTCAGCACTCACTTTTTCTTCATTTTGCATAGGCAGGAAAATAATTAACAGTCGCCCCTGCAGCTGGGAAATGCGTAGGAATATGAATTTCTGCATTTCGGGAGAAGCTGGAATAGAAAGAGCCTGTTTTTTCATGTCTGCAGCACGGCCCGTGAGTTTTTTAAGAATAGGCAGAACATCCTTGTTGAAAGAATCCGCTGCGGCATCGGCGGACTCCTTGTCCGTGATGGAATTGTACCAGTCCTGCACCTTGCGGACGGGCGTTTCATAGGTTTTTACGAAGGTTTGCCACGCTTCCCTGTTCTGTTCATTGGAGAGCAAATCCTGCCCCGGCGGGTCGTAGGAAAGGTTTTTCAATACTTCAGGATCCGCCTCCAATATTTCCGGTCCTATTCTGTTGATTTTGAAAATATCTCCGTAATATTCTGGAGCATGTATAAGAAAGGGAAGCAGGAGCGCGGCGGATTTTAAAGATGCCATGAGATGAGCAACCATTGGGATAAGTTTGATTTCAAGAAGTTTTGGCATAGGACCGGATAGACCTTTCCGGACGAAAGATTAGGGAGGCTCCGTTCCCCATGGTTCCTGAAAGGTTGCTTTCATGTCTTCCTCGGTTTCGCTACGTGATCCAAGGAATTGGGAAATAGCTCTGGAGCTTGGCGCTGTTAAACCGAGGATGGTTTCAAAAAGCAATTTACTGCCGCAATAGCATGTATTGCTGTGCATTTGTCTTTCTTCTTGCATGGGAGAGAATATCACAAGCAGGCGGCTTTGAAGTTGGAGGATACGGAGAAGGATAAATTTCTGCATTTCAGGAGAGGCGGGAATGTCCAGAACCTGTTTCTTCATCTCGGCGGAACTCCCCGTAAGCTTTTTCAAGATGGGGAGGACATCCTTGTTGAAAGAATCCGCTGCGGCATCGGCGGACTCCTTGTCCGTGATGGAATTGTACCAGTCCTGCACCTTGCGGACGGGCGTTTCATAGGTTTTTACAAAGGTTTGCCAAGCTTCCCTGTTCTGTTCATGGGAAAGCAAATCCTGCCCCGGCGGGTCGTAGGAAAGGTTTTTCAATACTTCAGGATCTGTCTCCAATATTTCAGGTCCTATTCTGTTGATTTTGAAAATATCTCCGTAACATGCAGAGCAATACGTGGACAAGGCGTATATAAGTGCGATGGTTTTTATATTTTTCATATTTTGGCGATGGCTGCATCTTCCCGGACTTTTAAAGGGAGACTGCTTCATGAAGGTTTAAGACCGGATACTCCTGAACGAATTGATGGATACGGGGAACCTCTTCAGCAAAAGATAAAGAAGATACCTTGTGGAAAACCTTCCTTTTTTCAGACAAAAAGACAGTCTGCAGGTAAAAGGGAAGGATAAGCGCCTGGATTTTTTGACCAGGAAGGGAAGGGGTGCCGTCTGTCGCATGGACAAAGTTTTGCGGCAGGAGAACAAGTCCTGTGAAACAGCAAACGAGAGGAATGTTCATTAGAAGGCCCATGGAAATATTTGCCTATTCATTAAGAACAGGAATAAAAATTCTATAAAAGGTCAAGAAAATAGTTGAGCGGATAACTGTTTTTTCAGATTCACTCCATTGATTTGCATGGAGTTGACTTATCCGCGTGCGGCAGGTTCCTTCCCTGTTGTTTCCGGGATAGTTTCATCTCAGCACAATTCCGCGGCGATGGCGTCCACCAGCAGGCGGCCGCGGCCTTTCAGGATGAGGCATTGTTCTGCGGAGACGTCCGCCAGTTCCAGAGAACGGTAACGTTCCAGCAGGGGCCGGGCTTCCGGCAGGAGGTATTTCAGAGGAAGCCCTTCGTCCGTGCGGAGCATCAGGGCGATGCGCTCCAGGCGGTAGTCTTCCGCGGTGACGGGTTCCCGTTCGGATTTCGGCAGGCCGTTTTCCAGCGTGGTGCGTATGTAGATTTCCGTGTTCCGCGTGTTGGAGTAGCGTACGCCGTCGATGGTGCTGACCGCGCCGGGGCCGATGCCTACGTAGTCCTCCCCCTTCCAGTAGGCCATGTTGTGCGGAGACCGCGCGCCTTCCCTGGCGTAGTTGGAGGTTTCGTAATGCCGCATTCCCGCGGCTTCCAGAATGTTTTCCGCCAGTTCAAAGTAGGCCGCGTCCTCGTCCGGGTCCTGGATTTTTTCTCCGCGGGACAGGCTGCGGAAGAATTCCGTGTCTTCCTCATAGGTGAGGTTGTAGGCGGAGATGTGGTCCGTTCCGGCGCGGACGGCTTCCCTCAGCGTGTTTTCCCAGACGGAGAGGCTTTGCCCCGGAATGGCGAACATGAGGTCCATGTTGACGTGGGGCATTCCGGCGTTGTGGAGCATGTCCACGGAGCGGAGGGCCTGTTCCGGCGTGTGTTCCCGGCCCAGCAGGCGCAGGATGCGGGCGTCCAGGGATTGGACGCCCAGGGAAACGCGGTTCATGCCCAGGCTACGCCAGAAGCGGACTTTTTTTTCCGTAAAGGTGGCCGGATTGGCTTCAAAGGAGAATTCGTCCAGGCTGTCCACGGGGATCAGCCTGGCCAGGGATTCCATGAGGTTTCCCAGATGCGTGTCCGATAGCATGGAGGGCGTCCCTCCTCCGAAGTAGAGCGTGGAAGTCTCGCCGCCGCGGCTGGCCGACAGAGCCGCGGCGCGGGATTCCGCCTCCCGCGCAAGCGCACGGATGAATAGCATCATGTCCGTGGAAGCCGGCGTGTGCTTGAAAAACGCACAGTACGGGCAAATGCGGTGGCAGAAGGGAATGTGGACGTAGAGATGCACGGGGCGGAGGGCTCAGCGTCTCCGGCGGCGGCCGGAAGATTCCCCTCCTTCTCCCTTGTTGTTGGAGAGGTTCAGGATGTTTTCGGAAGCCTTTTTCATTTCCCCTTTGATGCGGGATTTCTCCGAACCGTCAACCAGGGACATGTAGTTTTTGGTCAGGGCGCTGTAGAAGGGGTGGATTTTCGTTTCCTTCTTGTTCTTGGGCTTGTACTTGAAGCCGTCCGGGCAGGTGTCCAGCATTTCCTTCATCCAGGGGATCAGCTCGTCCTTGGGAAGCACCATGCACAGGGCATCCAGGGAGAAGGACATGTCCTGCTGGTCCACGTCCTTCGGCGCGGCCAGCGCGTTGCTGTCGTTCCGGTAGAAGTTGACCGCCTTTTTGAAGCCGCGGTCCACCGTTCTCTTGAGCCGGTCGGTCCCCTGCGCCTTGGCGTAGGCGATCTGGTAGGCGGCCTTCGGTTCCGGGTAGGAGTTGTCCTTGGATTCGGATTTGAGCCAGGACATGAGTTCCGCCCACTGGAAGGTCTTGTATTCGTTGTTCTGCTTCAGGGCGTTTTCCAGAATCACGGAGCAGAGCACGTTGACGTATTCCTTGGTGTGGTTGGCCAGGATGTCCTTGCCCTTTTTGTCGCCGCGGCCCACGGAGGAAACGTATTTGCGCGTTTTCCAGAGCTTTCTGATGCCCATGCCGTCCGGCAGGGCTTCACGCACTTCCTCCACCATTTTTCTGGCGCCCATGAGGTCCTGCGGCTCCATCTGGAACAGCGTGTACCAGGCTTCCGTGTAGAACGGATTATCCTTGATGATGGTCCTCATGGCCGTCTTGGTGAATTCCTGTGGAAGCGCATTGGAGGCAATTTCCCCGGAAGATTCCGCGGAGGAGCTTCCCGCCGCCAGCTTGTACACGTTCATGGAAAAGCGGCTGCCGATGAATTTTTCATAATCGAGGTTCATGGACAGGGCCAGGCCGGACTGGTATTCGGCGTTACCCGTGCGCGCTGCCTTGGAGTCCCGCAGGTACCAGAAGCCCGTGGTGGCCTTGAGGGTGTCCACGCTCTGGCCTACGCTCAGCCAGCAGCCGTTGCCGCCGAAGTTGGTGGTCATCAGGTTGCCGTGGCCCGGCTGGCCCGCCGGGGCGGCAGGGATGCCGCGCGCGATCTGGGAATTGCGGGAAATGAGGGACATCGTGCCACAAACGCCGCCTTCATGCAGCTTGCGTTCGTTGGATTCACGGGACCATTCGGGGTCCGGGTCAAAGCTGAACAGGATGGGCGGCTCCTTATCGTCGTCCATGCGGTAGGGGCCGTACAGCCACAGGCGCGTCGGTCCGCGCTGGCCCATGTAGCGTTCCCATACGCTGTCGCATTCCCGCAGGGGCCGCGTTTCGGAAAGAGCCATCATGGCCGGCCAGGGCGTCCCTTCCAGGGAAACCCCGGTCCATTCCACCCGTTTGCGGTCCACGTCCCGCAGCTTGCTGCAGTTTTCGTACTTGTCCACCAGGTAGGTGAAGAATTCCACGGGGGTGGGGAACGGATCGCGCTTGCGCCTCAACTGGTTGTGGCGGTACATGTATTCGTGGAGGAATGCGGCGATGTTGCCCTGGGTAATGCCTTCGTCCCCGATTTCCGAGACCGTGTTGTATTTATTGATCCAGGCCTGCTTGGTCGTTATTTTCTTGTTGTCCAGGTAAGTCTCCACCTTCTTGTAAAGTTCCTCGTCCACCACGCGCGGGGAGGAACCATACCAGTTGACGGGAGGCTTGCCCGCGCAGTACAGGTCCGCGGGAGAGGTCATGACGCCGGAGTTCTTGAATTCCCGGAGTTTGCCCAGGGCGTCGATGTAACGGCCCTGCTGGGTGAGATCGAAGGCGCCCATGCCGAATTCACGGCGTCCCACGGCGAAGGCCAGGACGAGCTGGTTGTACTTTTCCGTCATTTCCAGCCCCAGTTCATCCACCATGATGGCGACGTTCGTAGCGACACTGGGGTCCGGTGGGTAGAACATCGCAAAGACTTCGCGGTTGGTCTTCGTGTTCTTCAGCCATTTTTCAAATTCGGGAGAAAAGGAGCCGCCGCGCTTTTTCACATAATCGCGCACGTAGGCTTCCGCATAATAGGGATATTTATCCAGGAGCTTTTCCGTGAATTTCCCTTTGGAAGCCAGGGCTTCTTCCCGGATGGCCTTTTCCATGGCGATGATTTCCGGGGAGGGGGAGAGGTCCGGGGCCGGCTCTTCAGGTTCCGGCTCCGGTTCCGGCGCCACGACGATGGGTTCGGGTTCCGGCTCTGGCTCCACGATGACCGGTTCCGGCTTGGGAGCCTCGGGCTTGGGTTTGGGCTTGGGCGCCGCCACCACGGGCGTTTCAATCTTCGGGGCCAGGGGCGCCTCCTTGTCCTTGAGAATCTGGTATCCCAGGAATCCGAACAGGGCCAGCATCCCGGTGACGATGACCGTGATGACGGGGAAGCCGCCGGATTTCTTCAATTTGGGCAGCGGGGCCCTGGGAACGGCTGTTCCGGCTATGGGCTTGCGGATTTGCGGCTGCGTTTTTTTGGCCGGGCGCAGGGCTTGGGCGTGCGCTACTGCCGCCACGGGAGGCTGTTCCTGAGCCGGAACCGCCGGATAGACGAAGAAGACGGTGCCGAACCCCCGCAGTTTTCCCTGGGCGTCCACGGAGCAGCGGGCTTCAAAGGCTTCCCGCGCCTGGTCGAATTGCGCCTGGTTTTCCGGGGAAACGGTCAGGTTGCCGCTGACCATGTCGCGCGTGGCGAGGCCCTGGGGGCAGAACTCGCGTATCAATACCGTTTGCCCTTCCGGGGACAGAGCCTGGTACACGTAGTAGTCCGGCCCGTTTTCCAAAACGGCCGTAATTTTATAACCGCCTGCGTTGAAATGGGGCGGCAAAGGGGAAATTTGCTGGTTTGTCATGATTAAGGGGTAGAAAAATCAAAGCCTTATATATTAAATAAAGTGCATCCCCGTTTGTCAATGCCGGAGTGCGGAAGTTACGCTGATCCTGTGTCTTAAGAAAGCTCCCGGCGCACGGCGGGAAAAGGATAAAGGCAGAGGCTTTCTCTTTCCCGTCATAACTGTACCGGACCCGCCACCGGTTTGCCTGCCGGAGGGCGGAGCAGGAACGGTCAGCGGATGGTTACCTTGGTGCCGAGAGGCGTGTTTTCAAAGAAGGTCTTGGCCATGTCCGCGGGCAGCCGCACACATCCGTGGCTGACCGGGTACCCGGTCACGAAGCCCACGTGCATGCCGTAGCCTCCCGTGATGCGCATCCAGTAAGGCATGGGCGCCGGGTCAAAGTAGGTGCCCGCGGGCGTGGAGCCGGCTCTGGCGTTATAATCGCTGTTTACAACGGCTCCCGTCGCCCGGCTGCGCAGTACCCCGTAAGTGCCGGACTTGTAGTTGGCGTCCTTCTGGATGATCTTGTAGGTCCCCTTGGGGGTGCCGTACCCTTCCTTGCCGGAGGACATGGGGGAAATGCCTACCAGGGTGGTTCCCACGTAATAGAAGACTTTCTGCTGCTTGAGGTCGATGATGATGTGGGGTTCGCCCTGAATGCCGGCGGGCTTGTCCCAGTAGCCCTGGCCCAGCCGCGCCTCCGGCGGGATTTCCGTATTGACGCCCGCCGTGGAGCCGACGCCTGCCAGATAAGCGTCTTTCTGCCCGTTGCCGCGTACTTTGTCCGCGATTTTATCAAAAAGGGGCGGCCTGTTGTACTGAGTGCAGGAGGCGAGGATGATACCGAAGGATGCTAGTGCCAGTATGCCGGGTTTCATGGGAACGGGAAATTGACAGGCAGGTTATGGGCCCTGTCCGCTCTTTTGTCAAGATTTGCATACTGTTATCCGTTGCTTATTGCGGGCGGATTTGATATACACGCCCCAATCACTTCACCATACTCCGCCATGAACGAGCCATACGACCTTCTGAAAAGCATCCTTCTTGAAAAATCCGTGCGCACGGGCACCTTCACTCTGGCATCCGGCAAGGTGTCCGACCTGTATGTGGACTGCCGCATGACCGCCCTGGACCCCGTGGGCGCCACGCTGGTGGGTTCCCTGGGCTGGAAGCTTGTCCGGGAGGAGATTCTCCCCCGCTTTCCGGAAATTGCGGCGATCGGCGGCATGACCATGGGGGCGGACCCTATTTCCCTGGCCGTGGGAATGACCAGCGCGCTAGAGGGTTCCGGCAAAAAGCTCCAGGTGTTCACCGTGCGCAAGGAACCGAAGGACCACGGACGCGGACGCCGCATCGAAGGGAATTTCCAGGCGGGAGATACGGTTCTTGTCGTGGACGACGTGATCACCACCGGGGGCTCTACACTGAAGGCTATTGACGCCATTGAGGCGGAAGGCGGCAAAGTGGCTGCCGCGCTGGTGCTGATGGACCGGGAGGAAGGCGGGCGCCAGGCGATCGAAGCGCGCGGCATTCCCGTGTACGCCCTGTTTACCAGATCTTCCCTGCTGGGCAAGTAAGCCTGCGCCTGCCATGCTTCCCGTCCTGATCGGCATCGACGGCCCTGATCTGAACGCCGGTGAAGAAGCGGCCATCCGCCGGTTCCAGCCCGCGGGCTTCGTCCTCTTTTCCCGGAATGTGGAATCCGTGGAGCAGGTCAGGCGCCTGGCGGCAAGGCTGAGGGAATTGAGCGGCCACCATCCCGTCATCGCCGTGGACCAGGAAGGGGGAAGGGTGGTGCGGACGGCCGTTCTCGGTCTGAACCTGCCTTCCCCTTCTTCCCTGGCGCGGAACGGTGATTTTTCCGGCGTGGTGGAGATGGCTTCCGTGACGGCGCTGGTCCTCCGCTGCCTGGGCGTGAACATGAACTTTGCCCCGGTGCTGGACATCTGCCACGATCCAGGGGCCGCCAACGCCCTCCCCGGACGCTGCTGGGGAAACAATGCCCAGGACGTGATTTCCTACGCCGGGGTGTATTCCTCCAACCTCCGCAGGGGCGGCATCCAAAGCTGCGGGAAGCACTTCCCCGGCATGGGCCGCGCCCAGGCGGACCCCCATTTCAGCCTTCCGGTAGTTGACCTGGATGAACGCGAGCTGTTCGAGACGGACATGCTGCCCTTTCTGGCCCTGTGTCCGGAACTTCCCGGCATCATGTCCGCCCATATCATGCTCCCCCGGATTGACGCGGAACTTCCCGCCACCCTGTCCCGCCGGGTAATCGGCGGAATGCTCAGGGAGCGCCTCGGCTTCCGGGGGGTGGTGTTTACGGATGACTTGTGCATGGGGGCCATTGCCGGGCAATATGCCCCGGATGAAGCCGCTTTTTTATCCCTGAAGGCCGGCTGCGACCTGCCCCTGGTCTGCCATGATCCGCTTCCGTGGCTGGAACCCCTGGCTGCGCGCCTGGACAAACTTGATCCTTATGAAAGGGAGGATTCTTTCAAACGCGTGGAGGCATTGAGCGATTCCCTGTGTTTCCCTCTGTCGGAGGCCTCCTTGTGGATCAAGTGCCTGCACCGTGCGGAACGCCTCTGCCTGTCTGCGGGAGAGGGGGGGGAGCAGCCCCTTCCTTCCTCCCCGGTGCAGCAGTATTAGAAGGAGCGGCATCCGGAGGCGGTGTCCCGTGTTTTTTCCGTTTGCCTGATAAAAAGAGGACACCCGCCTGAGGGATGCCTCCCTCGTTTTATGGAAGGGAGCGGATTCCGGACGGGAAAGTTCCCTGAGGAACGTAAGCCCGGAGAGTGGAAGGCGCCCGGTTTGCGCCCTTCCTTTCCTGCGCCGGAAGAGGGGAAAGTGCTTGCTTTTTTCCTGTTCGTCATGATCATGACGGTTCACCATTTTTTTAACCTGCATAATACACATTTGTTGACATGAGCGTGATTCCCAATGTTCTGGCGGAGCGGTACGCCTCCCCGGCGATGAAATCTATCTGGTCCGCCGAAGGGCGCATCGTTCTGGAACGCGAATTCTGGATTGCCGTGATGAAGGCCCAGAAGGACCTGGGGCTGGATATTCCGGACGGTGTGATTGAAGCCTATGAACGGGTGAAGGACCAAGTGAATCTGGCTTCCATCGACGCCCGCGAACGCGTCACCCGCCACGATGTGAAGGCGCGCATCGAGGAATTCTGCGACCTAGCCGGATGCGAGCACATCCACAAGGGAATGACCTCCCGCGACCTGACGGAAAACGTGGAGCAGCTCCAGGTATGGAAGTCCATGCAGATCATCCGTGACAAGGCCGTGGCCGTGCTGAACCGCATGAGCGCGCTTTCCGAACAATGGAAGCACGTGACCCTGGCCGGACGCACGCACAACGTGGCCGCGCAGACCACCACCATGGGCAAGCGCGTGGCCATGTTCGGGGAGGATATCGTTCACGGCCTGGGTTCCTGGATTTCCATCATGGACCGCTACAGCGTCCGCGGCCTGAAAGGCGCCGTGGGCACCCAGCTTGACCAGCTCTCCCTCTTCGGGAAGGATGCCTCGCGCGTGCTGGAGCTGGAGGACCGGGTGTGCGCCCATCTGGGCATTCCCGCCAAATGGATGAACGTGGGGCAGGTATATCCCCGCTCCCTTGACTTTTCCGTGGTTTCCGGCCTGGTGGAGCTGACCTCCGGCTGTTCCTCCTTCGCCAAGACCCTGCGCCTGATGGCCGGCCATGAACTGGCTACGGAAGGCTTCGCCAAGGGGCAGACGGGCTCCAGCGCCATGCCCCACAAGATGAACGCCCGCTCCTGCGAACGCGTCAACGGGTTCCACGTCATCCTGAAGGGCTACCTGATGATGATCTCCGGCCTGGCGGGCGACCAGTGGAACGAAGGGGACGTGTCCTGCTCCGTGGTGCGCCGCGTCGTGATGCCGGACTCCTTCTATGCCGCGGACGGCCTGTTTGAAACCTTCCTGACTGTGCTGAACCAGATGGGCGTCTATGAAGCCGTGGTGGCCGCGGAGCTGCGCCGCTACCTGCCTTTCCTGATGACCACCACCATCCTGATGGAAGCCGTCAAACGCGGCATCGGCCGCGAGACCGCCCATGAGGTCATCAAGGAACATGCCGTGGCCGTCTCCAACGACCTGCGCGCCGGAAAGATTTCGGAAAACAACCTGCTGGACCGCCTGGCGGAAGACGGCCGCCTGGGCATTGACCGGGCCGCCCTCCAGGAAATCTTTGACGCCAATTCCGCCGCCACCGGCATGGCGGACGCCCAGGTGGAAGCGTTCCAGGGCATGGTGGCGGACCTGGTGGACAGGTTCCCCTCCGGTGCGGGATACACGCCGGGAGACATCCTTTAAGAGATAGCCGCCGGCGGTTAACTGTTGACGGAGAGCAGGCTCTCCATGCGGGGCGGGACCGGAAGGCTCCCGCTCCCTTTTTTGCCGGCATGGGCGCGGCATGGCGGATGAGACGGAAATCCGGCACGGCACCCCCTCCGCTTCAGGGTGGGGGTGCCCGGAACGCCCGGCCTCCGATGCCGAATACATACATTGTTTTTCAATATCTTTGCGTCAGGAGAGCTTGACGAATCTGGAGGATGCCAGTAATCTGGAAGCCAGTAAACGGGCGCGCCACTTTTCTCGCGCTTTTGCAAATAAACCCTCCTGTAAACAATTTTCAATATGGAAAACCAGCAGCTCAACCTTTTGGACCGTGTATATACCGTTCTCAGAAAGAGAGGGGAAGAGACGGAATGGATCACCTCCGCGGACAATCATGAAATCAGAACGGGCATCGCGTTCGTTCCCTGTGACACGTTCACGCCCGTGAGCCTTCTGTACACGATGATGGAACACCCGGAAACGCTGGTCATTGACGTTCTCTTCGCCGCCAAGGTTCCCGAAAGCCGCCGGGTGGAAGTCAGCATCATCCTGAGCGAACTAAATGCGGACCAGACCGCCGGTGCCTTCCAGCTGGACCCCAACAGCGGATACGTTTATTACCGCCAGTCCTTTGTGCTGGAGGGAATGGACCTCAGCGAAGCCCAGTTCGCCCAGTTGATGAAGAACATTGAAACCGTGGCTGTGGAAACGGCGGAAGCCTACTCCCACATCATGGAAACGGAATATCCCAAGTAAAGGCGGCGGCTTCCCTCCCGCAATGCTGTTCATGAGCGAAGCCCCCCAAAAAAAAGGAACATGGTGGTCCATAGGCGCCGGCCTGGGGATCACCGTCCTTTTGATAGGGACGGCCATCGTGACGGAGCCGGAAACACCGGAATCCTCGGACGGCGGCAGGGAAACGGCGCAGCGCACCCTTCTTCCCCTGCAATTGCAGGACAATTCCTTTGGAATCACGGCGCGCGGCATGGTGCAGGCCGCCCACCTCACCATGCTCTCCCCCGGCGTTTCCGGCAAGGTGGACAAGGTGCATTCCCTGTTCAGGCCCGGAGAAATCATCCTGAAGGGGACTCCCCTGGTGGAGCTGGAAAAATTTGAATACCGCGCCAGGCTGGCCAAGGCGCAGGCGGAACTGGAACAGGCCCGCCTGGACGTGTCCACGGAACAGGCGGAGGCGTTGAAAGCCGTCAAAAAAACGTACAGTTCCGTCTCCAAAAGCGGCCGGGACTCCGAGCTGGTTCTCCGCGTGCCGCAGAGGCGCGCCGTGAATGCCCGGCTGAACGCCGCGGAGGCGTATGTGGAGGAATCGGAACAGGCCCTGCGGGATACGGTTCTCCAGGCTCCTTATACGTGTCAGGTGGTGGAATGCTCCGTGGGGCTGGGTTCCCGCGTGGTGGCCGGCCAGACGGTGGGGAAAATCATCCCGCTTCAGGAGCGGATGATCCGCATTCCCGTGCCGCTGGAAGAATTTTCCGCCCTGCCCAGGGACGAACAGGGCAGGGCGAGGGTGCCCCTGTCGGCCTCCTGCACGCTGGAAAGCGGGAAACTCCTGCAATGGCGCGGCCGCGTCACGGCGGTGGATTCCGCCCTGGACTCTGCCGGAAGCTCCGCCGTTCTGATCGCCGCCCTGGACCCGAACGAATCCCATGTGGCGGAATGGCAGGCCGCCCCGGTCAACATGGCCCTTCAGGTGGAAATGAAAGTAAATGTGCCCGCCTCCGTCTGGATTCCTTCAGCCGCCCTGAAAGACGGGCAGTCCCTTCTGGTGAACACCCCCGCGGGCGAACAGGAACGCAAGGTGCGCGTCGTGGCCATGAAAGGGGACCGGGCGCTGGTGACCATCCCGGATCTCAAGGATGGGGACAGCCTGGTGATGTGATGCCCTGCGGAATTCCGCAGGAACGCGGGGGAAAATTTCCAGAAGCATCGGTTCCGAAAATGTTCCTGAGCGCCAACTCTTTTTTGCCGCCTGTGCGGGGAATATCCCCCGTACTGCTAAAAGCTTTAATCGTTGGTCTTTAGTATTCAGTCTTTCCTCACCGGCGTCAGCCGTCAGCTGTCAATGCGCCTCCAGCCAGTTGTCCCCCGTTCTGGCCTCCACCAGGATGGGGACGCCGTTGGGCAGGGGCAGGGCGGCCGTCATGGCCGCCTCAATGCGGGGAATAAGGTCCGTTTCCTCCTTGTGCAGGTCCACCAGCAATTCGTCGTGGATTTGCAGGATGAGACGCGACCTGGTGCCTTCCAGCAGTTTGCCCACATTGATCATGGCGATCTTGATCATGTCCGCCGCGGTTCCCTGGATGGGGGCGTTGATGGCGGTGCGTTCCGCCGCGGATTTGATGGTCTTGTTGGCGGAATTGATATCCGGGATGATCCTTCTGCGTCCCAGGAGAGTTTCCGCGTATCCTTTCTGTTCCGCCTGGTGCGCCAGGTCTTCCATGAAGGTCTTGACGCCCGGGAACTGGAGGAAGTAATTTTCAATCAGGGTGGCGGCCTCGCTGCGGAGGCAGCCCAGCCGCTGGGAGAGTCCGAAGGCGGAAATGCCGTAGATGATGCCGAAATTCACCGTCTTGGCCGCGCGCCGCATGACTGCGTCCACCTGGTCGCGGGGAATGCCGTACACGCGGGAGGCCGTTTCCGTGTGGATGTCCCGGCCTTCCTTGAAGGCCTCGCACATGGCGGGGTCTCCGGACATGGCGGCCATGATGCGCAGCTCAATCTGGGAATAGTCGGCGGAAAGCATGGTGTACTCCCCGGAGGCGGGGACGAAGGCCGTGCGGATCAGCCGCCCCTGTTCCGTCCGTACCGGAATGTTCTGAAGATTGGGGTCCTGGGAGGCCAGCCGGCCCGTGGACGTCAGCATCTGGTGGAACTGGGTGTGGATGCGGCCATCCTTCGGGCAGATGTACTTGGGCAGGGCGTCCAGGTAGGTGCTCTTCAGCTTCATGTTTTCCCGGTAGGCCAGGATGTCTTCCACCACGGGATGGAGCGGCGCCAGGGCGGAAAGGGTTTCTTCATCCGTGACGAACTGCCCGGTCTTCGTCTTCTTGGGCTTCTTCACCAGTTCCAGTTCCCCGAAAAGGAAGTCGCCGAGCTGCTTGGGGGAATTCAGGTTGAGGGGATGGCCCGCGGCCGACTCGATCTTTGTGCGCAGGTCCTCAATGATGGCTCCCACCTTGATGGAAGCCTTTTCCAGGGACTCCGGAAGAACGCGGATGCCCGTGAATTCCATGTCTGCGAGTACGGGCAGCAGGGGCAGTTCCACCGTGCGGAACAATTCCTGCATGCCGCTCTCCTCCACCTGTTTCTTCAGAATGGCCGACAATTGAAGGGTGACGTCCGCATCTTCCGCGGAATACCTGCCCATGACTTCCACGGGAATATTCTTCGTGTCCAGTTCCCGTTTTTTGGCTCCCGCCGGGGCAATGTCGCTCAACTTGATGGTGGAATACTGAAGGAGGGATTCCGCCAGAATATCCATGCCGTGCTTCATGCCGGGCGCGATCAGCGCGTGGGCCAGCATCGTATCGAAAAACGGGCCAGAAACATGGATGCCGTGGGCGCGCATCACCTGGAGGTCGAACTTGAGGTTGTGGCCGATTTTTTCCGCGGAGCCTTCCAAAAGGGGCCTCACCGCTTCCAGGTCTTCCGTACCGGAGACGGGCAGGTACCAGGCTTTGTGAGGTTCGGCGCAGAAGGAGATGCCCAGCAGGGTGTCCGTTACCGGATTCAGCCCTGTCGTCTCCGTGTCGAAGCACCAGGAATCGTGCCTGTTCAGTTCCGCGATCATGGCGTCGCGGGCCTCCTTCGTGTCCGCGATGATGTATTCGTGCCTGATGTCGTCCACGGTTTTCAGCTGGCGCTCTTCAAACAATTCCATCTGTCCCGTTCCCGCCTGCTGTGGCCGGGGAGCCGGGGCGGGAGCCTCCTGCGGCTGGGCGGGGGCGAACAAATCGTCTGCGGGAAGGGGGGCGGACGCCCTGGCGGCCGGAACCTTCCTGCCGAACAGCTTGGCCTGCATGGCGCGGAACTCCAGTTCCTGAAGGAGGCTCAGCAATTCGTCCGGCCTGGGCTCCTTCTTGACAAGCTCGTCAAGGGTTACGGTCAGGGGCACGTTCCTGTCAATGGTGGCAAGCTCCTTGGAAAGGGTTGCCAGCGCGGCGTTCTCCTCCACGATCTCCCTGCGCTTTCCTTTCAGTTTGTCCGTGTTTGCCAGCAGGTTTTCCACGGAGCCGAATTCCCCGATCAGCAGCTTGGCCGTTTTCTCCCCCACGCCGGGCAGGCCCGGAATATTGTCGGAGCTGTCGCCCATCAGGGCCAGAATGTCGATCACCTGCTCCGCCCGTTCGATGCCCCAGTGTTCCTTCAATTTTTCCAGGTCGATCACTTCGTGGTCGTTGCCGCGCTTGCCGGGCCGCCACAGGTAGCAAGAGGGGGAAATGAGTTGGCCCAGGTCCTTGTCCTGGGAAACCATGTAGGTGTGGAACTCTTTCGTATCGTCCGCAAGGCGGGAAAGGGTGCCTATCGTATCGTCCGCCTCATACCCCTCATAGCGCAGAATGGGTATGTTCATGGCCTCCAGAAGACTGAAAATGATGGGAATCTGAACGCTTAACTCTTCCGGCATGGACTCCCGGTTGGCCTTGTATTCCGGGTAAAGCTTGTGGCGGGCCGTCGGGGCCGAGGTGTCAAAACAGGCCGCGATGTGGGTGGGGCTCTCCTGTTCCAGAATGGCCAGCAGCGTATTGGCAAAGCCGTAAACGGCCGATGTGTTGACTCCCTTGGAATTGCGGATGGGATTGGAGAAAAAGGCGAAGTGGGCCCTGTATGCCAGAGCCATGCCGTCCAGGATGAAAAGGCGCTTGGGAGTGGATTCAGTCATTTCTGCGCCAATGTACCATTCCGTCCGGAACGTGGCGACAGTTAAATGCGGCTTGTGCCTTCCGGATGGACGGCATTCCGCAAGCCTTATGGCGGGGCAAGGTCCGGCCGGACGAGGGTGGAATGCCTTTCCGGGAAGTGTGCCGCGCGGGGGCGCGGTTTTCATCCGGAAGGGCGGTTTTTCCGGCGCGCCGGAAAAATCAGTGCGTGTAATGCCTGGGGACGCGCGGGCCGATGCCCGTGAATATTTCCCAGGAAATCGTGCCCGCCTTTTCCGCCAGTTCCGTCACGGGAATATTCGGTCCCATGATTTCCACGGTCATGCCGGGTTCCGGGCTGGGCACCCGGCTGACGTCCACCATGATCTGGTCCATCGTGACGCGGCCCAGCAGGGGGCAGGAAATGCCTTCCACCATGACGCGCGCTCCCTTGTGGGCCAGAGAACGCAAATAGCCGTCCGCGTAGCCGATGCCCACGGTCGCCACCTTCGTGGGGTGGTCCGTCACGAAGGTGCCCCCGTAGGAAATGCCGTGGCCTGCCGGCAGGGTGCGCGCCACGGTCAGGCGGGAAAAGAGGGACATGGCAGGCTTCAACTGCGCTTCCCACGGGGAGGGAATGGGGGAAAAGCCGTACAGGACCAGGCCGGGGCGGCACAGGTTGTTGGAGGGAATGTCGTAATCCAGGGAAGCGGCGCTGTTGGCCAGGTGGCAGAATTTCAGCGGCAGTCTTTCCCGGATGCGGGCCGCCATCCGTTCAAAGCAGGCTATCTGCTCCAGGGTGGTTTCCCGGTCCTCGTCCGCGCAGGGCAGGTGCGCGCCCAGCCCTTCCATGTACAGGCTGTCCAGTTCCCCCAGGCGGGAGAGCAGTTCTTCAAGCTGGTCCGGCAGGAAGCCGCCGCGGCCCATGCCCGTGTCCACGGAAATATGAATGGGCAGCGTTTTCCCGTACAGCCGGGCCAGGGAATTGTAATGCACGGCCTCTTCCATGGTGGAAATGAAGGAGCGCCAGCCGTTCAGCACGATCTCCTCCCGCTCCTCCGGAAAGGAGGGGCCCAGGATGTACGGCCGCGTGCGGCAGCCCGCCTGGCTGATGCGCCGGGCCTCCCCCACGTTCGCGACGCCGAAAAAGGCAATCCCCTCCGCATCCAGTGCCCGGCAGACCTGTTCCAGGCCGTGGCCGTAGGCGGACGCCTTCACCACGGGCATGTAATATTCCCCCTTGGCCGCCTGCTTGACGACGTTCAGGTTGTGGCGGATGGCCCCAAGGTCGATTTCGGCCCAGGCGCGGGGAGGGCTGGTGGCTGGCATGGCGGAGAAAGGCGGCAGGTTGAAAGGAAAGCGGGCGCGAACGCCCCAAACACAAAAGATTGTCCGCCTTTGCGCGCGTAATGCCAGACGGATTTTTGTCAGTCGTTACTTTGAATCGTCCGCATGCGTCTCCGGAGGCGCTGCGGCCTCGGAGAAGGAGTGCGGATCGTGCTTCAGGGCTTTCAGCATGGCCGCCAGGGTGTCTATGTCTTCGTCGGACATGGAGGACAGGTGGTCCAGCTTTTCCTTGATGCCTTCAATCACTTCCTCCCGGTACGGCAGTTCCTCCCCTGCGTGGGTATGCAGGAAAAAGGAAGTGATGGTGCTGGTGAGCGTCCCCACGAAGCCGATTCCGGTAATCATCAGGAAAACCGCGAGGAACTTGCCCGGCGTAGTGACCGGGTAGGTGTCTCCGTAGCCCACGGTGGTGGCCGTCACGAAGGACCACCAGATGCCGTTGGACAGGCTCATGCCCTCCGCCAGGTGGATGCCTACGGCCCCCAGCAGGATGATGGTCAGCGCGGCGATGCAGATGTACTTGAATCCGTTCGTATTGAAAAAACGCCGGACGCGCGCGGAAAACCGCATGGAGTAGGAGAACAGGTCCAGGTACCTGGCGAGCCGCAGAATCTCTTCCAGCTTGGCGAAGCGGAACAGCCGGAAGAGGGAGTCGAACGGGATGATGGCCAGCAGGTCCCAGACGTGGCTTTTCACGAAGAGCCATTTGGAGGGGCTGAGGAAAAAGCGGGTGACGTAGTCCAGGACGAATATCCAGTAAATAACCCGGTCCACGGTGACTTCCCATTCCGCGGCCCCGGAGGTCAGGTCGATGGCGGCCAGCGTGACGGCCACCAGGGCCAGCAGGCACATGACCGTTTCATACGCCAGTTTCAGGAACAGTAAGTGCCGGGGTGTTTTTGCGTCTGGAGCCATGGCGGGAAGGGTAGTAAAAAGCCGCTCCCGGATGGAGGGAGCGGCTTGAAGGGATGAACCTCCGGCTGATTTACTTCAGCAGAAGCTGTTCCATCAGCGTCTGGGAGGACTGGGCGAGCACGGCGGGGTCGTCCAGCATGCCGGCGCGGAGCAGGGCCGTGTTCGCGATCTGGTCCGCGACCATCTGGGCCAGTTCCGGATTCTCCGTCCGCAGGGCGGAAAGCTTCTTGACCAGGGGATTGGAGGGGTTCAGTTCAAGCTGGGGATGGCTTTCCGGGACTTCCTGCCCCATGGCTTTCATGTACGCCCTCATTTCCGGCCCCATGTCGTTGCCGCTCTGTAGGGCCACGGCGGGACCGCTGACCAGGCGCTTGCCCAGGGTGACCTTGGAGAACTTGTCCGGGTAAAGTTCTTTCAGCCATTCCTCCAGGGCGGTGGCTTCCTCCTGCGGCAGGGCGTCCTTCTGTTCCGTTTCCAGTTCCGGGAGTTCCACGTCCGCGCGGTCGATCATCGTGACGGGCTTGGCGTCCACGCTGGACAGGGAATCCAATACGAATTCGTCCCCGTGGTCCGTGAAGAAGGCCACTTCATAACCGCGCGCCTTGAAGGCTTCCAGATACGGGCTGTTTTCCAGATGGGCGCGGGAGGGACCCGTCAGGGCGTAAATGGCCGTCTGGCCTTCCTTCATGCGGGTGATGTATTCCTCGAAGGAGGTCGTTTCCCCCGGGTCCGTGGCGGTGGATTCAAACCGGAGCAGCTTGCCCAGGGATTCCTTGTTCGGCCAGGAGGTCACCACGCCTTCCTTCAGGTAGCGGGAGAACTGGGCGTAGAATTCCTTGTAGGTTTCCTTTTCGTCCTTGGCGAGCTTCTCCAGATGCTTGATGAAGCGCTTGGTGATGATGTCGCTGATCTTGCGCACCAGGGAATTGTCCTGGAGCATTTCACGGGAGATATTCAGGGGCAGGTCTTCGCTGTCCACCACGCCGTTCAGGAAGCGCAGCCAGTCGGGCAGCAGCCCTTCCGGCTTCGCGTCGATCAGCACGCGCTTGCAGTACAGGGACACGTTGGGGTCCACGCGGCCGAAGCCGAACATTTCCGGATTCCGTCGCGGAATGAAGAGCAGGGAATGGAGCATGATGGGCGCGTCCGCGCTGAAATGCATGTAGGAGAGGGGCTTCTCGTCCGTGTGGGAGATGAACTGGTAAAACTCGTCGTATTCCTCCGGTTTCACGTCGGATTTGGACTTGGACCAGATGGCCTGCACGGTGTTGATGTGCTCCCCGTTGAAATTGATCGGGAAGGCCACGAAGTTGGAATAACGGCGGAGCAGTTCCTTAACGCGGTAATCCTGGGAGAACTCCGCGTATTCCTCCTTCAGGTGGATGACGATGCGGGTGCCGCGGTCCAGGGGCTCGTCCAGCGTTTCAATGGAATAGCCCTCCCGGCCTTCGGAGACCCAGCGGAGGGAGGCGGCTTCCGGTTCATGGGAATGCGTGAACACTTCCACCTGTTCCGCCACCATGAAGGAGCTGTAGAATCCCACGCCGAATTGGCCGATCAGGTCGGTTCCGCCTTCCTGCTTCTGCTTCAGCGCCTCCAGGAACTTCTTGGTGCCGGAGTGCGCGATGGTGCCGAGGTTCTCCACCAGGTCCGCTTCCGTCATGCCGATGCCGGTGTCCGCGATGGTGATGGTCTTGTTGTCCTTGTCCGTGGTGATGCTGATTTCCAGCGGCTTGTCCGGCTGGTAGATGTTGGAGTCCGTCAACTGTTTCACGCGCAGTTTTTCCAGGGCGTCCGAAGCGTTGGAGACGAGTTCCCTGACGAAAATCTCGCGGTCGCTGTACAGGGCATTGATGACAATGTCCAGCAGCTGCCGGACTTCCGCCTGAAATTGATGTGTTTCTGTATTCATATGGAAAAATGTGTTGCGGGCACCATTATAGAAGAGCCGTCAAGAGGGTGGACACTTTTTAACATTTTGGGCGTCATCCCATGTCACACAATCCGGTTTTTTTCCGGTCCGGCGGTCCGGCGGGGAATTTTCCTTGAAACAATTGCGGAAACTCACCAGTATTACTTTATAATCATGATGCTTTCACAGCTTTTCAAAAAAGGGTGTCTTCTGCTGGCCGTCTGCGGATGGCTGGGCGGCGGCGTGCTCCCGGCCCAGGAGGTTCAGCAGCCCCCCATTACGGAAGAAGGTCTGAAGGCGCTGGATTCCAATGTCTTCACGAATGAATTCATGGTGGCCCTGAAGCCCGCCGTGAACCGTGACCGGATTGCGAAAATCCGCGACCCCTTCGTGCGCCGGATCGCCCAGCAGATGGCGGACAAGAAGTACGACAGCAAGTCCCGCACCATGCTGGCGGAACCGTACGAACCGGTGAAGGACCTGGCGGACCGCCTGCACACCAGCCAGTACAGCAAATTTGAAAACCCCACGGGCATTTTCTTTGAAGAAGGAGAGGACGTGCTGGTCATCATGGGAGACCCCAAGGATGAAAAGCTTTCCCTGGTCATCCAGAACTTCGGGCGCGGCGGAGGCCGCAGTTCCTACCCGCTGAAGGCGGGCGTCAACATTTTCAAGGCCAAGAACAAGGGGCTGGGCTACATCGAATACTTCACGCCCAACTACAAGAAAGCCGGAAAGGTGAAGGTCTCCATTCCCTCCGGCAAGGTGAACGGCGTCTTCGTGGGCGGCGTGCACAAGAACAGCGACTGGAAGAAGATGCTGGAAAACTCCCCAACGGAGGTCATCGACATCGTGGGCAGCCGCGTCCACCTGGTGTACCCGGTGGAGGAACTCAGGCAGGTCTGCCCGGACAAGGGTGAGGAACTGATCGCCCTGTACGACAAGATCATCGGCATGGAACAGCAGATCATGGGCCTGTACAAGTACAAGATGCTTCCCAAGAACAGAATGTTCGGGCGCGTGATCTGGCAGGGATTCATGCACGCGGACGGCACGGGCGCCGCCTTCCACAACGGAACGATGAAGGAAGTGGCCAATCCGGACAAGATTCCCGGCAGCGCCTGGGGCATCGCCCACGAATTCGGCCATGTCAACCAGGTGCGGCCCGCCATGAAATGGGTCTCTACCGGGGAAGTGACCAACAACATTTATTCCGCCTACGTGAACTACATGCTGAACCCCACCAGCATGCGCCTGGAGCACGAACGGATCAACGGGGGCGACGGCAACATGACCGGCGTGGGATTCAACGCCTATCGGAACGACGGCATCGTGAAAGGGGAAAACTGGCTCATCCAGGCCGGGCCGGACAAGCGTTCCGGCGGCGACAACCGCCCGATGGTGCATGACCACTTTGTGAAACTGGCCCCCCTGTGGCAACTGGAGCTTTACTTCAAGGTGGCCGGCAAGGGGAATCCGGACTTTTATCCGGACATCTTCTACAAGGCCATCAAGATGGACACCGCGGGCAAGAAGGACGGCGAACTCCAGCTGGCGTTCATGAAAAACGCGTGCGACGTTTCCAAACAGGACCTGACGGACTTCTTCCGGAAAACCGGGATGCTCAAGCCCATTGACCAGGAACTGGACGACTACACCTGCGCCCGCATGACCATCACGGAGGCGGATTGCAGGAATCTGGTCGCCTACGCCAGGAAGTACAAAAAGCCGGAAAGCCCGGTCATCTACTACATCTCCGTCAACAGCGTGGAAGCCTACAAAAACCGCCTTGCCGTCCGCGGTTCCTACAACCAGGGCATCACGGAGCAGGGCAACCGCCGCATCATTTCCCATGACGTGTGGAAAAACGTCGTCGTATTTGAAACCTACAAGGATAATGAACTGGTCCGCGCGACGATGGTCGGCACGGACTCCAAGGACAATTCCTCCACGACAGTGGCGTATCCGGAAGGCTCTACCAGGATTGAAGCCGTCTCCTGGGACGGCAAGCGCACCCTGGTGTATGGAAAGAGGCCTGCCAAATAACATCTTAAGAGGTTAGCGTGTTCTGGCGCCGCCGTTCCTTCCGGGACGGCGGCGCTTTTTTATGAAGAGGCGGGGGCGGATGAAAGGGAAAACATGTCTTTTCAGCGTGTTCCTTCCGCCGGTTTTCGGTAGTGGAAGCTTCCGGCGTTACGGAAGAAACCGGGATGCTTGGGACCGCCAGCGGCAGGAATGAAATCTGAAAGCCGGCACATTGTGTTGACGGAGACCATGAATTGGTGATGGAAAAGGCCCGCGCGCCGCCGAAGGGGAGGGGCGGAGAAACCGGAGAGGAGGGAAAAACATCTTCCATTTATCAGGGACGGAATCAGCCATTCATGGGATGTACGGGTCAAAAAAGCCGCATTCACCGCAGCGGGCATGATGCGGGGGGAAAGACGAGCATCTCCATGACAAAGGCGGAACCTGATGGACGGACTGCTCCGTGTCTGCGGCATGCCGGCAGGAAGGTACTGTGCCCGGCGGTGGACGCCGGAGAATGCCCCGAAAAGCGGATACGGCATTCACCGCTGAATGCGGCTTATAGGGGAACGCCGGGGAAACGGATCGGAATGGAGGCGCGGGAAAACGGGGAGGACATCCCCAGGGAAAGGGAGGTGGAGAAGAAATGCTTATTTGAAAGGCTTGTGTTCCGTACAAGGCCGGAAATGGGAGAAATACACTGCCGGGAAGTTCATGGGGAGCCCTTGCGGCTGGCCTTGGCCATTCTTGAAAACGGCGCTGATGCGCTTCATGGCTCCTGGCATTCCCTGCGTGGAATTTGGACCGGATGGCCGCTGGACGGACGGAAACGGCTTTTTCCTCCAAAAAACGGTCCAAGTATCTATTTAGGGAGGGCTCCTCTCTGGAAAAGAAAATCCCGTCCCTGCTTTCGGCAAGGACGGGATGAAAAGGGAGTGAGGTGTAGAAGGGTTAGTCGTTCCGGCAGCAGCAGGATTTTTCACCAGTCGTACAGCCGAGGCGCGCTTTCAGAATGCGCTTGATATCCGTCCCCAGCAGTGTGACCGCTCCGGCCATGATGACAATATCCTTGATCACCAGGCGTCCGGCTCCGCTCAGGTAGGGGAAACCGTGGTGCGGGCCACCGAGGTCGGGCACCCATGCTTCCGGCGTAGTGATGAGGAAGGACAGGGTGCCGAAAGTCATGATGATCACCAGGCAGTCTCCCGCCAGGCCCACCTTCGGGAAGAAAAGGCCCAGCAGCACCAGCGTGCCGATGGAAACGATCAGAACCCCCAGCCCGTAGGAAAACCCGTAGGTGTTGTTCTCCTTGTGCCAGGCAATGTTTTCCGGCACCACGGCGCCTTCCTTGTTCACGTGCTGCTTGTATTCCGGAGCCTCCTTGCTGTAGAAAAAGCTCATCATCGGGCTGTTGGCGACAAAGGGCACGATGCCGTCCGCTTCATATTGAAAGGCCTTGAGTCCGCCGATCCACGCGAATACGATAAAAATGGCCACTCTGATGAAATTGATGCCCAGTTTCTGCAATTGTTCGGCATAATGAAGGCATTTTTCAGGAGATGAATTTGAAGTAAACATATCCCCTCGTAATAGGGGAAGGTATCAAAGTCAAGAGAATTATTCTAATTTTAAATAATATCCGCGAATTTCCGTAATGCCGTACGGGGCGGAGAAAGGGAGGCTTCCGCTCCCCGGTAGCCGGCAAAAACGGATTCCCTGCCGGGAGACGGGTTTTGAACGCAAGCGGCGGGGATACTGTATAACATGGGATGGATAAGACGGATTCTTCTGGGAGTGGGAAAAGCAAAATACTGTTGCTGGTGGCTTTTCTGATTGTCTGCTTCAACCTGCGCACCGGGTTTGATTCCCCGGACCCTCTGCTGGGGGACATAGAAAGGGACATGGGGCTGTCCCTGGAGAATTCCGGCCTGTTCGCCCTGCTGCCCGTGTTCGTGCTGGGCGTGGCGGCTCCCATTTCTCCGCGCGTCGCGCGCTGGATGACTCCGTGGAAAATCATCTTCTGGTTCCAGCTCCTGGCCGTAGCCGGTATTTTCTGGCGCAGCTGGGACGGCGTTACCGGCCTGTTCGGCGGCATGGTTCTGATGGGGCTGGGCATGGGGATTGCCGGAGCGGCCATTCCGGGGCTGATCAAGCATCAGTTCCCGGCCCATGCCTCCGCCATGATGGGCATTTACAGCGCCATGATCGGCGTGGGGAGCGCGGTGGCGTCCGGCTTCTCCGTCCCTCTTGCGGACATGCTGGGCGGGTGGCGCCCAGGGCTGGGCTTCTGGATCATCCCCATCCTGTTCGGGATGCTGGTCTGGGGGGCCTACTTCATCAAGCATCCCGACGGAATCCTGCCGGGAACGGCCGTCCAGTCCGGAAAAAGCCTTCTCCACAGTTCCAAGGCGTGGCAGGTGACCGTCTTTTATTTGAGCCGCGTGGGGGCGGCGTACTTCTTTTATACGTGGATTCCCATTTTCCTAAAACAGCGGGGAATGAGCTATGAAGACGCCGGATTCATTCTTTCCGTAGCCATGATCGCCCAGCTTCCGGCCACCCTTTCCGCCCATGCCCTGGAAAAGGCCACGGGTGGCCGCGGCCTCCTGATCGTGATCGCCATGATCGTGGCGGCCCTTTCCTGCTGGGGCATCCTTTACCTTCCGCTGGACTGGGCCGTCTGGATGGCCATCTTCTTCGGGCTGGCGACCGGAACCGTATTCAGCCGCGGCATGGCCCTGATGGTGGAACGGGCGCAGACGCCCGCGGAGGCCATCAGGCTTTCCGGCATGGCCCAGGGCTTTGGCTTCACGCTGGGGGCCCTGCTGAGCCTGCTGTTCACTTCGTTCCTGAGCCAGGGCGGCTCCTTCCTGCCCTTCTGCCTGGTGTACACCTTCTTCTGCGTGCTGGGCATGATTTCCGGCCGCATGTCCGCACAGCCGGGTTATGTGTAAAGCCGCTGTAGCCGTTCATCATGAGGCTTCAGGAGGGAAGGGATGTCCGGAAAGGCTTTCCGGCCCTTCATTTCCGGCTTCCTGCGGCCCGAAGGTCTTGACGCTGGCGGGGGTGGCGGGTAATCTATTGCCCGTCAAATTTTATGAAGGAAGAGATCGTACGCATTCAACGGGACGCCCTGGCGCGCATCGCCCAGGTGTCTGACAGGCGCGGCGTGGAAGACGCCCGCGTCGCCATCCTCGGCAAAAAAGGGGAACTGACCCTGGCCCAGACGGGCATGAAGGACGTGCCCAGGGAGGAAAAGCCCGCCGTGGGCCAGCTGCTCAACGACGCCCGCAGGGCGATTACGGAAGCGCTGGACGCCAAGCTGGTGGAAGTCCAGGCCCGGGCGGACAGGGAGGCCGTAGCCGGTGTGGACCTGACTCTGCCTGCACGTTCCCTCCCGCTGGGGGGACTGCATCCGCTGACCATCGTCCGGGACGAGGCCATCGGCATTCTGCGCCGCATGGGGTTCGCGCTGGCGGATGGCCCGGAAATCGAGGACGAGTTCCATTGCTTTGACGCTCTGAACACCCCGGCGGACCACCCGGCCCGCAATGAAAAGGACACGTTTTACTTTGATTCCGGCAAGCTGCTGCGCACGCATACCTCCACCGTTCAGATCCGCTCGATGGAAAAGCAGCTTCCCCCCGTGCGCGTGATTGCTCCCGGCTCCGCCTACCGCCGTGACGAGATCGACGCCACGCACCTTTCCGCCTTCAACCAGCTTGAAGGGCTGTATGTGGACACGGACGTCTCCGTCGGCGACCTCAAGGGAACGCTGGAATACTTCCTGCGCGCCCTCTTCGGTTCCGATACGGAAGTCCGCTTCCGCCCCCATTTCTTCCCGTTCACGGAGCCCAGCTTCGAAATCGACGTGAAGCTGAAGGCGGCGGGGCAGGAACCCCGCTGGGTGGAAATCGCGGGCTGCGGCATGGTGGACCCCGCCGTGTTTGAGGCCGTGGACCGCGAACGCGGGCTGGAGCCCGGCGTGCGCGCCTGTTATGCGGGGCTGACCGGGTTCGCTTTCGGCATCGGCCTGGACCGCCTGGCCATGATCCGCTGGGGCATCCGGGACATCCGCGCCCTGATTGAAAACGATGTACGCTTCCTCGCCCAATTCCAATAAATCTTACCTTATCCAGATATGAAAATTTCCCTTAATTGGCTTTCCCAGTATATTGACCTGGCCGGTCTGAGCGTGGACGAAATGTCGGACATGCTGACCTTTGCCGGGATTGAGGTGGAAGACATCCGCCAGCAGGGCGTGGACTCCCCCCTGGTGGTAGTGGCGCGCGTGGCCTCCGCCGAACAGCACCCCCAGGCGGACCGCCTGAAAGTCTGCCAGGTGGACGTGGGCGACGGCGCGCTGCACCAGATCGTGTGCGGAGCGCAGAACTACAAGGTGGGCGACAAAGTGCCCTGCGCCCTGCCGGGCGCGGTTCTTCCGGGCAACTTTGAAATCAAGGTGGGCAAGCTGCGCGGCGTGGAATCCCGCGGCATGCTGTGTTCCGCCTCCGAGCTGGGGCTGCCGGACAAGGAGCACGGCCTCTGGATACTGCCGCAGGAGCTGGAAGTGGGCATGCCCATCTCCCAGGTCGTGAAAGCGGATACCATCGTGGAAGTGGAAGTGACGCCCAACCGTCCGGACCTGCTCTCCCACAACGGCATGGCCTTTGAACTGGCCGCCATCTCCGGCCGCGAATACAAGCCCGTCCCGATCGACGACGCCCAGGTGGAGCTGGAACCCGCCGGGGACTTTGTCCGTCTGGACCAGCCGGAAATCAACCCGTACTACACCGCCGTGAAAATCAGCGGCGTGAAGGTGCAGGAAAGCCCGGAATGGCTGAAGGAGCGTCTGGTCGCCATTGGACTGCGCCCCATCAACAACATTGTGGACATCACCAACTTCGTCCTCCATGAACAGGGAACCCCTCTTCATGCGTTTGACGCGGCCAGGGTGCAGGGCGGCATCGTCACCCGCACCGCCTATGAAGGGGAAACCATCAAGGCCCTGGACGGCCAGGAATACGTGCTCAACTGCACGGACCTGGTCGTGGCGGACCAGTCCGGCAACGCGCTTGCCATCGGCGGCGTGATGGGCGGGGAGGAAAGCGGCGTGACCGAATCCACCACGGACATCATTCTGGAATCCGCCTGGTTCAAGCCCTCCGCCGTGCGCGCCACGTCGCGCAGGCTGGCCCTGTCTTCCGACTCCTCCTACCGTTTTGAACGCGGCACGTCCGCGTGGAATACGCTGCGCGGTTCCGTGCGTGCCGTGGAGCTTATCCTGGAATTGGCGGGCGGCACGGCTTCCTCCACGTATGTGGCCGGAAAACCGGCGCCGAACCCCGCGCATGCCGCCATTCCCTTCTGCGGGACTCCGGACGGCCCCACCTCCGTATTCGCCTCCCTGAAGCAGGGCAAGGGCGCCACGGTGGAAAACGAGCTTGGCTTTGTCCGCCTGTCCTGGGCGGAACTGGACCAGATTTCCGGCGGCGCCATCCCGCATGAGGAGGGCGCGCGCATCCTGACGGCCCTGGGGCTGAGTCCCGTGGCGGAAATCGCCGGAAAAGAGGTGGAATCCGAATACTGGCTGGTTCCTCCGCACCGGCTGGACCTCACCCGCGCCTGCGACCTTCTGGAAGAAATCGTGCGCGTGTTCGGCCTGGACGGCATCCCCTCCCGGTTCCGGGGCCCCTTCGTTGCGGAATCCGCCGTGGACCTGGCCTACAACTTCCAGATGGGCCTGCGCCGGAAGCTGGCCGCCCTGGGGTTTTATGAAACCCAGACCATCAAGCTCATCGCTTCCGAATCCGCGGACGGCGCCATCGCCCAGGTGAAGGACGCCCTGCCGGTACGCCCCCTTCAGGAAGGCGACATCATCCGCGTGGCCCTTCCGCTCAGCGAAGACCATTCCGTCCTGCGCCCGGCGCACACGCCCGGCCTGATTGCCGCCGCCGTGCGCAACAGCAACCAGGGCGCTTCCGTGCTGCGCTTCTTTGAACTGGGCCGCGTGTTCCGCAACACGGGCGGCGGCAAGGGCAGGGACATTGAAACGGACACGCTCGGCATTCTGATCGCGGGAGACAGGTCGCCCCGCTCCTGGGCGGACCCCAGGCCGGAGCAGTCATCCTTTGAAGACCTGCTGGCCGTGATGGAAGTTCTGGCCCCCGGGCACTCCTTCACGCTGACTCCCGCCAAGTCCCGCGAACAGGCGGCGCTGGGTGCGGACGTGCAGCTGGACAGCAAGGCCTGCGGCTACTTCGCCCGGCTCTCCCTGTCCCGGTGCCGGGAACTGGGACTGGACAAGCCCGTGTACGTGGCGGAACTGGACCTGCGCAAGATGCAGGAAATACTGACCGCTCCCGTCAAAGCCGCCGACCTGCCGCAGTTCCCCGGCTCCTCCCGCGACGCCGCCATGGAGCTGCCCCTGTCCACGCCGAACGCGGACATTGTGAAGGCCATAGAAGCCGCCAGGGAAAAACTGCTCGTCAGCTACTCCTGCTTTGACGTATTTACGGACCCCTCCGGACAGAAGCTGCCCGCGGACCGCAAATCCATCGCCTACACCTTCCTGTACCGGGACCCGGCCAAGACCCTGACCGCCGCGGAAGTGGACGCCGCGCACCAGCGCGTGTTGAAATCCCTGACGGACAAGGTGAAAGGGCTTTCCTTCAGATAAATCCTTACCGGCGGGCCGCGCGCTTTGTAACAAGGAACGCGCGGCCCTATTCTCTCTTGCCCCC
>ENA-ORLF01000116-ORLF01000116.1-human-gut-metagenome-genome-assembly--contig:-NODE-116-length-38219-cov-6.58403_pt1 | contig 38219 bp, 30 predicted proteins | sample MGYA00243066_ERZ508822 | MGnify/ENA primary metagenome ERZ508822 (study PRJEB26277, sample SAMN04329791) | human gut metagenome | biome: human-associated habitat | host: Homo sapiens | place: USA... | reverse complement strand
TGGTGCCGATGTTAACGTGGGGCTTTTTGCGCTCGTAACGTTCCTTAGCCATTGGGAAATTCCCTCCAATTTATTCGTTTCGTACCCTGCGGCGCGGCGGAATCCGCTTGGGCGCCGCAGGGAAAATCCTGTTTCAAAAGGTGATAGGCGAAAAATTACTTCTTCGCGCGTTCGCCGATGACCTTTTCCGCCACGGACTTCGGCACTTCCTCGTAGTGGTCGAACTGCATGGTGAACATGCCGCGGCCCTGCGTACGGGAACGAAGGTCAGTGGTATAGCCGAACATTTCGCTCAGCGGGACATAAGCGTGGATAATCTGGTCGGGGCCGCGGGATTCCATGCCGTCCACACGACCGCGGCGGCTGGACACGTTGCCCATGACGTCGCCCATGTACTGTTCCGGCACGATAATCTCGACCTTCATCATCGGCTCCATCAGCACGGGGTTCGCCTTCTCCAGTGCGGCCTTGAAAGCCATGGAGCCAGCGATTTCGTACGCCTGCGCGGAGGAGTCAACGTCGTGGTAAGAACCATCGACAACAGCCGCCTTGAAGTCAACAAGCTCGAAGCCTTCGTAGCCGCTCTTGGCCGCGCCCTGAATACCAGCGTCGATAGGCGCGATGAATTCCTTCGGAATCACGCCGCCGACGATGCGGGATTCAAATTCGTAGCCCTTGCCGGGTTCGTTCGGAGAAATCTCCACCCAGCAGTGACCATACTGGCCGTGACCACCGGTCTGACGGACGAAACGGCCTTCAGCCTTGACCGTCTTGCGGATGGTCGCCTTGTAGGTAACCTGGGGCTTGCCAACCGTCGCCTCGACCTTGAATTCGCGCAGCAGACGGTCAACGATGATTTCCAGATGCAGCTCGCCCATGCCGGCGATGATGGTCTGGCCCGTTTCCTGATTGGTGTAGGTCTTGAAAGTCGGGTCTTCTTCCGCCAGACGCAGCAGCGCCATGGTCATCTTGTCCTGACCAGCCTTGGTCTTGGGCTCGATGGCGACTTCAATAACCGGGTCAGGGAACTCCATGGACTCCAGAATAATCTGGTTGTTTTCATCGCACAGGGTGTCGCCGGTGGTGGTGTCCTTCAGACCCACAGCGCCGCCGATTTCGCCGGTGTAGATGCAGTCCACTTCTTCGCGGTGATTCGCGTGCATCATCATGATGCGGCTCATACGCTCGCGCTTCTGCTTGGTGGAGTTCATGACGTAGCTGCCAGCGGTCAGCGTGCCGGAGTAGACACGGAAGAACGCCAGCTTGCCGACGAACGGGTCAACCATGATCTTGAACGCCAGCGCGGAGAACGGCTCGCTGTCAGAGGGGTGACGAACCATTTCCTTTTCGGGGTCATGGGGGTCAGTACCCTTGATGGCGGGGATGTCCAGCGGGCTGGGCATGTACTCGACGATGTTGTCCAGCAGCGGCTGCACGCCCTTGTTGCGGTAAGAAGTGCCGCAGCAGACGGGGTTCATGGTGCAGTTGATGGTGGCCTTGCGGATGGCGTCCTTGATTTCTTCCTGGGTGAGTTCCTCGCCCTCGAAGAACTTTTCCATCAGCACTTCGTCGGTCTCGGCGACCTTCTCGACCATTTCGGCGTGATACTTCTCCGCCAGTTCCATCATGTCGGCAGGAATTTCTTCCTCGCGGACGTCCTTGCCTTCATCGTCGTAGTAGACCTCCGCCTTCATCTTCACAAGGTCGATGATGCCGCGGAAATCATTTTCAGCGCCGATGGGCAGCTGAATCGGAACTGCGTTGGAGTGCAGACGCTCCTTCATCATGTCCACCACGCGGAAGAAGTTCGCGCCGGTGATATCCATCTTGTTCACATACGCCATGCGCGGAACATGATAGGTTTCGGCCTGCTTCCACACGGTTTCGGACTGGGGCTCAACGCCGCCCTTGGCGCAGAAGACGCACACAGCGCCGTCCAGCACGCGCAGGGAACGTTCAACCTCAACGGTGAAGTCAACGTGACCGGGGGTGTCGATAATGTTAATACGATAGGTGCGATCCTTGTTGTTGGGGTCGCGGGGGTCGCGCCAGCGGCAGGTGGTGGCGGCGGAGGTGATGGTGATACCACGCTCCTGCTCCTGCACCATCCAGTCCATGGTGGCAGAGCCCTCATGGGTTTCACCGATGCGGTGCACACGACCGGTGTAGAACAGAATACGTTCCGTGGTGGTCGTCTTGCCGGCGTCGATGTGCGCCATGATACCAATGTTGCGCACCCGCTCAAGGGGATGACTGCGAGGCATATGGTTTGCTCCTTTCAGCAGCGCTGCAGCGGCATCGGGCGTATCAAGCGCTCATGCGGCGGCAGCAGGTTGGCGCATTACCAGCGATAGTGGGCGAAAGCCTTGTTCGCTTCGGCCATGCGGTGCATTTCTTCCTTGCGCTTCACAGCCGCGCCGGTGTTGTTGGCAGCGTCCATGATTTCAGCGGCAAGACGTTCCGCCATGGTCTTCTCGCCGCGCTTGCGGGAGAACATGACCAGCCAGCGCAGGGCCAGCGTCTGACGGCGTTCCGGACGGATCTCAATCGGGACCTGATAGGTCGCGCCGCCAACACGGCGAGCCTTGACCTCCAGAGAGGGCGCAACGTTGGCCAGAGCAGCCTGGAACACTTCGTTGGCATCCTTGCCGGTCTTTTCCTTGATGGTATCGAAGGCTTCGTAGCACACGTTCTGAGCGACGCCACGCTTGCCGTCGAGCATGATCTGATTGATGAGCTTGGTCACAACCGTGGTCCCGTGTACGGGATCCGGCAGCACCTCGCGCTTGGGTACAAAACCGCGACGGGGCATAGTAAATACCTCCAATTAGACGTGATAGTCAGTCGTAAAGTGTGGATTGCGGAAGCATCCCCGGATGTGGGTCATCCTCTCCCAGTCGGAATGCGCGTCAGCATCGCGCGTCATCGGCCACGATTCAGGCCGACCCAGCCGCATCCGGCTTCTGCGCGGGCGTCTTCCCTGTTCCACAGGCAGGCGCTGGTGCGTCAAAAGCGGTTCTCCGGCTGACCGAAGGCTGCAAAAGGGATGTTGTGAAGCAGGCGGATGCTTACTTCTTCGGGCGCTTTGCGCCATAGAGGGAACGAGCCTGCATCCGCTTGGCCACACCGGCGGTATCCAGCGCGCCACGGATGATGTGATAACGAACGCCAGGCAGGTCACGAACGCGGCCGCCGCGGATCAGCACAACGCTATGCTCCTGCAGGTTGTGGCCGATGCCGGGGATGTAGCAGGTACCTTCGATGGAGTTCGTCAGACGAATACGGGCAATCTTACGAAGAGCGGAGTTCGGCTTCTTGGGCGTCATCGTCTTGACGCTCAGGCAAACGCCGCGCTTCTGAGGGCAGCCCTGAAGAATGGGCGCGGTAGACTTGTTCGTCGTCTTCTCGCGGCCCTTGCGAACCAGCTGATTGATCGTGGGCATGAGAGCACCTCCAAATTTATGTCCAAAAGTTCCGCAACCCTCGGAAACTGTTTGGCGAATGGAATAGAATGAGGCTTACTTGAGGATCGCCGCAGCCGCACAGGGAATGTCCAGCCCGCACGCCGCACCGAGCGCCTTCGTTTCATCCACGCGGCGAATTGGCACGCCCGCATCCTCGCAGGCGCGGGTCACCTTCTGGTAAAGGAAGGTGTCGATGTCGCGGGCGACGTACACCCGCTGGGCGGAACCGGCTTTCAGCGCACGCATGACCGCCTTGGTTCCAACTGCTTTTGAGACAGAATTTTTCAGGTCTTCCACGCTGAAATCCCTCCTGTTGCTGTTCTCGGCTGACCGCTCAATGCCGGCAGAAAAGCGCACCGAAAAGACACACTTTGCCGCAGCAAGCGCTCAACTCGTATATTGTAGCATTTTCACCTCGGCTTGTCAACTGGTTTTCGCGCCTCAAACCCTGTTTTTTGCAACGTTTTTTGCGATTTTGAGTTCCATATTCATGAACACGTTTTCGGGAGGGGACAAGTGCGCAGTATCCGCTGATTTTTCCTTCCTCGGTTCACCATGAAAGCGCTTTCCTGTTCATTCCCCCAAACGAGCGGCACACGGCGGTTTTCTCCCGCAGAGCACGATTTCCCAAAAGAAAAAAGGCAGCCTGCGCCGCCTTTTGGGAGAGTCGTTTTTCCGCCGACTCGGCTTATTCCGTCAAAAAAATGCCGACTGTCTCGCCGAATCGCTTCCATTATAATATGCGTCAATATTTCACATCCGACACAATGCGGTCGCACACCCACATCTCGCCGTCCGTCATCAGATGGACGAATCCCGGCACTGTCCAGACCGTATCAAGCGCCGTCCGCCGGATATACTTCTTGCCTTCCGTCTCGCGCTGATTGCAGGTCACAATCGCCAGTTCCGGCGAAACCGCCGCACGGTACTCCGGTGTCAGCGCCTGCAGGCCATGGTGCGGGTACTTCAGCACATCCGCCTTGAGCATCTCCGCGCCGACTTTCGCAATCAGCCCATTCTGCCCCTTCTGCTCCAAATCGGCGGCAAAGAGCATCTTCCGCTGCCCAAACGTCAGCATGATTTGCGCCGAGCGGTCGTTGAGGCGGGTGTACTCCGGCTTGTCCAGCATCCACACCTGCATCGTCGCCGTGCCAAGCGTCAGCGTGTCGCCGTCGCCGAACATCCGCACCGTCACACCCGCACGCTCCGCCGCCTTTATCGCGTTTGCGCAGTGCACTGTCTCCTCCGCTGGGAAGCAGAGCCACAGTTCATCCACAGTAATTTCCTTAATTAACTCCGCAAATCCGCCGATGTGGTCGGCGTGCGGGTGGGTGTTGACGATTTTGTCCACATGGGTGATGCCCAGCTGCTTGAACATGTTCAGGATGCGCCGCGCCTGTCCAGATGTCGCGCAGTCGATGAGCATCGTCTCGCCGCCGCAGCGCAGAAACGCCGCGTCGCAGTCCAGAATCTGCGGGAAGATGATTTCCAGCAGGTCAGTGTCCTCCGCAAAGGCAAAATCCGCCGATACATCCGGCGCGTTGATACGGTTGATGACCGTCTTGCCCGTGCCCTCGCCCGCCGCCGCCCCCAGCAGCATCAGCACCGTCAGCAGAAGTGTCGCCGCACGCCTGCCGAATCGTTTCCACCACGCCATCATTTCATACCTCCCGTGTCGTATTCCCATACATTCCCAGCAAAAAAGAGTGCACTTCCCCCTTGACATTCCGGGATATGTATGTTAGAATTTTAAATTGCATCAGTATCTTTGCATACTGTTGATTTTTCCTGCGCTTGTATTGTACACGGAAACGCGGAAAAATGCAAGCGGGAATTTTCGACTGCCATACATTTTCGCGCTTTTTCGCCAAAATTCCTGCAAAGCGGCGAAAAAACGCACGTTTTCACCAAGCAGAGGATGCTGGTTTTGACTGATGAAGGGGTGATCATACATCATGGCGCATGAGGTTGCAATGGGTAAGCTCCGGAAACGCATGAGCTTCTCCCGCATCAACGAAGGTCTGGAAATGCCGGATCTGATCGAGGTGCAGAAGAGGTCGTATCAGCGGTTCCTCGAAACCGACCTGAAAGAGGTTCTGGCAGACGCCTCGCCCATCACCAACTACAACGGCAATCTGGAATTGACCTTCACGGATTATTCTCTGGGTGAGCCGAAGAACTCCGTGGAGCGCTGCCGCGAGCGGGATATGACCTACGCCGCGCCGCTGAACATTCACGTCCACCTGTACGACAGCGAGACTTCCGAAATTAAGGAAACCGATGTCTACATGGGCGATTTCCCCCTGATGACGGAAAACGGTACGTTCGTCATCAACGGTGCTGACCGTGTCATCGTCTCCCAGCTGGTTCGTTCGCCGGGCTGCTATTATACCCGCACACTGGACAAGGCGGGCGTGCCGCTCTACTCCAGCCAGATTATCCCCAACCGCGGCGCGTGGCTGGAATACGAGACGGACTCCAATGACATCATCTGGGTTCGCCTTGACCGTGCCCGCAAGCTCTGCCTGACCACGCTCCTGCGCGCGCTGGGCTACGAAACGGACGATGACATCCGCAATCTGCTGGGCAACGACAAGCGGCTGGAAGCGACGATGGCCAAGGACACCACCGTGGCGGAAGCAAGCAAGGATCGCGGCGGCGCAGTGCGCACCCTGCGCGAACAGGCGCTGCTGATCATCTACAAGAAGCAGAAGCCGGACGAACCCGAATCCGTCGAGAGCGCGACGAACATGTTCAAGTCGCTGTTCTACGATCCCAAGCGCTACGACGTCATGCGCGTAGGCCGCTACAAGTTCAATAAGAAGCTTTCCATCGCCACCCGCATCAACAAGCATATCATCGCTGAGGACATTATTGACCCCCGTACGGGCGAAGTGATGTTCCGCGCGGGTCAGGTGATTGACCTCGAAACCGCGCGCCGTGTGCAGAACGCCGGCGTCAACCGCGTTGTGGTGGACTGCGAAGGCGAAAAGCGCATCGTCATCGGCAACAACTTCGTGGATGCGGCGGAGTACCTGCCCTTTGACCCCAAGGAAGTCGGCATCCTCGAAATGGTGCACCTGCCCACTTTGAAGGCGATTATCGACGGCTTGGGCGAGGATGTGGAAGAAGAGCAGCTCAAGCAGGTGATTGCGGACAACGTGCAGCACCTTGTGCCCAAGCACATCACCGATGACGACATGGTGGCCTCCATCAGCTATCTGCTGGGTCTGCCCTACGGCATCGGCACGACGGACGACATTGACCACCTCGGCAACCGCCGCCTGCGCAGTGTCGGCGAACTGCTGCAGAACCAGTTCCGCACCGGTCTGAGCCGCATGGAGCGCAACGTCCGCGAGCGCATGAGCGCGCAGGACGGCTCGACTGACTATCAGCCCGATTCCCTGATTTCCATCCGTCCCGTGACGGCGGCGATTAAGGAATTCTTCGGTTCCTCCCAGCTGTCGCAGTTCATGGACCAGAACAACCCGCTGGCTGAATTGACCCACAAGCGCCGTTTGTCCGCTCTGGGCCCCGGCGGTCTGAACCGTGACCGCGCCTCCTTCGAGGTTCGCGACGTACACTATTCCCACTATTCCCGTATCTGCCCGATTGAAACGCCTGAAGGCCCGAACATCGGTCTGATCGGCTCTCTGGCGACCTACGCCCGCATCAACGAGTACGGCTTTATTGAAGCGCCGTACCGCCGCGTGGACAAGGAGCACCGCCGCGTCACCAACGAGCACGTCTACATGACGGCTGACGAAGAAGACCTGTACCGCATTGCGACGGCAACCGAGCCGCTGGATGAGAACAACTGCTTCGTCAACGACATGATTACCGTCCGCGAAGTGACCGAATATGTGCAGGTTCCGGGCGATCAGGTTGACTTCATCGACGTGTCGCCGCGTCAGGTCGTTTCCATTGCGACGGGCATGATTCCCTTCCTGGAAAACGACGACGCCACCCGCGCCCTGATGGGTTCGAACATGCAGCGTCAGGCTGTGCCGCTGCTCGTTCCGGAAGCGCCGTATGTCGGCACGGGTCTGGAATTCAAGGCTGGTCACGACTCCGGCGTGGAAATTCTGGCGCGTGAAGACGGCGTGGTCGAGAAGGTGGACGGCAACACCATCGTCATCCGTGACGATTTGGGCGAACGCCACGTCTACCACCTGACCAAGTTTGCCCGCACGAACCAGTCCAACTGCGCCAACCAGCGCCCGGTCGTTTCCGCGGGTCAGCGCATCTGCAAGGATGACCTGCTGGCGGATGGCCCGTCCACCGAAAAGGGCGAAATCGCGCTGGGCCGCAATGCCCTCATCGGCTTCATGAACTGGGAAGGCTACAACTACGAGGACGCCGTCCTGCTGTCCGAGAAGCTGGTTAAGGAAGACATTTACACCTCCATCCACATGGAGGAATTTGAATGCGAAGCCCGCGAAAGCAAGCTGGGGCCGGACGAAATCACCCGCGACATCCCGAACGTCGGCGAGGACGCGGTGAAGGATCTCGATGAGCGCGGCATCATCCGCATCGGTGCGGAGGTTCGCGCAGGCGACATTCTGGTCGGCAAGGTCACGCCCAAGGGTGAAACCGAGCTGACGAGCGAAGAGCGCCTGATGCGCGCCATCTTCGGCGAAAAAGCGCGCGAGGTGCGCGATACCTCCCTGCGCGTGCCGCACGGCGAATGGGGCGTTGTGGTCGATGTGAAGATTTTCGACCGTGCGCATTCCGATGAGCTGTCCCCGTCCGTACAGCAGATGGTTCGCGTCTACATCGCCCAGAAGCGTAAGATTTCCGTCGGTGACAAGATGTCTGGCCGTCACGGCAACAAGGGTGTCGTTTCCCGCGTCCTGCGCGAGGAGGACATGCCCTTCCTGCCCGATGGCACGCCGCTGCAAATCGTGCTGAACCCGCTGGGTGTTCCGTCTCGTATGAACATCGGTCAGGTTCTGGAAGTGCACTTGGGTCTGGCTTGCCGCGCGCTGGGCTGGCACATTGCCACACCGGTTTTCGACGGCGCAACCTACCCGGAAATCCGCGAATGCCTCGAAATGGCTGCCGACACGATGGCCAAGCCGGTGGATGAGAGCAACCCGCGGATGATGCAGAGCTACTTCCACAATGGTCGTCCGCTCCGCCTGAATCTGGATGAAGAAGGTCGCCGCCTGTTCCTGGACGGCAAGATTCGCCTGCGCGACGGCCGTACCGGCAACTGGTTCGAAAACCCTGTTACTGTCGGTGTCATGTACTTCCTGAAGCTGCACCACTTGGTTGACGACAAGATGCACGCCCGCTCCGTCGGTCCGTACTCTCTGGTCACCCAGCAGCCGCTGGGCGGCAAGGCGCAGTTCGGCGGTCAGCGCTTCGGCGAAATGGAAGTCTGGGCGCTGGAAGCCTACGGCGCGGCGAACACCCTGCAGGAAATCCTGACCGTGAAGTCCGACGATACCGTGGGCCGCGTCAAGACCTACGAAGCCATCATCAAGGGCGAGAACATCCCCGCCCCGGGCGTGCCGGAATCCTTCAAGGTGCTGATTAAGGAACTGCAGGCGCTGTGCCTTGATATCAAGGTGCTTGACCGCGACCGCAACGTGATTGAGATTCCCGAACTTGACCCGGAGGACATGGCGCCGCCGAGCAAGAACAATGCGTCCGAACAGGACAAACAGGAATCGCTCACGACGCTGCTGCCGGAGGACGAGGACGCCGATGCCATCAGCAACGACTTCCCGGACAACGACTTCCCGCTGAACGATTTGGATTCCGACAGCGAGGACGACGATCTGTCGATTCCGCTCTCCTTCGATGACGACGAGGAAAACGACGATCTGGACACCATGCGTCTGGACGATTTGGGCTTTGACGACATGAATCTGGATGACGACGATCAGTAATTGACACATGAGCCTATCAGCCGGACAGGAATCCCCTTCCGGCTGATGGCTTTCCCGTACAGGACATACACCGGTGTTACAATGAAGGGAGTGTGAACCCTTTTGTTTGAGCTGACCAATCTTGACGCCATCCAGATCGGCATGGCCTCTCCTGAGCAGATTCGGCAGTGGTCTCATGGTGAAGTCACCAAGCCCGAAACCATCAACTATCGTACCCTGAAGCCCGAAAAAGACGGCCTGTACTGCGAGCGCATCTTCGGCCCGACGAAGGACTGGGAGTGCGCCTGCGGCAAGCACAAGCGCATCCGTCCGAAGGACAAGAACCTCGTGTGCGACAAGTGCGGCGTGTCCGTCACGCGCGCCAAGGTTCGCCGCGAGCGCATGGGTCATATCGAACTTGCTGCGCCCGTGAGCCATATCTGGTACTACAAGGGAATCCCCAGCCGTATGGGTATGCTGCTGGAGCTGTCCCCCCGTGTGCTGGACAAGGTGCTGTATTTCGCGAATTTTATCGTCCTTGATCCCGGCAACACCGCCGTGACCAACGTCGCCCTGCATGACCTGATTAACGACGACCAGTACCGCGCCATCATGGAGAAGCCCGACCGCGGCAGCTTCAAGGCGATGATGGGCGCCGAAGCCGTGCAGACGATGCTGCGCGAGCTGGATTTGGACAAGCTGAGCGCCGAACTGAAGGCGGAAATCGAAACCCTGACGAGCAAGGAGCGCAACCGCGACACCGAAGGGCAGAAGCGTGCGCACGCCGTGAAGCGTCTGGAAGTTGTCGAATCATTCCGCGCCAGCGGCAACAAGCCCGAATGGATGGTGCTGACCGTCCTGCCGGTTATCCCGCCGGATCTGCGCCCGATGGTGCAGCTGGACGGCGGCCGTTTCGCCGCGTCTGACCTGAATGACCTCTACCGCCGCGTTATCAACCGCAACAACCGCCTGAAGCGCCTGCTGGAACTGGGCGCGCCGGAAATCATCGTCCGCAACGAGAAGCGTATGCTGCAGGAATCCGTGGACGCGCTGATTGACAACGGTCGCCGCGGTCGTGCAGTCACTGGCCCCGGCGGACGCGCGCTGCGCAGCCTGTCGCACACGCTGAGCGGCAAGCAGGGCCGTTTCCGTCAGAACCTGCTGGGCAAGCGCGTTGACTATTCCGGTCGTTCCGTTATCGTCGTTGGCCCGGAAATGAAGCTGCATCAGTGCGGTCTGCCCAAGGAAATGGCGCTGGAGCTGTTCAAGCCCTTCGTCATGCAGCAGCTGCAGCTGCGCAACAAGGGCATGAACGTCAAGAGCGCCAAGCGCGCCGTGGAAAAGATGAAGCCGGAGGTGTGGGACATCCTCGAAGATGTCATCAAGGATCACCCCGTGCTGCTCAACCGCGCGCCGACGCTGCACCGTCTGGGCATTCAGGCATTCGAGCCGATTCTGGTTGACGGCAAGGCGATTAAGCTGCACCCGCTGGCTTGTACCGCTTTCAACGCCGACTTCGACGGCGACCAGATGGCTGTTCACGTCCCGCTGTCTCTGGAAGCACAGGCGGAAGCCCGTTTCCTGATGCTGGCGCACAACAACATCCTGAAGCCGCAGGACGGCAAGCCGGTTATTTCTCCTTCTCAGGACATGGTTATCGGCTGCTACTACCTGACGATTGAAAACCCCAACGGCAAGGGCGCCGGCCGCGTCTTCCGCAATCCGGACGAAGCGCATATGGCGTATGCCTTGGAGCAGATTACCCTGCAAAGCCCGATTAAAGTGCGCATTGAGCGCGAATTCAACGGCGAAAAGGGCAGCAAAATCATCGATACCACGCTTGGCCGCCTGATTTTCAACGATGCGCTGCCGCAGAACCTTGGCTTCAAGAAGCGTGAATGCCTTGATGACATGTTCGCGCTGGAAGTCGATCAGCTGGTCGGCAAGAAGCAGCTGTCCAACATCGTCGATATGTGCTTCCGCTCTCAGGGCGAGCACAAGTGCGCACTGGTGCTGGACGCGATTAAGGCGCTGGGCTACAAGTACGCCACCGTCGGTTCGCTGACCGTTTCCGTTGCGGACATTAAGATTCCGCCGATGAAGCAGCAGCTGCTCGACGAAACGGACAAGAAGGTCGCCCATGTGAACGAGATGTTCGCGGAAGGTCTGCTGAGCGAGGACGAGCGTTACAGCCGCGTCATCAATCTGTGGAACACCTGCACGAACACCCTGCGTGACCAGATTCTGCCGAACCTCGATCCTTTCAACCCGATTCGCATGTTCACCGACTCCGGCGCCCGCGGTTCTGCCGCGCAGGTGTCGCAGCTGGCTGGTATGCGCGGCCTGATGGCGTCTCCGACCGGCAAGACCGTGGAATTGCCCATTCGTGCAAACTTCCGCGAGGGTCTGAACGTGCAGGAGTTCTTCCTGTCTTCTCACGGTTCCCGTAAGGCTCTGTCCGACACGGCTATGAAAACCGCTGACTCTGGCTATCTGACCCGCCGTCTGGTCGATATTTCGCAGGAAGTTATCGTCCGTGAGGAAGACTGCTTCCTGCAGCGCGGTCTGCCGATTCGCGGCGTGCATGTTACCGAGCTGCTCAGCGGCAAGCAGTCCATCGAATCGCTGGAGGAACGTCTGCGCGGCCGCACGGCTGCTGCCGACATCACCGATCCAGCGACCGGCGAAGTGCTTGTCCACCAGAATGAGCTGATTGACCACGCCAAGGCGAAGACAATTTGCGACGCGGGCATCAAGAGCGTGTTTGTTCGCTCCGTGCTGACCTGCTGCACGCGCAACGGTGTCTGCGCCCGCTGCTATGGCCAGAACATGGCGCACGGCGGCAAGGTCGATGTCGGCGAGGCGGTCGGCGTTATCGCGGCGCAGGCCATCGGCGAACCCGGCACACAGCTGACCATGCGTACCTTCCATACGGGCGGTATCGCATCGGGCGAGGATATTACGCAGGGTCTTCCCCGCGTCGAAGAGCGTTTCGAGGCGCGCAAGCCCAAGCGTGAAGCAGTTCTGTCCGACATCAGCGGCACGGTGTCCATCCACCAGACCAACCGCAATAAGAACGAGCTGGTCATCACCGCCGACGCGGGCAACTACGCGCGTCACACCCACAAGGCTGCTTCCGGCACGGTTGCCGTGCAGGTCGGTCAGGTGGTGCGTCAGGGCGATGTGCTGATTTCCGGCGCGACGAAGGCGAAGGTCGCCAAGGACGGCACCAAGTCCACCAAGACCACGGACATCAAGTCCACGCTGGCAGGCACGGTCACGATGATTAACACCAAGGGCGTGGGCGTCGTCGAGGTCGAAGTCACCTCCAGCGTTGCGGAGTTCGAGCAGAAGACCTACCCCGTCACCTACGGCAGCCGCCTGCGCGTGCAGGAGGGCGACCATGTGGAAGCGGGCGACATCCTCATCGAAGGCTCCATCAACCCGCACGACCTGCTGCGCATTCTGGGTCAGAGCGCGGTGCAGGATTACCTGCTGAAGGAAGTTCTGTCCGTGTACCGTCTGCAGGGCGTGGCCGTGGCGGACAAGCACATTGAAATCATCGTCCGTCAGATGCTGCGCAAGGTGCGCGTCGAGGACAACGGCGACACCGAGCTGCTGCCCGGCTCGCTGGTTGACCGCAGCCACTTGGAGGAAGCCAACATGAAGGTGCTGGACTCCACCAAGCTGCGCGTGGAAGACGGCGGCGACACGGGGCTGGCGATTGGCAGCCTTGTCGAAGCGGACGAGCTGGAGGAAATCAACCAGCGCATCCGCGTGTCCGGCGGCTCTCCCGCAATCGCCCGCGACCTCAAGCCCGCGAGCGTCAAGCGTGTGCTGCTGGGCATCACCCGCGCCTCTCTGGCGACCGACTCCTTCCTGTCCGCCGCGTCCTTCCAGGAGACGAACCGCGTGCTGACCGAAGCCGCCATCAAGGGCAAGATTGACCCGCTGATTGGCCTCAAGGAGAACGTCATTCTGGGCAAGATGATTCCCGCCGGTACGGGGATGCACCGCTACAAGGACATCGACATCCGCGAAAACTACGGTTTCTGATTTACAGTTGACAAAAGCCGACGCAGAGAGGCGCCTTTGCGTCGGTTTTTGAATAAATGCATAAAGATAGGAGCGATGGTTTCATGATAAAAAAGTATGAGAAGCTCATTTGCGTTGTTATACTCTGCATCACGTTCATCATCATTGCCTGCATTGCGAAATCTGCCATCATTCAGGCAGCGAAGTACCTTTCTTCTATGGCTGTCTCGATTATTTAAGATAAAAAGGGGGATTAAAATATGAAAAAAATCATCATCATGCTTATTCTCTTGTTGGTTTGCTTCGTACCCGCCCTTGCTGAAAATACTCCTGAAGTAATTGTTGACCCATCTGTAAAAAATGTTCCTAATTATATCATCGACGACATTATTACCGAGCATCCAAACGCGGGCGTTATTCACATCAATAAAGTCGAAACGGCCACGCCACTTGATGCGATTTCAACCTGTTCAGGTCTTTCTGTTTATAGATATAGTAATATAGCGAAAAATTATCGTGTGTTTAACGGTCGCTGGCGAACAGATTTCATCATTTCCGTTGCACGTGGCGCGGAAACTAAACTTTCGTCAACCTACTCTGCTTCTGTATCTACTTCCGCCTCTGGCAGTGTCACCTCTGGTGACGATAAAAGTGCGCCTGTTCCTTCAGCGTATACTTTAGGGTTGAATCTTTCAGCCTCTGTAAGCTGTACTATTTCAACTGAACGCACCTTCAAGGGGCCTTCAGAGGATTCCGAGTATAATTCACGTTCTTTCTATGTTGCCTATTACGGTGATATTGGTACATGGACTTGTACTGCTACCCGGACTTTTCCCGCTTCAACAGTGCAAATGGGAGGCACGTTTATTGAGCCAGTTCGGTACGCGGAATACTCAATTGATGAAAAAATAAAGTAATTCTCACCAAGCGACCATTGCGCCTGATGGTCGCTTCTTTTGTAAGGCTGATGTAGGAAGGAGTTTCTCATGCGCAACATCGTCCTCATCGGGATGCCCGGCTGCGGCAAATCCACCGTCGGGGTCGTTCTCGCCAAGTCCCTCGGCATGGATTTCGTCGATTCTGACCTTGTCATCCAGTCCACCATGGGCGCAACCCTCGCCCAGCTCATTGAGCAGCACGGCGACGATGGCTTCCGCGACATCGAGAACCGCGTCAACGCCAGCATCGACGTGCAGAACAGCATCATCGCCACGGGCGGCAGCGTCGTCTACGGTGCGGAAGCCATGGCGCACCTCAGAAGCATCGGCACGGTCGTCTACCTCCGCCTGACGTGCGAGAACATCACCGAGCGGCTGGGCGACCTTCATGCCCGCGGCGTGACGATTAAGCCCGGCTGGACGCTCCGGGATTTGTACAACGAGCGCTGCCCGCTGTATGAGCAGTACGCCGACATTGTGCAGGACTGCGACGGACTGCGCCTGCGGGATGTTGTGGCGGAATTGCAGAAAAAGCTGAAGGGCTGACAAGACCGGCTGTCCCCCGACTTTTCCGGGGCTGGCAGCCGATTTTTTGCGTGCAGAATCGCATGTTCCTTGCATTTTCAGGGAATGTATGGTATACTGTAAGATGGTATGTTGCATGATGCGTATCCTGCGCCGTCCGGCAGAATACGCGGCGACTGCCTGATATGCGGACGGAACTTGTTCCGAAAATGAGGAGGTTTTTTTGTGTCCGGTGACCCATGGGCTGGCCCTTTGCTGCTTCAGCTGGTCCTGATTTTTCTGAGCGCCTGCTATGCCGCCGCTGAGGTGGCGCTGCTCTCGCTCAACGCGACAAAACTGCACCACGACGCGGAGGAAGGCGACCCCACAGCCGCCAAGCTGCTCCGCATGACGGATGCCCCTGCGCGCACGCTCTCCACCATTCAGATCTGCATAACGCTGTTTGGTTTTCTGGGATCAGCGCTGGCGGCGACGCAGTTTGCACCGCGACTGGCTGGAGCGATTCTTTCTGCCGGGGCTGGCATCGACGCGGGCGTGCTGAACGTCCTCTGCGTCATCCTGATTACGCTCCTTCTTTCCTACCTGACGCTCTGTCTGGGAACACTCGTGCCCAAGCGCCTCGCGATGAAGAATCCCGAAGCGATTGCGCGCCGTTCGCTGCTCCTGCTGGAGGTCAGCGCGGTGATTTTCCGCCCGTTCGTGATGCTGCTGAACGCCGCCACGCACGGCATCCTCCGCCTTTGCGGCATTGACCCCAACGCCACCGAGGACGAAGTGACCGAGGACGACATCCGCATGATGGTGGACATCGGCGGCGAAAACGGCGCGATTGAGGAAGCGGAAAAGGAAATGATCGAAAACATCTTCGAGTTCAACAATTCCACTGCCGAAGAGGTCATGACCCACCGTACCGACGTTACCAGCATCTGGGTGGATGATACGGAGGACGAAATTCTCCGCACCATCTGCGATTCCGGTCTGAGCCGCTTCCCCGTCTACAACGAAAACATGGACGACATCATCGGTATCCTCAACACGCGCGACTTCCTGCTCAATGCCCAGTCCGACAACCCGAAATCCCTGCGCGCGCTGCTGCGCGAGGCATACTTCGTGCCGGAAACAGTGCAGGCTGACCAGCTCTTCCGCAACATGCAGGTGAAAAAAATCCACATGGCAATTGTCGTGGATGAGTACGGCGGCATGAGCGGCATCGTCACGATGGAGGACTTGCTGGAAGAAATCGTCGGCAATATCTACGACGAGTTTGACAAGCAGACCGAAGCGGAAATCGTCCGCGCGGGCGACAACACTTGGCGCATCAGCGGCAGCACGCCGCTCAAAGACGTCAACGACGCGCTCGACCTCTCGCTCCCCGAAGACGAGGATTACGATACGCTGGGCGGCTTGATTTTCAGCCAGTTCACCACCATCCCGCAGGACGGCAGCACCCCCGATTTGGACTGCTTCGGTCTGCACATTCATGTGGAGAAGCTGGAGGATCACCGCGTGGAGACCGCGCTCGTCACGAAGCTGGCGACCGAGGACGACCACGCCGACGACCACCCGGAAACGCTGCTTGACCGCCTGCGCAGCCGCGACGATAACGACTCGCAGACCGACAATGGGAAAGGAAACGAAGACAGGTAATTCATCATGGATACTGATTTGCAGGCCACAGACCCTTCTTTACAATTCATGACCAGCGGTGTGCTGGATACCACGTTTTATGCCACCTACAAGAAATGGCTGCTCTATCGCACCCAAGACCTCAACCTCTACGTCGCGATGCTCGTCATGGCAATCGCCGTCGCGCTGATTTCCATCTTCTCCCGCAGCTGGTACGTCATTCCCGCGGGCGTTGTGTTCATCGCCGTGCTATACATGATGATGATGCGCAACCGTACGCGGATGCTGAACGCCCTCAGCCGCGCGCTGGAAAAGCAGTACCCCGAAGGCATGGCGGAAATGTCCATCGCCTTTGGCAGCGACGGCCTTCATCAGCTGAACCAGACCACGGGCGACTTGACCGTTCTCCCCTACGACAACCTGACCGACGTGATTGAGGGCGAGGACTCAATGGCGCTGCTGACCCGCGCGAACGCCCTGATTCCGGTATTCACGAGCCAGCTGACCGAAAGCGAAAAGGAGCATCTGCTGGCCCTGCTGGCGGAAAAAGCCCCCAAGTGCAAGCATCATCGCGCCTAAAAAGCAAAATCACCGACCAGAACCGCGTGTACTGATCGGTGATTTTTTGTGCAATTTTTGATTTTCTAATGGAATAGGCTGCTTTGTTGCAAAGGTTTCGCCCCTGCAACAAGAAAAATCAAGCAACACAGAAGCCGTAGAAGGAGTTCAGCAGGAATCCTTTTATTCCTGTTCCCCCCGCGAGCACGCCGCATAGTGCCCCGCGCGCACCTCGCGCAATTCGCAGCTCGCCGTTTTGCACGCCTCCGTCGCCCACGGACAACGCGTGTGGAATACGCACCCGCTCGGCGGGTCAATCGGCGAGGGCAAATCGCCTTCCAGCAGAATGCGCTGGCGATTGTCACGCGGGTCAATCGACGGCACAGCAGACATCAGCGTCCGCGTATACGGGTGTTGCGGATGGTCGAACACCTCGTCCGTGTCGCCTTCTTCCACCAAGTGACCCAGATACATCACGCCCACGCGGTCGGAAATGTACCGAATGACGCTCATGTCGTGCGCCACAAACAGGTACGTCAGCCCGCGCTTGCGCTGCAACTCCTTCAGCAGGTTGATAATCTGCGACTGAATCGACACATCCAGTGCCGACACCGGCTCGTCACACACGACAATTTTCGGGTCAAGGATCAGCGCGCGCGCCAAGCCGATGCGCTGCCGCTGACCACCAGAGAACTCGTGCGGATAGCGATAGAAATGCTCCGGACGCAAGCCGACCTGCGCCATGATGTCCAGCGCCCGCGCCATCCGCTCGTTCTTGTCGCCGATATGGTGAATCGCCAGCACTTCCATCAGCATGTCGCCAACGCGCTGCCGCGGATTCAGCGACGTGTACGGGTCTTGGAACACAATCTGCACATCCCGGCGGAAGGGCAGCATTTCCTTCTTGCTCAGGTGGGTGATGTCCTGATCGAATAGCGTGATTTTCCCGCTCGTCGGCTCCAGCAGGCGGATGAGCGTGCGCCCCAGCGTGCTTTTGCCGCAGCCGCTTTCACCCACCAGGCCGTACGTTTCGCCCTGCCGCAGCGCAAGGCTCACGCCGTCTACTGCCTTGACTTCCTTGACCGTCTGCCCCAGCGCCCCTTTGACCGGGAAGTAGGTGCGAACGTCCTCCGCTTTCAGGATGATTTTCTCCTCGCTCACTGCGCGGTCGCCTCCTTCTGCGCCAATTCCGCTGCCCGGAAGCAGCGGACGCTCTGCTTGTCGCTGACGGGCGTCAATTGCGGCGTTTCCTGACGGCAGCGCTCCGTCGCGTACGCGCAGCGCGGCGCGAACCGGCAGCCCGTCGGAATCTGGCTGAGCAGCGGCACCGTGCCGGGAATCATGTACAGTGGTTTCGTGCGGTCGCCTTCCATGCGGGGGATGGAGCGCATCAGCCCCTCGGTGTAGGGGTGGCACGGATGGTCAAACAGCGTCAGCACATCCGCTTCCTCGACAATTTGCCCCAGATACATGACGATAACGCGGCTGCACGTCTGCGCAACGACAGCGAGGTCGTGCGTAATCAGCATCACGCCCATGTTCAGCTGCTCATTCAGGCGGACAATCAGCTCCATAATCTGCGCCTGAATCGTCACATCCAGCGCGGTCGTAGGTTCATCGGCAATCAGCAGGTGCGGGCGGCACGCCAGCGCAATGGCAATCATCACGCGCTGCCGCATACCGCCGGACAGCTCGTGCGGGTACTGGTCGAGGCGCTTTTCCGGCGCGGGAATCCCCACCAGACGCAGCATCTCCAGCGCCTTCTCACGCGCCGCCTTCTTCGACAGATGCTGATGAATGCGCAGCGGCTCGCTGATTTGGTCGCAGATGGTCAGCACAGGGTTCAGGGAACTCAATGCGTCCTGAAAAATCATCGACACACGCGAACCGCGGATGTCCTGCATCTTGTGGAATGGAATGTCCAGCAGCGACTGCCCTTCCAGCTTGACCGTGCCGCTGTAACGCACCAGCCGCCGTTCATCATACAGGCGCATGATGGACTGGCTCGTGACGCTCTTGCCGCAGCCGCTTTCGCCCACGATGCACAGGATTTCGCCCTGATACACGTCAAAAGAAACGCCATCAATCGCCTGCTGCCAGCCGCGCTCGGTGTGGAAGCTGGTCGCCAGCTGACGGACTTCCAGAATTTTTTCGCTCATCTTTTTTTCCCTCATCGTCCGCTCAACGGGTCAATCAGGTCGCGCAGACCGTCACCGAACAAGTTGAAGCCCAGCACGGACAGCGCCGTAAAAATCGCCGGAAATACAATCATCCACCAGCCCATGTAGACATAGCCGCGCGCCTCGTTGAGCATCCCACCCCAGCTCGGATAGGGCGACGGAATACCCGCGCCAAGGAAGCTCAGGGACGCTTCGGAGATAATCGCCGTAGCGAAGGTGAACGTCATCTGCACGATGATGGGCGAAAGGATGTTGGGCAGGATGTGCCGCCAGAGAATGCGCGTGCGGCTTGCGCCCACCGCCGTCATCGCCTCGGCATACGTCTGTTCGCGCGCCAGCAGCGCCTGTGAACGGGCAATGCGCGCCACACCGGGAATACTAACGATGGTCAAGGAAATGATGACATTCTTCATGTTCGCGCCCAAGACCGCCATCAGCGTAATCGCCAGCAGAATGTTCGGAATCGCCTTCAAGCCGTCGCACAGGCGCATCAGCACATTGTCCAGCACCTTGTTGACGGAGGCGTACAGCCCCAGCGCCGTGCCAATCAGCGCGGACAGAAGCCCGACGGTAAAGCCGACCGTCATGGAAATCTGCGCGCCGTAAAGGACACGGGCGAAGATATCGCGCCCCAGATTGTCCGTGCCGAAGAGGTGCGCGACAGACGGCGCCTGAAAGCGCTCCTGCATCGTCGCGGTGTACGGGTCAACGCCCAGCAAGCCCGTAATCAGCGGGGCGAAGACAGCACAAATCAGCATCAGCAGCACCAGCACCATGCCGACGACGGAGAGTTTGTTGCGGAAAAATTTGCGGATGGAAACAGCGCGCTGCTCACGGACGAGGCGGCGGCGAAGCTGGCGCAGGGATTCGCGATTCTGCGCGGAGATGGATTCGGTTTTCATCATGCAGTTCGCTCCTTTCGTCAGTCCAGCCGGATGCGCGGGTCAGCCAAGCCATAAATCAGGTCGATAATCAGGTTGATGAACACGTTGAGCATGGCTATCAGCAGCGTAATTGCCTGAATCACCTGATAGTCGCGCTTCTCGATGGAATCCACCATCAGCGACCCCATGCCGGGAATGTTGAACAGGCGCTCGACAACCGCCGCGCCCGCCAGCGCACTGATGAAGCCCTGCCCGACGACGGTGATGACGGTCAGCAGCGCGTTGCGGAAGGTGTGCTTCGTAACAATCTTCCATTCGCGGACGCCCTTGGAGCGCGCCATCTTGATGTAATCGCTGCCCAAGACCTCCAGCATGGATGCCTTCGTCATGCGCATCATGTACCCCGCGTGGATGAAGCCCAGTGACACCGCCGGCAGCGTCATATAGCGCAGGAAGGGCAAAAATCCGTCCGTGAACGGGTTCTTATAGCCCGCCGCGGGCAGCACGCGAAGATTCACCGCGAAGAGCAGCACCATGCCCAGACCCATCAGGAAGCTCGGCAGCGAAATGCCCAGCATCGACAGCACCGACACGAAAGTGTCAACAATCGTGCCGCGCTTCTTCGCCGCCAGCATCCCGCACGGAATCGCAATCAGGATGGTGATGAGCTGCGAATAGATGGCGAGCAGGATGGTCGGCTGGAAGTGGCTGGCAATCATTTCGCTGACAGGCTTATTGACGACGGCGGTTGACGTGCCGAAGTCGAGCCGCAGACAATTGCTCACCCAGCGGAAATACTGCACAACGAGCGGGTCATCCAGCCCCAGCTGCGTATGGAGCGCCGCAATTTCCGCCGCCGTTGCGTCCTCACCCAGCATAGCGGTCGCTGGATCGCCGGGGGTGAGATGCACCAGCAGGAAAATGACCACCGACACAATGAAGATGGTCGGGATGAGCGACAGCAGTCGCTTGAGCACATACTTTTTCATGCTGTTCCTCCTCAGCAGGGATGGGGGGTTCGCCTCCGCAGAGGCGATTCCCCATGCAACAAGAACAGCAAAGCCGCAGATAGCCCCAAAAGTGGCGGCGCCGAAGGGGTCGAGGGGGCGATCGGAAAGCCCCCTCGTCGCCTCCGCAGAGGCGAAATCCCTGCACAACAATACAGAAATAGGCTAAAAAGAGCCGACAGCGCCTCTCCACGCTGCCGGCTCTTTATCAGCCGCTGATAAATTACTCTCCCACAACCTGCTTGCCGCCCACAAACACAGCCTTGGTGCGGCACTGAATGTCGCGCAGCGGGTTGCCCTCAAAGATGGCGATGTCCGCATCCTTGCCGACTTCCAGCGAACCCACGCGATCAGCAATGCCCACGACGTGCGCCGGGTTGATGGTGATGGCGCGCCATGCGGATTCTTCCTTCATGCCCGCCTTAACCGCCAGACCCGCACACAGCGGCAGGTAGTACAGCGGAATCACCGGCGCGTCGGTGATGATGCAGACTTCCAGACCCGCGCGGTCAAGGATGCCTGCCGTCTCGAATGTCTTTTCGCGCAGCTCAATCTTGCTCTTCGAGCCGAACGACGGGCCGACCAGCACGGGCTTGCCCGCCTTCACCAGCTGATCCACAATCAGGTGACCTTCGGTGCAGTGGTCGAGCGTAATGTCCAAATCGAACTCACGGGCGATGCGCAGGGCGGTCAGAATGTCGTCCGCACGGTGCGCGTGAGCCTTGAGCGGAATCTGCTTGCGAATGACGGGCAGCAGAGCTTCCAGCTGCATGTCAAACGGGCGGGTCTTGGTGGGGTCTTTTTCCGCCGCATCAATTTCAGCAGCATAGCGCTTCGCCTTGAAGAGCTGTTCGCGCAGGAGCGCCGCGACCGCCATGCGGGTGACGGGTTCCTTGTGGCCGTTCTGACCATAGCAGCCCTTGGGGTTCTCGCCGAAAGCAATCTTCATGGCGACGGGGTACTTGACAATCATGTCGTCGATGCAGTTGCCGTCGAGTTTAAGGGCAACAAACGTGCCGCCAAGGACATTCGCCGAGCCGGGGCCGGTGGTCGCGGTGGTCACGCCGCCTTCAAGGGCGAGGTGGAACGCTTCGTCGCGGGGATTGATGCCGTCGATAGAGCGCATTTCAGGGGTCACAGGGCTGGAGTATTCGTTGCAGTCATTGCCCTCCCAGCGCATCCCCTCTTCGTCGATACCGATATGGCAGTGCGCGTCGATAAAACCGGGGGTCACGAGGCAGCCCGTGGCGTCGATGACCTTGGCGTCCGCGGGTGCATCGACGGTCTTGCCGATGGCGGCGATTTTGCCGTCGTCGCCGATGAGCAGTTCACCGTTTTCGATTTCCGCACCCGTGATAGGCTTGATTTTTCCGCCCTTAATGAGAATCATAGGTGTCAACCTCCTTATGTTGAACAAGGGCTTGCACCCTTGAACTTTTCGCTGATTATGCAGGGGTTTCGCCTCTGCGGAGGCAACCAAAGGGCAATGAAAACAGACGAAGCCTGCGATCGCCCTTTGGAAACCTTCGGCTCGCACCCACGCTACTGGTCTTTATCGCAACGAGCGCGGCGTTACTCTTCCTTCAAATACTTGTCCATCCACGCGGTGATTTCCTGCAAACGGCGGATGCGGCCCTTGGGCTTGCCGCCGCGGCTCAGCTCGTGGTTCTCACCGTGGAACAGGCACAGGCGCGTCGGGACGCCGTGGTGAATCAGCGTTGAATACATTTGCAGCGCCTCCACCATCCAGCAGCGGTAATCCTCCTCCGAATGGATGAACAGCGTCGGCGTGGTGCAGCGGTCGGCGTATTTCAGCGGCGACTGATTCCACATCTTGTCCAGATTCGTGTGGGTTGTGGCGAGAATCTGCCGCTCGGCAAACAGTGTGCCGATGTCGCTCGTGCCCTCCATGCTGACGAAGTTCGCAATGCCGCGCTGGGATGCCGCCGCCGCGAAACGGTTCGTGTGGCCGATAATCCAGTTGGTCATGAAGCCGCCGTAGCTGCCGCCCGTCACGCCCATATGCTTCTCGTCCATGTCGGGATAGGCTTTCAGCGCCTCGTCACAGAACGCCATGATGTCGTCATAGTCAATCGTGCCGAAGCGGCCGCAGATGTAGCCGAATTCGTTGCCCCGGCTTTCGCCGCCGCGCGGGTTGCAGTAGATGACGTAGTAGCCGTGATTCGCCCAGTACTGCATCTCGTGGTAGTACACCGCGCCGTAGGTCAGGTGCGGGCCGCCGTGAATGTCGAGAATGACAGGCGTCTTCTTGCCCGGCACATGGTTGGTCGGCGTCATCACGAAGCCGTCAATCTGTACGCCGTCGCTGTTGATGAATTGCAGCGGCTGCGGAATAACGGGCGGCTTGGTGAGGAAGAAGTCGTCGTTCCAGCTGCTCAGGCGGGTCAGCTTGCCCTCCGCAAAGCGATACAGCTCCTGCAAGCGCATGTCGTACATCGCCACGCAGTACACTGCGCCGTTCTGCACATCGAAGCAGTCAATCGAGCCGTCCTTCTCCAGCAGCTTCTCCATCTTACCCGTGCGGTCAATGCGCCACAGGTGCGTCGCATCATATACACCAGTCAGGAAGTACAGGTACTCCCCGTCCGCGCGCATCACATAGCCGCCGCCCATGCGGCAGTCGCTGCCGACGGGGTTGCCGACGTTGATTTCGTCGTCCGTGTCGCACAGGAGGGTGCGCGCGCCCGTTTCGAGGTTCAGCAGCAGCAGGTCGGGACACTGTGCGCAGCTGTACCGATCCATCTTCGTCCCGCAGTAAGCGAGCGAATCGCCCCAGAACGTCATGCCTTCGATGTAATATTCATCTTCCGGCAGCAGGCAGGTGATTTTGCTCTTCTCCGCGTCGTAGCAGTAAACGCCGACAAGCTCTTTTTCAATCGGTTCCACCATGCAGCCCGCGTAGGCAATCTTCATGCCCTCTACGCACACTTCCATCACGCGGAAGCGCGGCGGGGTGATGCGCTTGAGTTCTTTGCCGTCCCAGAGATACAGCGTCTTGCGGGTCTTGTTGATGACGCCCTTGCCGTTGAACCAGAAGGGATATTCATCGAACACGGTGCAGACCTCATTGCGCTCCTTCTCCGCCAGACGCGCCGCGAGCCGCTCATGCCCTGCCAGCCCTTCCAGCGCGGCTTCGGTCGTCAGGTTATCAACGCGGGAGAACACAATGCTTCCATCCGTCAGTACGCCTTCGAGCGACAGGGAGCCTTCGCCGCGGCATACTTCTTCCGCCGCACTGCCCGCATTCTGGCGGTACAGCACGGTCTGCCCATCCGGGAAAGCGTCATCCGCTTCGACCGGCACGGTATACAGCAGCGTTTCCGCGCCCTGCCAGCAGAAGCCCTTCACTCGTCCGGAGTTCGTCAGACAGGCATTTTCGCCGCTTTCCGCGTCGATGCGGTAGAGGTTGGCGTTGTAGCCATTCTTTGCGAGGTCAGGCGTCGTCGCGACATAGGCGACCTTCTTCCCGTCGGGGCTGATTTGCACCTGCGAGAGGAAATTATACATAAGAAAATCATCAAGTTGAAGCTGTTCCACGCTATTTCCTGCCTTTCAGGGCACAGCGGTAGGCGCTGCGTCCGCAACAAAATGGGAAACTGGTGAGCTTTCTTTAGAGTGTGTTTCTAAAATGAGACCGGTGCAGTTTCGAGCAGATTTTCTTGCAATTCAAGGATGAAAACCGAAGGTTTACTGGCGGTAAATCGAGGTTTGAAGACGCAGAAGTGCAAGAAAAGATGCCGAAAATGCTGCCGGGCGAATTTAGAAACACACTCTATGGATAGGGAGAATGCAAAGAATGCCAGAGGGTGTTTTGAACCCTCTGGTTGTTCTTTGTTGCAGGGATTTCGTCTCTGCGGAGGCAACAAGGGGCAATGAAAACAGACAAAGTCTGCAATCACCCTCTTATCCCTTGTGTGCCAAATCGACCTTGGAGGCGAGGTAGGCGAAAGCGAAGTAGCAGTCGTTTTCGTCGCCTGCCTTCACCACGCGCTCCATCAGGTCATATGCCTTGTCAGGCTGACCATTCTGAAGGAAATAGTTCGCGATGCCGAAGCCCATGGTGATGAGTTCCAGTGCCGTAACCTCCTCGGGGTCGGCGGACAGCAGCTCTTCCGGCTTCTTCAAGCCCTTGTACATCAGCAAACGCGCATAATAAGCGGTGTTCTCGCCCGGATTCATGTGGTCGGTGATGCGCGCAAGAATCTTCGCCGCTTCCTCGTCGTTGCCAAGGCGCTTGAGCGTCATGTAGTACCAGTCGGTCACGGCAATCAGCTCCGGATCGGCGTCTGTCAGCTCATAGCAGCGCGCATACGCCTTCGCCGCCTTCGCATAATCGCGCAGGAGGAAGTAGCTCAGACCCAGATGGTAGAACACATTCCAATCATTCGGATTCAGACGGGACGCAATCACGAAATCCGCCGCGGCGTCCTCAAACCGCCAGCAGGACAGGAAGCGATGCGCACGATGACGGTAATATTCCCAGTTGAAGGGGTCGCAGGAAATTGCCATGGCGTAGCACTCTTCCGCCTCGCGCATCATGGACACCTTCGCCAGCGCATGACCCTTCTTCATCCAAGCGTCGCCGCTTTCGGGATTCGCAGCCACAGCCGCGCTCGCCGCCTGAATGTCCGCCGTCTCCGGCACAACGCAGCGCACAAAGCTCGCCGATTCATATGCCTGATTCATTGTTCTCGCTCCTCCCTTCAAGCCTGACCGATGTTCTTCAGGTCAACACGCGCTGCCAGGCAGCCGAACGCCGCGTACCACTTGCTGTGCTCCGCCGTGTATACGACCTTCTTGAGCATTTCGACGCCCTTTTCTTCCTGACCGTTCATGCGGTAGTAATTCGCCACGCCGAAGCCCTGCGTGATAACGTCCAGCCCCGCGCCGTCGCCCGCGTTGGTGAAGAGCGTTTCCGGCGCGCGCAGCCCCTTGTAGACGCGCAGGCGCTGATAGTAGGAGTTCGCCACCTCGTCGGACACAGGCATGTCCTCGGTAATTTCGTCCAGCAGCTTCGCCGCCTCTTCGTCCTTGCCCAGCCGCTTGAGCGTCATGTAATGCCAGTCCGTCACGGCGCAGATGTCGTCGGCGGTCTTGTTCAGCGCGGCACAGCGCGTGTACGCCCAGTCCGCCTTGTCATACATGCCCAGCAGGAAGTAGCTCAAGCCCAGGTGATACCACACGTTCCAGTCGTTCGGATTCAGGCGGGACGCGATGGTGAAGTCCGCCGCGCCATCGGCAAAATAACCGCAGGACACGAAGCGGTGCGCACGATGGCGGTAGTATTCCCAGTTAAAGGGATTGATGGCAATGGCGCGGGAGTAGCATTCCGCCGCCTCACGGTAGTAGCCCAGACCCGCCAGCAGCAGCCCGCGCTCCTTATGGAGTTCGGCATTCTCCGGATCCTTCGCAATCTTTTCGTCAATTGCGGTCAGTTCCGGGGTCGTCGGCAGTTCGTTCCGCTCCCAAGACGCGACCTGATATTCCTGCACCAGCGTGCTGGAGCGGGCAATGTCCAGACCGACCTTCTTCTTTTCGCTCATGGTTTGTCATCCGCCTTTCTTTTTCGCGATGAATCAGGGCCTTTCCTGCCTGTGATTCATATTTATTGTACGACTTCAATCGTCCCAATGCTTCAGCTGATCAGCAGCGGCGTGTTCCGCAAAACCGCCCCACGTCTCGTCGCGGCCCGCAATGCGCGTCAGGATTTCCTTCGCCTTCTCGCGGTTGCCCAGCACATATTCCTCGTACACCGCCAGACCATATGCGCCCGTGGCGTACATGTGGTCGTCCTTCGCCGCGGCTTCCGCCAGTACTTCATCGATATTCCGCGTACCATTGTAGACCAGTACGCGATCGAAATAGCCTTCGCTCATGCCGGGTTCCATGTCGGCATGGATGCGCGCCGCCGCCTTGCGCATATCGTCAATGCGCCCCATCTTCATCAGCGTCATGCAGTACCAGTCGGTCGTGCAGATGCGGTATTCATCCGTGGGCGACAGCGCGTAGCAGGTTTCATAGGCTTTGAGCGCGCGCTCGTAGCTGCCCATCAGGTGGTAGCTCAGCCCCAGATGATACCAGCAGTCCCAGTTCTTCGGGTCGATGCGCAGCCCCATCTCGAAATCCGCCGCAGCTTCCTGATACTGCCCCAAATTCACATACGCATGACCGCGATGACGGTACAGCAGGGACATGAACGGGTCATAGGTCAGCCCGATGGAGTACGCCTCCAGCGCCTCGCGGAAAAACATCTGTCCGCGCAGCGCCAGCCCCAGCGCCATATACTTCTCAGCGTTCGTCGGGTCAGCAGCGACGGCTTCCCGCGCCGCCTTGATTTTGTCGTTTTCTTCCACCGTGTCACGCGCGGCGAAGATTTGGTTTTCCTTCAAGCCCTTCTTGCTCATAGGAACAATACCTCCTCAATCCAGATTGACGATGAACTGCACTTCCAGCTGATTTTCGTCGCCCGACGGCTTCGCCTGCACAACGACGCCCGCCGGAGGATTTTCCGGGTCAATGAACACCTTGCGTGCGCCGAGGTAGTCGTTCACCTGCTCAATATCGCGCACATAGCCGTATTCCATGAGGATGTTTTCCTTCTTGTAGCCGAACTGCTCGAACAGCTCCGCGTAGCGCTTCATGACCGCCTCGCTCTGCGTCGCCAGCGTCTTGAATTCCGGACGTGCGCTGTGACCCGTGAACCACGCGATGCCGTTGTACTCCACCACGCGGCTCATGCCCGGCACAACGTCGCGGCGGGTAATCTGCGGGTTTTCACCCGTTGCCACGAACAGCGCCAGCTCAATTTCCAGCTTCGGGCCGAAGGGCGTATTCTGGCGCGGCGGCGCTTCGACAACCACGCCCGCCGGGGGATTCTCCCCGAAATAGGCATTGAACGGCTCGGCGATTTCGCCGTAGTGTGCCATATTCTTGATGAAGCCGTTCGCCGCGATGACGTTTTCCTTCTTCAGACCGAACTTCTCGAACAGCTCGTCATAGCGGTTGAGTACACCCGCCACCTGTTCGCCCAGCGTATCCACCTTGGGATACACATGCCCGGTGAAATACGCCATGCCATCGTATTCCACCATGCGGCAGCCGCGGGTAACATCATAGCGCTTAATCGGGAGGCTGTCATTCGTCGCGACGATGAAGCTCAGCTCCATCAGGATGTTATCCCCCACGGGCGAGTGCTGAATCGGCAGCGCCGTGACCGTCACGCCCGCCGGCGGATTCTTCGGGTCAATCCACTGGAAGTAGATGTCGGCGAATTCGTCCTCATCATCGGCGTTCTTCATGAAGCACGTCGTATAGAGGATATTGCTCTTTTTCAGGCCAAATTGCTTGAACAGCTCGTCATAGCGCTTGAGGATGCCCTCTGCCTGCTCTTTGAGCGTCTGATACTGCGGCGCGGCATGACCGGTGAAGAATGCCAGATTCTTCGAGAAGGTCACGCGCGAATAGCCGCCCTTCGATACATCCAGATGCTGAATTCCCATGATTTTTCTACCTTCCTTTCATATTACACAAGGGTTACACAAGGGAGTTTCTCCCTTGACCCTTTTTCGCGATTGAGCTGCGCGCATTTTCATGCTGTGTGCGCGTGTTTATTGGGGCACGTCCCTGATTACACCTTGCAGCAAGCCACCCAGTGGTCATTGCCGACATTGATCAGCTTCGGCTTCTGCGCGGTGCATTCCTTGCAGCAGCCGTGGCAGCGCGTGTGGAAGCAGCAGCCCTTCGGCGGGTTGATGGGACTCGGTACATCGCCTTCCAGCATATCTTGCATCGCGGGGATGTCCGGGTCGGGAATCGGAATCGCCCCCAGCAGCGCCTTCGTGTACGGATGCAGCGGGTTGTCGAACAGTTCCTTCTTCGGCGCAATTTCGACGATGTTGCCCAGATACATCACAGCAATACGGTCGCAGATGTGTTTGACAACGCTCAGGTTGTGCGAAATGAAGATGTACGTCAGCTGATATTTCCGCTGCAATTCGCGCATCAGATTCAGGATCTGCGCCTGAATCGACACGTCCAGCGCGCTGACCGGCTCGTCGCAGACAACCAGCTTCGGGTCAAGCGCCAATGCGCGCGCAACGCCGATGCGCTGCCGCTGCCCGCCGGAAAACTCGTGCGGATAGCGCGTGTAGACCTCTTCGCGAAGGCCGACGTCGTGCATGAGCTGCAGCACGCGGGCGCGGCGCTCCTCCTTGTTGCCCATGTGGTGGACAATCAGCGGCTCCTCGATGCAGCGCCCGACCGTGAAGCGCGGGTCAAGGGAGGAATACGGGTCTTGGTAGATAATCTGAATCTTCTGGGTCAAGTCCATGTTCTGCTGGCGGTTCATCTTCGCGAACAGGTCATGCCCCTCGAAGGTGACGCTGCCCGCCGTAGGCTTGTTCAGCCGGACGACCGTGCGCCCTGTTGTGGATTTGCCGCAGCCGCTTTCGCCGACCAGACCGAACGTCTCGTTCTCGTACACGTCGAACGTCACGCCGTCTACCGCCTTGACGTACGCGGGTTTGCCCTCCGCGTCGCGCTTTCCCTTGATGGGATAATAGATTTTCAGGTCCTTGATTTCCAGCAGCTTCTTCTTTTCGTTCTCGCTCATCCCTCAACGCCTCCTTCGTACAGGAAGCACCGCACCTTGCGCCCGTCTTCGAGCGTCACCAAGTCCGGCATTTCCTTCTTGCAGCGCGCGCCGCACTTCTCGCACCGCGGCGCGAACCGGCAGCCCTGCAGCTTCTCACTGGGCGACGGCACCATGCCGGGAATGCTGGGCAGTTCCTCCATGTCGTCATCCGTCAGCTTCGGAATCGAGCGCAGCAGACCCGCCGTGTAGGGGTGCAGCGGATTCTTGTAAATGGAGCGCACGTCGCTGTACTCCACCGCCTGTCCGCAGTACATGACCATGACGTGCTTGGCGATTTGCGCCACAATGCCGAGGTCATGCGTGATGAGAATGATGGATGTGCCCATCTTCTCCTGCAATTGCTTCAGCAGGCGCATAATCTGCGCCTGAATCGTCACGTCCAGCGCGGTCGTTGGTTCGTCCGCAATCAGGATTTTGGGGTTGCACGCCAGCGCCATGGCAATCATAACGCGCTGGCGCATACCGCCGGAGAGCTGGTTGGGATAATCGTTGATGACGTGTTCCGGCTCCGGGATGCCGACAAGCCGCAGCATTTCGATGGACTTTTTGAGCATTTCCGCCTTGCCCATCTGCTGATGGAAGCGGAACGATTCGCCAATCTGCTGTCCGACAGTAAAGACGGGGTTCAGGCTGGTCATTGGCTCTTGGAAAATCATCGAGATGTCATTGCCGCGGATGCTGCGCATTTCGCGCTCCGACTTTTTCACCAAGTCCTGACCGTGGTAGATGATTTCGCCGTCAATAATTTTGCCGGGCGGCGAGGGAATCAGGCGCAGGATGGACAGCGAGGTCACAGACTTGCCGCAGCCGCTTTCGCCGACGATGGCAAACGTTTCGCCCGGCTCAACCTCGAAATCCAGTCCGTCCACTGCGGGGACGACGCCCTCTTCGGTATAATAGTAGGTTTTCAGACCTTTGACCTACAATACGGGTTCCGACATCAGGATGACCTCCTCATCATACTATTTCTAAATGAGAATGGAAAAGGCGCAAGCAGCTGGCGCAGGCGAATTTAGAAATAGTATTAGTTATTCTTGAGTTTCGGGTCAAGCGCGTCGCGCAGACCATCGCCCACCAGCGAGAAGCTCATGACCACCAGCGTAATGGCAATACCGGGGACAAGCACGCCCGTGGGGTAAGTGCGAATGACTTCGCGCATCTGCGACAGCATTGCGCCCCATTCGGCTTCCGGCGGCGTCACGCCCAAGCCGAGGAACGACAGGGACGAAGCCGTCAGAATCGCCGTGCCAAGGCTCAGCGTCACATTGACGATAATCTGGGACATGGAGTTCGGGATGACGTGGGTGAGGATGATGCGCAGATTGCTTTCGCCCATCGTCTTGCACGCCTCGACATATTCCGAGCTTTTCAGGCTCAGCACGACACTTCGCACCATGCGTGTCAAGCCCGGTATGGTAAATATCGTAATGGCAATGACGGTGTTGACCGAACCCGGTCCCAGCACCGCGACGATGGTGATGGCAAGCAGCAGGCCAGGGAAGGCGAGCAAAATGTCGATGAACCGGCTGATAATCGCATCAACCCACCCGCCGAAATAGCCGGCGCTCACGCCGAGAAGCACACCAATCAGCGCGCCGGACAGCACGCCCGCGAAGCTGATGGCCAGCGACACACGCGCGCCGTAAATCATGCGCGCCAGCGTATCGCGGCCCAGATTGTCCGTGCCGAGCGGATGTTGCGCCGTCATCGGGCCATACTTCTTCATGACGCTCTGTTTGAGCGGGTCAACCTGCCACACCAGCGGGCCGAGAATCGCAATCAGCACGAACAGGATGAGGACGGCGGCGGCAACCACGGAGACTTTTCTGCGCATGAACCGGCGCAGCACAGGATGTTTGTTCTTCATATCTGCCGTGTTCCTCCTTAATCGTACTTCACGCGCGGATCAACCGCCGCATACAGCAGGTCAACCAGCGTATTGACCAGCACAAACGTCACCGCCAGCACCAGCACAGCCCCCTGAATCGCGGGATAATCGCGGTTGCTGACCGAATCGACGACGAAACGCCCGATGCCGGGAATCGAGAACACCGTTTCCACCAGCGTTGCGCCGGCCAGCAGTCCGCCAAAGCGCAGACCAATCGTCGTCAGCACAGGAATCAGCGCGTTCTTAAACGCATGACGATAGGTAATCACGCGCTCCGGCACGCCGCGGGAACGAGACGTGCGGATATAATCCTGATGGATAACGTCCAGCATCGCGCTGCGCGTGGTGCGCGCAATGCTGCCGATTGCTTGCAAGCCAAGGGTGGCAATCGGGAGAACAGCTCCCTGCCATGTATCCATGCCGATACTTGGCAGCCACCTTAAATTCAAACAGAATATAAGCATCAATATGAGCGCAAGGAAGAACGACGGCGTCGAAACCGTCAGGAGCGACAAAACCATGATGAGGTTATCCGCAAATTTATTGCGGTGGATGGCCGCAATGATGCCCAGCAGCACGCCCACAGCAGCGCCAAACAGCGTGCCGCCAACAGCGAGCGTCAGCGTCTTGGGGAAGCGCTTCGCCAGTTCCTCCACGACGGGCTTGCCGGAGAAAATCGACGTGCCCAAATCGCCGTGCAGCGCATTGCCCACGAAGCGGAAATACTGGATATACAGCGGGTCGTTCAGACCCAGACGTTCACGTTCATATTCCTTGGTGTCCTTCGGAATATCCATGCCCAGCATCATGTCCACCGGGTCGCCCGGAATCAGCCGCACCATCATGAACACAATCAGCGACAAAATGAACAACATGGGTATCACTTGCAGAATCCGCTTAACGATGTATTTCCCCACGGGACATCCCCCCTGTTACTATACTACATAAAACCCTGGTTTCTACTGTTTGGATGGATGATACCTTTTTGCTTGATTTTGCTTGTTGCGCTGTACCGAAGGTCTTTTAGGATGTTTTCTTTTTGGGAGACGCGGCGGAAGGTCGGACAACCCTCCGCCGCGCCTGCTTCAATACCTGTTGGGATTACTCACGGCAGCGCACGTGAGCCAGATCCATGGTGTTGGAGGAGTTCACAGCAAAGCCCTCAATCTTGTCGGACAGCGCGTACACATTCTTGCGCAGGTTCATGTAAGCGCCGAAGGGATCTTCATACATGGTAATCTGCGCGATGCGCGCGTAGATGGCGTTGCGCTCAGTTTCGTCCATGGTCACAGCGCCCTTTTCCAACAGCTCGTCCACTTCCGCATTGTTATAGAAGCCGTAGTTGTTGACGTTGGTGTCGGCGGAGTGCATGATGCGCTTGAGCAGCGTGTCCGCGTCGGAGTCGCCGCCGGAGCCCATGATGAACATATCCCAGCCGAACTTCTCGTTGAATTCATCAGGCGTGAAGCTCGCCCACGCGGAGGTGAACACCGCGCGCTCGACAACTTCCAGCTTGGCGTTGATGCCGATTTCCTTCAGTTCCTCCGCGATGATTTCCGCCATTTCCACAGCGCGGTTGTACATTGCGCTGGTCATGATGGTCAGGTCAAAGCCGTCCGGATAACCGGCTTCCGCCAGCAGCTGCTTCGCCTTTTCCGGGTCGTAGGGCACAACGCCGACAGAGGAGTAACCCGCCACAGAGGGCGCCATGATGCTGTCAATCGGGATTTCGCCCAAGCCACTGTAGAGGTATTCGCAGATGGCGTTGCGGTCGATGGCATAGCAGATAGCCTGACGGACAGCCGGGATGCTCATCGGCGCATGGTCGGAAGCGCAGTTGAACTGGAACAGGTGGCAGCCGTTGCCATCGGTCTTGCTGACGGTCACACCGTCCAGCGCGTCCAGACGAACCGCGTCATCCGGGGAAACACCATCGGCGATGTCCGCCTGAGCAGTTTCGACGGCAATCGCGCGGCTGGTCTGTTCAGGAACAATCTTCATGACGATTTCATGGGTGAGGGGTGCGCCTTCGTAGTAGTTCTCAAAGGCTTCAAACTTCATGACCTCGCCCTTGTCCCACTGGGTGCACTTGAAGGGGCCCGTGCCGTCAACGCTCTCCGCGGTCTTGCCGAGGTCAGCGCCATACTTTTCGATGTATTCAGGATTCAGCACGAATGCCCACTGCTTCGCAATCGCCTGCAGGAAGAACGCCTTGGGCTCCTTCAGGGTGATGACGAAGGTGTAGTCGTCCGTCGCAACCGCCGTATCAATGAAGGAAGAAGCGTTCGAGGTGTAGCGCTGCGGATTTTCGGTATTCAGCAGGCGGTCAAACGTCGCCTCGAAGTCGTGGGCGGTGCAGTGACGGCCGGAGTGGAAGTACACGTCCTGACGCAGATGGAACGTCCACGTCATCTTGTCCTCGGACGCTTCATAGCTTTCCGCCATCTTGCAAACGACGTTGCCATCGTTGTCGTAGCCCAGCAGACCGTTATAGTACTGCGGCATAACCTTGCTGTTGGAAACATTGTTCTGCGGATCGAGAATATCCTGATCGTTGCCAATGACCCAGGTGATGGAGTCCTTGTAGCCATCTTCCGCGGACGCGGCGGTCGCAAAGACCATCGTGAACGCCATGGCGAGCGTGAGCAGGGCAGTAAGCAGCTTCTTCATGTTGAGTTCCTTCCCTTCTACTATTCTACTTGGAAGCACTGCTTCTTGAAAGCAGCGTTTCCATTTATATTCAACCCGCGTTTTGCAGGCGGAATATCATGCCTTTGCGGGAACAGTGTAGCTGACGCCCATCGCGTCCAAATCCTGCATGGACTGCTTGACAGCGAACAGCGCGCGGTTGTCTGGCGATTCCGCCAATTCTTTCAGCAGTGGGATTGCTTCCGCATCGCGCCCCTGATAGTGCAGGTAATTCGCCAGACCGTAGGTGAGCATCAGGTGGTAAATGCGCGGACGTTCGGGATTCTTGCAGTTCTTCTCGCATTCCTCCACGAAGTTTTCCGGCTTCAGCACACCCTTATAGAGCAGTACGCGGCAGAGGTAGTCGCCATCCTCGGTCGGCGTATCGGGCGTAATGTCCTCCAGTGCCTTCGCGGCTTCCTCCGGCTGACCCAGCTTCATGCAGATCATCCAGTACCAGTCCGTCGTTGCGGGCAGCGCGTTCACGCCGTACTTCTTCATCAGCGTCTTGCTGTTTGCATGAGCGACTTTCGCCTCTTCATACATGCCGCCGAGGTAGCACGCCACGCCCAGATAGTACCAGCATTCCCAGTCTTCCGGGTTTTCCAGCGCCGCCAGTTTCAGGTCGGACGCCGACTGCGTGTATTCCTCGCGCCCAATCAGCTTGCGGCCGCGCCAGAAACGCATCAGGCTGTCAAAGGGGGCATACACCAGTCCCTTGGAGAAGCACTCCACCGCTTCGTTGGTCTTTCCCGCGTCCAGCAGTTCCAGCCCCTTCTTCTTCAGCAGGTTCGGGTTGCATTCCTCATTCCGGAGAATTTCGCTCGTCATGGCTCTCGACCATCCTTTCTTTTCTTGCAGGGGACTCTGCATAAAAAAACACGAAAAGTACAATGTCCCCTGATACGGAAAATGGAACGACGAATTCGTCGTTCCACTTTGAACGTAGTGCTATTCTACACGATTTCTTTTCGCTTGTCAAATGCAATTTTCGGACTTTTCGGCCGTTTTCGTGCATAAAACGTCATAGTTTTTGCATCTTTATCGGACACTTTTTGCAATCCCACGATTCTTGTAGGGTCTGCAATGTCCCGAATCACCGTACTAAAGCGATGTATTCTGTATACAGTCGAAAGTTCTGAAATCAGTCATTTTTTGCAGCACAGCTTGACAATTCTTGAGGTTTTGGCTATACTTTTTTCAACCTCAATTTCCACCTCGTCAGGGTGGGAGAATGAGGGCGGTATTTTTCAAGGATTGCAGTCAGGAGGTGTTTGGTAATGCCCGATAAGGAATGGCTCTACCCCAATCTGCACGAGAACGGCTATACATACAGTGCGCTGGAGAACCTGCACTACATTCCGCATGTTCATGGCGGTCTCGAATGCGTCTATGTGCTGGACGGCGAACTTTGCGCCACCATCGACGAAAAGAACTACACGCTGAAGAAAGGCGACATCTGCCTGATTTTCCCGCAAGTGCGCCACAGCTATCGCACGCCCAATCACAGCAACATCTTCTGCTTCGCCTTGCTCCACGATACCATGCCCGACGATCTGCGTTCGCTCTTCGTCGATGGCTATGCACTCCCCAACCCGATTTACCGTGCAGGAAGTTATTCGCCACTCATCCCCGAAATTATTGACCACATGCTGATGCCGGAAGAGCGCAAAGCGAACCGGCTGGTGCATACCGGGCGGCTGCTGATGCTGCTCGGCCTGCTGTTCGACGCGCGCGCGCCCATCTCCGCGCAGAAACTTGCCATGTCCGCCGAAGAAGAAGTGATGCAGTACCTGCACGAGAATTTCCACGACCCCATCACGCTCACGCAGGCAGCGGAGCATCTGGGGTTGTCGCAATTCCAGCTCTCCCGCATTTGCAACCACCAAATTGGCATGGGCTTCAACGCCTACCTGAAAAGCCTGCGCGTAACCGCCGCCATGCGCCGATTGGCATTCACAAACAAGGGAATGCAGGAGATTGCCCTCGGCTGCGGCTTTGAGAGCGTCCGCACGTTCAACCGCGCATTCAGCGAGGAAACGGGCATATCGCCCAGCGAATACCGCCGCGCTCATCAGCAATGCACGGCGCTGAATCTCGACGTGAACCCAGCGCCCGCGAAAAAATCCGAATAAACAGACGAATCCCCCATGCAGCCGTTTTTTGCACTGCATGGGGGATTGTTCTACTGCCGATTATTTATTCTCCGCTGGTTCGTCATCATAGTGAACTGCACCCTCGACGTACACATACACGCTTCCGCTGGCGTTTTCGCCGCTGATGGTCACGGTGTACCTGCCCGGCGTCTTCGGCACGATGCTGAAGCTGCTCGTCGGCAGCCGCTTGCCGGTGTAAATCGGCTCACCGTCCTCCGGGGTGATGGTCACGTCGATGCGCCCGCCGTCGCACTGGATGTCCACCACGATTTCCTTGCCTTCCGGCACAATCAGCGTGGACGTGTAGGTAGTATTCAGCGCTGTAAAATCAAGGTTGAATACCACGTCGGACGTTGCGATGACCCCATCGAAGGGCGCTTGCGGCTGCTGGGCACAGCCAGTCAGCAGCAGTGCCAGCACCAGCAGACCGAGCAGCTTGCAGAAAGTCATTCCTTTGTGACGCATGATGATTCCTCCTTGTTATGTCATACTATTTCCAGATGAAAAGGCGCAAGCAGATGGCGCAGGTGAATCTGGAAATAGTCTCAGGTAATCGCAGCTATGTTGGAAAGCCAGCTGCTCGGTCGCGCCCATTTGGCGCGGCAATGTGCAAGGGGCGGGGAAAGCAAGTTGGGTGGCGCTCCTGCGGGAGCGCAAAGTTACTGGCAGGGACGCTTCGCTGCCTGCGCCCTTGTTGACTTTTCCTTTGGAATGGTCGCCCGTGGAACAGTTGGGGCGTTGCCCCAAACCCCACAAGGGAGCTCCGCCCCTTGACCCCGCAAGGGACATTGTCCCTTGACCCTTTTTGGGCTGCCCAGCTTGGTCGCATTACCCAGACAGGTTTTTTAACCTGCTTTTTTCTCCTTCCGACCCTCTTTGTGGGTCATCCGGATGATGCCCACTACCGCCGCGAACAGCACACCCGCGACAGGCCAGACAATCCACGTCCGATCCCATGCCATCGTGATAAAGCTCCACGCCAGATACGCCGCCGTCACCAGGCACCAGTAAATCGGCACAATCGGCGAACGTGCCGCGCGCTTGCCTTCCCGCGTGTAGTCGCCTTCTTCCAGCAGCCGCTGGAACGACCCCTGCACCATCCCGACGCGGACAAACAGGTACACTGCCACGGCGACCATCGCCAGCAGCAGCGACACGCACGGCAGCATGATGCGCTCCGGGGCTGCGACGCTGTCCGCTGCCAGCGTGCCGAGCAGCACGGGTATCGCCGACAGAATGCACAGCACAACGCCGACGATGATGCCGCGCGTGCAGGTTTCGCGGTACGCCGCCTGCTTCTCCTTCACCATGCCCGACACGCCGTAAGCCGTCTCAATGTCCTCCTGCTCCAGATATTCGTATTCCTTGCTTTCCATGCCCTGCCGCAGGAAGATGACAACCGCTGCCACAACCAGCAGCAGCAGAATCACCACGCCGATGATGCTGCCCACGCCCGCCGCAGGTCCTTCGCCCGTGCGGGAGAGAATCATCAGCAGCGGAATCGGTGAAAGCACGCACAGACTGACCGCCAAGGCGCGTGTGGGCGCCTGCTTCCTGCAGAGGGCGAGGAAGGCGCTCGCTTCTTCCATGCTGACGCGGCGAACACTGCTTTCCGACGCGCCGTCTTCCACCGCCGCAGGGGTCGGCGCTTCGTTCTCGTCGCGCAGGAGGTAATCCGTCGTCACCGAGAAGAGGTCTGCCCTCGCCAGCACGCGCCCCA